>LFFM01000714.1_pt1 | contig 23384 bp, 19 predicted proteins | sample 643131 | NCBI WGS metagenome assembly LFFM01 (sample SAMN03777445, study PRJNA286221) | soda lake metagenome | biome: soda lake; feature: Kulunda steppe; material: water; isolation source: sample Tc-Br brine of Tanatar trona crystallizer | place: Russia: Kulunda steppe | collected 2011-07
AAGTTCCTCGTCCAGAGTGTTGACGACAAAATTAAGCAGATGCTCTTCTTCGATCTGATTGTCTGTTTGGGTTTGTTTCACACTACTTCCAAACAGACACTCCCTCTAACCCGATGTGATCGACTGACGTTGGTTCCATCCAGAACCACCGGCAGGTATGTGGTAGCCTCGATTCGCTCGGAGATTCCGCCTCGAAAATCTGGAACGTTGCACGCTGGACAGCCGACCGCATCTGGGACGCAACCGGCGAAATCCCAGACGAAGGAACGCTGAAAGCGTACATGAAGAAGCAAGCGTGTTGGAAAGATTTGAACGCACAATCCAGTCAGAAAGTCATCGAAGAACTTTCTGACGCTTTCCAATCGTGGTTCGACCTGCGACACAAGTACGACGAGGCGAATCCGCCTGGCTACCGAAAACACGGCGACACTCGACCACGTAGCACGGTCACATTCAAAACAGATGGCTTCAAACACGACCCCGAGAACAACCGAGTTCGATTCTCAAAAGGGTCGAACCTCAAAGAGTCGTGGTCGGACTTCATCCTCTGTGAGTACCAAACCCGTCTAGATGTTGATCTTTCGGAAATCAACAAGGTGCAGAACGTTCGAGCCGTCTGGAACGGTAATGAGTGGGAACTGCACTTCGTCTGCAAAATCGAACTCGAAACAGACGACTCCACAGGCGACGGTGTTGCGGGAATTGACCTTGGCATCAAGAACATCGCCACGGTCGCCTTCCCCGACGAATACGTGCTGTACCCCGGCAACTCGCTCAAACAGGACAAGCACTACTTCAAACGTGCTGAGTACGATACCGAGGGTGAGGACGGCCCGTCAGAGAAGTCGATGTGGGCACGTCGGAAACTCTCTGACCGTGAAACACACTTCTATCATGTTCTCACAGACGCCATTATCACTGAGTGTGTCGAACGGAACGTGGGATCGCTCGCGGTGAGTTGGCCTGAAGACGTGCGTGAATCCGACTGGGGTGCGACGGGGAACAAGAAGTTGCACTCGTGGGCGTTTGACCGCATCTACCAGTACCTCGAATACAAAGGCGAGATTCGCGGTGTTGAGGTGCTGAAAGAAAACGAGTGGGACACCAGTAAAACATGTTCACGGTGTGGTGACGACGCGAAGTCGAACCGTGTCGAACGTGGACTGTACGTCTGTTCGTCGTGTGGTCTGGTCGGGAACGCGGATTGCAACGGGGCTGAGAATATGCGTCAGAAGATAACTTCGAGTCCTCACGGTGAGGATAGGAGTAACGGTTGTGTGGCACAACCATCGACATACCTGTTCGACCGCGAGAGCGGGACGTTTCGCACGAGAGAGCAAGTCGTGTCGTAGACCGACAAATATCCCAACTGCGGTACGGGAAGCCTCGCCGTTTACGGCGAGGAGGATGTCACCACAGGAGTATTGTCGGTCGTTGAATAATTCGACAAAGCCAGAAATTTCCAAAAAGAAAGCAGAGTAGTCTACTGATTTGAATCGATAGAAGTTGTCTTGGAAATTCCAGAAAATACCCTCTTAGGGTTATGAGGTGAGTGATAGATTTCGATTATATGCAGCCACCACAGGCGATCCCAGAGCTTCCAACACTCGACTCAGAGATCTATCGTCTCAGCACAGACCAAAACACACAGTCAATCCTTGCATCATTGGTAGTTGACCATGCGTTGCTGAACGAAGGTCCAGTTTACTGGCTTGACTCATTGGATCATGCTGCAACCGATCCGATAACCGCTGTTGCCCCGAGCAAACGCATTCTTGACCGAATTCATGTCGCCAGAGGATTTACTCCATACCAGCATTTCTCGATTGCAGACACACTTCTCAGCCAAGTTGAGAGTGATCCACCGTCGTTGATTGTCGCTCCAGCGATTGACGGACTCTATCGCGAGGTGACGACAGGTATTGATGCAGCCGAACTGCTCGCTCAGACAGTCGCCCGACTAACGAGACTTCGGCGAACGTACAATTGCCCAGTGTTGCTCACTATTGCTCGTAATGATATTGTCAGTCAGCCAGTTGTCTCATCGGTGACTGCAAATCTCAACTGTGAGCATACCGTACATGGGCCGAGATTTGTTGGAGATGACTTCGAAACACTCGTCTACCCGATTGGTCATGGACTGGTACAAACAACGATCGCGTACTGGCAGTCCATTATTGACGCCAGACAACCACTCTATGCAGTGGATGGTGAGCCATCACGCAAACAGAGGGCAATTGCATGAGCTCACTCACACCGGTTGCCTTTGATATCGAGACCACGGGGTTTGAAACGACAGCTCAATCGACCGTGCTTGGTCTTGTATTCCCTGCTGGGATTCGAGTGTTCGTCAATACAGATGGGCGGTCAGTAAGTGCTGAACGGCTACAAAAAGAGCAGAGGCTACTTTTTGATGAACAGATCGTACTCTCGGTACACGATTCCGAACAGCAGTTATTCGATGCGTTCTCCAGAACAGTACGTAAAAAGATCGCTCCAAGGGAATACCTCTTGGTCGCATACAACGGAGAGTTGTGGCGAAGCGGCTTTGATTTGCCATTCCTTCGAACACGATTTCTCTCACACAAGAGTCAGTGGCCATTTGCAGACGTGCCGTATGCAGACCTCCTGCCAATCTTCAAATCGCGATTTAATACTACAGGGGGCGGTGAATCCGAACAGAAAGCAACCCTCGAACACGTGTATAAGACGTTGGTTGGTGGCAACCTCACTGAACTGGATCCATTCGATACGAGCGCACAAGCGGTTGACGCATTCGAAACTGGAGACTTTGAATCGCTCGCCCAGCATAACATCGCAGATATCCTTCGGACACAAGCGCTGGCCGGCGTTGCAGAGCAATACTGTAGTAAGAGTGATTTTAAGCTCAAATCACTCTCTCCAACGAGGAGCCACTGACCGATGGGACGAACAAATCCGACGTTCCGAGATCGTATTCGACGAATCGAGAACGAGTGGCAAGGCTTCCGTCAGGGGCTCCGAATAGATGATCAATCCCATTTCGACCAAGTGTTTGACGATGCAATAGCGCATGCTGCTGCGGCTGGCTATCAAAACCCGGCTGATCCATGGAAAGCACTCTTTCTGGCAGTGGTCATCGAACAGCAACGGAGACTTACAGAAATCGAACAGCAACTTGAGAGGACAAAAAATACTGAGGCTGGTGAATAGCGTGGTGTTTACAGTCGACTTCACCGAGGAGGGGGTTCGACGCTGGTCGAAGACAGGCAATGAGGTGACCTCGTCAGTAGATAGAACATACACACCTACGATATATGCGACAAGCAGCGAGGACATTGATGCGTTACAGCGAAATATCGAGACACGTCGTGATGTAGTGTCGACGTCAATCATTAAGCGAAGACCGGGGTTTCGACACTCATCGACTGAAGTACTCGAAATAAATCTCGCCTCAATCAATCGTATTCGACCAGTGGCGACAACAATTCGATCTCGAGATCTGGCTGGAACAAACCGTTGTTTCAATGTCGATTTGAGCCCACAGTTCAGGTATTGTCTCGAAACGAATACCGATCCGACACCGACACAGCCACTGACGAGCTGTCGGATCGATATCGACGAAACGCAACTTGCTGAAGGAGACATTGAGTCTATTACCGTCGATGGACAGTTGATTTCCGGAACTCCACAAACGCTTATCAAGGAACTCAGTCGAAGGATTATAGAAGCAGATCCAGATGTGTTGCTGCTGTCAACTGCTGAAATTGTTCCAGCAGTACACCAGCTGGCAGTTACTGCCGGTATAGAGTGTACGCTCGGTCGAAAACCAGGATATAAAAAGTTGGCCGGTGCATCGACGTTCGAGAGTTATGGTCAAACCGGCCACTCACCTGCCCGATATACTGTTCCAGGCCGAGTTGTTATTGACCGCTCGAATACATTTTTTCACAAAGAGTCGAATCTCGATGGCTGTCTGGATTTAGTCTCACGATCATACAAGCCAATTGAAGAGCTCTCATGGGCCTCAATCGGGAACGTGCTGACGGCAATTCAGATTCGAGAGGCCACACGACGAAACGTTTTGGTGCCGTGGAATTCGTGGCGGCATGAGTTTTTCAAGTCGATGCGGACACTGCATGACGCAGATCGTGGTGGCTTTACATTTGAACCAGCTGTCGGAGTTCACGAGAACGTCCACGAGCTTGACTTTTCGAGTCTTTACCCCAACATCATCGTTACCCGGAACGTGAGTCCCGAAACCGTCCAATGTGAGTGCCATCGTGGACGGTCAGACGTCCCTGAGTTGGGATACAGTATTTGTGACGACCGTGGATATCTCTGTGACGTCCTGGAACCGCTAATCAAAGACCGAGATGAAATAAAAGCCGAATTACGCGAATGCACAGATCCCGATCGACATGCGGAACTTGAAAATAAATCGTCGGCTATCAAATGGATACTGGTGAGTTGTTTTGGATATCAAGGCTTCAGCAACGCTAAATTTGGGCGATTAGAATGCCATGAGGCAATCAACGAGTACGCTCGGGAGATTCTAATCGACGCGAAAGCCACACTAGAAAACCATGGGTGGCGGATTCTACACGGAATCGTCGACAGTCTCTGGGTAACACCAAAAGAAGGGACTGCTCAAACACCGCTTTCGGACCTCACAGGAGTAGTCAGTAACAATACTGGAATTCGGTTGGAATACGAGGCAGCCTATGACTGGATTGCGTTCGTTCCACAGCGTAACTCCAGCCGAGGAGCGCTGACAAAATACTTTGGGCGATCAACTGAGGGAGAGTATAAATATCGAGGCATTGAGTGTCGACAACGCAGTACGCCTTCGTTCATTGCGGATGCACAGAAAGAACTGATTGAGACATTCGACAGCTCACGAGATCCAAAGGTGGTCTGCGATCGATTTGCACAACTGCAAGCAAAACTGTACCGTGGTGAAGTTGAAACAGCTGACCTAGAGACCACAATACGTGTCTCGAAGAAACGCAGCGAGTACACCCAACAAACACTCACCGTTGCCGCGTTGGAGCGAGCAGCCGACCGTGGATTGCCTAGATCCCCTGGCCAGTCAGTTCAGTATGTTGTTGTCGATAACTCAAAATCATCGCGAGACCGCGTTCGATTAGCGATCGAAGAGCCAACGACATATGATCCATCATACTATGCTCAAGAACTACTGCGGGCAGTTACGTCCGTAGTATCACCATTAGGATGGGATGAAAAGCGGATAGAAAAATACCATTCAGAGACGAAGGGAATATCGCTCAGTGTGTTTTGAGTCGGAGTTATTGATTTTGACGGAGTTTCTGAAAGTCATGAGTTGGGATTCAGATAATAGATAATATTATTGAATATCTTACGATAAAGTTATAATATGTGAGTAGGATATTATTTGTATTCATGTTTGATCTAACAGCATTTCAACGAGATCTACTATATGTGATTACGGGGCTCAGCGAACCACACGGGCTAGAAATTAAAAAGGAAATACAGGAATCATATTCAACCGAAATCAACCACGGACGTCTCTATCCAAATCTCGACACATTAGTGGAGAAAGGACTAGTCGACAAAGGTGAAAAAGACAAGCGGACGAATTTTTACGTCATTACGAAGCGTGGACGACGAGAGATCGAAGCTCGCGATGAGTGGGAAAGTAAGTACCTGAACGGCTCTAGTGCGTAGACAGCAGATATACTATTCTTCTGATAGGCGTTTTGAAAGGCGGTCAAACCGGTCTTGAGCTCGTTTCTGTCTTGACGCTGTTTTGTTAGCACGGTAAGCCATCGACTGGATCTTGCCATCGGTGACCGTGATACTACACACCGCTCCTTCGCCCGCTTCGGCGGGCAACTCACCAACCCCTATGTCAAACTGTTCGACAACCTCGTTGTCATCCTCCAGCAGTATTACAGCCGTCTCACCATCGACGATACGGTCGACGACACCAATATACGTTCCATCCATTATGACGCTATTAGTGGTGCATGCACCTCAAACGCATTGGCAACGATGCTATGTGTTTCGTCATCATCACGTGGTTTTTCGTCGAGCAGGTCAAGCGGGTCAGTCGAGAACGAGTTAGTAGTCTCAACGTCGATTGCTTCGCCGCCAGTTACCAGTACAATATCGCCGTGGACACCAGTCCAATAGGTTTCAATACCAAACTCATCAAACCTTTCGAGGACTTCATCATGCGGATGGCCGTACTGACTATCATAACCACTCGAAATAATCGCAATCGAAGGTTGGACCTCATTCATCAACGGTTCTGTTGAAGACGTGGACGAGCCGTGGTGACCGGCATGATAGGCGTCGGCCTCGAGTTCATCTGCCCAGTCGTCGATTATCCGCTGTTCAGCAGCTGTTTCGGCATCACCAGTCGTGAGATATCGAAACTCACCGAATTCAAAGACGATGGATACGCTGTTAGCGTGTAGGTCCGTACCCGAATTGCCTGCTGGTGGATTCAGCACTAGGGCAGTGAGTTGCTCGTCTTCGATCGGGAGCTCGTCACCCTCTTCGACTTCGAACAGTTCGACGTCATACTCCTCAATAGCGTCAAGATAGCGTTCGTAGGTCTGTGAGGTGGCTGCAACACCAGAGTCATACGCAGCACCGATACCATCGTGTTCGGTTTCGTAGTAGGCGATGATCTCATCGTGCCCGCCAATATGATCAGCATGACCGTGTGTGGCCACGAGATGGTCAATTTGTTCGACACCCAGCTCATCGAGATACTCAATAACCCGCTGACCACTCTGTCGCCAATCGCCCGAGTCAATCAAGATAGTTTCACCGCCAGGGGTAATAATGAATGTCGCGTCACCTTGTCCCACATCAATATGATGAATTTCTAGCTCGCCGTCAGTATCGGTGACCGTTTCAGCGGAGTCGTCCGTACGGTCTGTATCGTTTTCATTGGTCTCTGAGCTGATTTCTGGCTCGTCGGAACCAGGCAGATCATCAAGACTGTCATCACCGACACCGAGTCCTGCACAACCAGCTAAGAGGACGGTAAAAGTGACTGCAAGAACAAGGAGTAATTGTCGTCCCATACAGTTGTGTCAGAGCGGTGGCTGATAGCTGTGACGACCGTTGAATAGTTATCATTAACTAGCCAAGGCAAATACTCGACCAAGTCTGGCTGTTCGATACAGGCAAACGATGCTCATACAAATTAGTCAGCCGTCTTGATTGACTGGTCCCTTGTACTTCGACTTGATTTTTTCTCCCTCTCGCCACTGCCAGTAATAGTAGCGATTGTCATTGATTTCCTTGATTGTAATCGTTGCCTTCGTTGGAACGTCATCCGGAAGATTGTCGGGTCGATTTTCTACCTCGTCCTCTGTTGACTCCTCTGTAAGGCGAGCTTTGCGTTCCTTGTGCTCAGCAAGTGCTTCCGCATAGCGTGCAATGTGACGAAGATGTTCTGGAGCAGATTTGTTGAGGGCGTTGACTACGTCCGTTGGGATGTCTGCTGGTGGATTCGGTGGCTCGTAGGACATCGACTGTTACCTCGTATTAACCAACAAAGGCTACCGGAGTATAGTTTTGTTGGTTAAGATATTAGCCAGGGGAGTTCTCGTCGTCCTAAACCAAACGTCACACCCCGCGTTGCCGCTGTAAAAGATTCTAAAGAAAACAGCGAGAGTTCCACGCGTTACCCAGTCCGTGGGTGAATCACGTACGCTTGCCTACTATTCAGTTTCCTCAGCGTATCGACGAACCACGTCTTTGGAAAACACACCTGTTGTACCGACGGAGTAGCCGTCCCTGTAAAAATCGCTTCCTCAGAAGTACTCCTGTTTGATCTCAGGGTGACGCTTCAGGATCGTTCGCCCCGAGTCACTTGCCTGTATTTTTTGTAGGGAAGGGGAGACACACCCCACGTTGCCGCTGTAAACAGAGATATGCTGCAGAGTTAACTTGTATCGAAAAAGCTTGAATGGCTATCGACAAACGTCAGAATAGACGATTTCGACACTTCTCGGTGAGACAGTCACACCCCGCGTTGCCGCTGTAACAAACACGAACTAACCAACCGAACTTGATCTTCGGATTGGTCTACATCTAGTGGTTTTATATACCTTAGTGTTGTTTGCCACCGTACCACACTTTTGGCTTACTGAACTGCCATTGCTGTTTTGGCAGTGAAGATCTGAAACAGAGGACTGCTTGTTTTGCTTGTACGGGTGTTGTAAGCCTTCTACGGCAGATATTCTGGACTAACAGTCGAACAAACCATTGTTTCAACTCATGGTTACCTTCGCTGACTTACAGCGGCAACGTGGGGTGGGTGTGTAGCAGGTTATCCGAGTTACAGCGGCAATCTAGGCTATTCAACTGATCTGACATACGTGAAAACAACGGCAATAGCTTCTCTATCCAGCAATAACGACATTTGATCTCCTATCCAACGAGGTTACAGCGGCAATACGGTGGGTAGATTAATTAGTGAGCAATTCTATATCCCGTGTATGTCCGACTCTAGTTCTTTTTTCGGAGATCCTGATCCGATCTTCGCGAACAAGGACTTACTTCGTGTTCAACACCTCCCAGATGTCGACCGCATTATTGGCCGCACCGAAGAATTGACCAAGCTCGCGAATGCGATCAAGGACGCCACACACGGTCAGACACCGAACAACGTGTTAATCTACGGGAAAACAGGAACGGGAAAGTCACTCTGCTCGAAGTATATTACCAACGATCTCGTCCAATCTGCTACTGAGAACGGTGTAAGTGTTGGTGTTGCATACGTCGACTGTTTTCAAGACTCAACAGAAACTCAGGCTGTTCGATCGATAGCGGATTCGCTTAATGATCCTGACGAGACCGGCCTAACAGTTCCTCCATCGGGATTGAGTACATCTAATTATTATCGTCGATTATGGGACGTACTCGAAGCTCGTTATGATGTCGGGCTTGTCATTCTCGATGAGATCGACAAACTCGATGACGACAACATCCTGATGCAGCTCTCCCGAGCGGCAGAGTCAGGAAAGCTTGCGAACAGTACACTTGGAATCATTGGCATTAGTAATAAAATACGATATAAGGAAACGCTGAATGAGCGCGTACGTTCAAGCCTCTCCGAACGAGACCTGGTTTTCGCACCATACGATGCTAACCAACTCGGAGAGATCCTCAAATCACGAAATGATGCCTTTCATGAGGGTGTTTTGGATTCTGAAGTCATTCCTCGAATTGCTGCGTTAGCCGCTCGCGAACATGGGGATGCACGCAAGGCGATCGATATCCTGCGGTATGCCGGTGAAGCTGCATACGAACGTGATGATGATGTTGTCACCACAAGTCACGTCGACGAAGCCCAAGAGCGTGAAGAACAAAACCGGCTTGCAGAACTTATCTCTAAACTCCCGCCACACAGTAAGCATCTCCTCAATTCAATTGCCTTGCTGAGCCAGCAAAGTGAGAACGATGACCCCGAAATCCCAACCGAGGAAGTCTACTCGTTTTACGAGCTTATTTGTGACCGTGAAGGTTCTGACGCCCTAAAAAATCGGCGTGTCCGTGACCTACTTTCTGAGCTGGAATTCCTCTCAGTAATTCGCCAGACAAACAAAGGGCGTGGAAGGGGTCAAGGTGCGCACACGATCAACCAACTCGTTGATGAACCCGAGCTGGTAATCAAAGCATGTAAATCCGCATGACTATGCGACACCTGAATGGACCAAATCCAATAACACACCCCTCAGTGCCGCTGTAAAACCCTGCTCACATTACGATAAGAACACCCCGTATTGCCGCTGTAACTGAAATCCACCAGTAATCATCTCAAGTAGTTTCAAGGGTCCTTCCGTATGTCACAATACTCTGACATCCAGTCGACACAGATGCCCGTTAGGACGGGTTTTATCAGCTTTCTGTGATACTCTATCTATATGTTACCGAGCCAACTGAACGACGAATCGGAGAACTAAGGCAGTCTAACTGAGGGAGATCTTGCTCTCCTTGTCGTCGATTAATTGCGTTCCCAGGCGTTTCGCGTAATATCTCCTAAATCAAACAATTGCAAGTCGTCGCGCTCTGAGACCGCTTCCTGGATGGACTGTGTTGCACCACTCCGTGTGAATAACGCGTATTGTATGTCTGTCTGGCCGGTTTCTGGCGTCCAACGGATTTCGGCAGTGTGGTCTTCGAGCGAGGAGAGAGCACCATAATCAAGCGGGGCGTTGGTGAACTTACATTCTCCCACGACCATCGTCCCATCTGTAGTGAATCCGACGACGTCAACCTCATGTTCATTGTACCACCAGCGTCCGATATCAAGGAACATCTTGTCCGGATAGAGATTTGGCAGCGTCTCTTGGCACAGTTTCTCGAACTCCTGACTAACGAAGTCAGGAAGCTCTGGAGCGATAACTGCGTCATATGCATTCTCACCCAGGCGTTCATACCGATCTTCCTTCCCGTAGACGAAACGGAACCAGAACCGGAAGAGGGGATCTAAGATCCGATAGCGTCCACGTCGCGACTTCGCTTTCTCTTCGGTAATCGGGACCTCTCGCTCAATGAGTCGTAAGCGTTCTAACTTCTGGGTGTACGTTGAGATTTGCTTTCCATCGATACCCACTGCTTGGGCGATTTCGTTCGATGTCGTCTTCCCTGCGGCAATGGCGGTGAGGATGGCAAAATAACGGTTTGGGTCTGTCAGTTCGGTCCGAAGCACGTATTCTGGCTCATTGTGGAGATATCCTTTCTGAGACAAGATTTCATTGGTGAGGACTGCTCCCAGGTTCTGGTTGAGGTCGATGCCATCGAGGTAGTACGGCACACCACCAAAGATACCCCACGTCAGAATCTGCTCTTCAGGCGAATAGTCGTCCGGAATGAACTCCCGTGCAGCAGAAAAATTCAGCGGACGGAGATCGAGTTTTTTTGTGAATCGTCCATACAGGGGACTGTTCCCGAGAAGCGTTGCTTCCTCCATCATACTAATCGATGATCCGACTAGAATGAGCGTTCCCGAGGTGTTCTGGAATCGCTGATCCCACAATCGCTGGATGACTGAGGGAAGGCTTTCGTCAGCGTCGATGAGATAGGGGAATTCGTCGAGAACCACAATTGCGTCTTGGTCACCGAGATACCCGAGCAGTGCCTCCCAATTCTGTTTGATCTGTGTGATGCTGGGAAAGGTTTCGGACGCAACGTCAACGAACTCGGTGAGTTGTATCTGGGACGTAGTTTCGGTGGCCTGAAAGACAACTGTGTCGTCACGATCCGAAAGCGAATGCTGGACAAGCTGCGTCTTTCCAAGACGTCGACGACCGAAAATGACGATCATTTCGGCGTCATCGGATTCGTAGCAGCTGCGTAACCGAGATAGTTCATCGATCCGGTTCACGAAGTCCTTCATACAACCACTCCTCTCCGGTAAGAGATAATACTTTGGAATAGCCTAATTCAGAATAGGCTAATTTGAGATTGGCTATATGCAAATTTTCGGCCCTGTTGAAACTCTTCAGATCTGATACGAACTCTGTGCTGAATACAGGGCACGAATGGTGCACGAATCCTGACTCGATCTACGAAGGTAGTGATCGCTCAGTGCAGAGGACGCAGTTACCGATACTACTAACAGTCAGATCACCGATATCGTGAGTGTGAACCGGCGGGGGTTCCTGACAGTCGTCAGTGTAGGAATTGGAGCCACAGCGGGGTGTCTATCTCCTTCGGAAGGAAATGCACGCACTGAATCCACACTTATAATCGAAAATCAACGCGACAGCGAACAGGAAGTCGTCATTCGGTTTGAGGACGGAGATATTGTATTGTTCGAGGAGACGTTCAGGCTTGCTGCTGGCGAACAGCATCGGGTAGAGGATGACCTGTCCCGAGGTGCAACGCAGGTTGACGTTTTTGTCGATGTCCGGAGTTCACAGGAAGCCATATACGAGGACACTGTTCCGGGTGGTGTGCCCGAATATCGAGTCTCTCTCCGTTCAGACGGAGTAGATCTCGTGTGGGCTGAGAACTGATATCTAAATCAATACGCGGAAGTTGAATTAAAAACATGCACGTGCAGTGAGCGGCTGGTTCACCGAGTTCGGCGTGAAACAAACAGGCCCGCCATGCTGCACAGATACTCTGTATGCAGCACGGCTACTGAAACCTATCACCACTTGAGGATTTCAACAGAGCCAAATTTTCTTAAACATTTCAAGAGCGAAAGGAACGAGAGAGTCTCACCAGAGACTGTCAGATATCACTTCAATTTAACGTTGATATCGCTACCTTCGGTTTCGAGCACGCTTGCAATGCCGTTCCCACCGGCAAACGCAACACCCTCTGCGCCGATCCGCAGCCGCTCTGTGAGCGTTCGATCCGGCTTGAACTCTCGGGATTTTGGCTCCGAACCGATCAGTTCCCCAATTCGATCTTCGACATCGGCTTCTGTCCCAAGTTCGTCGACTAGCCCGATTTCCACCGCATCGCTTCCGAGATAGATGCGAGCTTCTGTATCGCGGATATCCTCTGGGTCCATATCACGGCCCTCACTGACTGTCTTGACGAACTGCTCGTAGTAGCCGTCTATAATGCCTTGGAGATACTCCCGTTCATCGTTTTCGATATCACGGAGCGGGATTCCTGCATCTTTGTACGCCCCTGCCGTGAACTGTTCGTAGGAGATACCGAGCTTATCAGCTAGTCCGGTCGCGTTGGGTCGAGATCCGACGACACCGATTGAACCGACAAGGCTCGCATCTCTTGACCACAATTCGTCGCAGCCACTTGCGATCCAGTAACCGCCAGACGCACACGTATCGGTCGCATACGCGATTGTTGGTCCATTAAAATCAACCGCTGCACGACGGATATCGTCACTGGGCAAGACCTCTCCGCCAGGTGTATTGAGTTCGAGGAGTAGCGCTTCGACATTTTCGTCATCGTCGGCCGCCTCTATCTGCTCAACGATATCATCAGCAGGGGACGGACCCTGCCCTGACAGTGGCGAGCGGCGACGGGGGTTTCGCTGGATCGGCCCAGACACTGTGACTTTAGCTATGTTGTAGTCCTCAGAACCGCCGAAGCGACCGTGTGTGAGTCGGCCGAGGAGTTTCTTCCCACCGATGGTTGCAGCAGCTCCTACGATCCCGGCAGCTAATAGAGCTGGTTTGCTAGCGTCTGTGTTAGGCTGCATGTTCAGTTCGGATAGACTATCTACAGGGATAAAGCCGAGAATTCTGTTCCAATATACATTTGAGGTTCGCCGCTTACTTCCGATCCTCTGCTGCATCCAACAGATCACACAGATGATTGCGCGATAGTGGTTCGATCGTCACACGGTTACCCTCGGCAGTATAGAATATCGATGCACTCACAGCCTGGTCAGGAAACCAGCTATCTAGAACATGGTAATACACACTCAATTGTTTCCGATACTCAGACTCTGCATGACGCGAGAGATCTGTTTTGAAATCAATGATCTCTACCTCATTTGAGGTAACATGGACCAGATCAACGAATCCTGATATAGTCACGTTCCCAGTTACCGTTTCTAACGGGAGATACGTTCGCTCCTCGACGAAAAGCTTGCCAGACAAGGAGTCGATGAGTGCCTTGATATGATGTTTGTCAGGATCGTCAGCAATAACGTCTTCTCCGAGAACATACGCTTCAGCAAACTCATGAATTTTTGAGCCAAATTCAATCCCGCGGCCGTCAGTCACGTCATCATACACTGAATCATCCATAAGCGAGTGGGGTGAATACCCTTCATGTCCGTCGATTACGGGCATATCCACACGAAATGTCGTCTGCGACGGGACTTGACGCTCGATGGTGTCGGATAAGGGGTCGACGGTCTCGATGTCAATCGGGAGTTCTTCGAGGAAGGTGTTCGGTTCCTCACCAGCAGCGAACACGAGGTGATCTTTTGCCCGCGTCATAGCAACGTAGAGGAGTCGACGTTCCTCATCGTGGTTGGTCGGCACACATCGTCGAAGAACATCTGTCCGCCAGTTATCGTAGACGTGTGGGACACCGTGAGCCTCTGCGTACAGCTTTCGCTGACGGAGCCCCGCTGTCTCTGAGAACGTAATCGTGCTTCCATGACGTCCAGACGGCGGGAATGCGCCGTCATTCATATTTGCGACGATCACAATCGGATACTCCAGTCCCTTTACCGAATGAATCGTCTGCACTATAACCGCGTCCGGACCTGCAGGAGCCTGTACCTCCTGGGTATAGCTGTTCTCGATTCCCTCCGTAATGACTCTGATAAGATCTCCTCGTGTCATCGTTGTTGAGGTATGGATCGAGTGGAGAGCCGTAAGCAGGGCGTCGACTGTCGACTCACGGTAGCCGTACCGGTCGAACACTCGTCGCATGACCGCACCATGTGTTTCGAGTTCTGTGAGTGCCGACAGAAACGACTGCATTTCTGAGGGATACGATTCAGTCTCAAGTATATGGGTTATCTCATCAAGCGCGTATCCCGCTCGTTCTAAAACAACAGCCCAGCCACGATCTGCGTCTGCGCTGTCTTCGAGAATCCGAAGCCATGCCAACAGTAGCTTTGCGCTGTCACGCCGGAAGAGCTCTATCCCACCTTCGTACGCCATCGGGAGGTCGTGAGCTTCTGCAACAGAGAGTAACTCACGTCCATACTCACGGGTACGAGTGAGAACAGCAATGTCATCATACGTTGGTCGACGTAGTTCCCCATCTTCCTCGACGGCGTACTCATCGTTGTCAACGATTGATTCGATCTTCGAGAGCACTGCCTCGTGTTCCTCGGTGTGCTGGAGTGCTTCAATCCGGGAGTGATCGTGCTTCGTATTCGAGAACAACGACACAACCTTACTGAGAATCGACTCGCTGTCGACTGATTCCTTGCTACTCCCTGGTGCAACCAGGGCGTGTTCTGAGAAGTCGAGAATCGATTGGGTCGACCGGTAATTCTGTTCGAGTTCAATCCGATTGATCGGCGAGAGCGGGAAGGATACGCGCTCAGCGTCGTCGTTGAGCTCAGCGGCGAACTGGTTCAGACGGGATTCGAACTTGGTGATGTTCTCGATGGCGGCATACTGAAACGAGTAGATACTTTGTTTCCAATCGCCCACAACGCAGAAATTCTGCGTTCCAGAGAGGAGCAATGCGAGTTTGAACTGTATCTCACTCGAATCTTGGAACTCATCGATCATCACGTAGTCGAACGATATCGACTCTCGGAGCGCGTCGTCTTCACAACAGAGGACAACCGCGAACAACTGCAGAAACGAGAAGTTCAGATAGTTTCGCCCGAGTGCGAATTCGAGGTACGCAAAGTAGACATCGTGTACAAACGAGAGCAACTCGTCACGGTCCTCGTGAAAGACCTGCTCAGCCACCTCGTCAGGGACTGATTTCGTACCGCGCTCGCCACGGAGTTCATTCCGGTCCGGTGCTTCCGGGAGGTAGAACTTATTGTTCCCATATCGGCCAAGCTGTGATCGAAGTGTCGACTGTCTACTTCCACCGTTTTGCGGCTCGTTGAGCGAATCGAACGCGTGCTTGAATGCATCGTAGTCACCTTCCACGGCATCTTTCGAATTACGGTACCAGCCGGTCTTGGTCGGGAACACGCCTTTCGAGGCGAGATTCTTGATCAGACTTAGCAGTTCTGTAGGCTCAGAAATCGTTCGAAGAAACCCAGCATGTTCCTCGTGAGCATCGGTGAACTGGTTGATGAACTCGCTGAACTGTTCGGTTTCGATACTCCCATCTTCGAGAATCCGAGTCGACCCAGTGATTGAGTCATCAATACCGAGATACGATGGTGTATGAAATCCGTGCTCGTCGAGAAGGTCGTGACAGAGACTATGGAATGTCTGGATCGGTGCATCGTTCAGCGCTCGCATATCGTAGTCACAGCTTGTACTAATCCGATCTTTCATCTCAGTCGCCGCATTTCGTGTGAACGTGATGAGCAGGATATCCTCTGGTTCGACGTCATCCTGTGCGAGGATATTCGCGTAGCGTCGAGTGACAGTGAACGTTTTTCCTGTTCCAGCACCGGCGTCAACAAGATAGAGGCCGTCTGTGCCGTCGATGAGTTCCTGTTGTTGTGGATTCGGTGACGTCATTGGGTTCCCTCCATATCTGCAGCCGTCACTAGCTCTGATTCATCGGCCACCGCTGAGTTTGAGCGTTCCTCTGTCAACAGAAGATCTCGGTGGTTTACGTAGCGATAGTTTGGCTCGCCTGCACGCCCGTCGACTGGGAAGCGATCTTTTCCGCTGCGGTAGTGGTTCAGTTCCGCAATCTGCTCGGAGATAAACTCCTCAAACGCGTCGACATCTCCATCGAAGTAGGTGTTTTTACGATAGCCACAAAGGTGTCTACAGGCCTGTTTACAACCATTTTTGACGTACTTGTAGTTGCCAACTTCCTCGATCATCCGTTCGACGAGCGCCTGACCGAACTGAGAGTGGATCATTTCGTCGGCATCCCGAGTGCGTGGAAGCGAGTGAGCACTGACGATGTCCTGGTAGGTCTCGTAGTCAATCTTTGAGAACGCCTTGTTGCAATCGTTCGCGGCATCCTCACAGAGTTCTTGAAACACTGTGGGTGAACGAACACACTCAGCAAACGTCGTTGGTCGGTATTCGACAGTTGTCAAACAGTCACTCAAGTCAGCGTCACCGGCGACAGCGTCATCAAGCGTCTCAAGGAAGTGGAAGAACGTGAACTGGAGTTGCTCACCAGGCTGCTGTTGTCGCCAGTAGGTGAGATAGAGCAGTGCCTGAAAGTTCGGTTTGTCGCTTGGCTCATCAATCGAGGATCCCTTCGTAATCTGTGAGGCTCGTTTTCGTCGACCGCTTTTGTAATCAACCAGCGTGGTTGGCGACGCCAAGAGATCGATTTTCCCTTTCACCCCAAGCCCTGTGTCGTCAAACCAGCGTTCGGTGACGGGTGAGTCGACGTCCATACCGAAATACTCTACAAAGAAGTTGTTTCCCCAGCCGCTTGACGGGGTTACGAACGAGGAATCTGTTGGCGCGTACTCATCGAGGAATTCCAGGATTGTCTCTAAGCCGATACGGTAGCGTGTGCGTCTCGTCGGAATGTCAACAGACCGGTGGAATGGTCGTGCCTCCTCAACCATCACGTCAACAATGTTATCGAGTGAATGGTCTTCGACCGTCGAAGGGTGGTTGACTGTAAACTCCGCAAAGTCATGGAACAGATTTCCCTCTGTAAAATAGTGCGTATCCGGCGAGTCAACAAGACGGCTAAAAAAGTAGTCTCGTGGTGAGTTTGCATAGGAGTTCAGACTCGATTGACTGACACTCTCAAGTGGCTCGTATCCAATTTCTACGTCGAGCGGTTCTTTCTCGAAGTCCGTTTCCGTGTGTCGAGCCGGTCGCATATACACGATAGAATTGAGATCACTAAACCGGTCGAACTCCTTGTCGAGCAGCTCCTCGAAATACAGACACGGTGTCACCGGAGAGCCACCAACAGAGTCCTTCACGAAGTAATATCGTTCAACGCCGCTTTGTAAGAGCGATTGGAATCCTTCGATATTTCGATCAAACTCAGAATCGCGATCGACCCACGGTCGTTTTGGAGATATATGCGTCCAGTCTTCATCAAGCCCGAGGAAGAACACAAGCGGACGGTCAACGAACGAAGCTGATTTTGCATCCGCAAGAAGCACACCTTCGTTCTCACGAGTGATTGGAACGTCGTACGTCTCAAAGTAGTACGCTAGTTGGTTGATGAGCTCAGTAGTGACCGGTTCCTCAACGATTTTTAACTCAGCTAATTCTTCTCTGAGCGTTTCCAGATTTGCCCCAGAGCGAGCCTCATAGACCGCCAGAAGTTCACCAACAGTTGCCGGTGTGTCCTTGTCAAGTAGCGGTTCCAACCATTCGAGTTCAGCTGCGACGATATCGACGAGTCGCTTTTCATCGTGGTCGACCGGTAGGTCCTCGCCAAGGACTGATAGTAGTGGCTTGACCACACGGACACGTGTGTCAACACCACCGGTAACGTACCGAAGAAGTTGAATAAACGCCCGATGGTCGGGTTGATCCATGAATCCGGGCCCACCGTAATATGGTATATCGGCGGCTTCAAGGGCTGACTCAACAAGTGGTGAATACTCGCTCCGTTGATCAAGCACGACAGCAATATCATCTGCATTTGATGGGGAGATTGTTTCTAAGAGTGCATCTACGATGGCAGCTGCTGACTCAAAAATTCGAAACGGTGGGAGCTCGTATGGTTCGTCGACAAACCTGTTGATTGGATCGTACTCATCTGGGAGTATTGATTGTTCAAGTGCTGTGAGTTGGGTTTCACCTACAACAGCCACTGACTTGGCTGTTGATTCATCTATTTGGAACACCGTCAGAATTTGCGAGGACGTGTCGACTGAACGTATCGTTTCGATGACCTCTCGATTTGAAGCGGTGTCAAAACCCTCGTACTCAAGAATTGAATCCGGTTGGCCCTGGTACTCCCAACACTGGAGGATGTCACCGACCGATTTTGAAACCTGTTTCCAACTCAAATCGGTTCGCTGAATTACTTTGAGGAAGGCAGTTCGATCTTCTGCAGTTTCTCGCCGGCGTGTCGCAAGCCGACGAGGTGTTATCGCGAACGGGCCAAAGTGTGGATGATCAATCCGTCTGTTGAGTGCGTCAGCAAGCGGAGAGTCCGGTACAACAACGAGATCATAGCCTGAAACCTCTTCATAGAGTTCATCAAGAGATTTCGATTGCTTCAGAGACACGCTGATTATCGATTACGTCAAATTGATATAAATTTGCGGATGGGGGAGTATGAATCACAGACTGAGTACAGGTCAAGTAAGGCTTACTAAGTAATCGTTCAAGTTAATCCTGCCTCGAATCGTCCCGCCCATATATGTATATCAACATGTGCTTCATAAACGCTGGTTGATTGACTAAACACGCCGATTGCTGTGTCTCAGAGTAACATCTTTTGAATTGTATTCAAGGGTACTAGTCATAGAGAAGGTATGGTCCGGATTTCTGAGGCCGTCAACAGAGTCACTTCTAAGATTGATGTTCATTGATAGTGTTCATTACATACATTCATTGTATTCATTCATGAATGTGGTTGAGTAGTTGTACTCATCACTGAGGCCAGTGCACTCGACGAATCTGCAGGGAGCATCTCTATTCAATCCCCGACCATGCTAGACAGAGATGCCAACTCCCAATATGTCGCATGATTTGTGTTCATCAGTGATGTTCATGGTATACATTCATTGTGTTCATTCATGAATTGTGTTCAGTACTTACTTGTGCCAATTGAATTCACTGTATCAAGCCGCATTTCTGATCGAATTGAGTACAACGTAAATCATAGCCGCCATCACCTGAAGCCTCAAAACCACTGTACTCAATTGTGTTCACCAAGTTTGTACATTAATATTCTCCATTAAGCGTATTCATGAACAATGTTCAGTACGTGTGTTCATTACACTTCTTCATGAACACAATCCATGAATGTGTCTGACGAAGTTTCAAGATGAAGGTCATCCATGACATGAATATGTTAGCGTACTCGACGTACAGTGAGGCTGGTGGGGTGGGGAAAACAACGACAGCCGCGAATTTGGCTGTCGCCCACGCACGAGCGGGGTTGAAGCCGCTTGTTGTGCCACTGGACCCGCAAGATGGCGACCTATCGCGACTGTTTGGCGTCGACGATCAGCGAACAGAACCTGTCGACAACATTGTTCGCCACATGATCCGACGACCGAAAGGTGATTTCGACGATCTCATTCGATCTGTCGAAGGTGTCGATATCATTCCAGAGCATAATATGCTCTCGGATATGCCAGAGTATCTTCAACGCGAAAAAAGCCAAGCTGAAGCAATGGGTGAGGCGTTCGGTATACACGCCCAGTTGCTTCGTGTCCTTCAAGAAGCAAACGTTCCAGACAAATACGACGTTCTCATCTGTGATCCCCCTGCGACAGAAGGTCCGCATCTGTACAACGCGATTCACGCCACGCGATCACTCGTAATCCCTGTTGAACCGAGTGCGAAAGGCCGTGCGGCAGTCGAAGGGCTCGAAGCACTCGTCGCTGGACTTGAGGAACAACTCAATGTTGAGGTTGGCGTGATGGCAGCGGTCCCAATCGGATTCAAAAACACACGCGACCAGCAGACAATTCTTGACGAGATCAAGTACACTATTCCGGAGGTTATCGGTGATCGTGCATCCCTGATGGAGGGCTGCTGGATGCAGCAGTGCTCAGCGTTTACCTATGTTCGAGACCACCGAGATCGACGTCGTGACTACGAAATCGACACACTAGCACAGTTTGATCGCATTGCACGCTACCTCGAAGAAACCGCCGGCATTGAGGCACCAAACCCACCAGAGCCAGGAGATGTCGACCACGAGGTGATCTCCGCATGACGGGTATGAAAGAAGGAGCCGGCGAGGATCCATTCGCCGATGACTCCGTATCACCAGATCCGGATCCAGAACCATCGCCAGATCTAACAGCCGAAGAAGACAGTACCAAAACATCTCTTAGCACTGCAGAAGAGACTGCAGACAAACAATCAGCGACACAACCCCCTGTGCAAATTCCCTATAAGTTTCGCCGAGAAAGCGTCCAGGACGGGCGTGATCGGGTTCCACTGTTCCTACAGCCAGAAACAAAAGAAGCCGAACGCGAGGCGTTGAGAGAGCTCGAAGAGCGGTTTGGCGGCAATCTCTCACTCACAGATCTTCGCGAAGCGCTCATGAAAGTCGGTCTTGCACATTTGGATGAAACCGAAGAGAACCTCGAGGAGTGGGGCTACGGGATGAAATTCGAATGATGTAGGTAATGATGGTTGCCGCCTCATCGACGGCCACAAATGAGCCAAGGGCAGTGTCGTCATAATTATCGCATCGTTCCCGATACCACGAAACGCCTTTCATCGATTATCATAAACGATTCTACGTGAATCACAGAACGCTCGGCACGGTCAACTCAGTGAGTGAAATTGGCTATGGTTCGTGGCAGATTGGCGGCGATTGGGGTGACGTGTCGGTCACCGAGGCGCGGCAGGCAGTCGAAACCGCACGTGAAAGTGGCATCAACTTCTTCGATACCGCTGATGTCTATGGCGACGGCCGGTCCGAGCGGATTCTCGGCGAGGTGTTAGGTGAGGCTATCGACCGTTCTGAGGTCACTGTGGCGACAAAGGCAGGTCGACGTCTCGATCCGCATACAACCGAAGGATACAGCGAAGCGAACCTTCGGCAATTCGCCGACCGCTCGCGAGAGAATCTCGGTGTTGACACGCTTGATCTCCTACAGCTCCACTGTCCACCGACTGATGTCTATTATCGCCCCTCCGTCTTCGACGCGCTCGAAACGCTCTGTGACGAAGGGCGGATCGAAGGCTACGGTGTCAGCGTTGAACGCGTCGAAGAGGGGCTGAAAGCGATAGCGTATCCCGGCGTGGAGTCGGTGCAGATCATCTTCAATCCATTCCGACAGCGGCCTGCTGAACTGTTTTTCGAAGAGGCTGCGGCGCGAGATGTTGGTATAATCGTCCGGGTGCCGCTCGCCTCCGGCTTACTCACTGGGGCGCTTTCGCGGGAGACCAATTTCCCCGAAAACGACCACCGCAACTATAACCGCGAGGGCGAAGCATTCGACGTAGGCGAGACGTTTGCTGGCGTCCCCTATGAGGTTGGCCTTGATGCCGCCGACGAATTGACCGAGTATGTCCCTGCTGACCTCTCGTTGGCACAGTTCTCACTTCGGTGGATTCTCGATCATGAGGCCGTCTCGACGGTTATCCCTGGATCGACAACGCCCAAGCACATCCGTTCGAATGCCGCGGTATCCGAGGTTGACCCACTCGAATCTGACGTCCATGATGCAGTTTCAGATGTGTATGATGAGTACGTCCGCAATCATGTTCACCACCGTTGGTAGCCGTGTAATTGACTGTAATAGTAACTTAGGGACGTGGCAGAGATGTCGTCTGTCACCGCGGGAGACAAGTTGAAAGATACAACTTTACGGTCTACAATTCCTGAATTGTATTCTACCGCTCGTCACCGAACACTTCGGTCACGTTCTCAGCGTTTTCGCTTGTCTCGATATGCGAGTACATCTGCGAGGTCGTCTTCGGATCGGCATGTCGAAGTGTTCGTTGGGCGGCAGCAGCCCCACGTTCTCGATACAGTTTCTCACCGACGCCACGCCGTGCGCCGTGTAGCGTGAGGTAGTCCTTGTCGCCCTCGACGACGATCTCGCCATCATTACAGAGCCTTTTCAAGATTGACCGTGCCCCGTTGGTCGACAGTGCTGGCGGAGTGACACTCAGGGTTCGGCAGTGATCCAGCAAGCTCCGCTCGTCGTTCTCGGGGCGGGCGAAGTCCTTGGGCAACACACGGTACATCGACGGAGCGTGATGGGAGATGAATACCGGCCAGTCGTCGCTGGCGGGGTCGACAATCTGACGAAGCTGCTGTAGTGGATGGTGAGTCTGACCGGGCAGTTGTGTCGCCTCACGCTGTTGGTTCTTTCCGAGAATTGTGAGTTGGTTGTTCTCGATATCAACGTCGGCCCATCGGAGCCCGACTCGCCGGGTGTCACGACTGTCTTTCAGTATCTCACTGCCACGGACACCCGTATACGCGAGGACGTATGCTAAGGCGCGGTCTCGGAGTTCGACTACGGCGTCCATCCCGCGCTTGTCGACAGCGTCGGAGGTGATTTCATCGACGTAATCGAGCAGCGCCGTCCGCTCGGTGGGCGACCAAAACTGCTGGGCACCACTCACCGTCTTGGGTCGCTCGGGTAGCTCGTCTTTGGCGTTGGTTTTCTGCGCTGGATTCTCGGTGATGTACTCCCACCTGAGACAGTAATCGAGAAACGCACTCACGTTGTCGTAGTACGTCCACGCCGTAGACGCGCTGATTCCCTTGTCCCCATTGTTCGCTCGGTGAGCATTGAATCGCTGATGGAGATACTTGGCGTAGTCCGCCATCACGCGGGCGTTGACTTGATCGAGCGTCATGACACCACGATCTGCGAGCCGGCCACGCCAGCCATCGAGGACGTACCGCAGGTTCGATTTGTAGTTGCCAGACTTCGAGCCCGACTGTAGGAACTCGTCAATGGTACTTTCAAGCGTCTGACTCCGGGGGGAAGGCCCCTCAGGTGTGCGTTCCATCTTCTCGGATGACCCTACAGCGTCGACCCTAGTAAATCTACTGTACATTACTACACTAATGCACAGTGGCATAGATTCGTCGTTTTGGAAATATGGATAGTCGGTAGAGTGGCTGTAGAGTGAGAATACCGCATTTAGTGGTTCTATCGGTAAGTCATAAAGTATATATTGATATATAAAATCTGAGAACTTGGAAGC
>LFFM01000716.1_pt1 | contig 23333 bp, 25 predicted proteins | sample 643131 | NCBI WGS metagenome assembly LFFM01 (sample SAMN03777445, study PRJNA286221) | soda lake metagenome | biome: soda lake; feature: Kulunda steppe; material: water; isolation source: sample Tc-Br brine of Tanatar trona crystallizer | place: Russia: Kulunda steppe | collected 2011-07
GCTCGCCCGTGGTGACGTCGGAGACGTAGACGTACGCCGCGAGCCCGAGCGCGGGGATCGCGGACAGCGCGACGAGCCCCGCCATGACGGGATCGAAGACGAGCCCGAGCCCAACGGAGGCGAGGATGGCCAGCAGGATGGCGAAGGCAATGAACAGCAACAGCAGCTTCGCCGACCGGGTGACGAGCCAGTGGACCGCGACCGAGAGGCCGTCGAGGGAGGTCCGCTCCTCCCAGGTCGCGACGTCGTAGAGGTCCCGGTCGTCGTCCGCGGCGGTCTCGATCGGGTCCGACCCTGAGGACATGCACGCCGGTTCGGGCGGGGGCGGCAAAGTCCTTGCCGCCGCGACGTCGTTTCAACCCCTTCCCCCCGCTCGATCGCACCGTCGTGGCGAGTCGCCACCCTTGAAGCCACGGCGGCCGAATGGTGGGCATGCACTTCGACGGACCAACGCAGCGGGCACTCCGGGAGGCGGGGCTCGAAACCGAGGAGATCGAGGCCATCTCGGACCGCGTCAGGGAGCTGGTCGCCGCCGAAGCGGACGCGCTCGCCGCATTCTTCGACGCGCCGGGACCGGTCCACTCCGATATGGAGCTCGCTCACAGCAGCGACGACGTTCAGGAACACCCGACTGCGGACGTCGATCTCTTCACTCACGGGGCCGACCTCCGTGGCTACCTCTCCCTCGACGGGTGGGGGGTCCCCGTCGAAGACGGACGGATCCTCCGAACCGACGCGGCGGACGATCCGGTGCTCGTCGAGTTGACCCTCGGCGGCACGATCAACGATCGGGTTCGGTTCGCTCGGGAGCGGGAGGCGTTATGACCGACCGCGGCCGCGTTCGTGTTCGCGGGATCTACACGACCGCGCTCACGCGGCTCCTGCTCGACGCGGGCCACGACGTCGTCGACGCCTCCGATCCGATCCGCCGCCGGTTCGACGCGACCTTTCCGGACGCGCCGCCCGACGTGACGGTGACCACGAGCGAGGACCGCCAGGGCGTCGGCGTTCACGGTCCCCCCGACCCGGCCAGCGACCTCACGGACCGCCTCCGCGAGGTCGGACTCGACGCGCTCTCGTGGGCGGACCCGACCCCGCCCGGCGCCGTGCTCGACGGCGAGGTGACGGAGACGCTGGGTGGCGGGGCCGTCGTCGAACTCGTCGTCCACGCGCCGGGTTCCGACGGCGACGCGGCGTCGTCGACGGTCGAGGGCGACGCGACGTCCACCGCCGAGGGCTACCTGCCGTACGGCGCGATCGACGCCCACGTGGGGACTGGCGACCGCGTCCGGGTGCAGGTCCGCGAGTCGGCTCCGCCGTGGGGCGACCGGCGGCCGGAACTGGGTGCGACCCTTCGCGTCGGCGGCGGGCTCGTGACGCTCGAACCCGGCTCCGGCACGCGGGTCGACGCTCGCGACGACGCGGCGGCCCGCGAGCTGGCCGGGATGGTCGACCTGCTCGGGCTGGAGCCGCCGGCGGGCTGGCGGGCCGTCTGGAGCCGCGCGGCGGTCGACGCCGACGGCGATGCGCTCGCCGACGCCCTCGACGCCGCGGTCGACGAGGCGGAGCGGCTCTCCGACGACGTCGGTGAGCTGGGCGTCCTCGGGGCGGACGACACGGACGCCACGGCCGCAGCGATCGATCGGACGGGCGGCCCCGTCGCGCTCCCGAACGCCGGCGCGTGGGTGTGGTTCGGTCGCGAGTGTCGATTTGCGCTCGACGAGGTTCGGCGCCAGGTGACGACCACGATTCCCGGCCACCATCGGATCAAGGCCGGCGCGGCGGACGCCTCCGCCGGGGTCGACCTCGCGGAGGCGCTCTGTGACCCGGATCCCGACGCCGCGTTCCCGTTCCCGACGGTGGCGGCGGCGTTCGGTCCCGCCGAGGGCGACGCGCTCCGGCTCGAACACGGGAAGCCGGACGGGCGGCTGATCGTCCTCGGCGAGGGCGAGGTGACCGCGACCGAGCCGGACGGGTCCGTGACGGTCGAGCGATCGATGACGGGCGGCGGCACCTACGACGGGCTCGGCGTGTCCCGCGAGGCGGGCGACGTCGCCGTCACGAGCCTGAAGGAGGGCCGCTGGTGGTATCCGACGACCTACCGCGGCGCGGACGGCTCGGTGAAGGGAACCTACGTCAACGTCTGTACGCCCGTCGAGGTGTTCCCCGACGCGGCTCGCTACGTCGATCTGCACGTCGACGTGGTGAAGACCCCCGACGGCGACGTGGAGCGCGTCGACGACGACGTCCTCGACGACTCCGTTGCGGCCGGCAACACGCCGGTGCCGCTGGCGGAGAAGGCTCGGGGCGTGGCGAGCGCGCTGGAGAACGCGCTGTGAGTGCCCGACACTTGATGGAGGTCGCGATCGATCAACACTCGATCGACGCCGCGATCTCGGCGAGCGGGTGATCGCCGCTGGGAGAGGACGCCTCGTAGCTCAGCCCGCCGCAGGTCCAGAACAGCGAGTCGATCCGGCCGTCGCGGCGGTAGGCCGTCCGTCCGTCGATCGTCTCCGCCTCGAGGACGTCCTCGTTGAATCGCTTTCGATCCCGCACCTCGACGTACAGCTCCCGCTCCGAACGCTCGGGATGCACGTACCAGAGCGTCGCCGTCGTGACGTCCTCGCTCGGCTCGACGACGGTCACCCGGTCGAGTTCCTGCGGCTCGGGAACCTCGGGACGGGGAAGTGGGTAGGGCGTCGCCGTCTCGGCCTCCTCGATCGTCCCGAAGATCCCGCTCGGCTCGGTCCCGCGCGTTCGCACCTCGGCGTCCTCGGGCGGGTCGAACCGGAACGTGCCGGACGGCAGCCCCTCGTCGAGCGCCAGGTCCGTGAACGTGAACGTCAGCCGATGGCGGACCTCGTCGCCGACGGTCACCACGTCGCGCTCGCCGATCGGATGTCTCTCGTCGTCGTCGATCCAGAGAGTTCGCGTCACCTCGGCCGCCTCGAGGTCGTCGCCCGAGAGCCCGTGAAGCGGGAAGACGAACTCGTCGCCCCCGACGGCAACGTTGATCGACGCGCCCATGACCTCCTCGACGGTCGGCTCCGCGACGACCCGGTGGGCGGTCCGTCCGTCGATCTCGTCGGTTCCCTCGAGGGCCAGTTCGTAGTCCGCGAGCAACCCCTCCAGCACGAGACGCGCGCGGTCGGCGACGATCCGGTTCGGATGGTACCGTTTCGAGACCGACTCCATGACGGGGTCGTAGTCCCATCGCGTCGTTCGATTCCGCACGACGACCGCACCCTCCGGGCCGGTCGGGTCAGTCGATTCGAGCACCTCGCGCCGGGTCGCCGCCGGCGGTCGCCGACGAACGCGTTCGGTTCGCTCCATCGTTCCGGAGTCGGTTTCGATCGTTACGTCGCGAGTCGCGGAGAGGGTTTCGAGCCGGGCACGGCGGTCAAGCGCCTCGGTGATCAGGTCGGACGGGGAGGTGGGGTCGTCACGACGGAGGCAGCCGACAACGCAGAGGGTCATCCCGGCAGCGAGGACCTTTCGCCGGTTCATCAGTTAAAAATATTCCACCGTGAAAATAAATGGATCGGCGGCCGCGGCTAGCGTCCGTCCTCACGCAGCGCTTCGACCACGGCTCGACCAACGCGGGCCGCGTTCTCGATGGCCACCTCGAACCGGATCCGTTCGATGCTCCCGGTCGGGTCGCCGCCCGGCGGCTCGCGGTCGAAGTTCGAGACGGCGCGCACGCTGACGTAGCGGTCGAGCAGGCCGAACCGTTCGAGGGCGGCCGCCGTACCGCCGCTTTCCATCTCGGTCGTCACGTAGCCGTCGAGCCCGTACCAGCCACAGAGCCGCTCGACCGCCGCCGTTACCCGACGGCCGTGGTAGAGCTCGTCGGACCCGACCGTCGGGCCCACCCCGACGGTCGGGGTTCGGTCGTCGTCGTACCGTTCCCGGAGTTCGCGAGCGCGGTCGTCGTCGGACAGATCGACCGTCCCGGCGGCCTCGGCGGCTCGCTCGACCAACTCCTCGTCGAGCGTCCAGACGTGATCCGTCGCCCAGCGTGGCGGCGAGACGTCGTCGTCGATCCGGAGCTTGGGGTCCCAGTCGACGACCGCGTCGGCCACGAACACCGACCCGATCGTGCCGGCCGTCGGCGGGGCGCCGGCGATTCCGGCGCTCACCACGGTCGCGTCGGCAAGATCGACCGCGTCCCCGGCGGCGAGCGCGGTGACGGTCGTCGCCGCAGCCGCCTTTCCGATCCCGGTCGGCGCGAGCACGACGTCGTCGTCGTGGTATACGGGATGGGCGACGCCGTCGACCGTGACGGCATCGAAGTCGTACGCGTCGATCCAGGGTGCGACCTCGGAGACCGGTCCGGCGTTGTCGTCCGCTCCGAAAGCCGGCAGCACGACGACCGAAGGAGTGAGTGACACGGCGGTGGATCCGATACGGTCATGCAAAAACAGTCGGAAAGGCGCAATAGGGTTCCGGGTCGGCCGCTCACCGAGCGTTTTTCTGGGTCAAGGATGGGTGATTGAACACCCTCGTGTGATCGTATCGAACGAACGTTTTCAGAAGTGGTTCGCGGATTCGGTCTCGTACTGGAGGTCGCCACCGCGGCCGCCCTCGACGGTCGAGGCGCCCTGGTCGCCGGTCGAGGGGACCTTCACGTGGACCTCGGTGACCTCCTCGAAGTCCATGATGAGGTCACGGCGGATGTTGTCGGCGGTGACGTTCGAGATGCCACAGCCGGAGCAGGTGCCGCCGAGTTCGACGACGACCTCGCCGGTCTCCTCGTTCGCCTCGCGCACGACGCTCGTTCCCCCGTGCATCTGGATGATCGGCATCTGGCCGACCATCCACCGTTCGATCCGCTCCGCGAGGCTCTCGTCGCTCATTACCTCCCCTTCGGGCCCGAACCTTTGGAAGCTTGCGGTTTGGGACCCGACGCCCGCCACGAAAGCAACTGTGTCACGATCTCACATGAACGATCGACGGGCCGGCGGCCGCACGCGGTGCGCCGTCGCTCGCTCACTCCGGCGGCGTCGCCTCGAAGAAGATGTCGGGGTCGTCGAGCCGCAGTTCGACGACGTCGCGGTCGTCGAGGGGCCGCAGCCGGATCGTGAGTGCCCCCTGTGAGTCGGCGGCCGCCCGCATCGGGCCGGCGTCCCGATCGAAGAGGAACGTCGGGATACACAGCGCGAAGCCGGCGTCGGCGTCCTCGCCGACGACGAGCCGGAAGGTGACGCCGCCCTCCGCGGCCGCGTAGACGCGAAACGCGTCGATGGCGACCCCGTCCATCCGCTCGCGGACGGCGTCGAACTCGTCACCCGGCACCAGCACGTCGAGGCGTGCCTCGCCCTCGATCGGGTTGACGTCGCCCGGCCGAACGCGGAGCGCGTCCCATCCCTGCTCGCGGTACTCCTCGGCGGTCCCCTCGGTGTCGGCCAGCACGTCGCCCCATCGTTCGTCCATCGTGCGGCGGTGGCGATCGGTCATACACGCATGCGGTCTGCCGGCGGGTTAAACGTTCGTTCGTCGGCCGGCGGTCCGGTCGATGTCACGTCACTCCGCCGCCGTTCGCGGCGGACGACGGTCTCACCGCTCACGGACGACGGTCTCACCGCTCACGGACGGCAGTCTCACCGCTCACGGACGACGACGAACTCCGCGAGGTCCCGAAGGTACTCGACCGCCTCCGTCTCGGACGGGTTCGCCTCGTCGAGCGCCGCGAGCGCGAGCTCAGACTGCTCGCGGGCGCGCTCGTTCACCTCCTCGGGCGAGAGCGAGGTGACCTGTACGACCGACGGACGGTCCATTTCGGCGTCTTGGCCGGTCGGCTTCCCGAGGTCGGCGGCGTCGGCGGTGGCATCGAGGACGTCGTCGCGCATCTGGAAGGCGACGCCGACGCGCTCGGCGTATTCGCCGAAGGAGTCGACGGCGTCGGGATCCGCGTCGCCGGCGACCGCGCCCAGCTCCGCGGCGGCCCGGAAGAGCGCGCCGGTCTTTCGCCGGGCAAGCTCCATGTACTCCGCCTCGTTCGACGGGCGGGCGGCGAGCTCCGTCGCCTCTCCCTCGCCGAGTTCCACCATCGCCTCCGCAACGATCCGCATGGCCCGCTCGTCCGACGAGAAGAGTGCGAACGCCTCCCCGAGCAGCCCGTCGCTCGCCACGATCGCGGGGCCGTATCCGAACGCCTCCCAGGCTGAGGGGGTCCCCCGACGGACGTCGGAGCGGTCGATGATGTCGTCGATGACGAGCGAGGCGTTGTGGACGAACTCGATGCCGGCCGCGAAGTCGACGGCGTCGTCCGGGTCGCCCTCGAACGCCTCACACGCGAGGATCGTCACCGCCGGCCGAACCCGCTTGCCGCCCGCGAGCACGACGTGTTCGAGCGCCGCGGAGAGCTCGTCGGGCTCGACCGCGTCGATGGCCGCCTCCAGCCGGTCGTCGACGAGGGCGACCCGACGCTGCAGATACTCCATTAGGTTATAAATGGTGCCGACGGCGCAAAGGCCTGACGGAACGAGTCGTCGACTCGGGCATCCCGAGCGTCGTCGCACCCGCCGATCCGGACGCCGCCGCGGCCCGTTCCGGCTGCGTCGACCATCAAAACAGCGTCGGGAAGAGGACGTACGTCCCGACCGCCGTGAGGAGCCCGCCCGCGATCAGGTAGTAGACGATCGGGAGGAGGTTGAGGCGGATCACGCGGCCGGTGGCGCCCGTGAGCCCGACGGTGGCGAGCGCGGCGACGACGTTGTGGATGGCGATGAGGTTGCCGACGGCCGCCCCGACGGTCTGGCCGGCGAGAAGCACCGTCGTCGACAGCCCGAGGGTCGTGCCGATCTCGAACTGGAAGGCGGCGAACGTGACGTTGCTGACGGTGATCGAGCCGGTGACGAACGAGCCGACCAGGCCGACGGCCGGCGCTACGAACGGATAAGCGGGCCCGAAGACCGCCGCCGTTCCGTCCGCGAGCACGACGATCATGCTCCCGTCGACCGGCCCGCCGTGTGCGTCCGTCTCCAACATCACCTCGACCATCGCGATGACGAACGCCAACACGACGGCGGGCGTGGCGACGGTGCTGGCCGCGTCACGCCACGCGCCGACGACCTCGTCGCCGTCGAGCCCGAAGAGCGGAACCGCCACGAGCGCGCTGACGAGCAGCCACGTGCCGGGGACGTAGGCCCACTCGATCTCGCCCACGATCCCCGTTCCGAGCACGTCCCACGCGATCGCCATGAACGGTCCGTCCCGAAGGAACGTCGTGACGGGCTCGACCACGCGGGTCGTCACGAGCAGGCCGACGAGGACGAGGTACGGCGACCACGCCCGAAGGAGACCCATCGACGGCGCCTCGGACGCCGCGGCGGCGTCACCCGCACCGCCGGGCTCTATCGTCCCGACCCAGTGGGTCGGCCACTCCTCGCGGGGCGGGAACGTCCACTCCTCGTCGGGTTCGAGGTATCCCACACGCAACAGCGCCACGACGACGCCCCCGCCGATCATGGCGGCGAGGACCGACGGCAGCTCCGGGCCGACGAACGCGGCGACGGCCACGTACGGGACGGCGAAGGCAATCCCGGAGACGACGGCGAGCGGCGCGACAGCCAGCGCGGGCGCGATCGAGCGCTCCGCGCCGAAGAACCGAACGACGACGGCCACGGCCGCGAGCGGCATGAGCACCCCGAGGACCCCGTTAAAAAGGGCGGCGTAGACCGCGACCTCCGCCGCGAACTCCCCGGCGGTCAGCCCGGTCCCCTCGAGGATCCGGTCCTCGACGGCGGACAGCGGCGTGCCGAAGCCCACGAGCACCGGCGTCCCCACCGCGCCGAAGACGGTCGCGACCGCGTGACCGATCAGGGCGGCGACGACCGCCGCGAGCGCCGGAAAGCCCAACGCGAGGAGGAGGGGGGCAACGACCGCCGCCGGCGTGCCGAAGCCGGCCACCCCCTCGATGAACGTCGCGAGGAAGAATCCGAGCAGGATCACCTGCACCCGTCGATCGTCGCTGATCGCGGCGAAGCCGGCGTTGATCCGGTCGACGGCGCCCGAGCGCATGAGCGTGTACAACAGCACGAGCGCCCCGAAGACGATCCAGAGGATCTCGACGGCCGCCATCACGCCCGAGAGGCTCGCGGCGACCACGAAGGTCACGGGGAGTTCCCAGACGAGTAGCGCGATGCCGGCGGCGGCGCCCCACGCGATCGGCATCACGCGCTCCGCGGGCCACAACAGCCCGACCAGCAGGACGCCGATGATCAAAAGCGGCGCCGCCGCGAGGAGGGTCTCGATCACTGGCTCCACCCCGTCGGACGCGTCGGCGCGTCCATCGAAGTGGCCCTCGGTTCCGGGCTACGTGAACCGGATCCCGAGGTCGTGGAGTCCATCGTTGTGTCGGGCGACGTTGATCAACAGCGGGGTGACGGCCTCGATCTCGGGTGCGTTGGCGAGCCCGCCGGCGTCGAGCGCGCGGAGCCCCTCGATCGCCTCCGCGAGGTCGGCGACGATCCCCTTCGCGTCCTCGTCGTCGCCGACGACGAGCGTGTCGATGCCCAACTCGGCGTCGAGGTTCGCGAGGCGGGCGGCCGCGAGGTTGTGAAACGCGCCGACGACGGCGACGCCGTCGGGCGCGGCGTTCGCGGCGATCCGGGTCACGGAGCCGGCGCCCGGCTTGTGGTAGTGAAAGCCCTCCTCGTCGCGTTTCATGCCCGTTGCCGGCGAGACGAGGACGTCTCCCTCGTCGAGGGCGTCGGCGACCTCCTCGACGGTGTCGCCGACGTGGTACGGCGGCACCGCGAGCACGACGACGTCCGCGCGCTCCGCGGCGCCGACGTTGCCGTGGCCCGCGATCGAGACGTCGTCGACGCCCCGACTGTCGAGTTCGGTCTCGTACGCCTCAGCCTTCGTGCGTGCCTTCTCGGGGTCACGAGATCCGACGATCACCTGATGGGGAGTGTCGTAGGCCCACCGTAACGCGAGTCCCTCGCCGATGTCGCCCGTGCCGCCGAGCAGCGCGATTCGCATACCTACGCTGGGGGCGGCGCCGTCTTAGGGGTTGTGTGACCGGCCGACCTCGCCGTCGTCCGTCCGATGATATTTATATTCCGCTTCTCGTTCGATCGCATGGACCAACAGGATCGCGTCGCGACGTTTCTCGCAGAACACGACATGGAGAGTCCTCTCGCGTACCGCGTCCTCGATCTGGAAAGCGAGGTGGGCGAGATAGCCAAGGAGGTGACCACGTCGACCGAGTACGGCGCCCGTCCGGACGCGGCGGCGGTGGCGACCGACGAGATCGGCGACGCCCTCTTCGCGCTGTTGGCCGTCGCGGACGCGGCCGACGTCGACGCGGGCGAGGCGCTCGACGTCGCCCTCGACAAGTACGAACGACGGATCGAGGAGTCCGGCGACGCCGGGTCGGGGTGACTGCTCGATATGAAAACGACCCCTCGATCACCGACCGCCGCTTAAAACACACCTCCTCCGATACCGGTCAGGTTCACCCGCGATCGGTGCGTCGTTTCACGGCAGCGATGGCACGCCGCGGAAAGATACTTATAGAGGGATGTCATACCATGTCATGCATGTCTAGCGCACCCAGTACGAACGACGACGTGTTCGACGAGTTCCTGTCCGACCGCGGTCACGAGACGGAGATCGTACACTGGGAGCGATCGTATAACAAGCTGCAATGTCCGGAGTGTGGCGCCCTTCACGAGGAGGGATCGGCACGCTGTGGCGTCTGCGACTGGCGCCCGACCTGATCCGCTCGCTCGACGGTGGAAAAAGGCCGATCGGCCGACCGATCGACGCTTTCTTTCGATGAAAAACCGCCGGTAGTATTATTTACTATTATCCGTTAGGTTCGATCATGCCGACCTGCCAGAACTGCAATGCGTTCGTGACGACGGATTACGTGCGGGTGTTCACGCCCAACGGGGTGGATCGTCCCCGCGTCTGTCCCTCGTGTGAGGACCTCGTTCGCGACGGTGCCGACGTCCGCGAGGCTCGAGCGACCCGAAGCAACTGATCCCGCCGACGCAGGGCGCCCGCCGAGGCGACCCGTCATCCGCGTGTTCTCCTTGCGCATTCGCTCCCCGGTGTGCTTTTCGCTTGACTCGTTCGCCGTGAGCGCCTCCGGAGCCGGCTCGTCGGGACCGGTTCGAGCCACGCCGCTTAAGGAGAACCGTGCTCATTAGGCCACAATGACCGATCCGACCGTGACACGCCTCTTCGGCGGTCCCGGGAGCGGGAAGACGACCGCGCTCCTCGACCGCGTCGAAGGAATCCTCGAAACCGAAGGCGCCGACGTCCGCGACGTGCTCGTCGTCTCGTACACCCGGGCCGCCGCCGCGGAGATCCGCGACCGCCTCGCCGAGCGACTCGACGTCTCCCCGCGCTCGCTGCAGGGAAACGTCTCGACGATGCACGCGAAGGCCTACGAGCTGCTCGACCTCTCCCGCGGCGACGTGGTGGGCGAAAGCGACAAGGAGGCGTTCTGTGAGGAGTACGGCATCGAGTTCGAGGATCAACACGGCGGCGCGGGCCGCCGTACCGCCCGGTCGACGACCATCGGCAACAAGATCATCGCCACCTCCCAGTGGCTCCAGCGGACCGAACGCGACGTCGCCGACTGGTACGACGTCCCCTTCCAGTGGAACGTCGAGGAGGTCCGGCTGCCGCCCGAGGAAGATCCCAACGCTCAGGAGGGCAACAAGTACACGCCGACGTGGCCCTCCGACGATGACCGGATCGACGTCCCGGAGACGATCCGGGCGTGGCGCGCATACAAGGGCGACAACGGCCTCGTCGGCTTCGCCGACATGCTCGAACGGGTCACACAGCGCTCGCTGGTCCCGAGCGTCGACTACCTGGTCATCGACGAGTTTCAGGACATCACGACCCTGCAGTACGACGTCTTCGAGGAGTGGCGTCCCCACATGGATCGGGTGCTCATCGCCGGGGACGACGACCAGGTCGTCTACGCGTGGCAGGGCGCCGATCCCGACCTGCTGTTGGACACCGAGGTCGACGAGGACGTGGTCCTGCCGAACTCCTACCGGCTCCCCTCGGAGATCCTCAACGTCGTCAACGCGGAGATCCGCCACATCGAGAAGCGCCAGGAGAAGGACCTCCATCCGCGCAAGGAGGGCGGCACCGTCGAGGCGATCGAGTCGCCGTCGATGCTCGAACTCGTCCGCAACGTCCGGTACACGATCGAGGACGACGAAGGGAGCGTGATGTGCCTCTTCCGAGCGCGCTACCAGATGTTCGATTTCATCGACGAGTTCATCGACCACGGCATCCCCTTTACGATGCTCACCGACGGCCGGATGTGGACCGACCGGCTTCGGGACTACGTTCACGCTATCGAGAAGGCCGACGCGGGCGATCCGGTGAACGGACTGGAGGCGCGGCGTCTCGCCGACATGCTCCAGGAGTCGGCGTTCGGGACGAAGGAGCGCGACGACTTCTACGAGTTCATCGAGGACCGCGAGGAGGCGACCGACGCCGACGACGCCGCCGAGATCGCCGTCACGGCCGAGGAACTGAAGGAGCACGTTCCGTTCTTCCCCGGACCGGAGAGCGCGGACGACATGGTTCGGAAGGTGACGAGCTTCCAGCGCAAGTCGATGGGCGCGTACTTCGGGGGGGACTACGAGGGGATGGATCCGACTCGCGTCCGCGTGGGCACCATCCACTCCGCGAAGGGTCGTGAGGCCGACCACGTCTTCGTCGCCACCGACCTCACGGAGAAGGTCGTCGAACAGATGGCCGCGTCCATCGAGGATCCGACCGACGTGGACGGCGTCGACGAGTTCACCAAATCGACGAGCCCGGTGCCCATCCTCACCGACAACGAGCGCCGCGTCTTTTACGTCGGGATGTCGCGCGCCCGCGAGCGACTGGTTATCATGGAGAGCCTCATCAGCGGTGCGCCCACCCTACCGATCAGCGTCCTGCTGTTCAACGAGCTCCGCGACGAGCCGCCCCAGGAGCTGATCGAGGAGGTGCAGGCCGAACTCGCCGTCCCCGAGCCGGAGCCGTGACCGACGAGAACGCCCCCGACGGCGTCGCCGATCCGGACGGCGCCATCCCGCAGCACACCCCGATCGAGCCGCCCGACGCCCGCCCACGTGGAGACGCGCCCCGGACCGACCTCTCGCCGATCGTCGAGGCGTGTCTCGCGGACGACGCGGACGCCCTCGTCGTCGGCGGCGACCGCTTCGACGACGACCTCCGGTATCTGACGCGATTTTCGGGTCCCGATCGGGCGTTCGCGCTCGTCGTGGTACCCGGCCGAAGCGGCGGATCGACGCCGGACGGATCGATGCCGGATGGATCGACGCCGGATGGATCGACACCGGACGGATCGGCGGCACGAGCCGTCCTCTGTGCGCCGTCGCTGTTCCACGAGCAGGCCGAACGCGAGTTCGTCGCGGCGGCGCGATCGGCGACCGGGGACGGCGTCGACGCCGCAAACAACGACGTCGACGCCGGCGGCGACGCCGGCGATCCGGACGCGTTTCACGACGGCGTCGTTCGCGAGGTTCGAACGCGGAACGTCGGGGATCCGGCCGGCGAACGTGCCGCGGCAGTCGTCACGGAGCTCCTCGCTGCCGACCGGCACGCCGGCGAGGACGTCGACGACGAGCCGACGGTGCTCGTCCCCCGGTCGATCCCACACGACGCGGCGGTCTACCTCGAACGCGCCGGCAACGCCGTGGCGTCGACGACGGCCGTCACGGAGGCGCGGGCGGTCAAGACGGCCGCGGAGATCGATCACCTCCGCCGGGTTCAGCGCGCGACGACGCGCGCGATGGCCCGCGCGGAGACCGTCCTCGCGGAGAGCGAGCCCGTCCGCGATCCGGGCGCCCTCGCGGCGGCCGGCGTCGACGAGCCCGTACTCGTCTGGAACGACGCGCCCCTCTCCACGGAGCGGCTCCGCCGGCAGGTGAACGCGACGCTCGCGAGCTACGGCGTGCGGGACGCGGGCAACACGGTCATCGGCGCCGGGCCGACCGCTGCCGACCTCCACTACACGGGCGTCGACCTCGTGTGTCCGGGCGAGACCGTCCTGCTCGACGTCTCCCCGCGCGGTCCGCACGGCTACTACGGCGACCTGACCCGGACGTTCGTCGTCGACGGGGACGGGGGCTGGGAGCGACGGGCGTACGTGGCCGTCGAGGCCGCCCGGGAGGCCGCGCTCGCGGAGATCGAACCGGGCGTCACGGCCGCGACGGTCCACCGCGAGGCGGCCGCCGAGCTCGCCGCCTACGGCTTCGACCCGAACGCCGGAGAGGGTGAGGCCGGCTTCACCCACGGCACCGGCCACGGGGTCGGGGTGAGCCTCCACGAGGCGCCGTCGCTCTCGGCCGACGTCGAGCTCCGTCCGGGTCACGTAGTGACCGTCGAGCCCGGCGTCTACGACCCCGAGACCGGCGGCGTCCGGCTGGAGGACCTCGTCGCGGTGACCGAGGACGGCTTCGAGATCCTCTCATCCTACCCCTTCCGGATGGTCCCCGAGCGACGCTGAGCCGCGCAGGCGGGCCGAGTCGCCGCCGCTTGGCTTGGAGTCCCCGCGTGTGACTTCGAGCGAACTTCTCGACGCGTCGTTTCGATCGAGTCCGTCCGACCCGTAACTGTGACGAACGTTTGAGCCTCCGGATCGCCTATCTCGGATCGGATCCGTAGCCGGTCGTGTTATGGAACGACGGTCCTCCACCCGTGACGAACCGGCCGCCGCATCCCACGATCGAACCCCGCCGGACCTCTCCGCCAGGGGGATCGTCCAGTTCAGTGCACGTGTTCCCTCACTGGCCGTTCTCGCGACGGCCATCCTGCTTCTCTGTGGGGTTGCGTCGGTCGGCGGCCTCGCGGCTGCCGACGGCCCCCCGGCCTTCGAGACGTCGACGGTCACCGTCGCCGAGGGGGAGGACGCGATGATCGGGGTAAACGCCACGGACGCCGAGTCGCTCACGCTCGTCGTCGGTAACGGAACCGATTCCGGCTACGAACTGCGTGCGGCGGTGGCGCCCGCTGACGACGGGGCGATCCTTCGGTTCGACCACGCGGCCGCGGGCGACGGCGACGGCGACGTCCTGACCGCCGTGGGCTGCGCGGACGTCACGGTCGAGTCGGAGACCGACCTCGACGCCGCGCTCGATGCGGGCACCTACGAGCTCCGGTTGCTCGACGTGGATGGCGACGTCGTCGACGTCGGATCGGTGGTCGTGGAGTCAGCATCGGATGCGGACGGCGCTGACGACGAGGCGTCCTCACCCGGGCCCGTGTCACGGGAGACGGTCGACGACGCGGATGCCGTGGTTCGCCCCGAGACGGACCGGGAGATCGCCGTCCCGACCGTGGCGGACGACGGCGACGAGGTCATCGCCCGGCTTCGATCGACCGGCCAGACGGATCCTTCGTTCATCATGACCGAGGAGGCGACCGTTGCGGACGGCACGGCCGTGGCGACCTTCGACCTCTCCGCGGTCCCACACGGCGCAACCGCGACGGCGACCGCCCGGAGCGACGGCAACGACGGGACCGAAACGACGGTGCTCGTGATCGATCCGAACGTCGGCATCGAGGGCGACGTGACGCTGGCCGACGTCGAAACCCGCGGCGACGCCGTCGACGGGGACGAGGCGGCCGATGATGAATCTGACTCCGACGACGGCGGGGCTTCGACCGGGGAGCCGGATCTCCACGGCGATTCCGAGGAGGATCTCGATGGTACCGACGACGAGGTTCCGGGCTTCGGTGTGGCGCTCACGACGCTCGCCGTGCTCGCCATGGCGCTGCTCGCAACCCGCCACCAAAATATAATCGGTACTGACTAATTCAAGAAACAGTTTAGAATGCGTTATGATCCGGGAGCTATCCGCATCCGTGATGGCACGCGGAATTGACCCGTCCGTCCGAATTCGTGCCCTTTCGGCACGGAACGGTGAACCGCCTCGGCGTTACGCTCCGGGCGGCTTCGCTTGATATGCTGGTTCGAACGTATCGGTCGATAAGCATTTCAGTGGGTCGTCGGCTGCCAAAGTGGGCGTGATCGGTCGGAGAAGACGAGCGTCGATCGTCCCCAGAAAAATAAGATATCTTACTAATATATAAAATTGATATTTATGTCCTTGTCGGTCGAATCATTGCCCCCGTCGCCCCCGACCGGTCCGCTTCCATCTCCACGAACTTTTACACTCATACCACGACTGAGGAAACGCATGTTTTATTTTATGAGGCTCGTGGCGAGGGATCGGTTTAGATATACAGAAAGAGTACGACGTTAGGAAAATATTGACCGGATAGGTAGCTTATGTACCGCTCGGCGGGAAGGCGGGGCCATGTACGACCTCGTACTGCACGCCGGTGCCGAGCATCCGAACCTCTGGTGGATCGTCGTTCCGAGCCTCCTCTCGCTGCTCGCCGGGATCGGGATCGGAGCCTTCTCCGACCGCGTCCGTTCGATCATCGGCGCGTCGGGGACGCAGCCCGCGGAGTGATCGCCCCCATGTCCCGGATGCTGCCCGACTCACGACCGCCTCGGTCCGCTCCCGGAACGTTTGAGCCAAACGGCGGTGAGCACGCGTGACCGGGATCGTTCCCGGCGAGACGCTGATCGGCGACGAGCCGGTCGAGATCAACGCCGGCCGCGAGACGACGACGCTGACCGTCGAGAACACGGGCGACCGCCCGGTGCAGGTCGGCTCGCACTTCCACTTCTTCGAGACGAACCCCGCGCTCGCGTTCGACCGCGAGTGGGCCTACGGGTTCCGGCTCGACGTGCCCGCCGGCACCGCCGTCCGGTTCGAACCCGGCACCGAACGCGAGGTCGACCTCGTCGCCATCGGCGGGAACCGCGTCGTCCACGGGATGGGCGGGCTCGTCGCCGGCGAGCTCGACGACGACGAGGTCCGAACTCGGGCCCTTGAACTGGCCGCCGACCGCGGCTACCTGTCGGGTGAGGGGGCGGGGAGTCTCGACGACGCCGAGGAGTCCCCGGACGATGGCTCGTCCGCCGAGGAGTCCCCGGACGACGACTCGTCCGTCGCGGAGTCGGCCGCCACCGGCGCGGAGGCCGACGAATGAGCCGCAAGCTCTCGCGGAAGCGGTACACCGATCTGTTCGGCGCGACCGAGGGCGACCGGATCCGCCTCGGCGACACGTCGCTTCTCGCCGAGATCGAGACCGATCACGGCACGCCCGGCGACGAGGCGGTCTTCGGCGGCGGGAAGACGATGCGCGACGGGATGGGGATGCAGTCGGGCGTCACGCAGGCGGCGGGCGCGCTCGACTGGGTGTTCACCAACGTCGTCGTGATCGACCCGATCCTCGGGATCCGCAAGGGCGACCTCGGCGTCCGGAACGGCCGGATCGCCGGATTCGGCAAAGCCGGCAATCCCGACACGATGGACGGCGTCGACGAGGAGCTGGTGATCGGCCCGAGCACCGACGCCGTCCCCGCGGACGGGCTGATCGCGACGGCGGGCGCGCTCGACATCCACGTCCATTTCAACAGCCCGCAGCTGTTCGACCACGCCCTCGCGAGCGGCGTCACGACGATGCTCGGCGGCGGCTACGGCGGCGGGGCGACCACCTGCACGCCGGGGCCGCGAAACGTGGAGCGGTTCCTGCAGGCGGCCGACGAGTGGCCCGTCAACGTCGGGTTCTACGGGAAGGGCAACAGCAGCCGCCCGGACGCGCTCCGAGAGCAGGTCGAGGCGGGCGCCTGCGGGCTCAAGCTCCACGAGGACTGGGGATCGACGCCCGCGGCGATCGACGGCTGTCTCGCGTACGCGGAGGAGGCCGACGTGCAGGTCTGTATCCACACCGACACGCTCAACGAGTCCGGCTTCGTCGAGGAGACGTTTGAGGCGATCGACGACCGCGCCATTCACACCTTCCACATCGAGGGCGCCGGCGGCGGCCACGCGCCGGACGTGCTGGAGCTCGTCGGCATCGAGAACATGCTTCCCTCCTCGACGAACCCCTCGATGCCGTACACGACGAACACATTCGACGAACACCTCGACATGGTGATGGTCTGTCACCACCTCAACCCGGACGTTCCCGAGGACGTCGCCTTCGCGGAGTCGCGGATCCGCGCGGAGACCATCGCCGCCGAGGACGTGCTCCACGACGAGGGCGCGATCAGCATGATGACCTCCGACTCGCAGGCGATGGGCCGGATGGCGGAGGTCGTCTCCCGAACGTGGCAGACGGCGGATAAGATGAAGACGCAGCGCGGCCCGCTGCCGGCGGACGAGGGGACCGACGCGGACAACGCGCGGATCGAACGCTACGTCGCGAAGTACACGATCAACCCCGCCATCGTGGCGGGGATCGACGACTACGTCGGGTCGCTGGAGCCCGGCAAGCTGGCGGACGTCGCCCTCTGGGATCCGGCCTTCTTCGGCGCCACGCCGGAGTACGTCCTCAAGGGCGGGTTCCCCGTCCACAGCCGGATGGGCGAGGCGAACGGCTCGCTCATGACGTGTGAACCCGTCGAGATGCGCCCGCGGGCCGGCGCGATGGGCTCGGCGAAACACGCGCTGTCGGTCTCGTTCGTCAGCGAGGCGGCTTACGGGGCCGACGTCGGCGAGGCGTACGGCCTCGAGACGCCGACCCGGCCGGTCCGCGGCACGCGGTCGGTCCGGAAGTCGGACATGGTCCACAACGACTACTGCCCCGACGAGATCGAGATCGACGCCCAGACGTTCGAGGTCTCCATCGACGGCGAGCACGTCACCTGCGAGCCCGTCGAGGAGGTCGCGCTCGCCCAGCGGTACCGACTCTGAGACGACACGCGATCGGCACGCAGCCGTCGCCGATCGACCGTCCATCACGAATCCACGACTCACCACGGATCGACCACCGACCACGAATCCACCACCCATCACGAATTCACTCACGATGAACCTCACACCGAAGGACCACGAACGACTGACCGTCTTCATGGCGGCGGAGCTCGCCCGGCGTCGCCGGGAGCGCGGCATCGAACTCAACTACCCGGAGACGGTGGCGTACGTCGCCGACTGGGCGTGTGAACGCGCCCGCGAGGGGATGTCCGTCTCCGAGATCCGCGCGGAGGCGACGACGCTTCTCACCCGCGAGGACGTCATGGAGGGCGTCCCCGAGATGGTCGACATGGTACAGGTCGAGCCGACCTTCCCCGACGGAACGAAGCTCGTGACGATCCACGACCCGATCCGGGCGGACACGCCGGAACAGCTCGACTGATGGGACACAGAGACGTCGCCACGGTCGGGATCGGCGGTCCCGTCGGCTCCGGCAAGACCGCGCTGGTACGACGGCTTGCGCCGCGGCTCGTCGAGGCGGGCTACGACGTCGGCGTGATCGCGAACGACATCATGACACAGGAGGACGCCGACCGGCTGCGGGAGTCGTTCGCGGGCGTCATCCCCGAGGACCTGGTGACCGGCGTCGAGACCGGCGCCTGCCCGCACACGGGGATCCGCGAGGATCCCTCGATGAACATCGCCGCCATCGACGCCTTCACCGAGTCGCACCCGGAGCTCGACGTCGTCCTGCTCGAAAGCGGCGGGGACAACCTCGCGGCCACGTTCAACCCCGAACTGGCCGACTACTTCGTCTTCGTCATCAGCGTCGCGGAGGGCGACGACATCCCCCGCAAACGCGGGCCGGGCGTCGTGCAGGCGGATCTGCTCGTGATCAACAAGACCGACCTCGCTCCGTACGTCGACGCGGACCTCGACGTGCTGCGCCGGGACGCGGAGGCGGTCAGGGGGGACGCGCCGACCCAGTTTACCAACTGCAAGACCGGCGAGGGGATCGAGGCGGTCGTCGACCACGTCGAGTCGAACGCGCTCTTCGCGTCGCCCGCGTCGAGCCCATGACGGCACCCGCCACGGTTCCGCCCGCCACCGTTCCGTCCGCCACGGTTCCGCCCGCCTTCGAGGCGTACGGCGAGGAGCCGCTCCCGCAGGCCCCCGCCTTCGGTCCGGGCAAGAACGGCGTCTTCGAGGGGACGCTCGTGCGCGAGCCGGGCGGCGAGACCCGTCTCGTCCGCGACCACACGAAGGTGCCGTACCACCTTCCGGGGACGCTCGACACGGATCCGGCTCCTGGCCTCACCACCCTGTGTCTCCAGGAGCCGACCGGCGGGGTCGCACAGGGCGACCGCCACCGGATCGACGTGACGGCTCGCGAGCGCGCCCGCGCGCTCGTGACGACCCAGAGCGCGACGAAGGTCCACAGCATGCACGCGAACTACGCGCATCTCGACGCGACCCTGACGGCCGGTCCCGACGCCCACCTCGAGTACGTGCCCGGGCCGACCATCGTCAACGAGGACGCGCGATGCCTCCAGACGACACGCGTCGACCTCGCGGAGACGGCGACGGTCATCGTCGCCGACGCGTTGGCGCCCGGCGGGCTCTCCGATCACCAACCGTTCGGCTTCGATCACTATCATGCGCGGCTCGACGCGCGGCTCGTCGGTCGATCTGACGCTCGTGGCGACGCCGGCACCGACGGACGACTCGTCTGTTCGGATGCGGTGGACCTGCGACCCGCCGAGCGCGACCCGCGAGACCCGGCGAGCGTCGGGGAGTTCGGCTCGATCGGGACGCTGTACGTGCTCTCGCCGTCGGCGGACGTGGACGCACTGGCGGACGACGTCGCGGCCCGTCTCGATCGCGACGTCACGCCGCGTTCGAGTGGCGCGGTGGAGGCCGGCGTCTCGACGCTCGCGGCGGGATCGGGCATCGTCGTGCGCGTGCTCGGTGAGCGAACCACGGACGTGACGGCGACCGTCACCGACGCCTGGGACGCGGCCCGCGGGACGCTGCTCGGCGTCGGTGCACCCGACGCAAGGTGGGGTCAATGAGACGGGTCGACGGGATCATCGGGAACCGTCACGACGACCCCGCGCTCGCCGATCGGGTCGACGAACACGAGCGATCCGGCACGCTCGAACGCGTCCGGCTCGACGCCGCGGATCGAAAGAAATCGCGACTTCGCGTCGAGACGGACGCCGGGACCGACCTGGGGATCGTCGTCGACCGGCCGGCGCTTCGCGCGGGCGACGTGCTCTTCGTCGACGAGGAGGCGGCCGCGGTCGTCGCCTTCGAGCGTCGCGAGGCGTACGTCATCGACCTCCCCGAGCCGAGCCCGGAGACGACGGCCGCCGCGGTCGAGCTCGGCCACCGCGTCGGCAACCAGCACTGGGACGTCGCCGTCGCGACTGGGGCCGATTCGGACGGAACCGGGGGAACGACCGTCTACGTTCCCGTGGCGGCCGACCGTCGGATACTCGAGCGCGTCCTCGCGGACTCGCTTCCGCCGGGGGCGACGACTCGATACGAGGAGGTCGACGCCGAACGGTTCATCACGGATCGGTCCGACCGCGGTCCGGACCATTCGCATGATGGAGCGAAACATGAGCACGCACACGGTGGGGGCCATGGGCACCCACATAATGGGGGCCACGATCACGCTGACGGCGGGAGCCACGATCACGCTGACGGCGGGGACGAACGCCCCCACGCACACGATCATGACGACGACTGACGACGCGTTTTTAACGGCCCTGCGGCTCTCGGACTCCTTTCTCCCGGTCGGGGCGTACACGGCCTCCTACGGCGTCGAACAGTTCGTCAACGAGGGACGCGTCGAGACCCCAGCGGAGCTCGGCGAGCTGATCGAGGGCTACCTCCGGCGTATCGTGGGGCCGGCTGACACCGTCGCGCTTGCGGCCGCCCATCGGGCCACCGTCGCCGGCGACGTCGACGGCGTGCTCGCCGCCGACGAACGACTGCACGCCGCCACGCTCCCCGCGGAGTGTCGCGAGAGCGCCACGAAGGCGGGCACGAAGCTCCTCGAACTCTTCCGTGAGACCGACGGCGACCTGTTCGGCGAGCCCGACTCTAACGCCGGCTCCGTGGCGGCGGCGTTCGCCGCGGCCGTCTCGAACGGCGAGACGCCCGGCAGCTATCCGGTCGCGCTCGGTGTCGTCACCGCGCGGGCGGGGCTCGACCGGCGGACGGCGTGTCTGGTCGGCGCCTACTCGTTCGTGACCGAGCTGCTCGGTGCGGCCCAGCGGCTCGGGCGCTTCGGTCACACGGCGGTCCAGACGATCCTCGCCGACCTCCTGCCCGTCGCACGCGAGGTGTGTGACGCACACGTCGATGCCGACCTCGACCGACTCGCTTCCTTCGCGCCGCTCGTCGAGACGATGAGCATGCGACACGAACGGGCGGACCGCCGGCTGTTCATGAGCTGATTCACGGCCACGTTTCGGCTGCGCCCGGTCACACTTCGGCCCGGTCCGATCACGTTCCGGCACGGTCCGATCACATTTCGGCTCGCGTCCGGCCACGCCCGTCGAGTTCGGGCCTGTTCACCGTCGTCCGGGCGCCTCCGTCGCGTCGTCCGGTCCGTGCGGGTCCCGTTCGCGCACTGCCGTGAGCGCCGGATCCAGCTCGTCGTAGAGCGCGTCGACGTCCGCCGGAAACACCTCGACGGGCTTCGGCCGGCTGTGCGTGTGGATCCGGACGCGGTTTCGCTTCCGATAGGTTCGCAGGAGGCTCCACGCGCCGAAGGCGGCCATTCCGGCCCCCAAAAGCAGGTTTTCGCCCAGGTAAGCGATCCCGACGCCGGCCAGCGCGAGGCTCATGATCGCGAGGAACCAGTCGAACCGCTCGTTGTTCACCTCGCTGACGTTGGTGTAGGGGACGCTCTCCGTCCGGCCGTCGCCGACCACCAGCACGCGCTCGTCCGTGACGGCGATCTCCGCGTCCGACCGGAGATCGCCCCGGTACCGGAGCCGTTCGCCGCGGTCGAGGTCGAGCCCCCGTCGGTTCGGCATGTCTCGACGTGTGCGATCGTCGGTAATCAACGTTTCCCACGGGTTCGACTGGCAACTCCGAATCGATCCGGACTGACCCGCATGGAGCCGCACGGACGGATCCATACGTCCGATTCCTCGCCCACTCCGACCGATCGGTGCGGGCGACACAGCGAGCGATCCCGGAATCGATCGTTCGCTTATAAACGCCTCCGACCGGGTGACGGTGCGATATATAAGCGGTCACTCGCGGTCGGCGCGCTCCGGTGAGCGCCCGGAGGGCGCGAAACCGAGCGCGAGGGAGTTCGGACGGGTTCGCCGAGCGGTTTCCGGCGAACCCGTCCGAACGAGGCTGGGGAGGCGTGAGGCTGCGGTGCGGGTGCGGTGCGGTTGCGGGCGTTCGATCCCCCTCGTCGCTCCGCCGAATGCCTCGGGTGGTCGCCACTATTTATAAACACCACACGTCCCCTTCATTACCGTTTATAAACGAACCGAGCAAACAACCGCTCAATTCGCAGCCTTGCGCTACCGGTTGATTCGGTCTGTCTGACCTCACGCCCGGCCAGTGCACGCGCTTCGATTCCCCATTCACGCCCGCGTACGGCGTGCGCTGACGCCCTCCAAGCGTCGTGCTGCAGGTGACGTAGTTAAAAAGGACCGCACCGCGAAGGGACCGCGTTCGGAACGAGGGACGTCCCGCTCAGTCGGCGCCCTCGGCCGGCTTCTTGCCGCCCGACGAGCGCATCTTCTCGAAGAAGGTGACGAACTCGTCGTCGTCCTCGGCGAGCTGCTCCCAGTGTTCGAGCCCGCGCTCGTGGCGGGTGCCCCGAACGGTGTTGTCGAGCACGAACGCGACGATCCCGCCGACCGCCATCGTGGTCGAGCCGATGACGAAGATCGTGTCGGCGACGATCTGCTGGCCCAGCACCGGCCCGACGAGCGCCGCGCCGGCGGCGATCTCCTGGAACTCGGCGGCGCCGCCGACGTTCGCCATGTACTCGGGGATCGCGAGCCCCAAGAAGAGCGCGATGCCGATGATGAAGACGTTGCGCGAGGCGTCGAGGTCGACGTACTTGAGGTTCGAGAGGCCGACCGCCGCGATCTGCCCGAACATCGCGATGTAGAGCGCGCCGACGATGGGCGTGGGGATCGTCGTGATGAGCGCGCCGAAGTAGCCGATGAACCCGACGATCAGCATGACGATCGCGCCGATCTGCACGACGTACCGGGAGGCGACGCCGGTGATGCCGATCGCGCCGATGTTCTCGCCGTAGGAGGTGGAGCCGTTGCCGGTGCCCATGACCCCGGCGATGACGTTGCCGACGCCCTCCATGCCGATGCCGTGGTTGATGCGCTTCTCGCTCGGCGCGCCGACGCCGGCGATGCGGGCGACCGCGAAGTAATCACCCATGCTCTCGATCATCGAGGCGACCACGCCGGCGAAGATCCCGACGACGAACGCCGCCGTGAACTGCGGCATGCCCCACTGCAGCGGCGTGATGACCTGGATCGCGGAGGCGTCGGCGATCGCGCC
>LFFM01000717.1_pt1 | contig 23317 bp, 25 predicted proteins | sample 643131 | NCBI WGS metagenome assembly LFFM01 (sample SAMN03777445, study PRJNA286221) | soda lake metagenome | biome: soda lake; feature: Kulunda steppe; material: water; isolation source: sample Tc-Br brine of Tanatar trona crystallizer | place: Russia: Kulunda steppe | collected 2011-07
CGGGACCGTCGTGTTCAAGTCGACTTGGAGTAATACACCGATAGTGGCAGTTTCGTTCGACCTCTTTGGAACGCTCGTGTCGGTCGATCGGCCGGCATCACCAGCCGACGCTGTCGCCGCGGAGCTGGAGCGTCGTGGTGTCGAGATCCCCGCTGCGTTCCCGGCTGACTACTGTGAGGTACAGATAGACGCGCCCGAGGGTGCGGAGGTGCCGCTTCCCGCACACGTCGCCGCCGCGCTCCGAAGTCGCGGTGTTACCCCGTCGAACAACATCGTGCGGCGGGCGGTCGTCGCGGCGTTCGATCCGAACGTCGAGACGCGTCCCGGCGCTGTCGAGGCGGTAACGGCTGCCGCCAAGCACAGCCGGGTCGGCGTCCTCTCGAACTGTAGCGTCCCGGAGCTCGTCCCACGCACGCTGCTTCGCTCCGATATCGACAGGTCGACGCTCGACGTGATTCTGTCGAGCGCCGGTTGTGGCTGGCGCAAGCCAGACCCGCGAGCGTTCGAGGCGTTCGCGTCGAAGATTGGGGTCGACGTCGAACAGGTGATCCACGTCGGCGACGATCCCGGAGCAGACGGCGGGATCGAAGCAGTTGGCGGGACCGCGATCGTCCTCGACGAGCACTCGATTGAAGATCTGCCCGAGCTGCTCGAGGCGGAGGTGTAGCCTTGTGGGCGCCGAACTAGCACTCGCAGTGGCGCTCGCGGCGATCCTGGATCGGACGGTGCGCGAACTGCCGGCCCGAGTCCACCCTGTCGTCGCGTTCGGCACGCTGGTCGGGTACGCCGATCGGGAGTGGTCACGGCCTCGACTGGCCGGTGTCGGCGCCGCACTGGCGCTCCCCGCGCTCGCCGCTGTCCCCGTCTTCGCCGCTGTCGCACTAGCCGTGGCGATCCATCCACTGCTGGGAGCCGTGGTTGCCGGGGTCGTACTCTTTACAACGAGCAGTTTACAGATGCTTCTGGAGGAGGCCGCCGGTGTCATCGAGGCCAGCACGACGGATCCGACCGCGGCACGCGAGCGGTTGCCAGCGCTCGCCGGGCGCGATCCGACCGCGCTCTCACCCGAACTGCTTCGCAGCGCCGCAGTCGAGAGCGCAAGCGAGAACCTCGCGGACGGACTGGTCGCCCCGCTACTGGCGTTTTCGCTGCTCGCACCGATCTCGCTCTCGCTGGGCGCAGCGGCGGCGGCGTGGCTCAAAGCCGTGAACACGCTCGACTCGATGCTTGGTTACCCCTCGAAACCGCACGGCTGGGCGAGCGCACGCATGGACGACCTCGTCATGTGGGTGCCAGCCCGGCTGAGCGCGCTGTTGCTCTCCGCGGCCGCACTCTCGCCGGATCCAGTCCTGACCGCGCGACGGTGGCGTGGCGAGACCGCATCGCCGAATTCGGGCTGGCCGATGGCGACCGCCGCGGGCGCGCTGCAGGTCCGCCTCGAAAAGCCCGACACATACGTTCTCAACGAACTCGCATCGCTGCCGACGGCCGAGCAGGCCCGCCGCGGCGTCGCGCTCGTCGGTCGTGCCGGACTCCTCGCGTACGTCCTCGCCCTGTTGCCGGGGGTGGTCGCGTGGCTGTTCTGAGCCTCGCAGCGCTGCGGGGGGCCCTCGGCTTTCTCACCCGGTTCCCGGTCGGACACGACGAGGCTGGCTGGGAGGCGTTCACCCGGACGCCAGCGACGTTTCCAGCGATCGGCTACCTGGTCGGCTCGCTCGGCGCGCTCGCGTTGCTGGTTCCCGCACCACCGACGATCACGGCGTTTCTGTACGTCCTCGTGCTGTACGCGGTCACCGGAATCAACCACGCCGACGGGGTCGCCGATCTGGGCGACGCTGCAGTGATCCACGGAACACCGGACCAGCGACGCGCGATACTGAAAGACAGCGATCTCGGCGTCGGCGGGACGCTGGCGCTGTCCGGCATGGTAGCCGGGCTTGTTCTCGTGGCCGTCCCGCTCGCCGATGCTCCCGTCGCGGTTGCGGTGAGCGTCGTCGTCGCAGCGGAGGTCGGCGCGAGGCTGGGAACCGCCGCGCTAGTCTGTGTCGGCACCGCACCCCACGACGGGCTCGGCAGACAGCTAACCGCTGTCAACAGTCCTCGGAGTTTCCTCGTGCCGGTGCTGGTTACGCTGCCCGCGGTCGTCCTCGCTCGCCCGCCCACCGTCGCCGCGGCCGCTGTCGTCGGTGCGCTCGCGGTTGCACTGGTGCTCTCACGCTGGTCGACAGCCGCGCTCGGCGGCGCCAACGGTGACGTGCTCGGCGCGACGACCGAACTTGGCCGGCTCGGCGGGCTCCTCGCGGGCGTGCTCGCGTGGACGCTCTGGACCGGCGATACGACGGGGGTGATCGCGTGGACGCCCTCGTAATGTGTGGCGGCGAGGGAACCCGCCTCGCTGACTCACTCGGAACGCGTGCTCCCGAAAAGCCGCTGTATCCCATCGACGGTGAGCCGATGGTCGACTGGGTGCTGAACGCCCTCGACGCAAGCGAGATCGAGCAGGTTTACGCTGCTGTCTCGCCCGCCACTCCGGACACGCGAGCACATCTCCGCGAGTGTGTCTCGATAGGCCAGACGCCTATTTCGATACTCGAGACACCAGGAGAGGGCTACGTCACGGACCTTTCGGCGGCGCTTGACGCGCTCGATCGGCCCGTTCTGACCGTCGCTGCGGATCTCCCGCTGCTGACCGGGGCGCTCGTCGACGACGTGCTGGCGACTCACAGGGCCGAGGCGAGCGATGGCGGCTCGATGACAGTGGCGGTCCCGGCCTCGCACAAGGAGCGACTTGGCGTTTCGGTAGATACTGTACTCGATCAGGACACCGAGTCGGCGGAGCTGATCGATGGACGGAACGATACGGAAACCATGCCGGAACGGATCGCGCCGACCGGTCTGAACGTGGTCGGTGACCGGACGAGCTCGGAGATGATGTACCTGACAGCCAACGACAGACTGGCGGTGAACGTGAATCGCGCGCGAGATGCACAGGTCGTGGAGGCGCTCCGATGAGGTTCGTACTCGCCGCCGGCTCGACCAAAACGGCGAGGATCGAGGGGATCAGCGCCGCCGGGGCCACCCCGGAGTTAATGACTCAGACACCCGCGATCGACGCCGAGATCCTCACGTACGGCCAGCCCGTGTCGAGCGAGTTGGTCCCCGTGAGTCCAACCGGCTGTCCGACTCCGGCGGTAATCTCACGGGCCATCCGCGAGCAGGTTGGCTTCGACACGACAGTGCTCGATGCCGGTCTCGCCGCGGAGACCGATGCGCCGACGGTTTCGGTCGGTGCCGATCCCGGTCGAGATATTCGGGAGAACCGTGCCGTCCCAGGGACCGAGGCGGTGTTCGAGCGTTCCAGGCGACTCGGTCGATCGTTGCCGGACGACGAACTGTTCGTCGCCGAGACGATCCCCGGCGGGACGACGACCGCGGCGGCGTTGCTCCGAGCGCTCGGTACCGATCTGGGCGTCTCCTCCTCCCTTCCCGAGAACCCGCTCGCACTGAAAGAGCGGGTCGTCACGGCGGGATTCGACGCGAGCGGGATCGACCCCGGCGGACTAGCCGACGCGCCGCTTGCAGCTATCGAGGCAGTCGGCGATCCCGTGCAGGCGACCGTCACTGGCCTGACGGTCGGGGCGCTCGAATCCGGCAGTTCGGTGACGCTTGCGGGCGGGACACAGCTGGTCGCCACGGCGGGGCTGGTGCGGGCGATCGGGCGTGAGGAACCGCTCGCGCTCGCCACGACTGCCTTCGTCGCCGCTGATCCCGCAGTCGACCTCGATGCTGCGGCGGCGACGCTCGATCTCGACGTGTCGGTGACCGATCCCGGCTTTGCACGGACCGAGCACGTCGCCATGCAGCGATACGTCGCGGGCGAAGCGAAGGAGGGCGTCGGAATGGGCGGTGCGCTGGCGCTCGCCGAGCGGGAAGGGATCGGCATGGGGACCGTCAGGGACCGGATTGCGGTAGTGTACGATCGGCTCGACCCCGCCGCGATATCGGAGAGTAAACGGGCGACCGACGGGGGTGGACGCTGAGATGGATCCCGACGCCGTACGGGAAGTCGATCGGGTGCCACACGGCGGCAGCGACGACCCGGATCTGCTGGATTTCAGCGCCAACACGAACAGCCGGACGCCGCCGGGCGTCGAGGCAGTCTATCGCGAAGCCCTGGGGGCCTCCCGACGCTATCCGAACGACGGCTATCCCGACTTTCGGGACGCTGCCGCGACCTATGTCGGCTGTGAGCCGGACCACGTCGTACCAACGCCCGGCGGTCTCGCGGCAATCCGACTCGGGATCGGGACGACAGTCGAACCGGGCGAGAGCGTCCTCGTTCCGACGCCGAGCTTCGGCGAGTACGCCCGCGAAGTCGAACTGCAAGGCGCCACACCTGCGTTCGTCGCTCACGACCGGGTGTTAGACGCCGACCCGACCGAGCATGCCCTCGCGATCGTCTGCACGCCGAACAACCCGACCGGCGAGGCCTACGATCCCGACGAACTCCGTGCGTTTGCTGATCGCTGCCGCGCGGCCGACACCCGTCTACTCGTCGACGAGGCGTTTCTGGGCTTTACAGATATCCCGTCCATTGCCGGCGAACCGGGGGTGATCGTCGCCCGCTCCCTGACGAAACTGTTCGGCCTGCCGGGGATCAGAGCGGGGTTTGCAGTCGCCACGGGGCCGGAACTCGACGCCCTGGGGACGGCACGCCGTGCGTGGAACCTCGGCACGCCCGCTGCGGCAGTGGGAGCCCGTTGCCTTCGAGCCGACGAGTTCGTAGCCGAGACGCGACGGCGCACCGAGCGCGAGCGCGAACGGCTGCGGGCAGCGCTCACATCCCGGTTCGAGGTGTATCCCTCTGACGCTCCCTTCCTCTTGCTCGACGTCGGTGACCGGGATGTCGATGGGTTGCTCGCACACGCACGTCAGCACGGCATCGCGCTCAGGGACGCCCGGACGTTTCGCGGACTCGACTCCCACGTCAGGATCGCCGTAAAAGACGCCGACGCGAACGAGCGACTGCTGGAGGTACTCGCGGATGCCTGAACTCCGAGTCCGCGACGGGGTTTTGCAGCTGCTGGCTCCCGAGACGTCGTGGCTCTCGACGGGCTGGGCGGGTGGGCGGATTCGGGCGGATGCAGCGTACAACTGTACAGTTCCCGACGGCTGGAACCGGACCGATCTTGACGAGTACAGTACTGAACGTCGAACCGGTGCGGGGTTCGATCGCGAGGGACCGACGTTGCTCACCGGCGTCGAGATGCGCCACGCACGGTGTGGGCAGCTCAGCGCGGAGCGTGACACGAGTAGCACGGAGGGTGAAACCAATAGCGTCGACGTGCTCGCGGTCGCCACCGCGGGGGTTTCGAACCCGGCAGTCCTATTTCCAGACGGGGCTGGTTCCGGTGTGCCGGACACAGCTCCGGCGAGCGAGACCGACCCTCCCGATCCGGGAACGGTAAATCTGCTGGTGCACGTCGACTACCCGGTCACCGCGGGCGCGCTGGCCAATCTCGTCGCAGTCGCCGCAGAGGCCAAAGCGGCTACGCTACTGCGGGAGACGGGATTCCCGGGCACCACGACGGATGCGGTGATCGCCGGAGCCACCGACCGGGTGGAGCCGGGTGACGGCCCATCCGGCCCGGGCGTCGAGCCGGCACAGTTCACCGGCAGCGGGACACCGATCGGTGGGGCGGTGCGGCTCTGTGTTCGGGATGCACTCCGGGCAAGCCTCGACGCGAGATACGACGAAACGCCACCGCCCGATACGGTTGCCGCCGCGGAACACGGCGTCTGTACCGACCGCTCCGCGAACGTCTTTCGGCCGTGAGAGCACCTCTCACTCGTGTTCCGCGTGGCCGTACACGTGAGTGTTACCGGAGCGTCCCCCGATAGCTCCAGTCGGTGTTCGCTCTCCGCCGCGATCAGTGCTCGAAGCGTCGTTCCGTCGATATAGACCGGTACCGTCACACGAGACGGCGAACATCGTCCGGCAACTCACCGGAATCGTGCTACTGGTGCAATAAATATTTAACTAATGCAAACGAGGTTGCTTCCGAATGACGGGTGAAAGCGGATCGAGCGGGTCAGCACCAGCGATTGATATCTGGCCGGGCAATCCGGCGTATACGACGGACGTGGTCAGAGACGAGGTAGCGCGGGCGGATATCGTCGTCGGGTTCGAGACCGTGGTCCGGTATATCGACTCGTTCGTCGGCGGCGACACGCTTACGTGCGGATACGACGACGAGTCGACGACGCTTCAGCGGTTCGACGAGTGGCACCTGCTGGTCCTGCCACGTCCGTACGACTGGATGCCCGACTCGATGGCCGAGTTCCTGCTCGATTCAGCATCCCCCGGCGAACGAACGCGCCGGAGCGAGCTTCGGGCGACAGTGTACGAGCATCTGACCCACGAGGACGAACGGTCGGCGGAGACGACGCTGGAAGAGCTCGCAGCCCGAAGTTCCGGGGATGGATCGGAAGACTCGGCCTGTTCGGATCTCTCGGTGCTCCTCGTGTGGAGTGATGACTCATGAAAGGGTTCGTCCTCGGTGGCACTGCCTCCGGCGTCGGGAAGACCGTTGCGACGCTCGCCACGATCCGGGCGCTCGAACGAGCGGGTGAACGGGTCCAGCCAGCGAAGGCCGGGCCCGACTTCATCGATCCGAGCCATCACGAAGCGGTCGCCGAGCGGCCATCGCGGACGCTGGATTGTTGGCTACAAGGTGAGGAAGGACTCCGGCGGAACTACTACCGGCCAGCCGAGGAAGGTGATTCGCCGTCGACCTGTGTCGTCGAAGGCGTAATGGGCCTGTACGATGGGGACTGCTCCTCGACCGCGATGGTTGCGGAGGCCCTCGATCTCCCGGTCGTACTCGTCGTCGACGCGAACGCCGGGATGGAAAGCGTCGCCGCCACCGCCTACGGGTTCCGTGAATACGCAACGCAGGCAGGTCGTGAGATCGACGTAGTCGGCGTCATCGCCCAGCGTGCTCACGGCGGTCGACACGAGGCGGGGATCCGGGATGCCCTCCCCGAGTCGGTCGAGTATCTCGGCCGGATCCCACCGGACGACGCACTCGATATCCCGGATCGTCATCTCGGACTGGAACTCGGCGAGGAAGCACCGCTCCCGCTCGAGGGGCTCGACGCGGCCGCAGAGCACCTTCGAACTGAACAGCTTCTGGAGGTTGCCAGAACGCCACCACGACCCGATACGGAAGCGGTAGCACCCGATACCACCGCCGATGCGACCGTCGCGGTTGCGCGTGGGACGGCGTTCGCGTTCGCGTACCCGGCGACCCTCGAACGGCTCAGAGAGCGGGCTAACGTGGTGCCGTTTTCCCCGGCGGCTGGCGACGACCTCCCACTCTGTGATGGCGTCTACCTGCCCGGCGGCTATCCCGAACTACACGCAGACGCGATCGCCCGGAGTCCTGCACTCTCGACGCTCGCGGAGAGGGCAACGGACGGGCTCCCGATCTTCGGCGAGTGCGGGGGTCTGATGACGCTCTGTGAATCACTCACGACAGCCGGAGGCGAACGTCACGAGATGGCAGGTATCCTGCCGGCTGACGTGACGATGGAAGACCGCTATCAGGCGCTCGATCACGTCGAACTGGAGGCCCGCAAGGATACGCTGACCGCGACCGGCGGCGAGCGACTGCACGGTCACGAGTTCCACTACTCCAGCGCCGACGTGGAGGGTGACGCACGCTTCGCCTTCGACGTTCGGCGTGGCGACGGCATCGACGACGGACAGGACGGCCTGATGGAGTATCGTACTCTCGGGACCTACGCCCACGTCCACCCGGAAAGCGGCGCGTTCGACGGATTTCTCGACAGACTCGACACATGACAGACGATACTCACACTGCAGACGACGACAGTACAGAAACCGAACTCGGCGGGCGAACGCCGACTGCCGAACCGGTCGAACCGAGCGATCCCGAGGAGTTCGGGCTGGTACAGGCGTGGTGGGGGGACGGAAAAGGCAAAACCACTGCGGCGATGGGAATGGGATTGCGCGCGGCGGGCCACGGCTACCGCGTGCATATGCTCCAGTTCATGAAAGGCGGCGCGGAGACCGTCGAGGACGTCCGCGGCGAATACAACGCCATCGAGCATATTCCCGGCTTTACCTACGAAAACGCCGGCCACTACGGCTGGCACGGGTTCGGCGCGGCGGCCGACGATCCGGACCACGGCGAACGTGCACAGGCGGCCTTCGAGCGTGCAGTGGAACTCCTCACGGACGGCATCGATGGCGACACCGTCCACATGCTCATTCTCGACGAGATTCTGTACGCTGCCGACCGAGAACTGGTCGACCCGAACGACGTACTCGAACTGATCGACCTCGCCCCCGACGGGCTCGAACTCGTGCTGACCGGGAGCCACGAGGAACCGACCTATCTCCTCGACCGTGCGGATCTCGTCACCGAGGTCGGCAAGGTGAAACACCCGATCGACGCCGGACAGGGGGCCCGAAAAGGGACCGAGTACTGACGATGAGCGAGGACGCCGACGCGGCATCGCCCGGCGCGGCCGAGGCCGCGGGAGAGGATGCCAGTACGCCGACGCTCCTGATCGGCGGGACCGCGAGCCACGTCGGCAAAAGCACGATCGCCGCAGGGATCTGCCGACATCTCGCGGATCAGGGTATCGATGTCGCACCGTTCAAAGCGCAGAACATGAGCAACAACGCCCGCGTCGTACCACGATCGGGTGGGGACCAGGGGAGCGGCGAGATCGGTATCTCCCAGTACGTCCAGTCCCGCGCGGCACGTCAACCGCCGACCACGGACGTCAACCCTGTCCTATTGAAACCCCGCGGCGATGGCGAGAGCCAGCTCGTCATCGACGGGCGCGCGGTTGGCCACTACGGTGCTGGCGAGTACTACACCGATCACTGGGATCGCGCTCGGACCGCGGCCGTCGACGCCCACCGACGACTCGCAGCCGACGCCGACCTCGTCGTCGCTGAAGGCGCGGGTGGAATGGGCGAGATTAACCTCCACCACCGGGATCTCGCGAACGTCGAGACGGCCCGGTTTGCCGACGTGACGATTCTGCTCGTCGCAGATATCGAGCGTGGCGGTGCATTCGCCAGCCTCGTCGGGACGCTCGAACTGCTCCCCGACGATCTGCGCGAACGGGTCGGTGGAGTCGTCATCACCAAGTTCCGGGGGGATCGCTCGATCCTCGAACCGGGACTTGCGGAGTTCGAAGACAGGACGGGAGTGCCGGTCATCGGGGTCGTCCCCTACGACGATCCCGGTCTCCCCGCCGAGGATAGCGTCTCGCTCCCGCCAGTCGGCGAGCGGTCGCTCCGCGGGGCCGACGACAGCGTTGCAGACGAACGCTCCGTGACGGTTGCCGTTCCTCGGCTCCCGCGGATCTCGAATTTTACCGATCTGGAGCCGCTCGAACGCGAACCTGGCGTCCGAGTATCGTACCGACCCCTCGATGTAAGCTACGGTGATGCCGATGCGCTGGTACTGCCGGGAACGAAAAACACCGTCGACGACCTGCTCGCACTGCGCGAAGCGAGGTTCGATGAGGAGATCGACCAGTTTGACGGCCCAGTCGTCGGACTTTGTGGCGGCTATCAGCTACTCGGTGAACGGATCACGAACGCCGATGTCGAGAGCACTGGTAAACGAGAAACAGTCGCCGGGTTCGGTCTCCTCCCCGTAGAGACGGAGTTCTCGTCGGAGAAACGCCTCGAACAAACCAGCCGTGAACTCTCGGGTGCAGGACCGATAGACGGCGGCGAGGGGACGGTGTCGGGCTACGAGATCCACATGGGTGAAACGACGCTGACCGAGTCGGTCGACAGGCCGTTTTCCGAGGGTGGCGCCGCAACCGAGAGCGTTCTGGGTACGTATCTCCACGGGCTCTTCGAGAATCGAAACGCCCGGGACGCGTTCCTCGGGACGGTGTTCGATAGGGCAGGGGTCGATCGACCCCACCGGCCAGCGTCCGGACGAACCAGTTACGACCGTGCTGCGGCGCTGATAGCGGAGTACGTTGCACTCGATCGACTCGACGGCGAATGGCTCCCCGCATCATGTTGAATCACCATCATACGGCGGGTTTTGTGACGCACGAGGCCGCAAGTTTTAGTACACTGGATAGGCAGGTTAGCGTGTGGTCGTTCGCGGCCCCGTCACACGAGACGGCCACGCTCCGTATGCAGACATTCCCCCAACCGGTTTTGCGGGTCACTGACCCGTAAAATCTATTTCCTTCGCCCTAGTTCGCCAGCCGTGCAAACGCGAGTGTCCCGCTGATATTCTTGATATACACCTCGACGACGTCGCCTTCCTGTGCACCGGGGACGAAGATGGTGTACTTGCCCTTCTCAGCTACACCGTCGCCTTTTCGGCCCGTACCGGTGATCTTGACCTCGTAGGTTTTGCCCTCCTCGACGGCAGCCGTCGAGACGTTGCTGCTCGTGCTCGACCGCTTCGAGACCGGCCGGAAGGCACCACAGGCATCACAGCGAAGCATCGGCGTGCGATCCTCGCGAACGAGTCGCGTGTCCGGCAGGCCACACTCCGTACAGGTGACGTATTCGTCAGTGTACTTCGCCACCGCGGCGTCGAAGTCGGTACCGGAGAAGTTGCCGTTGTACCGGCCGCGTCCGTCCTCGAACGTCCCGCTCGTCCCGAGTTCGCGCTGAACGAACCGGTGGAGGTGTTCGGGCTCTCGGGAGAGCGTATCCGCGATATCGGAGAGGTTTGTAAACCGCGTGAACGCGCCGTCTTTCTGCGCTTTCGCATCGGGGACCGAGAGCCGCTCGTCGCTGCCGCCAATGTCGGGCGTCTCGTCGATGGCCCGATCCAGACTATCTTCGTAATCCATACTCGATTCCAGCGCGTCGAAACGTAAAGCGCGTTCGATACGGGGAACTCGGCTATCCGGAATAGGGCTCCAGTCGTTGTTCGCGCTTGTATGTCGATCTGGGTTGGATATGTCGTCCCAGCCGTCTGCCTGGTGGCTATAGGGGAGGCACTCGTCAAACCCCATCCACACCAATCGAAATGTCTGCCGATGGAGATCCGGGAGTTACCAAGGCGCAAAGAACACGAGTATATCCGGGTACGGACGCCACAGCTCCGGACATTCAGCGAGTATGGGGTCGTGAAGCCGCTGGGGAACGGCATGTACGTGATCACCGAGCTGGGGGAGGGCTACCTCGACGGCGAGATCTCGACCGACGAGGACGAACCCGACGAGATCAGGGAGAACGGTGGGAAAGAGAACAACGACGGCGTTCCGTCGCCGGGGGGTATCTGAATGAACCGACAGAGCGCCGAATGGATGAAACGCGAGGACGAACGGATCCTCGAATTTCTCGCGACCGAGGACATGGCACCGGCGACACTGATCGCAAACGAAGTGTTCCGGACGGTCTCGGCGGGCCACGTCAGCGAGCGACTGGCGAAGCTCGAACACGCCGGGCTGGTCCACCGCGCCGGAATGGATTCGTTCGATCTCACCTCCGAAGGCGAGCGGTATCACACTCTGGACAGCGGTGGGCAAGGTAGTCTTCGTCGCCGAACACCCTCCCGAAGTCGCCTGGAACGTGGTCGCCATAGTTCCGGCAGGTGGGAGACTCGTCGCTCTCGGTGGCGAGTTTCAACACGAGAACCACCTCAGTTTTGCACTGTGAATTTCGCAAGAAGGCGCGGACCCCCAACTGGTTACCAGTTCAAATCAGGATTTTCGCCGCGATTTCGAAAATCCATATCTCAGATTAGAGGCACTGAGGACAGTGCAAACAGCCGTTTGGCTGTCCACTGTAATTCGGGTGGGAAGTAGGTCCGCCCTCCCCGATTTGAACGGGGGACAAGTCGATCTACAGTCGACTGCTCTACCAGTCTGAGCTAAGGGCGGGCGTGCGATTAGTACTGGTTCGCTGTTGGACTTAAGGGTTATTATCGACGGCCACCATGACAGTGGGCCCCAGCCGGCGGCAGACACACGTCAGACACGTGCGAACGTTGATAAGGGATGATGACAGAGTGACATACAAGCGGTATGAGCAAGATCACGTTCCGGGCTGACGACGACCTCGTCAAGGAGATCGAGGCGTTTGACGCCTCGAAAAGCGAGGTGTTGCGCGAAGCGCTACGGAGCTACATCGAGAACCACGAGACAGAGGAGACAACACCGGACGCAGACTCGCTGGACACACTCGTTGCCGACCGGGTCGATGAACTGATCGATCAGCGGTTGAACGACCGACTTGGCTACCAGTCGACGCCACAGGACGTTACGGTAAACGTCTCGATCGAGGACGAACGAACGACACCGGAGCGTAAGACAGAGTCGTCGGAGAACGCGACTGTCGAACCGGACGACAGGGCATGTACCCAGTGTGGCGAAACGGTGGGTGATGAGCATGTGTACTGTCCAAACTGTGGTGAAAAGGCGTCCAAACGTTCGTTCTGTGAATGCGGTGACGAGCTACGATCGGATTGGGCATTCTGCCCGACCTGCGGCCGTAGGACACCGGCGGCGGACGTGTTAGATCCTAGGTAGAGCCTGACACAGTGCCGAAAACGCGGTTTTACTTGTTTGTATGACAACCGCCGTTACATTTATTACCTATGCCCGTGAGGTACCAGTCGCGTAAGACGACTGTCTTACACGAAAGGTGGATGCCCCCTGACGGACGATAGTCTCGGGCGGGAGGGGTGTAAGACAAACGATCTGTATCCACGAAGGACGGTCGTCTTACTGAAGGGGAATACAACATATGGAGCGTGTGACACTGCGAATTCCGAAACAGCAGATCGACGCGGTCGAACAGATGGTCGACTCCGGTCAGTACCCGAACCGTAGTGAGGCAATTCGGGCAGCTGTCCGGGAGATGGTCGACGAACAACAGGAGACCTCCCAGAACTCCACCAAACGAACCTGGGCAAAGGTGTAGGCTATGCAGGACATTGTTCAAGATGCGCTTGAAAACGCCGAAGAGGAGAAGCGAGAGATGGATGCCACAGGGGACGACGAGTTCGGCGATCCCCGGATCGTGATCGTCGGTGCTGGTGGGGCTGGCAACAACACGGTCAATCGTCTGTATAACATCGGCGTTGAAGGTGCTGAAACCATCGCGATCAATACTGATAAACAGCACCTGAAAATGATCGAGGCCGACACGAAGATCCTCGTCGGTAAGTCCCTGACCAACGGACTCGGTGCGGGCGGCGACCCCTCGATGGGCGAGCGCGCAACCGAGATGGCACAGGGAACGATCAAGGACGTGCTGGGGAACGCCGATCTCGTCTTCGTCACCGCAGGGATGGGTGGCGGGACCGGGACCGGTGCGGCCCCAGTCGTCTCGAAGATTGCCAAAGAGCAGGGTGCGATCGTCGTCGGGATGGTCTCGACACCGTTCAACGTCGAACGGGCGCGGACGGTCAAGGCAGAGGAAGGCCTCGAGAAACTGCGTGACGAGGCTGACTCGATCATCGTACTCGACAACAACCGACTGCTGGAGTACGTACCGAACCTCCCAATCGGCAAGGCGTTCTCGGTGATGGATCAGATCATCGCTGAAACCGTCAAAGGTATTTCGGAGACGATCACACAGCCGAGCCTGATCAATCTGGACTACGCCGACATGACCACCATCATGAATCAGGGCGGTGTCGCAGTCATGCTCGTCGGCGAGACCCAGGACAAGAACAAGACCGAAGAAGTGGTCAAGGATGCCATGAACCATCCGCTGCTCGACGTCGATTACCGCGGTGCGAGCGGCGGACTGGTCCATATTACCGGTGGTCCTGACCTCACATTGAAGGAGGCCGAGGGAATCGCCGACAACATCACCGAGCGGTTGGAAGCCAGTGCAAACGTCATCTGGGGCGCCCGAATCCAGGAGGAGTACAAGGGCAAGGTCCGCGTGATGGCGATCATGACCGGCGTCCAGAGCGCACAGGTGCTGGGCCCGACGACCCAGAAGCAGGCCAACAAGTCCCGGCAGAGTCTCGAAGGTGCGAGCGAGGCATCGTTCGATGCCAGCCAGAACCTCGAGGAGTCAGGCAAGCAGAATAGCTTCGGAGCCCAGAGCGACGGGGGAACTGATACTGTCGAGAAGCAGAACGGACTCGACGTCATCCGGTAGCCCGTCTCCATTTTTCGGGAGGCGGTTCGGAAACGCTAATTTACCCGCATCACCAACAGCTTGTAGTGTGACGATCGAGACCTCTCGGCGTCGGATACTGACCATCGGCTGTGGAGTTACTCTGACAGCATTAGCTGGCTGTGCGGACAGCGAGGATGGCCATACGACATACAGTATCGAAAATGGACGCTCCGAGGCGGTCGACATCGACTTTCGGATGTACACGATGAACGAGCTCGTCATCGCACGCGAGTACGAGCTCGGTCCCGGAGAGACGCGACGGCAAGAGAACGCGCTGGCGGGGACGGAGTTCGAGGTTGAGGTGACGATCGGCGAAGATACCGCGACGTACGATCTCGAATCGAACGGCTGTGACGATCAGGAACTCCGTGTCCAGATCCAACAGGAGGATGTCGTGTTCGACGCAGACGACTGTGAGTGAGCCCCGTATTACACCGATTGGACCGCATCGACCAGCGTGCACTTCCGGCAGCGTTTCCGTGTGGTCGGCGCACCGCACTCGGCGCATTCTTCCGGCTCGTCCGAGTCCTCGTTTTCGTCGTTGTACCGATCGGCAGCGAGTGCAGCCAGTTCCTCGTAACCGGACATGATCGAATGTCTGGTTCCCGGATGGTGTTCTTCGAGATCGTAAAGCAGTTCTTGAATCTCACCACGATACGCTTCGCTGGAGTGAGGGCATTCGGTGATGTGGGCGGGGAGATCCCGTAAGTGAGCGTACAGCGCGACTTCCTTTTCAGGAATGTCCCGTAGCGGCTTCGCCCGCGGGACGAAAGCGTCCTGATCGGCTCTGGACTCGACCGACCCGTCCTCGGCGTCCGGCAGGTCCCGCGCTTCGAAGTTTCCGAGACTCGCGTCGAAGTGGCTGGCCATCTGTTCGACGTTCCCTTCGAGGACGTTCATCAATGCAGTCTGAGCCTCGTCGTCCAAGTTGTGGCCGGTCAGGAGTTTGTCGGCGTCGAACTCGTCGGCGTACTTCGAGAGGAGGTCCCGACGAAAGACGCCACAGTACGCACACGCCGCCATGTTCTCGGGATCTTTCTCCACGACATCGTCCATCTGCACGCCGAACTCCTCCTCGTAGGTGACCAGTTCGTGGCGAAGGTCAAGCTCGGCCGCCAGCTCCTCACAGGCATCGACGCTCTTGTCGCGGTAGCCCTCGATCCCCTCGTGGATCGTCAGGGCGATCAGCTCGATTCGGGGATCCTTCGCGAACGTCTCGTCGAGGATTTGCGTGAGGACGACGCTGTCTTTCCCGCCGGAGAGCCCGATCACCCACGTCTGTGGATTGTCGGGTGTTGCCGACCGCGGGACGAGGCTGTCTTCCCGGATACGGTGGCGGACGCGGCTCTCGACCGATTCGCAGAAGTGCTCCTCGCAGAGATGCGATCCGGAGTACGCCGCGTGCATCACGGCCTCGCGGGCGCACTTGGTACAATCCATTGACAGAGGGTAACCGCGTGAACGGTATCACCGTTTCGGCTCGGCGTCTCGCAGGGCGGCGGGACCGTCTCGGACGGCGCTGACGAGCTGTTCGATCCGTCGTCCCCTGTCCGGCGAGGAGAACAGTTCGTGTCCGCCGTCGTATAGCCGGATCCGATCCACCGGGACTCGATCGCCGATCGCTCGCGTGCTCACGAGCCGATCGCTGAGCGTGCAGAAGACGACGGCGTCGTCGCGAATCGGCGGTAACGCTCGCTGGGCGTACCATATTTCTCGGAGGAAGGAGGGCGCAGCGCGCCCTGCACCCTCCGAGAGCTGTCGATCCGTCGCTAGTTCGCCGATTACCTCGCGCTCGGTCACTTCCGTGGGGACGATCGGGATCGATACCGGCAGTTTCCGAACAAGTGTTAACGCTGGTCCCTGCTGGTTCTCGGCGTACCCCCACCAGGGGCTGAGATAGGTCCGCGTCTCGGCACCCTCGATATACGGCCCAATCAGTCCGCCGGTGCTGTGACCGAGCAGTCGGAACGACTCGAGGGTCTCGACGTAGCGCTCTATCGGGCGCACGTACTCCTCGACGAAATCGTCGATCGTATCCGGAATCTCGAAGACAGTGACGCGATACTCCGCCGTCAACTCGTCGATCAACCACTGTACGTTTTCGTGACCGATCCTGTTCCCCCAGCCGAGGACGAACACGAGTTCGTCGTCGGAATCTCCATCGAACGTCTGTCGGCGCACAGAGGGGTTTTCGTCGACCGGGGGTATAAGCGTTGGCGGTGAACAGTGGGCTCGCTCATAGGGCGATCCGGACAACTCACCCTTGACGATTATGATCGAGTCCGTCGAAGGCCGACATATGGGACAGAACACGGAACAGGCGACCCTCTCACACTGCTGGAACTGCGGGTTCGAGGCACCAGCCGGAAGCGACGAGTGGGACCGGCTCGATGCCGTCTCGATCGGCACACTGACACGCTGTCCGGAGTGTGGAAGTACGGACGTCTCGACCGGACGATAACCATCACCGCAGACGGCCGGTAACGCCGTCGAGACAGCCTTCCCAGAGACATCTTCGAAAGGCGATATCGTAACCGGTCGTATCCCGAACCGCGTCCAGGTTCGTTCGGAGGATGTCCCATTCGTTGGCGGTCAGCGCGATCTCCTCGTTAGTGCCCATCACCCCTCTGTTGTTGGGGTCGTCGTCGTGACAGAGCGCGAGGTGTGCGATCTCGTGGAACAGGAGTCGTTCCTGTTCCCACCGATCGTTGCGATCGCAGACGACCGCCCGGTTACCGACACTGAAACCGTTGACGTGGCCGTCGACGCCGCCACCGAGCAGGCTGGCCCAGGGGCTGTAGACCAGTCCACCGTACCCCTCGAACTCGTGCCCGGGAATAACGAAGACCTGTACCGCAACATCTCGGACGAACTGCTCGACTTCCTCGTGATACAGACCGGTTCGATCCCAGAGCAATGTCTTGGCGTTCCAGCCGTATTCACGTTCGATCCGATCGCGTTCGTATCGGTGGGGGTAATCGAGCCACTGTGCGTAGATGCCGTGTTTGCGGAAGCGCTTTTCGACGTTGCGTTTCGTTCTGTAGTCGATCGATGTCTCCCCGACGTACCGGACATCGAGCAGCAGGTCCCGTCGACGCGGATCGAGCCCCTCGAACTGAGCACTATCGAACACAGCGAGGAGTTTGCGGTGAAACGATTCGGAGCGTTCTTTCCTGTCGGGGATTCCATCTCCATCTTCGTCAGTGAACCGGCGGTCCGCAACGTACCCACCGGTGCTGACGCCGACCGGGACGCCGATCCCTCCACCGATTGATCGAAGCACTGCCCTGCGGCTCGGTCGCTGGCTCTCTTCGCCGGAGTCCGTCGACGGTGGCATTTCTCGTCCAAGCGATTCGCATGATTATATATGAGTATACTGGCCGTTTGCTGAGTATTCTCCTAATGCGAGGAGTCCGTGTTACGGGTGAACGAACCGGGACCGAACGCCCACTCACTCCGTCTCGGGAGCGATGAGTGCGTTGTTTCGATCGAACAGGTTCGGAAAGACAACGTCGGCACTGTCGAACATCACCTGTGCATCGGCGCTCGTCCCGGTCCTTTCTGCTGGCTTTACATTCTCGTCATCGAAGACTCTACTCTCCGTGGGCGGTGGTGACTCCCGATCGGTGCCGGTACCTGTCGGGGCGGTATCGCTACTGGATCGTCTGGTCGGCTGCGTGTTGGCTGGCATTGAATGAACGACGGTGGATCGGTCAACTACTGGACGGCGGTCAGAAAGAGCGGTCGTGTACTGCTACGAAAGTGAACATCGTACTCTTCACTGCGAGCTTATTCATAATAATTGTTTATGTTTTTTGTTTCGTGGGCACGGTGTTCACCTAATTGGCGTAACCAAACCCTCATTTGTCAGGGGAGAGTACAGTTTGTAGTGACGACGAGCGATCAGATTGCCGTTCTGTACGTCAACGACGACCCAGACCTACTCCGGTTGGTTAGTGAACGGCTGGAACGGGAACGGGAACATCTGACGATCCACAGGGCAGACTCCGTCGAAGGCGGGCTTTCGATCCTGCAGTCCGAGGACATCGACTGCATTCTGAGCGATTACCACATGCCAGACCGAAACGGACTCGATTTTCTCCGGACCGTCCGTGCAGAGGACGACGAGATCCCGTTTATACTGTTTACCGAAACGGGCGACGAGACAGTGGCAAGCGAGAGTATCAGCGCTGGCGTGACTGACTATGTCATCCAAGAAGCGATCGGCAACCAGTCCGAGCTGCTGGCAAACAAGATCACGACACACGTCGAACACGTCCGTGCTCGCCGGGCGGCCGAATACACGAACCAACAGCTTCGCGAACTCGCCGAGACCACTCGGAACGTCCTCTGGGTATTCTCTGCCGACTGGTCGGAGGTTCGGTTTATAAACTCCGCGTACGAGGACATTTTCGGTCAGCCCGTGGACGCTCTCCGAGACGATCCCCAATCGATCCTCGCTCAAGTGTACGAAGAGGATCGTGATCGTGTGGCCCAAGCGATGGAACGGGTCTCGAACGGAGGATCGCTGCAGATCGAGTATCGGGTCGAATACTCCGACGAGATCCGTCTGTGGGTCGAATCGCGTGGTCAACCCGGGTTCGACGAAGACGGCGAAGTAGATTACGTCGCTGGCTTCACCCGTGACATAAGTGAACAGAAGTCACGCGAAGAAACGCTGTCCGAGAAACGGAACCAGCTCGAACAGTTTAGCTCGACGGTCGCTCACGATCTCCGGAATCCACTCAACATCGCCGACGGAAATCTCGAACTTGCCCGCGAGGAATGTGACAGCGAGCATATCGATATCGCCGCAGAGGCGATTTCCGAGATGGACGTTCTCATCGACGAACTGCTCGCACTCGCTCAAAAGGGCGAGACTATCGACGAACGCTCACACGTCGAGTTCACTGATCTCATTCAGGCGGGGGCAAGAAACATCGTTCTGGATGCCGCAACACGCGATATTCGGGACACAGCAACGCTCGACTGTGATCCCTCGCGGATGCGCGAAGCCATAGAGAACCTGTTCCGGAATGCTGTCGAACACGGTGGGGAAGACGTGACGATCGTGGCTGGCGTGCTCGACGACGGTGACGGGTTCTACATCGAGGATGATGGCCCTGGAATTCCAGCTGACAAGCGGGATGTCGTCTTCGAGCGCGGACACAGCAGTTCCCACCACGGCAGCGGGCTCGGACTGGCGATCGTCGAGCAGATCGTCGACGCGCACGGCTGGGAGATCGCTGCCGGTGAGGGGGCCGACGGCGGAGCTCGGTTCACGATCTCCGGCGTCGACTCGCTGTCCGTGACGTCGGACTGATCGTGACGGAAATACCGGAAACTCGCTGGCGCTCGTCTTTCGAGCTTCAGGCACTCAATCACTCCGTTCAATCGTGCCTAAAGCACCGTCGTTCCGCTACGCTCCACGACGAGTTTCCGACACTAGTCGTGACGGAAACACCGCTGGCCGGTCATGGCCATCGCAATATCGTGTTCGTCGGCCGCCTCGATGACATCCTCGTCGTTGACCGAGCCGCCGGGCTGGATCACGGCCTCGATGCCCGCCTCCGCGGCTTTCTCGATCCCGTCCGGGAACGGGAAGAAGGCGTCCGAGGCCATCACTGCGCCCTCGGCGGACTTGCCCTCGGCGTCGCGCTCGGCTTTCATCTTCGCGATCTCGACAGCATCGACCCGGGAGACCTGTCCCGCACCGACGCCGACGGTTTCGGTGCCGCTGGCGAAGAGGATCGCGTTCGATTTGACGTGTTTGATCGTCTGCCAGGCAAACAGCATCGACTCGATCTGCTCGTCGGTCGGCTCACGCTCGGTGACGACCTCCAGATCGGCCGCAGTGAGGTTCTGATCGTCGCGCTCCTGGATCAGTCGTCCCCCGACCAGATCCTTCTGGGTGAGCGGCTCGTAGCCTTCGCCGAGGTCACCGACATCGAGCACCCGCAGGTTCTTCTTTTCAGTGAGGACATCGAGCGCGTCGTCGGTGTAGCCCGGCGCGACGACGACCTCCTTGAACGAGTCGACGACCTGTTCGGCAGTCGCGACGTCACAGACCCGGTTCAGGGCGACGATGCCGCCGAAGGCGCTTTTCGCGTCGGTCGAGAGGGCGCGCTCGTAAGCCTCCGCAAGGGAGTCAGCAGTCGCACAGCCAGCGGGATTGGTATGTTTGATGATCGCACAGGCTGGCTCGTCGAACTCCTTGACGATACCCAGCGCGGCATCGGTGTCGTTGTAGTTGTTGTACGACATCGCCTTCGCGCCCTCGTTGAGTTGTGGGGCGCCGACGATGCTGGCTTCCTCGCAGGTGTTGTCGACGTAGACCGCGGCGTCCTGATGGGGGTTCTCCCCGTAGCGCAGTTCGGCTGCCCGATCGGCGGTCTCGACGTGACGCTGGGGGAGCTGTTCGGCCGTATCCGAGGCTACCGTGACCTCGCCAGCATCGAGGTTGACGTCGACGTTACCCTCGGCGAACCAGCGCACCGCACGCGGGTAGGCGGCAAACTCGCCCTGGTGGAGGATTCGCTCGGAAAGTGTCTCCTCATCGTCGCCCTCGTAGACGGGAATCGGCTCCTGGGTGACGACCGGGCCACCGTCGACCTCGCTCTCGACGACCGCGCCTTCGTCGTCGGTCGCATCGGTAACGACGTGGACCGTACAGCCCGAGACGGAGACGCCTGCATCGATGGCGTCACCCCACGCATCCATACCGGGGAACGCCGGGAGCAAGGAGGGATGGACGTTCAGCGTGGTCGGCTGTGCGTCGAGGAACTCGCCGGTGAGGATCCGCATGTAGCCGTCGAGACAGACCAGGTCGAACTGGTACTCGGCCAGTGCGTCGTTGATACGCGCCTCGTGATCCTGGCGGCTCTCGCCATCGTCGCGTTCGACGACTTCAGTGGGAATCCCGCGCTCTTCGGCTTTTTCCACGACCGGCGCGTCGGCGTCGTTGGTCAGGACGACCGCAAACTCCGCGCCGCCGGGCGCGATATCCGCGATGTGCATGAGATTTCTGCCACGATTACTCGCCATGCCAGCGATCCGTGTCATAGCTGAGAGAGCGAGCGCGTCGACAAAAGTAGTTGCGATACCATCGGCCAATATATACACAATTGTGCACAGCCACTTCCGTAACGCCCGGACACTGCCCCAAATATATTCACATCTGTGGCTCTCCGTTCCGATACGTTTTTGCTCTCGGCAAGGCCAGCATTTCCCATGACAGAATCCCTCTACGCCGTCTCGCCGCTGGACGGTCGCTACGCCGGTCGCACCGCACCGCTGTCTCCCTATACCAGCGAAGCCGGGCTGATGCGGGCCCGCGTCCGCGTCGAGGTCGAGTATCTCATCGCCCTCGCCGACACAGAGGGGATCGATCTCCAGCTTGGGACACAGGAACGCCAGCAGCTCCGGTCGCTGTACAAAACGTTCAGTGAAGAGGATGCAAACATCATCAAGAAGCTCGAAACCGAAGGCTACGCCGGGTTCGATGCGACGAACCACGACGTCAAAGCAGTCGAGTACTTTATTCGACACGAACTCTCCGAGGGCCTTGCACACATCTCGCCATGGATCCACTTCGGGCTGACAAGCGAGGACGTCAACAACGTCGCCCACCGCCTGCTCGTCCGCGACGCGATGGAGGAGGTCGTCCTCCCCGAACTGCTGAGCGCACGGAACGACCTCACCAAACTCGCCCGCGAGTACCGGGACCTCCCGATGCTGGCCCGGACCCACGGCCAGCCGGCGACGCCGACGACCTTCGGCAAGGAGATGGCCGTCTACGCCGCCCGACTCGGGCGCGCAATCTCGGAGGTACAGCGAGCGACCGAGAACCTCGCCGGAAAGCTCGGCGGCGCGAGCGGCACCTACGCAGCTCACGTCGCGGCCTACCCCGATATCGACTGGCGCGGGGTCGCCGAGCGCTTTGTCACCGGACTGGATCTGGAGTACGTCTCGCCGACGACGCAGGTCAATCCCTGTGACGACCTCGCCACGCTGTTCGACGCGCTTCGTCGGGCAAACTCCATCGTCCTCGATCTGGATCTCGACATGTGGCTCTACGTCTCGGATCGCTATCTCGGCCAGGACACGACCGAGGGCGAAACCGGCTCCTCAACGATGCCCCACAAGGTCAATCCGATCGACTTCGAGAACAGCGAGGGGAACCTCTCGAAAGCGAATTCCGACCTGGAGTTTCTCGCCGACTACGTCACGACCTCGCGGCTCCAGCGAGATCTCTCCGATTCGACGGTCAAGCGCAACATCGGCGGGGCGCTCGCACACTGTCTGATCGGCTACACCAAGCTCCAGAGCGGCCTCGACAAGGTGGTTCCCAACGAGCAGGTCATGCGCGAGGAGCTTCGGAATACCCCCGAGATTATCGGCGAGGCCGTCCAGACGATCCTCCGACGGGAGGGCCATGAGGACGCCTACGAACAGGTCAAAGCACTCACTCGTGGCGAGCGTGTGACGATCGAGGACTTCCGCGCGCTGTTCGAGGAGCTGGATGTCGACGACGACGTCGAAGCCGAACTCAAGGCGCTCTCGCCGGAGACCTACGTCGGGATCGCCGACGCACTCGTCGACGATATCGAGTAACCTTCGGACCAGCCGGGACGCCTACTCCATCTCGTACTGCACGTCGACGGACGCACTCACCGTCACGTCGTCCGGTTCGAGCGTGGTTTCGGGTGCCGTATCTGCGGCGTCGTCTTCCGCGAGATCGTACTCCTCGTGGACGGGGCTGACGCCGCCGCCTGACGTATCGACGTGTTTCGCTTCGACGACCGTGGTCTCGACCTGGTCGGCGATGAACTCGGCTTCCGCGTCGGCGTCGTCGAGCGCTTTTTCGAGGGCGTCCCGTCGTAGCTCCTCGCGCTTGTCATCGGACAGCGTGAACTCGATCCGGCCGACCGTATCCGCACCCGCATCGACTGCCGTATCGATTACCTCTCCGGCCTCGTCGACTGCGTGTACCTCGACGCGGTAAGCGTGGGTGCCGACGTAGTAGATGTACGGTTCGAGGTCCTCCTCGGACTCGGGCTCGACGCCGTCCGCGCGCATCCGCTCGTGATCCACTCGATCGCGGATCCGGAACTGATCGGTCGTGATATCGTCCTCGTCGATCCCGTA
>LFFM01000718.1_pt1 | contig 23309 bp, 24 predicted proteins | sample 643131 | NCBI WGS metagenome assembly LFFM01 (sample SAMN03777445, study PRJNA286221) | soda lake metagenome | biome: soda lake; feature: Kulunda steppe; material: water; isolation source: sample Tc-Br brine of Tanatar trona crystallizer | place: Russia: Kulunda steppe | collected 2011-07
GAGCGTCGAGATAGCCGCACCCCAGAGCCCGGCGAGGAACAGGGCGGCGGCGTACTCGCCGGCGAGCGGGCCGAGTGCCTGGGCGGCGTCGATCGCCTCGAGGTCAGCGACGCCGCTGCCGGGAGTGTAGAGGACGCTGGCGGCGACGAGGAACGTCGCGAGGCTAAAGAGCCCGAAGGCGACCAGCATCGACGTGCCGATGTCGAAGAGTCCGAGGTCATAGTCCTCGCGGGTCCACCCGCGGGCACGCATCGTGTACGTCTGCATCGTAATGAGCGTGATGTGGACGGCACCGCCGAGGACGCCGGCGGCGACCAGGGCCCCGTCGAGGCCGGCCGGGATCGTCGGGGCGAGGCCCGAGACGGCGGCGGTCCCGTCGATGGGGACGACGAAAACCGAGGCGACGAAGGCGAGAACCACCACCGAGACGATGAGCTTCGCACCGACCTCGGCGATGTAGTAGCCCCCGCCGGCGAGCGCGGCTGCGAGGACGACCGCCCAAAGGACACCCCAGAGCCGCGCGTCGACGCCGGTGATCGTCGCGCTCACGTCCGCGACCGTCTTCATGATCACGAGCTGGGCGAGCCCGGAGGCGAGGACCGTATCGATGACCAGCACCCACGCCCAGAACTCACCTAAGTTCTCCTCGACGGTCGCGACGATTCCCTGTTCTGTGAGCAAGCCAAGGCGCATCGAGAGATACTGTGCAGTCGCGCCGAGAACCGCCGACAGGACGACGACCCACAGTAACGCGTAGCCGAAAGACGCGCCGGCACTGAGCACTGCCGCCATCGTCGCCGGCCCGGCGGCGATCGCGCCGGCCAGCCAGGCGGGTCCGAGCTCCGAGAGGTAGTACCGGAGCCCGGTCTCGGTTCTCGTCGCCGTCTCTACTGAAACGTCAGTCATGCCTGAGTAATCGAGTACGTAAATAAAAACCACTCGGTTGTAACACCCGGTGTAAACAGAAACTATTACCAAATGGTACCACCAGATGTAGATATGGAGCTGACCGAAAGCGAGTTCGACCAGTACCAGACCGACGGCTACGTGGTCGTCGAGGACGCCATCTCCCCGGAGACGGTCGACCGTGTGAAGAGCCGACTGCGCGAGTACACCCACGGCGACCGCGAGCCACGATCCTTCGAGAGCCAACTCGAGCCCCGGGTCGAACGAGGGGAACTCGAGGTCGAGGAAGGAGGCGACGCCGTCCGGAAGTTCGAGGGGTTGGGGATGGTCGAAGAGGACGACGTCTTCGCCGAACTCGCGAACGACGAGACGATCGTCTCGGTGGCAACGCAGTTGCTCGGCCCGAACCTCAAACTCCTTCGGAGTGCGACGATGTTCAAACCGCCGAACGTCGGCAGCGAGAAGGGATACCACCAGGACGCGGCGTACTACCCGATCCACCCGATGGACCACGTCACCGTCTGGATCGCCTTAGACGATGCGACTCGGGAGAACGGCTGTATGAACGTCGTCCCGGGCGGACACACGGCGGGAATTCTCGGCCACGAAGCCGTCGAGTACGACACCGACATCGTCATCCCCGACCGCGACTACGACGCGGACGCCGTCGCGGTCCCGATGGACGCCGGCAGCGCCCTCTTCACCCACTGTCTGATCCCCCACTACACCGCGCCGAACACGACCGACGACTGGCGACGCGCGATGATCATGGCCTACATGCGATCGCGTTCGCGGTTTTCCAAACCCGAGGCGGAACTGCCACCGTGGGTCGACTCCGTCCACATCACGGGCGAGGAGTTCCCCGGCTGCGTATGATACTACTGGACAAAACGGTTTACACTCGATCGCACTCGAACGGCCGCCACCGCCGGCGGCACACCGTGAGACGCGATCGAGTGTTCACTGGCTGTTGTCCGGCAGTAGGTGTCAGTGGCAAACACACCCAAGATGTATCACTCGAGGGCAACACTTGCCGAGCGATGACGACCCACGAACGGCCACTCGAGTCGGTCGGGGGAGACGCCGCCGGTCAGTCTCCAGGACGCCCCCGAGACGGACACGCCGACAGCGGACGGGATGGGTGGTGCGATCGAGCGGGCCTACGACCTCACAGAGGAACTCGAGGGTGCCGTCGTCCCCCGGCAGTTCTCGAACCCGTCGAACGCCAAAGCCCACTACGAGACCACGACCCCGGAGCTCTACAACGCCCTCGAGTGTGGGCGCGGCGAGCGTCACGGCAAAGTAGGTCGCCCCGCGGATCGAGGCGGGCGGGATCGACGTCCCCCACGACTCCGTGGTAATGGTGTTCGCCGGCTCGAGCGAGCGCTACCTCTCGAAAGGGATCTAGCGCTCGTTCGAGGAGTGGCCGGGCTGACTGCTCACCCCAGGAGTTTCCGGTGTTCGACTTTCATACAGCGATCCTCGACGACCGTCCGCCCCGACGCCCTGGCCCGCTCGAGTGCCCTCCGGTCGACGATACCGAACTGCGTCCAGACGACCCGGACGTCCTCACGCTCGAGAACGTCGTCGACGACGGCCTCGAGTTCGTCACTCGGCCGAAAGACACAGACGACGTCGATCTCGGCTTCGACGTCGGTCAGCGAATCGTAGGCCCGTCGGCCGAGGATTTCCTCGGCGTAGGGGTTGACCGGGATTACCTCGTAGCCGTGGTCGTCCATGTACTTCGGGACGTCGTGGGCTGGTTTGCCCGGCGAACGCGAACAACCGACGACCGCGACGGTCTCTAGCCCGAGGATCTCCCGCAGGCCCGCGTCGCTCTCGACTGGCATACTCATCCACTCGCACCGGTGGTACTAAATTCCGGTGGTGAACCGTTCGTGACCGTTCAGAGACCGGTAACCTGAACGTCCGGCTCGGAACCGTCGCCGTCCTCGACCTCTATAACCGCGTCGAAGAGCTGTTTGAGGGTGTTCATCGTCTGATCGTCGTGGGCCGTCGAATCGATGACGTACAGGCCGAGTGCGTCAGCACTCTGGACGCGACCGGTGAACACGTGGAGGAATCGGAAGACCGTCTGAAGGTCTGAGTACATAAGAAGCGTCGACACGGAGTGAAGCAGGATCCGGTTGCGGGTGAGTCCGCGCCCCTCGTAGAACTCCTGGAGGAACTCGGAGAGTTTGATCCCGATCCCCGTCATATCGACCGGCGAAGAGGCGTACTTGACCCGTGGATCCTCCTCGACCGAGCCGATCCCACGCTGTTTGGTTACACAGTCGACAACCCCGACGTCGACGTCTCTCGGGGAGTCAGCGTCGACGAGTCCGCCGAACTCCGAAAGGACCTTGTCGGCACTGTCTTTGGTCGTGACGATAATTGTCCCCTCCCCCATGTTTGCACCACTGGCGATCGCATCGAAAGCCATACCACGTTTGCCTGTCAGTGGCGCGCCCGCGATGAGGACATTCGTCCCGGGCTGAATCTCGGTGTCCGACAGGACATCTGTGAGGTCGTACATACCAGATACACACCCATCTGCAGTCGGCGGATGACCACGACCGCTCGCGCCGTCGTCCGTCGTATGCTATGAGAATACGGCAACCGGGTTATATTCCTTTTGATTGTACGGGTGGCTGATCGACGACCCGCCGTCCGGAACCCATCTACGCCGGCACCCACGGGACTTCGAGGGCCATACGCCCCACGACGAACGCCAGCGCGGCGAGAAACATCCCGTATTTGAGATGTTCATGCCCGGCAGTCGGATCCGCGAAGCTCTCGACCATCGCGTAGGCCATAACCGCCACCGCCGGGACGACGATGAGCAAGTACGCGAGGCCAAAGTCCATACTCAGGTACGGCACCGGACTCGCGAGTATCGCAACTGCCAGCGACACCGCCCCGACGTACAGCGCCCGTCGGCGACCGATCGCGATGGGCAACGTGTTGAGCCCTTCCTCGCGGTCACCCTCGAGGTCTTCGACGTCCTTTATGATCTCCCGGCTCATCGTCGACAGCGCAGCGAGCACGAAGAGGACGACAGCGGCCCCGACGTTCCCGACCGCCGCCCCACCGAACAGGAACGTACTCCCGCCGAGATACGCGACGAGGGCGTTACCGACGCCGGGCAACCCTTTGAAAAACTCCGTATACGCCAGCAACGCGAGGAGGTTCACGACGGCGATAGCGATCGCAAGCGCCGGTAAAACGAGCGCCAACGCGACCGCAATCGCGAACAGGACGAAACTGAAACCCAGGGCACCACGCGGACTGACCGCACCGCGTGGAATCGCCCGCCCGGGCTGGTTGATCCGATCGATCTCCCGATCGAAGTAATCGTTGATCGCGTTGCCCGCCCCCGTCGCAGAAACCGTCGCTCCCACCGCAGCCGCCGTCTCGATGGGGGAGGCCGTGACCCCGCCAGCGACGTACGCCCCGATAAACGTCAAAAAGCCGGCCGCGACCGAATTCACCGGCCGCGTCAACTCGAGTAGGCCACGTATCGTCTCCCCCACAGGCATAACCGGGAGTGGCAATCCCCGGGGTATAAACGGTACGGTACGACTGTCCCAGTGTGACTTACCGCCACTCTTCTAGGTCACAGAGCGCGTCGTGATCGACCGAGATCCACTGTGTTAGCCGTTCGTCTCCCGTCGCCGCTACCGGAACGAGCGTCCACCACCCTTCCTCGTCGGTGAGCAACTCGAGCGGTTCGTCGGGAGTCGACTCCTCCTCGGACCGACCGACAGGTGCATCGTTCACGGTCATGGCTCTATCGGGGGTTCGGATCGATAAAACAAGAGCCCCTACGAAAATTTTCAAACGATGGGAATCAGCGACAGCCTCGAAGTTCTCGATTGTTTACTGTGCTTTGGGACGGGTCGAACCGTGTGACCGTCGACCCAATCCGCGTGAAATCGAGCGACTTATACGGGACCGACGGAAACGAGAGAACGCAAGGGCGCTTAGCTCAGTCTGGACAGAGTGCTTGGCTTCGGACCAAGTTGTCGCGGGTTCAAATCCTGCAGCGCCCATACATTTGTGTCCTAATAACCGACCGACGGCGTGGCGATTGTCGATCGAATAATCTGGGTGGGGTGCTTTTGTTCGATAGTCGAATGAATCCGATCGAGGGTGGTGTCGTCTTGGGATTCGCGTACATCCGAACTGGGTGCACCAGAGAAAATCAATCGCCAATTGATGGGCTGTCTCTTTCTGCACTAAATCTCAAATTGAGGGTTCCTAATACTTTATCAAGAACGGAGTGCTGAATAGAGGGTGTGTATGCAGCACAGTTGGTTCGTTGTTTCCGATCAATCAGTGCTGAATCAGCTGGTCGCTGAAGACTGCGTATTGATCAACGGGGCTCCTAATAGTGACAAGTGATGTTCTGAACGCCGTGCAGGGTACACAACACGGGTTTTGAATCAAAGCGCCCACTCAATGCCACGACTACAATTAGAATTATCCTCTGTCCGAATGGAAGATGAGGTATGAATAACTCGATAACTGCTGGGAGATACGCGGTAATCAGCGTGTTCCTCATCGTGGCATCGTGGATCGTAAAGGTGCCTGGTGATCCACTAATCACGGGGCCAAGAGTAATGCAGTTTGCTGGCGCTGGGGTGGTTTTAGTTGCTGCGCTCACAGCAGTCATCGAGATTGGTCAGTTGAGAAAGACCGTTTACAAACGGGGATTGGCAACGTTCGGTGGTGTCATCTGGTTTATTGGTATTATTGTCGAATTCACTGTGTGAATAGGACGTACCGACCGCTCAATACTCCCCGAACTCAAGCTTCAGCCCGTCCTGCATTCGCGTCCTGCATTCAGCATCGCTCTTCGAATACATCTGCATACTGTCAAATAGGCCGATTCTCAGACACTCGAATTCCGCCCCCCACAGCTGAAAGGTCGATTGGTTCGACGGATCAACCGTGCGCTGTGTTAGTGGGTTTCGAACGAGTCTATCACGTCACTCGTCGAGTACGTCTCAACCGGATCCTGTTCATCGAAGTCGGAATCATCACTCCAGATGGCCCCATCGCAGGCTATCGCACACGCCAGGTAGAGTACATCGTCGGGGTCGGTGTCGCCGATCGCGTCATCTGCTCGCTCGATAGCCGGATAGAACTCGTCGGCGGGGACGACATCGATGTACTGGAACAGTAGGTCGATGAACTGCGCTACTCGTTCCGGTTGCATTCCGGACTTCTCCACGATCAAATCTTGGTAGTTCCCGATTTCGTCGTGGACGAAGGCAGGTGTCAGCAGGTCAGGTTCTTCAAGTGTGACGATGAGGTCTCACGTTTTCGAATCGGCGATGAGGGCAGAGATGACGACGTTGGCGTCGATGACCAGCTTCATTCGTCGAGTTCACACCGATTCTTCGTCAACCCGCTTGCGTCCATTCTCATTGATTTTATCAGCGATTTCCCGCACGTCGTTCTCGGTGAGTTCGCTCTCGTTTGTGAGTTCGTCCATCACTTCGAGCGCTTCTATCTTCTCTTGGATTGCCTGCCGAGTGACCTCACTCCAGTTGATCTCCGGGTGCTTTTCCATGCGCTTCTTGAGCTCATCGTCCACGTTGACGGTGATACTGGCCATACAAGAATCTATGTATACACAGAATACTGTGCCTTTCGGTGTATTTCAGATCTCCCACATTCGGCCGCCTCACGCCTGAAAGGTCGATTCGTTCGATGGTCGAGCTAGAGTCTGCAGCGCCCATGGAAAATTCGCAAGACTGCGGTCAGATTGCACGCTTATGGGCATGCAATCTAACCCACTTTCGACACGATCGAAATCCGTCCCACGACAGCACGGAAAAGCCGCGTTCGAACGGCGGTTGTGGCCACGTTCACGTACCTGCAGGGCGATGCCACGCGACGTGATGTTAGGGATGACCTCTGTGTCCCTGTTGTGGCGGCCATCGCGATCACCCAAGCGATCGAGTGCATCGCCGCCGTGGTGAACGACCACGACCCAACCGTCCCGGCGAACCGAACAGTGGGGAGTATCCGTAGCCGGAGGCCCCATGCGTGTAAATCACAAGCTGCAGTCTATCCGACGTGGTCGAGTTCTCGCACGTGTCGAATCTGGCAATAATATACTCTTGTTTACATATTAGTGATAATTAAAATGACTATCCTGTATTCCAGTGATTACGCTGTGGAAGTCAGAGCCAGTTCGGAAACTATTCAGTTGGTTGCCACACCGAAACTGGGCGATAGGTATAAATAACTGCTGATAAGTGATCTGATATGGGACCATTCCTAAGAGGAATCCTGACATCTGGCTTTTCAGCCAAAAAACATGATAGCTCGGATCCAGATCCGAGTCGGCAGAACGAGACGGCTGCGTCCGATAACCCGATCGAGTGGCGGGATATTTCGGACAACCCCGAAGTCACAATCCCTACCCAGGGAGACGGTCCGTCAGCCACGACCGATGCTGCCGTCGATGAGGTGATCGGAGCTGGTGTGTTGCTCGATGGAATTCTCGATGGACTTGGGGAGGCGATCCTGGTCGTAGATGAGACCGGACGGATCACAAACTCCAATCGACAGGCCCGAAACCTGTTCGGAGTCGACAGCGAACGCATCGAGGGTCAACGAGTAACTGACTTACACGAAACCGATCGATCGAAGTCACTCGTCGAATCGGTGATCGAGCGTGGCGAGGAAGTACGCCAACGAGAAACAGAGTTGATCGTCGGTCGTGAATCGATCCCGGTCGAACGAACGGCGTTTCCGATTCTGGATCATTCCGGCGAGACAGTCGCCGCGATCGAACTGGATAGAGACATCACGGAAAAAGTCCGCGAGCGAGAGCAAACCGAACAGATAGCGGAGTATCAAAAAGCGGTGCTGGATGACTTCGGGAACAAACTCGAGCAGCTCGCTGCAGGGGACCTCACCATCAACCCAACCGTACCGGAACCACCAGCCGACTTCCAGGAGATCAACGAGGTCGAAACCCAGTTCAGGGGGTTCAACAGGACGCTGACCGACGCCGTCGGGAACTTCCGGGACGTCATCGGTCGCCTGACTAAGCTGGCAGACGAACTCACCGACACGGGCCAACAGTTGAGTGCGACGACCGAAGAGGTCTCGAGTTCGATCGAAGAGATCAGCGCCTCGAGCGACGAGATGGCTACCGGGAGTGACAGCCTGGCAGAACAGAGCGAGCAGGTCGATCACGTCGTCTCGAATCTCTCGGCGTCAATCGAGGAGATCGCATCGACGACCGAACAGATCGACAGGCGCAGCGAGCGTGCGAGTTCGCTGGCTCGAGACGGGGCCGGGAACGCTGGAAACGTGATCGGCGATATCCGGGATGCTGTCGAGGCTTCCGAGGAGATCGTCGACGAGATCGGAACACTTGAAAAGCGGATGGCCGATATCGACGAGATCATCGACGTGATATCGGATATCGCCGATCAAACGAACTTGCTCGCGCTGAACGCCTCGATCGAAGCCGCAAACGCAGGCGAGGCAGGCAAGGGCTTTGCGGTCGTCGCCAACGAAATCAAGACCCTCGCCGGGGAGACCCAAGACTCCGCTGCGGAGATCGAAAAGATCGTTGCCAACACACAACGCCAGACGACGACGCTTGCGACCGCGATCGATACAGCGAACGAGGAAGTCAACGAGGGTGCTGATGCCGTTGCCGAGATCGTCGAGCAGGTCGAAACGATCGAGAGCGCGGTCAAAGAGACCAGCCAGGGTGCTGGAGAGATTAGCCACGCCGTCAACGATCAGGCCGAAAACGTCGAAGAGGTGAGCTCGATGACCGGTGATACCGCCTCGCTGGGCGAGGAGATCAGTGCCTCCATCCAGGAGATCGCCGCAGCCGTCGACCAACAGGCCCAAGCGGTGGACGACGTGGCCTACACGGCCCAAGAGTTGGGAGCGACGAGCGACGAACTCCACTCGCGTGTCGAGCAGTTCCGTCTCTCGAGTGACGAAACGGCGAGACTGGACGAGGCGGACCACTAAGTGGCGGCGGTAAAGAGGGTCAGTATGTCACTTGCAGCCATACTCCAGGTGGTCCGTGATCAGGAAAAGACGCTTCGACTCCCGGAGACGGCGAGCGCTGACCTCCTCGAAGAGCTACGAGCCCGGATCGGCACACGGAACGTCCGGATCGAACGGGCCCAGCGCCCGGGGACCGATCGTCGGTCGTCGGTCGTGCTCTCGAAAGGCGAGAAGACGCTCGTCGAGTTCGAACTCGAAGCTCTCCGGCAATACGTCGACGGCGGGATGCGGACACCAACCGCTACGTCGGACCCGGGGGCGATCCGGGCGCTAACCGAACAGTTGAAAGAAACCACGTTCACTTCTGTCGACTTCGACCAGATGGTACAGTCTTCGATCGAAATCGAAGAGCGTGCCTGGCGAGTCGGCAGTGGAACGGTCTGTGCGGGCTTCCAACAGTTATCTCGGTTCAGCGACAGTGCCGATCGGTACCGACGACTCACAGACCGTGGGCTCGACGTCCACGTTTGGGGCGTCCCGGATGAACGGCTTACAGCGTCCCAGTTTACCGTCCACGGGGTCAACACCGATGAAGTTCGGCGCCACTGGTTCGTCGTGTTCGATGGCGGGGACAACCCGGATCAAAGATCCGCACTCCTGGCTCGAGAAACCGGCAACCGTACGTTCGACGGTATCTTGACCTACGATCCGGGAATCGTGGACGGGATACTCGATCACCTCCATCGGCAGTACCCCACTGGACGGTTTCGAAACTAGTCCACCACACCGACAGGTAACGCGGACACACCGCCACTGCCAATGGACCGTGCGCCCCCCTACCGCACGGATGCGACTACTCGCAACTCGAAGTTTAAAGGACCGATACACCCAAACGTCGAGTATGCGCCTGTTCCTCAGCGTCGACCTCCCCGAAGACCTCACAGAACCGGTCGCCGACCTGCAAGCCGAGTTCGAGGACGCCTCGGGGCTGAACTTCACGAACCCCGAGCAAGCCCACATCACGATAAAATTCCTCGGCGACGTCGAGCAGTCACGGCTGCCCGAGTTGACCGAGGAACTCGAGGCCGCCGTTTCCGACGCCGACGTCTCCCCGTTCACCGCCCGCTTTGGCGGCCTGGGCGTCTTCCCCGACCTCGAGTACATCAGCGTAGTCTGGCTGGGGGTAGAGGAAGGCGACGAGGAGTTGACCCGGCTGCACGAGGCGATCGAGAGCCGGACGACGGCGATGGGATTCGAGCCCGAGAGCCACGACTGTACCCCACACGTCACGCTCGCGCGCATGGAACACGCCGGCGGAAAGGAGCTGGTCCAGAAGCTCGTTCGCGAGCGAGAGCCGACGGTCGGCGAGACACTGATCGAGGAGGTTCGACTGACCGAGAGTACGCTCACCCCCGAGGGGCCGGAGTACTCGACGGTCGACACCGTCCCCCTCGAGTGCTCGTAGTCCAGCCGACGGCACAGCCCTCGAGGGGTCCGGACGGATGGACAAGATTTTAAGCCAGGGCGGGTTAGGAGCGCCCACTATGGGTAAAAAGTCGAAGGGCAAGAAAAAGCGGCTTGCCAAACTCGAGAACCAGAACAGCCGGGTTCCGGCCTGGGTCATGATGAAAACGGACATGAACGTCACGCGAAACCCGAAGCGACGCCACTGGCGGCGCAGCGACACTGACGAATAATGAGCGCAAGTGATTTCGAAGAACGCGTCGTAACGGTACCGCTTCGGGACGTCAAGGCGGGCGCGAACCACGAGGCCGCGAACAGGGCCATGACGATCGTCCGCGAACACCTCGCAAAGCACTTCGCGGTCGACGAGGACGCGATCCGCCTAGATCCATCGGTAAACGAGGCCGTCTGGGCGAACGGCAAGTCGAACCCGCCACGCAAACTGCGGGTTCGTGCGGCCCGCTTCGACGAGGAGGGCGAACCGGTCGTCGAAGCCGAGTTCGCCGAATAACTTGCAACGTCTCGCTTTCGCCGGCTCGGCGTACGTGGGCGTGTTCGCACGCGCTACCGACGACTGCGTCCTCGTCCGTGCTGACGCCGACGATGACGTGACCGCGGCCCTCGAGGCCGAACTCGAGGTCCCCGCCGTCAGTACGACGGTCGGTGGCTCCTCGACGGTCGGGGCGCTCGCGACCGGCAACGAGAACGGGCTGCTCGTCAGCAGCCGGCTCCTCGAGTACGAACGCGAACGACTCGAGGACGCCGTCGGTCTCCCGGTCACCGAGTTGCCGGGGAGTATCAACGCCGCCGGAAACGTGGTTCTCGCGAACGACTACGGGGCCTACGTCCACCCGGACCTCCCACGGGAGGCGGTCCAGGTCGTCAGGGACGCGTTGGAGGTCCCGACCGACCGTGGGAACCTCGCGGGCGTCCGGACGGTCGGCACTGCGGCGGTCGCGACCAACGACGGCGTGCTCTGTCACCCGAAGGCGACCGACGCGGAACTGGACCGTCTCGAGGAGGTCCTAGACGTCCGTGCCGACGTCGGAACGGTCAACTACGGCACACCGCTGGTCGGCTCGGGTCTGCTCGCCAACGACGCCGGCTACGTCGTCGGGGAGGACACGACCGGCCCGGAACTGGGCCGCATCGAGGACGCACTCGGCTACATCGACTGATCCGCGTCTTCGCTTTTCTGATGGGGTCGAGGACCGACACCGTCCGGAGCCCGCGGCTCCTCGAACGGGAAGGGAACATTCTTCCGACTGCTCGACGGAGTAGGTGACATGAATCAGTTTACCGTGACCGGTCAGTTCAAAGACCGCGATGGCTACTCGGAGTTCGAGACCAGTATCGAAGCCGTAAACGAGTCGGTCGCCCGCGAGCACGTCCTCTCCCAGCTCGGGAGCCGCCACGGTCTCAAGCGAACGCAGATCGACCTCGAGGAGGTACGCGCACGATGAGTGGACAACAGGAACTGCAGGCGATCTCCCAGCAACTCCAGGAACTCGAGGGACAGATCGGGGCCCTCGAGGCGACCGTCGAGGAGATCCGGGCCGAAAAGAGCGAGACCGACGAGGCGATCGAGGCGGTCGAAACCCTCGAGAGCGGATCGGTCGTCCAGGTTCCCCTCGGTGGCGGCGCCTACCTCCGTGCGGAAATCGAGGACATCGACGAAGTGATCGTCGAACTCGGTGCCGACTACGCCGCGGAGTTCGAACAGGACGACGCCGTCGCCACACTCGAGAACAAGAAAGACCGACTCGACGGCCGCATCGGGGACGTCACCGAGGAGATTTCGAACCTCGAGGCAGAAAGCAGCCAACTCGAGCAGAAAGCCCAACAGCTCCAACAACAGGCGATGCAACAGCAGATGCAGGGACTGCAGGGTCAACAGCCCGACGAGTAACGACTCAGCCGCATGTTCGATAGTCTCAAGGAGAAACTGGGGAGCTTCCGCAACGACGTCGAGGAGACCGCAGAACAAAAGGCAGAACCGGTCGAAGACGAAGAGCCCGAGGACGAAGACCTCGAGGCGGAGCCGGACTCGGAGTCCCCCGACGAACACGCAGACGAAGGGGGTGAAACCGAAGACGCCGAACCGTCCGACACGGCGTCCCCGGCCGAACCGTCGAGGGAGGACACGTCCGCCGACGGGGCGAGAGCGGCCGAGCCGGAATCCAAGCCGGAAGCCAGAGCCGACACGGAGCCAACGGCTGATGACGTCGTCAGCGATGCGGAAAACGACGACGAGGAACAAAAAGAGGGGGCGGAGAACAACTCCACCGGCTTCGGTCGGAAGGCCAAATCCCTGGTCCGCGGGAAGTTCGTCATCGAGGACGAAGACCTCGAGGGGCCACTCGATGAACTCGAGCTCGCCTTGCTCACGAGCGACGTCGAGATGGGCGTCGCCGAGGAGATCCTCGAGAACATCCGTGATGAACTGGTCGGCGAGACCCGGACGTTCACCACCTCGACGGGTGACGTCGTCGAGGGGGCGCTGAAAGACGCGATCTACGACGTGATCAGCGTCGGCCAGTTCGATTTCGACGAGCGCGTGGCGATCGAGGACAAACCGCTCGTGATCGTCTTCACCGGCGTCAACGGCGTCGGAAAGACGACGAGCATCGCGAAGATGAGCCGCTACCTCGAGGAACGGGGGTTCTCGACGGTGATGGCGAACGGCGACACCTACCGTGCCGGAGCCAACGAACAGATCCGGGAACACGCGCAGGCCCTGGATACGAAGCTGATCGCCCACGAACAGGGCGGGGACCCCGCCGCGGTACTGTACGATGCCGTCGAGTACGCCGAGGCCAACGACGTCGACGTCGTCCTCGGCGACACCGCTGGACGGCTTCACACCGACGAGGGCCTGATGGACCAACTCGAGAAGATCGGCCGTGTGGTCGACCCCGACATGACGCTGTTCGTCGACGAGGCCGTCGCCGGCCAGGACGCGGTCAATCGTGCCCGGGAGTTCGACGAGGCGATCGAGGTAGACGGTGCGATCTTGACGAAAGCCGACGCGGACTCGAACGGCGGCGCGGCGATCTCGATCGCCCACGTCACCGGAAAGCCCATCGTCTTTCTGGGCGTCGGGCAGGGCTACGATCACCTAGAGCGGTTCGACCCCGACGAGATGGTCGATCGGCTCCTCGAGGCCGAGGAGTAGGCCGCCCGGATCGTCGTTCAACCAGCGACGCGGCGTCGTAGAACGGTTTTAGAAGGTGAAATCCGCCGTGGGGACGGTCCCGGTTACCCGAACCACACGCCCGTCCGTCTCGAGGGTGAAATCCTCGTACTGTCCGAAAAAATCCTCTTGGGCTTCCCACGTCTCGATCTGCTCTTCGATCGGTTCGATAGCGACCGCGTTCGTATCTTCGAAGACGGTCGCCTGAACGTGATGCACTGTCCCCTCATCGAACCGCCAGCCCACCGTTGTTTCGTGTATTTCTTCGGCGCTGAGCCCCTGGTAGACCGTCCCGCTCCCCGGCGTATCCTCGTTTATCCGGCTGGTCGAAGACATCGAAACCTCGCCTGCCTCCTGAAGCGAGAGGAGGTACTCCGGATCCTCGGAGACGAGGCGGTGACCGGGGTCGTTTGCCGTGTCGATCAGCATTTCTAGGGTATCCCCCGCGTTCGTCCCGCCGACGACGACGGCGTTCTCGTCCGCGTATGCGATCCCCTGCTGTTCGAAGGTTCGGAGTTCGAACCCACCGTATCGATCCGTTTCGATGTCGTCGTCCTCCGGCAGCTCCGGGTCGACGTCTTCGGCCCGGAACCCCCCGATAAGAATCCTGACGTTGCCGGCGATACCAACGACATGATTGAGAGACGACCGGTCGAGTCCCAACCGGTCACCAAAGGCGAGGCCATACGCGTCCTCGATTACGTCTACGGTCCGTTGGGTAAGATCCGGTTCGTGTTCGAGGAAGTCCGGAACCGAGAACGTCGTGATTTCGGCGTGACCGTCCGCCGGAGTCCACCGCTCTAGGGACGATATTGCCCCGCTCGGACCCGCGCTATCCGGTTCCACGGGCTCGTCTTCCGCCTCGTCACGGTCTTCAGACGGTTCGTCTACGGGACTGCCAGTATCGTCGGCATCGACACAGCCTGAGACTGTGAACGAACCCGTGGTGCCAACCGCTGCGAGGAAGGCCCTTCTGTTCATGTAAAACCCTGTTACTAAACATTCTTAATATTACTGGCCTCTCTTTCCCGCTGTTGTCGTGACGACGTCACGCCGTGTCTCGTACACGTGAACCGTGACGACAGCCACGCGGACCTTTATGCGCCACGCATCGGGGACGGACGATCAGAAGAACTTGAACAGGTCGTCCCGTTGCTGTTCGTGGAGGTGTGCCCGCACGGCTTCGGTCAGCGGGTCGATCCGGCCCTTTTTCGCGGAGATCGGCGCGATCGTTTCCTGCCACTGTTGCCACGGCGGGAGCAAGCCGAGGCGATCACAGAGTTCGTCCAGGCGCTCGTCGCGATCGTCGACTTTGTCCATCTTGTTGACGGCAACCACGGTGGGGATCCCGAGCTCGCCCAAGAAGTGAAACATCTCGATATCGTAGGGAATCTCGTCGGGGCCCGAGTGGCGGTCGATGATGTCGATCGCGCTCTTGGCGTCGACGACGAGGACGGCGACGAGGACGTTCTCGGCGTACTCCTCTAGGTAGTGGACGATGGCCGTCTTGATCTCCTCGCGTCGGTCCTCGTGGACGCCGCTCATGAACCCAAAGCCCGGGAGGTCGGTGATGACGAAGTCCTCCGGGGCCCAGTCGTAGTGGTTGGGTTCGCGGGTGACCCCCGGTTTCCCGCCGGTGGCGAAGCTGTGTCCGGTCAACTGGCGCATGAGCGTCGACTTCCCGACGTTAGAGCGGCCCACGAGGACGACTTCCGCGTCCCGATCGGGGCGGGTTTCGAACATACGTCTGGATACGGTGGCGGCGGCTAATACATACACGGTCGTGGTCCGGTCAACCGGCCCGTCGGTGGGTCGACCCTGTCTCGAGGCCACCGTCCCCCGGCGCGTCGAACTGCGCCATCCGTACCGGCCGCGAGCGGGGTCGACCACACAGCACCCGATTGCCAGGAAGTTATGACCCCTGCTTGCGTCACCCCTCGACGTGCGTCTCGTACAGCTGACGATACCGACGGGAAAACGAGAGACAGTCCTCGAGTTACTCGACGAGAAAGGGGTCGATTACGTCGTCACCGACGAGACGAGCGGCCGAGGCTACACGGCCGTCGTGTACTTCCCGTTGCCTCCGTCGGCGGTCGAATCCGTCCTCGACGCCTTACACGACGAAGGGATCTCCGAGGACGCCTACACGGTGGTCGTCGACGCGGAGACGGTCGTCTCGAGGCGATTCGATCGACTCCGCGAGGAGTACGAGGACGGCGACATAGAGGACGATCGCATCTCCCGCCAGGAGCTTCGGACCCACGCCGAAGACCTGACGCCGACGTTCGGGGTGTACCTGACGTTGACGATCATCAGTGCCCTGGTGGCGACGGCGGGGCTGTTACTCGACTCGCCGGCGGTGGTCGTCGGTTCGATGGTGATCGCCCCGCTGATCGGTCCGGCACTGGGAGCGAGCATCGGGACGGTCCTCGACGAAAACGAACTGCTGTACAGCGGCCTGAAACACCAGTTCCTCGGCGTCGGCGTCGCGATCGCCTCGGCGGCCGTCCTCGCGTGGGTCGTCAGAACTGGCAACCTCGTCCCGCCGGGCTTTGCCATCGCGGACGTCGACGAGATCGCCGAACGCCTCGCCCCCGACCTGCTCTCGCTCGTGATCGCCCTGGGCGCTGGCGTCGCTGGCGTCCTGAGTATCGCGACGGGCGTCTCGGTCGCGCTCGTGGGTGTGATGATCGCCGCCGCGCTCATCCCGCCCGCGGCGGCCGCGGGGATCGCCTTCGCCTTCGGCGAACCGAGCGCCGCCGTCGGCTCGACCGTCCTCGTGTTCGTCAACGTCCTCTCGGTCAACCTCGCAGGTATGATCACGCTGTGGTACACCGGCTACCGCCCCGAGAGCCTCTTCGACCTCGAGGTGACCCAGAAACGCGTCCGTCGCCAGATCGGGGCGCTCGCACTCGTCGTTCTCGTGTTCTCGGCGTTTCTCGGCGGGATCACCTACTCGTCGTACCTCGTCGGGGGGTTCGAGGAAGACGCGACTGCGGAAGTCGAGGACCTTCTGGCGGAAGACTACGAGGAACTCCGGCTCGTGAACCTCGAGGTCGAACTCGATACCGACTACCCGTTCCGTGGCCCCAACCGCGTGGTGGTCACGATCGCCGGGCCACCCGGCGAGGTCTATCCCGAACTCACAGAACGGATACACGAGCGGGTCACCCAGCACACGGACGATCCGGTCGCCGTCGAGGTCCGGTACGTCGAGGCGGTCGGGGACTGATCGGGGGAGCCGGTAGGGTTATACCCCACGGGTTCAGTACGTTCGATAACTCCGGATGGTCAGAACGTCGGTCGTACAGCTAATTTTCTTCATCGCCCTCGTGGGCGTCACGGCGATGGCCGTCGGCTCGGTCGTCACCGACGCGGGCCCGTACGCACAGGCCCTAGACGACGAGAGCGACCGCGAGGCGACGGCGATCAAGACCGACCTCTCGATCATCAACGACGCCGACGCGGACGGCAACTACGACGGCGAGGTCGTGACCCTCTACGTCAAGAACGTCGGCGGTGAAACCGTCGGCACCGACGACCTCGAGGTGTTGGTAAACGGCGAGTACGCCACGGTCACCTCGGCCGAGGTAATCGACGGCGACCGCTGGCGGGAGGGCCGGGTCGCCGAACTCGAGGTCGAGATCGACCTCGATCCCGACGACCACCGGGTCGCGATCCGGATCGACGGCGACCGTGACCACCTCGAGTTCCGCTACCGGGTCGCCTTTTGGTCCGACGAACAAGACGAGGCTCTCGTCGAGGACAATTCCTCCTACCTCAACCGGACGGAGAGCACCGTCGTCGATCTCGGGATGGAAACCGACCCGGGCCAGGACGGTGAAGCCGTCGAGTACAGCACCGACTCCGACCTCGAGCCAGTCCTCGATCCGGAAACCGGCGAAACCGACGCGGCCGGGGAGAACACGACGACCCTCGACTTCTCCGACGTCGAGGAGGGCGGAACGGTCGAGGTTACCCTCGACACCGGCTGGGACGAGGATGTCATCACGATCGAACACCGGCTGGCGTTCTGGCTGGATCACGAAAATCAGACCGACCCCGCCCTCTCGTACAACGAGACCGACGACGTGTACGAAGTCGACAACGAGACCGACTCGTTCGACGTGACGATGGGAACCGATCCCGAACTCGAGGGCGAAGGCGTCACTTACGAGGTGAACGATTCGAGCGTGATGGGTTTCGACGACGGCGCTGAGGGGACGACCAACGAGAGCGGCCAGAACACGACGACGCTGTCTCTCGAAGAAGGGGCCGAGCCGGGTGACGCCGTCGAGATCGACCTCGACGCCGGCTGGGACACCGACGCGATACTGGTTCGGGTCGTGGAGTAACGGCTCGGGGGGTCGCGATCACCGGGACAACGACCGAAGCCCCTCGAGATCGAGACGACCCTCGAAGCGAGACCAGACGACGATCACGGAGGGCAAGACGAGGATCGAGGTGGCGTAGGCATAGAAGATGCCGAGTGCGAGCATCAGGCCGAACTCGGTGATCAGGGGGATCAAGGCGAGATAGAGGACGCCGAGCCCACTGACAGTCGTCAACATGCTGCCGGTGAGCGCGCCGCCGGTCCCACGGATGGTAGTGAGCAAGGCGTCGTGGACGTCCGCGCCCGTCTCGTACTCGTCGACGAACCGGTGCATGAAGTGGACGGTGTAGTCGACGCCAAGACCGATCGAAACCGAGAGGATGGGTGCGTTGATCGGCGAGAGCGCGACGCCGAGGTAGCGCATCGACCCGGCGAGCAACGCCACCGTCAGGAGGACGGGGATGAGGTTGAGGACGCCGTAGATCGCCCGCCCCTCGAGCCACCAGTAGGAGACCACGAGCAAGATCGCGGTGAGGACGAACGCGACCAAGAGGCTGTCGACCGAGGAGGCGGTGATCTGCTGGATGACGGCCTGGTTGACGACGTAGTCGCCGGTCGCGGTCGCCTCGAGGCGCATGTCCTCTGCGATCCGTTCTGCGGCGGTCGTGATCGACTCGTCCTCGGCGTCGACGTCGGGCTCGAACTGGATGCGGGTCGCGCCGCGATCGCTCGTCAGGTACTCCTGTGCCTCGTCGCTTCGGGGGCTGTCGAACAGTCCGTCGTAGACCGTATCGACCTCCCGATCGGGCACCCCGTTTCCGGTCGTGTCGTAGCGGTCGACCGTGGCGGCGAACTCGGGGTTTTCCTCGGCTTCCGCGTCGATCACCTCGAGGACGCTCCCACCATCGGCCCGTCGGTCGGTCCGTTCGAACTCGCGTGGTGGGTCGGCGATCGCCCGATCGACGTCCTCGAGGGCGTAATCGGCACGGACGTCGTTGTCGTCGACGTATATCGTCACCTGTTCGATGAATGGGATCCCGAAGTCCTCCTCTAGGTGATCGAGTGCGGCCATGAAGTTGTACTCACCCGGGGCGAGCGGGCCGGGAAGGACCTGGTACTGTTCGATCCGCTCTTCGTCGGGGAAGAAGACCTCCTCGGAGAACTCGACGTCGACGCCGGTCCCGTAGACACCCGCCCCCGCTCCGAAGACGAGCGCGGTCACGAGCACGAGTACGGGCGCGAGGCGAGCGAGTTTCGTCCCGGCCTGGAGGACGACGCTGAGACGCGACCCCTCGCTGCCGAGTGGCGCGTTCCCGAACTGTGGAAAGCGGGTGCCAGCACGCAGTCGGTCGAGGCCGACCTTGCCGGCCGGCAGGAAGATCCCGAAGATGAGGAAGGTGAAGATCATCCCCGCCGCGGCGACGATCCCGAACTCCTGGAGGCTGTCGAGGGAACTGGTGAGGTTCGCGGCGAAGCTGAAGACGGTCGTGAGCGTCACGATCAGGAAGGCGGTGACGAGCTGGCGAGTCGTGATCTCCATGGCCGCCCCGACCGAGGCACCCTCGGTCCGTTCCTCGCGGTAGCGGTTGATGATGTGGATGCCGAAGTCGATCCCGACCGCGAGCAAGAGTGGGAAGACGGTGACCATCGAGTCGGAGAACGGGATCCCCGCATAGCCCATAAAGCCGAACGTCCAGACCATCGTCATCACGAGCGCGGCGAGCCCGAGCCCGAGGTCGATCGGGTCCCGGTAGGCGACCAGCAGGAAAAACAGGATCAACACGATCGCGGCCGGGAAGACGACGATCGCCGTGTCACCGAGGAGCTGGGTGATCTCCTGTTCGAACACCGCGTCCGCCAGCACGATGACGTTCTCCCCGGTCTCGTAGCCCTCGACGCGGTCGACGAGATCGAGGGTCCCGTACTGGAGGTGTGCGTAGTCGTCGCTGTCGGCCTGGGGGGGAGTGTCGTAAGTGACTGCCAGCTGTGCGACGTCTGCCGAGCCGGAGGCCACCGTGAAATCCGTACTGACCATGAGGTCGTCGGCGGTTTCTTCGATCGCCCGATCGATCTCACGCTGAGAGGCGCGGTCGATCACCCGGAACTGGTCTTCGGGCGTCCCCGCCGACGGGTCGATCGCTTGGGCGATCAGCGTCCCGGGGCTCGTCGTCGACCCGACCCGGAGCCCGTCATCGTTCTCGAGACGGTCCTGGGTCTCGAGCATCCGCAACAGGCTCGCTTCCGAGAGGACGTTTCTGTCGTCACTGATGAAAAGCTGGGCAGACGTCCCACCCGAGCCACGTCCCGACCGATCGAAGTCCTCTTGCATGTCCTCGTAGGCCTCGAGTTCCTCGAGGTCGTCGGTAAACTGGTCCGCGCCGGCTTCCGTCTCCCCGCCCCCGCCGATCCCGCCGGCGAAGGCGGCGGTCAGGAGGACAAAGAGGAGGACGATCTTCCAGGGGTGAGCCGCGATCAGCGGGACGAGCCGCCGGCTGATCGGGTCGCCGGCGTCGCCGTCGTCACCGACGCGCTCGGTGTCCGACATTTCAGCTCTGTCGCAGCCACAGCCCAACGCCGAGTCCGACGACGGTTACTGCGCCGAACGCGGTCACGAGAAACGGGAACCGACTGCCGTCGCTCCCCTCGTTTTCGGTCACCTCGATCGGGTGCTGGTAGGCGTCGGAGAGTTCCGTCTCACCGCGTTCGGTGTCGTACTCGAAGTCGATCTCGACCGGATAGGTCGTCTCGCGGGCGTCCTCGTCGACCTCGAGTTCGAACGGGATTTCGGTGGATTCGCCGGGCTCGAGTTCCGAGACGAACGCCTCGTCGCCGTCCGAGTCGAGCGGGCTATCGGTGTACAACATCGCGTCGATGTTCGAGAGCGTCTCGGGGCGTTCGTTGGTGATCTCGAGGACGATTTCGGTCGTCTCGCCTGCGGCGACCTGCGTGTCGACGCTCTCGATGGAGAACTCGTCTTCCCGGGGGTCGACGACGACGCGCTGGGAGATCCGATCGCTCGTGAGCGTTCGGTCGCCGTCGGTGTACTCGACGGTGAACTGGACCTGTCGGGGCCCCTCGTCGGCCTGGCCGCCGACGTCCGTTGGGTAGCGGAAGTCGGCGGACTCGCCGGCTTTGAGTTCCGGCAGGGCGTATCGGGTGTCCTCGACGTGCAAGGAATCACTCTGTGGCTCGGCGATCAACACCGCGTCGTCGACGTCACGTGGGCCGTCGTTGGTCACCGTCCCGGTCACTTCACCGTCGTAGCCGACCATCAGTGTGTCGTCGACGTCGGTTATGCTGAACGACTGGCCGGCTTCGACCTCGACACGCTCGGTGAACGGGTCGCTCTCGACGGTCATCCCGTCACCGGCGGTGTACTCGGTGTGAAACCGGAGCTGTCGGGGCCCCTCACTCGCCTCCTCGCTCACGTCGACTTCGAACCGAACCGTGGCTTCCTCACCGGGGTCGAGGGCGGGAAGCGCGTACCGCTCGTCCCCGATGGCGAGCGATTCGCTTCCCGTCTCGGCGACCAACACCGCGTCGTCGACCGGCCGTGGACCGTCGTTGACGACCGTCCCCTCGAGTTCACCCTCGTGGCCGACCGAGAGGTCCCCCTCGAGATCGGCGAGTGAGAACGACAGGCTGTCTGCGGGGGCGAGCGAGCCACGTGCCGTTTCGGCCGTTCGCTCGACGCCGTCTTCGTCCTCGTAAATGAACTCCGCGGTGAACGGCTTCTCACCGCCGCTCATCGAAGCCGGGATGTCCGTATCGACGGTCATCGCCGCCGTATCCCCGGGCCCGAGGTCGCCGAGGTTCTCCTGGGCACTCCCGCCGTCGAAGCTGATCCCGCTGTCGCTCGCCAGCGTCCCCTCGAGTTCGTAGGCGGTCTCGGTGCCGACGTTCTCGATCTCCACCGTCGCGTCGCCGCTGGTTCCGGGTTCGGCCTCGGTGGCGGTGTCGACGACCGCAAAGCGGGGTTCGTCGGGAACCTCGACCGTCACGTCGTAGGTCTCGGTGTTACTGTCCTTGCGGGCGTTTTCGGTGATCCGGGAGACCGCGGCCACGTAGGAGTAGCTCACCTCGATGGTGACGGTGTACTCGCCGGGTTCGACGTCGTCGGGAACGACGATCTGCTGGTGGGCAGTGGCGACGGTCCCGTCCTGGATCTGTCCGTCCGCGAGCGGCGTCTCTCCGGACGTGGCTTCGAACGGGCCGTCGTCGACGATCTCGGTCGTGACGCCTTGCGCGGTCAGCACCCGGTCGGTCTCGGTTCCGGACTCGATCTCCCCGTCGTTTACGATCTCGAACTCGAGGTTCGTCTCCGTTCCGGGGGTGACTTCGTCGTCGGTCAGGTACACGTCGAGACCCGGTTCACCCCTCGTCACCTCGCTGCCGGGCTGGCTAGGCGGATCGGTAGCGCCGACCGTCGGAACGATCGCGGTTCCGAGGACGGCGATCAGCAACACGACGACGATCAGTCCGGGTCGGCTACGCGCCACGAACGACACCTCTGTGGGCCCGGCTCATCTCGAGGGCCGGGCCGGACGTGAACGGCCGGCGACCCCGGCGGGAGCCGGAGACCAATTCAGTCATTGAGGAACGTCTTCGTCCGTGATGACATAACCGTTTTGATTGAACGTTCAATCAGTCCGTTTATGTTCCCGGTCGTGTTCACGGGCGTATGGACCGGACCACTCGAGGGGAGAACACCCCGTCCCGGTATTCGCCCGGGAGGGCGTCCGCCGGAGGTGAGCGATAGCCGTGTCCGCCGAGTTCTTCGAGGACCCCGACGGGACCCGCGAGCAGATCCTCGCCGCGACCTACCACACCCTGTGTGAACACGGCTACGCGGACCTGACGATCAGCCGCATCGGCGAGGAGTTCGAGAAGAGCCCGTCGCTCGTCTACCACCACTACGAGAGCAAGGACGAACTCGTCCTCGAGTGTCTCGAGTTCATGATCGACCGGTTCGAACACCGGACGACCGACGACGTCGACCAGCCGCGTGAACGGCTCGAGGAGTTTTTCGGGTGGCTCCTCGAGTCGAACATCGAGGTCGAACGCCAGCAGTTCATCGCGTTGCTCGTCGAACTCCGGACGCTGGCGAGTCGCGACGAGAGCTACCGGCGACAGTTCCTCCGGAGCGATCAGGTCCTCGAACGGTACCTCTCGAATCTGCTCAACAGCGGGATCGAACGGGGCGAGTTCAGGGAGTGTGAGACGGAACAGGTGGCTGCGTACGTGCTCACGACGCTCACGGGCGTGATGCTCCGACGATCGACACACGACATCGACCCCGCGTGGCTCGAGGACGTCCGGGCCGAACTCGAGGCGTATCTCGAGGCCCGCGTCTACCGGGAGTGAGACCGACGGTCCGACCCGGAGGCGAGTGCATGCCGACCGTTTTTTTCGCCACCA
>LFFM01000719.1_pt1 | contig 23300 bp, 21 predicted proteins | sample 643131 | NCBI WGS metagenome assembly LFFM01 (sample SAMN03777445, study PRJNA286221) | soda lake metagenome | biome: soda lake; feature: Kulunda steppe; material: water; isolation source: sample Tc-Br brine of Tanatar trona crystallizer | place: Russia: Kulunda steppe | collected 2011-07
GTGGGCTGTTCGGTCGCTGGGTCGGTGTTGTTAGGGTGATTTGACATCGGAGGCTGAGACGTCTTCAGGCTGATCAAGTGTGAGTGTCGTACGGAAAATATCGGCCATCCACGATTGGAGGTCGGTTGTCGTCACGGTCGACCGGAGTGCGGCCATTCTGTCGCGCCGTTCGTCGGCCGGCATCGAGAGGGCGAGATCAAGCCGCGAGGCGAAGGTAGCAGTATCGCTTGGATCGATAGAGACTGCGACATCGCCCAAGAGATCGTGTGCACCGGCATGTTCACTAAGAACCAATACGCCCGTCTCGTCGAGCTGTGCCGAGATGTATTCGAGCGCGACGAGGTTCATCCCATCAGCGACGGGGCTGACGATCGCGATATCGCTGTACCGACAGAGCCCATAGAGCGCTTCTTCCGACAGATAGGTGTCGATTTCGACAATCGGCTGCCAGTCATCGGTGCCGAAGCGCTCGTTGATCCGCGCAATGTCGCGGTCGACATCCCGGCCGAGTTCACGGTATTCGGGAATCTCGGTCCGACTCGGGGTCGCTTTCTGGACGTAGGTGAGCGCCTCGCGCCAGTTGGGTTCGGTTTCCCAGAGCCGTTCGAGCGCCGCGAGCCGTTCTGGAATTCCCTTTGTATAGTCGAGCCGATCGATCCCAACGGCGACCTGTACGTCTGTCGGAATTCCGTGTTCAGTACGAAAATCGTCCCAGAATCCGTTTTCGGGCGCGGCGGCGTGTTCGGCGATGGTCTCGGTGTCGACGCCCATCGGGAACGCGCGGACGGTTGTTTCAGTTCCATTGAGCCTGACTGTCCAGGCCTCCCAATCGATGTCGGCGTCGGGAACAAGCAAGGCAACGCAGTCGAGGAAGTTCCCACAGTATCGTGGAATATGAAAGCCCAAGAGGTCGTTTGCAAGCAGTCCCCGAAGCAATGCCTCTTGTTGTGGACAGTCGCGGAAGACTTCACGTTCCGGCCAGGGAATATGCCAGAACTGACTCAGTAGCACGTCGTCGCCGGCCTGCTCACGAACAAACTGTGGGGCAAGCGCGAAGTGGTAGTCTTGAAACCAGACAAACGGATCCTCACCAAGGGTGTCGACGACCCGGCTGGCAAAGGTCCGGTTGACCTCTCGATAGCGCTCAAAATAGCGATCTTCGTAAGCGACGTTGGCTTCGAGCCCGTGACACAGCGGCCAGAGAACGCGGTTACTATAGCCGTAATAATAGTCGGCAACGTCTGATTCGTCGAGCCAGACTCGCCGGAGTGTGTAGGACGGGTCTTCGGGTGGAACGCCAACAGCGTCAGTATCGTCGGTAACCTGTCTGTCAGCATCACCATCGCCCCAGGCAATCCACGTGCCGTTGGTCTGTTGGATGACGGGGTCGAGACCGGCAGTCAGCCCGCCTGCGGGCCGGTCAACGGTGATGTCGCCCGCCTCATCGAACGTGTGTCGGTAGGGCTGTCGGTTCGAGACGACGATCACGTCTCGGTCGGCCAGCGAATCGAGAACGTCATCGATTGCTTGATCCTGCGAACCAGCCATTAGCGATTCCCCCTTTCTTGCTTGCAAACCAGTTGGCTGATCCGTACTCGTCCGGCTGATACCCGGTGCTGTGGCTGTCTCATCGTCGCCGGGTGAGACACTAACTGCCGGTCGTGTAGTGGTGGTGTCGAGTGAAGTGAGCTCATTGGAATGAGGCCGCCAGCCGGAGGCCCGTTACCGGCGTGCTGTCTGGGTCGGTGGCTGTCTGGAGGACTGCCAAACGGGACTCATTTGCTGGCTGAAAGCTGGTGGGCGCGGGCAGACCGCTCGCCTGCGAACCCATCGTATCACCGTCACGGCGGCCGCCGACATGTGAGTGTTGGCCAACTCATACTTGATTACTATATGATAATTTCCAGTTACATACGTCCCAGCCACACATACCGTGAAAATCCGTTCGACAAAACACTCTCTCCAGCAACTACTTCTGTTTTGCCCGATAGTTTTCACCACGATGGGTGTTGTTAGCGGTGTTAGAACGCGATCCGCAGCCTACTTCAGTCGAGTCAAAGCTGAACTGAAAGCCTCCTTTTCACAAGACCATTCGCCGGAACAAATCGCTCGAAGCTTTGCAATTGGTGTGTTCATCACCATGTTGCCAACACTGGGAGCCGGGCTCATTGTCTTCGTTCTCCTCTCGTATCTGTTTCGTTGGATCAACAAAGTCGCGCTTTTTGCCTCGGTGGTCGTCCTCAACCCGGCGGTCAAATGGGGTGTTTATGCGGGGAGTCTCACCCTTGGCGTCATTATATTGGGTCCGGTCGACGGGCTTGATACTGCGTCGTTCTCGCTTGATGCTGGCGGAGACGTTCTGCTCCGACTCCTCGTTGGCAACCTGATTCTTGCGATTCTTGCAACCGCTATTGGCTACGTTGCCGTCTATCGAATGGTCATTGCCTACCGCGACCGCGAAACAAGTCTGGTTGCAGACGCTGTTGACAGTGTCTACGAAGAGTTTCCCGAACTGGGCGAGAGCGACACGACGACAGATAATGAGAGTCAGTCGGAGACAGCCAGTGAGAATCAACCGGAAACGGACACAGCGGACCAATCGGCGGCCGAAACGCGTCGGGACGAGCCGACAACAGACGATTGAGCGCCGAATAAATGGGTTATATCGGTAAGTTATATCTGGTGGCTTCTCGAAGCTATCGTATGTCTGGAAGCGACCAGCTCCGTGCGTTGGGAGCCGATATCTGGGCCGCACAAAAATCGCATCCGTTTGTCGTTGAACTCGCAGAGGGCTCGCTTGCCCCCGGTGTCTTCGAACACTGGATTCGACAGGATTACCGCTATCTTCAGGACTACGCCCGGCTGTTTGCCATCGCCGGAAGCAAAGCCCGCGATGAAGAACGAATGGCCGGCCTCTTGGGCGTTGCCCACGCGGTTCTCGAAACCGAGATGGACCTCCACCGCTCGTTCGCGGCCGACTACGGCATTTCGACCGCAGCCCTTGAAGCGACCGAAAAAGCACCGACCTGCGTTGCCTATACGAACTTTCTGCTTCGGACGGCTTACGAAGGAAGTCTCGCCGAAATCGCGGCGGCACTCTACCCGTGTATGCAGGGATACCTTGACGTGGCCGACCATATGGCCGAGTTGGCTACCGAAACTCACCGGTATACACCGTTTATCCAACTGTATACGAGCGACGAGTTCCGCGCGGAAGTCCAGTGGTGCCGTGAGTTCGTCGATGACTGTTATGCGGCCTCTCCCGGTGAACATGCGGCCATGGAAGACGCCTTTTTGACCAGCGCCAAGCTTGAATACCGGTTCTGGGACATGGCCTACACCCAAGAGGGGTGGGGGTTGTGAGCGACCATTCAGGTGCAGCGACACCCCAAACTGAGACGTTCGAGCAGTATGCAGCACACAACGAGTCGGCCCGCTTTACCGACTGGCTCCGCGAGCGCAGCGAGCCGCAGTGGACCGCGGCAACAACCCACCGGTTCACACAGCAGTTAGGCGATGGGACACTCGATGAGGCGGTGTTCAGTCGGTATCTCATCCAAGATTACGCGTTTGTTGACACGCTCGTCGGCGTCTTTGGCTACGCCGTTGGCCAAGCGCCAACAATGGCCGACAAACGTCGGCTCGTCGAGTTTCTCGATACGGTGACCGACGACGAAAACGACTATTTCGAACGCTCGTTTGCGGCGCTCGGCGTCGCTGTATCCAACCAGCAGTCGCCCGAACCCACGGCTGCGACCGATGGCCTGATCGACCTTCTGCTCGCCGCCCGAGCGCAGGGTGGCTATGCTGAAACGCTCGCAGTCCTTGTTCCGGCGGAGTGGATCTATCTTTCGTGGGCGACCGCTGAAGCGGACGATCGCCCCGAACAGTGGTATTTTGACGAGTGGATCGAACTGCACGCCAACCCAGGTTTTCGAGCGTTTGTCACCTGGCTTCGCGAACAGCTCGATACCGTGGGGCCGACACTTTCCGAACGTCGTCAACAGCGTGTCGCTCGGCTGTTTTCCCGGACCGTCCAGTACGAAGTCGCCTTCTTTGAGTCTGCCTACGACCCCGAGTAGCTCGGCTCGCGTCGGCTGTAGTAGACTGCAAGTAAGATGAGTGCGGCAATCAGAAAATCGAGCGTGTGTTCGATGATGTGGTGTGCATTCATCGGAACCAGCCCGCGAACCGTTGCAAATCCAACAATCGACCGCGACAGCAACGCGGCCAGCGCCAGTGTGATGAAGAGATGGTGTCTCGTGCGCCGACGGATGTAGACAATGAGGCTCAGCCCAAACAACACCGTTGTCCCAATCCCGGCGATCAAAATAATCGGATACAGCAGTGGCGAGAGTTCAGCGCCGGTCGAAAGTAGCTGGATCGTGCTCATAGCGATGTGAGGCGTACTTCAGTGAGGGCTGATGTCCGCCAGACAGTGGCGGGTACTTTCCATTGGAATATCAAAGCCGTTTGGATTACTGTAATCCTCTGTTCTGTCTTTTCGCATCCCAGTCGTACCCGCGTTGTCTTCTCACTGAGTGAGAATGGCGATACAGTATTTGTTCGTTGAGCATCTATACCGGACATCAACATGGACGCGACACGCCAGCGCATTCGTACACATATCGCTGACAATCCCGGCGTTCATTTCAACGCCATCGGCCGACAACTGGATCTCGCAACCGGACAAACCCAGTATCACCTTCGTCAGCTGAGTCGCGCTGGTGTGGTTGATTCGCTGTCGGTCGTCGGGCAAAAACACTATTATCTCCCCGAATTTGACCCCTGGGAGCAGCGGGCACTTGCATTCTTTCGTCGCGAAACCACTCGTGACATCCTCTGTACACTGCTTGAATCCGGCGACATGTCGGCCGTCGAACTCACAGAATCTGTCGGTATCGTTCGGAGCACACTCTCGTGGCATCTCTCAAATCTTGTGGAGGCCGACCTCGTTGTTACCAGCGTCACCAACGGACACACGCACATCGAGTGTTGTCAGCCGTCTCAGCTCGCGGTACTCGCCGAACTCGTCTCGCCCTCGCGTACTGCCCGGCTTGTCGACCGCTTTGAGCGCCTTGTCGATGACACGCTTTCGGGCTGTTAGTCCGCGGTGGCCGAATCAGATTCCGACTCATCCGTTGTGAGTGTCCCAGGGACCCGTTCGTGGGCGTCGATCTCGTCGCTCACGTCATCGGGCTCGATGGATACCGACGGCTCGATAAGCTGGTCACCGAGCAGTTCGGCAAGCCGCTGTTTGCCCGCTTCAGGGTCGTACTCGATTCCGTGATAGTGTTTCGCGGCATATCGTGGGTTGAGCGCGTTGTACTCCTCATGGACGTACAGTTCTGTCGTCCCTTCCAGCGTTGAAAAGACCATGACGTGTAGCTGTCGCTCAGCGAGTGGATGGGTTCGAAGTGCCCACGATCCGGCCTCGCTGCGGCCGTCAGCGAGCGTTTTCCATGCCGAAAGCGGCATACGCTCGAAGCCAAGCCCAGCGAGCAACTCGTCGACCGTTTCAACCGGCTGGTGAACCGTTCCCGCGAGCTCTCGCGGATGAAGTTCATAGGCGGCATAGCCGAGGCCGAACCGCCGTGCAAACCGGTCAAGCCTCGGGAGCAGCCGTTTTCGACCCGTATTCCAGTAGGTTGCAGTCGGGCCACGATGACTCGCATTGAGAATCCCGTAGAGTGCGATACAGCCGACGGCTGCGACCGCCGGTGCTGCTACTACCATTACCAATCAGATTGCTGCGGTGAGTAAAACTGTTGTGCCATCGTGCACCCGATCCGACGAAAAACAGGCCGGAGAAAGTCCTCAGACAGTCAGTACTGGTCGGTTGGCTCTCCGAACGACGCGTTCGGCCACACTCCCGATGTGATTCGAGATTCGGTGCGATTGACCCTGGAATCCAAGAACGGTCACGTCGGCGTCGATGCTGTCGGCATAGGCGATGATTTCCGCGCTGGGTTTGCCCCGACACAGGTAGCTTTCTGTGTGGATATTTCGGCGCTCGGCTTGGTCGGCAATCGAGTCAAGGAGAGCTGATCCTTGTGATTCGAGCTGGTCGACAACGAGTTCAGTACTGCTAATCGCGGGCGAACCGTATCGGGAGGTATCGACAACATACATCGGGTGGACTGTTGCATCGAAGGCGTCTGCCAGCATCAGTGCGTGTTCGGTCGCTCGGTGTGCTGGTTCACTACCGTCAACAGGGAGCAAAATGGTTTCGTACATGGCGGGTACCACGCTCAGATGACGGCTGCAACGGGCTAAAACGTACGCGACAGATCGATTCCATTCGATTGTTTGACGGTCGTCACTTGCCTACAGTAGATACAGCCGTTCGGCAGCCATCGCGTTGCCACGAGGTCAAAACCGCTGATCCTTTGGCATTACATCGACGAAATTTTCGGCCCCACAGACGCCACAGGCTGCCGGCGGCCGATACCGTGCGTAGACGAGGCTGCATCCCTCACAGGCATAAAACGGTCGTACGTCGTGTTCGCCCTGGCTCATGACGGATGTAGACCGGCGAACGGTAAACGTATTTTTCAGGTTCGAGTGGGTCTCTTTCGGCGAGGATACTCCAACGAGTCCGAGGACTATTCGTGGGTGAACAGATACGCTTTGCCGTCGTCGTCAACAGAGACACAGAGATCCATGACCTCCGAGAGCGACAGACTCGTCTCGGCCTGTTTGCAGACAATGAGGTAATCAAAGGGTTCACCACAGACAGGACAGGCGATTGCGGTCGTATTCTGGTAGGTCGAAATCATCTCGTTGTCCCGCCTTGGCGTGAGATAGTTGACCAGCTCGCCCAGCGACTCCTCGTACTCTTCGTTCGCTGTTGTCTCCGCGTCGTCCATGATATATCTAGTCATACCCGAGAAAATAAAGACATCGCTCAGTCGACCCTTATTCAGTGGCTGTCTGTAGACAGGTACTGGCGGTTTCGACCGCATCAACAGCTGTCTCACCAAAGACATAGGTGATTGGTTCGATGCCGAAAGCACCCTCATGGTACAGCACACGCGGAACGGGTTCGCAGTCGGCCACCAGCGCGGTGAGTCGTTCCTGCCGGTTTTCGTATGTTGCATCGAAGCGGGCGGTCGTAAGTCCGGCAGCCTCCGCGGCCGCACGTAGTCGGTCGCTGGTCTTGAGATTGACCGCACCACGAAGCGCTGGGTCCGCAGCCATCACTGACTGAATCGTCGTTGCAACGTGGTTTGACGCTCCGAATTCCGGATTCGAAGGAACATTCGCCTGCCCACGAACGACGTGAATGCGACCCGGAACGGCTGCAACTTCAGTCAGACTTGTCGCATTCGGGAGCGCCATGGCGATGTTGGACCCGACATTCGGGATTTGTGCGACGAGATGTGGCGTATTCACAAACAGTCGAACGGCCTCTCGAACCGTTCGGAGCACGTCGCGTTCGGCCTGCAGCAAGGAATCGTGGCCACGGACACAGAGATCACAGCCCATGCCCGCAAGCGCCGGCATCTCTGCTTCATGGATCGCACAGATCGGTCCACGGTCCTCGAAGGCACGAATCAGCGCAAGCAGCTCAGCAAGTGCCTCGTAATCGTCCATTGTTCCGGCTGCAAAACCCTCAGCAATGGCCTCGATCGTCGCTTGCATCTGCGTATTGTCAACGAATCGCGGCTCGCCGGTCTGCTTGCCGCTGAGATACTTGCTGACTGCCGCCTGCGAAATCCCGAGTCTGCTGGCAATCTCCTTTTGGGCGAAGCCCCGCTCGTTGAGTGCTCTCGCCAACATGGACCGCACCGTCGGGAGAAACCGTTCGACGACAATCTCACTCGGAAGCTGGAGTGTCATCGGCCCCGCTCGGTGTGACTCGTTCTCATTGTACCAGCAATTCGCCGTGAATCTCACTTAGGTGTCCCGGTCCGAGCTGTGTCGGGTTCGGGTGCAAACGCCCAGAGTTCACAAGTCACCGGCTATTTATGCCTCCGGCTCAGTTACTCCAGTAACCAACGCGCTGTTCCCGTGCAATACGACGCGCGCGATTTCGGATCGAGTCTATCGGCTCTGGCGGTGCACTGCGGTTCGCTTTCGGCCTCTACTGCGGTACGCACGATTCGGTCGCCCGCTGCGCACGTGTGAACTGGCTACCGTTCGGATTATACTATGGAAATCGAAATTGCGACTGTTGGCGGTTATGAAGAGGTTGGGCGGCAAATGACGGCAGTCCGTATGGATGACGACATCGTCGTCTTCGATATGGGGCTGAACCTTTCGCAGGTACTGATTCACGACAACGTCCAGACCGAGCGCATGCACAGTCTGGACCTGATCGACATGGGTGCGATTCCAGACGACCGCATCATGAGCGAACTTGACGGCGATGTCAAAGCCATCGTTCCGACCCACGGCCACCTCGATCACATCGGGGCGATTCCGAAACTCGCCCACCGGTACGACGCACCTATCGTGGCGACGCCCTTTACCATTGAACTCGTCCGCGACCAGATCCGCGACGAGGGCAAATTCGAGGTCGGCAACGATCTACAGGTGATGAATGCCGGCGAGATGATGTCGATCGGCGACAAAGTCGATCTGGAGTTTGTCAACGTGACGCACTCGACGATTGACGCGATCAATCCGGTGCTGCACACCCCCGAGGGCGCAATCGTCTACGGCCTCGACAAACGGATCGACCACACGCCTGTCCTCGGGGACCCCTTCGACATGAAGCGGTTCCGTGAGATCGGTCGCGAGGGCGACGGTGTTCTCTGTTACATCGAGGACTGTACCAACGCCAACCGGAAGGGTCGGACGCCGTCGGAATCGGTCGCCCGGGCGAACCTCCGGGATACAATGTTGAGCCTCGAAGACTACAACGGCGGGATGGTTGCGACGACGTTCGCAAGCCACATCGCCCGTGTGTCGAGTCTGCTTGAGTTCGCAAAGGAAATCGGCCGAAAACCGATTCTGCTGGGTCGTTCGATGGAGAAATACACCGGTACTGCAACCCGACTCGACGTTGATCTCCCCGACGATATCGAAATGTACGGTCACCGGCGAGCCATCGACCAGAGCCTCAACCGCATTATGAAAGACGGCAAGGAGAACTTCCTCCCTGTCGTCACTGGCCACCAGGGAGAGCCACGGGCACTCCTCACACGAATGGGACGTGGCGAGACAAACTACGACTTCGATAACGGTGACAAAGTCATTTTCTCAGCCGGGATTATCCCCGAGCCAACCAACGAAGGAAACCGGTATCAGTCCGAGCGACTGCTCAAAATGCAGGGCGCACGGATCTACGACGATATCCACGTTTCGGGCCACCTGAGCCAAGAGGGTCACTACCAGATGCTCGATGCCCTCCAGCCACAACAGCTCATTCCTGCTCACCAGAATCTCAAAGGACTGTCGGGCTACATCGGCACTGCAAGCTCTTTCGGCTACGAAATGGGTCGTGACCTCCATACGACACGGAACGGCAATATCATCCAGCTTACAGAATAAGGCGGGTTAGTGGCTGTTTTCTGTTGTGCAATTCAGTACTGGTGACGGTTCAGTCCATCTCGCTGGTGGTAACGTCGGCACGTGGGAGGGTGATGGTGACACTGCTCCCGGTTTGATCCCTGTGATATCCGAGCTCACCACCATAGCCTTCTGCGACCCACCGAACTAGCCAGAGACCCAGCCCACTTCCGTGTTCGAGCTGCGAAATTTCGGAATCCCCCGCGACGACTGCCCACTCTTCGTCCGGTAATCCAGGACCGTTATCGTGAACGGTAATCGAAACCGTCCGATCAGACGCGTCGGTGTCGATTCGAACGGTAACAGTAGGGGTTTCAGCTGTGTTGTGTTCGATACCGTTATCGATGAGTTCGCTCACTGCCGTTCGGAGATGTTGGCCGGCCTCGACAGCAACCGGTGCTGACTGCTCAAGGGTAATGTGTGCGTCGGGTCTCTCCGTCTGAAACCGATCAACAGCGGGTGAAAGCAATGCGCCGAGTTCGACTGGCTTGCGCATGAGCGATTGTCGGCCGGCGACTGCCTCGATTGTTTTCGCCGTTTCGCTCAGCTTGATGAGATCGGTTGCATTCGAGACGATCCGGTTGGCATACCCTCTGTGACGATCGGTTTCGGCCTCGGTCGCAAGAATGTCTGCAAAGCCTGCGATGACGTTGAGGTCATTTCGGAGATTGTGTCGAAGCAGTCGGTGGAGCACTTGGAGCTGGATTTCTCGTTGTTTGAGCGCTGTCACATCAGTGTAGATTTCGAAGCCTCTCGTTGTTTCGTCAAGTTCGTACGGAATATTCCGGTAGAGGAAATATTTAATCCCCTCGACAGTCTGGAGTTTGATTTCTCGGTCGGCATCGGCTGCCGGTCTCTCTGGATGATCCGTCTCAACAATCCGTTGTTCGTCGAGCGCCAGTGGCTCAGGGCTGTCGAAGTGGGCGGTCTTGTCCATCTCGATTGCTTGCTCGCCGAAGAGGTGTCTGAACGCACTGTTGATGGTTCGAATCTGTGGGCCTTCGGCGGTGATTTCGACCTCATCGACCGGATCAGTGAGGTTTTCGAACAGGTAACTAAACCGTTCTCGCTCGGCGGCAGCAGCCTGCTTTGCCGACATAAGCTCCGAAAGATCTTGCACAGAGACGATGATTTCACCCTCGCCACCGAGCTGCGGAAGCCGTGCGGCCTCGATTCGGATTGGAACGGTTGTCCCACTTTTCGCACGCAACTCCGCTTCGATGGTTGCCTCTGTTTGGTCCGTTTCCCTCCAAAGCGCCTCAAACATCTCCATCACGACATCTCTGTGGCTTTCGGAAACGTAATCAATCGCGCGTCTTTCGAGCAGCGTCTCACGGCTCTCGCCAAGCCGAGCGGCCAGTGGCTCGGTAACCAGCCGGAATCGGCCACTGCTGTCGATCACACAGAGCATCTCTTGGACTGTCTCGACAATCGACTCGTACCGCCGGAGTACCTGCTGGCGGTCGGTCCGCTTGAACGCGGCTTCGGCGTTGGCAGTCAACAACTGAACGAGCTGTTGGCTCTGTTGTGAGCAGTTTTCTTTGTCGGTAATGCCGATACAGAGGATGCCAGCGTCGCCGATTGGGACTGCTGAGAGGGCCGTTCCCGAACCCGCGTCGGTCTCGAACGGTGCAACCGGTTCGCAGACGATTGGCTCTTCGTCGGCGAATGCCGAGCCGACCAGTCCACTGCCGACTGAAATCTCCGAGAGCTCCCCAATTTCACTGCTCACGGTCTCAGAGACCGCTGTCGGAACCAACTGTCCCGTTTCGTCGTCATGGAGTCGGATGACTGCCCGCTCGAATCCGATTGCCGAGACAACCGTTTCGACGATTGTTTCGGCGACGTTCGAGGGCGTTTCGGCGATCATAAGCGCACGTGTCATTTCGAGCAGTCCGTTGAGTGCCCGCTCGCGCTCGACCTGCTCGCTGATATCTCGGATCGTCCCAACGCTGCCGCGGAACCGCCTATCGAATGGAAGCAGTGCAATATGATCTTGGCACCGAACGGTTCGGCCATCTGCGGTTTCAACGTCAAGCTCGATCGATACCTCACCTGTTCCGTTGCCGTGGCGGATGCGTTGAATCTCCGTGTTGACGGCGTTTCGGGCCGCTTGAACGGTCTGTTCACTTTTGAACATTCCAATGTGGCCCCCGACGAGCTCCGAGCGAGCAAAGCCGGTGAGTTCAGCAAGTCCCTCGTTGACATAGGTAAACCGCTCGTCTTCGTCGAGTGCGTAGACGCCATCGGAAACCGTTTCGAGTGTCTGTTCGTACCGTTCGAGATCCGTTCGACGTGCTTTTCGTTCCGTAATGTCGCGGAAATAGACTGAAAGCCCGCCATCTGCGGGATAGGCGGTTACCTCAAGCCAGCTATCGAGTGGATCATACGGCGCCTCAAACGAGACGGTTTCTTGGCTTTCGACGGCCTTGGTATACTGCTGGTAAAAGATACTCTCGCGGGCGTCTTCGAACTGCTCCCAGACGTTTTCGCCGATCAGCTCAGTGTTTTCAACGCCAAGTAGTGTCCGGGCACGGTCGTTAATATACACGAATTCCCAGTCGGCATTCAGCGAAAAGAACGCGTCATCGACTCGGTCGAACAGTGATTCGAGCTCGCTCGTTGCCGTCTTGAGCTCTTGTTGTTGCAGGTGATGTTCGAGTTCGTAGGTGACGAGTTGTGCCATAAACTCGACAATGAGTTGATCACGGTCGGTCAGCTTCGTTGGACTGGTTTCGGTTCCGTAAAAACAGAGTGTGCCGTAGGTTTTATTCGCAATCTGGATCGGCGTGCCGATATACCGTGCGCCACCGAATTCCGTGACCGCTGCTCGGTCAGTCAATTCAGGTGCTTCGGTGACAATATCATCGACCGCGTAGGTTTCGTCGCGTGCAGGTGTCCGTTCACAAATGGTCTCCGAGAGCGAAATCGTCATTCCTGCGGGAACACTCCCGAGGAGTTCATCATCGCTCTGAATGATTTCAACCTCGTAGCTATCGTCGTCAACCGCCGCAACGAGCCCGGCGTCCATATTGAGATACGACTGCCCAACCGCCAGGAGTGTCTCGACTTTCTCGGTAAACGAGCCACTTGCTTCGGTCAGCGTCCGGTGAAGTTCGCTGAGAATGTCGCTCTCGATTGGTCGTGTTGGCTGTGCGGTGACTGTCGTCCGCTCGGTGTCGGATTCGTCAGTCGATTCACTACATGACTCGTCGGCTTCATCTCGCTGTTGGCCCGCACTCGGCTCGGTCTCGGTTGATTCGGTGTTTGCCCCGTCTATTTTGCCAGCCACGTATTCGGTTTCCGGGGTGATCGCTCCGAGCGCGAGATATGGTGTCTCTACGTCTCCACCGGTTGTCGTAACAATAACGAGTGAGCTGTCAGCGTCTTCGGGCCTCACCGTCGGTGTTGGCCCCGCCGACTCATCGGCTATGGCCGATTCGGCTGCCAACTGCTGTTGCTGTTTGACTGTCCCCTCATCTGGGGCCCACGGATACGTCCACAGCGGTCGGCCCGTGTCGAGGGAACTGGACTCGTCGTCGACTGAAGTGGTGGCAATCTGTGTGACGATTCCCGCTTCGTTGAGTCCAGCGACATACAGCGTTGGAGTCGCTGTCACCGCGGTCTGTTGGTGGTTGGTTCGTGCAGTGTGGCGATCGATTGCGGCTGCAATCCGATCATCCAAGGCGGCTTCATCGTGGCGCTCGCGAGCGAGGTGGACTGCCGTCGCACCCAGTTTGCGTGCGGCCGGAAGCGACGCGGGCTCCCGGCAGTAGAGAACCAGCGGCACTGGCTGGCTTGTCCCAAGTAGTTCGTAGAGCGCTTCGATTGCGGGCGCTGTCTCTCCGTCGTCGTACCAGCAGACAAGACAGTCAGTCGTGTCGGGGCTGCAAGCAGCAATCAACTCGAAGGGCGTCGTTACCCGCGTTGCACGCGTTCGTTCAGTTGTGGTCAGTCGGTCTGCGACGTGTTCGGCTCCAGGCGGTGATCGATCATATGTCACGGCCCGTAGTGTGGATCCATTCGTCGCTGGGTCCCAATCCGTCATATCGTACTTTTTTAGTATAGGAAGACGGACCAATTAAACCTCTGTGTCAAATTATCACTGCGCGTAGCCATCCCGTAAGCGAGCCGAAACATGATTTCACAGCGGGCGCAGTCGTTTTCTCTCTCGGGTTGAAAACGGTGGTATGTCGACTCCGTTCTGTGTTGTTGGGCCCAGTGACAGCGGTAAAACAACACTCATCGAATCGCTCGTTGCCGAACTCAGCGCGTATGGGCGCGTGGGAACGATCAAATCCATTCACCATGATATCGAGATCGACACACCCGGCAAAGATACCTACCGCCACCGGAGTGCCGGGGCCGATACAGTCGTCGGTCTGACACCGACGCTGTCGTTTCAGCTAACCCCCGGCGGCAAGCGGGCGGCCGAAAGCGAATCCGAACTGCTCGAATCGACGGTTGATCGTCTCCACCGAGAGGGGTACGATTTTATCTGTATCGAGGGATTCCACGACGCACCATATCCCAAAATTGCGCTGGGCGACCGTGAGGATATCGCGCCACCGGTCGTTATTCGTGGTGCCCTTGACAGTCTCGATGCCGAACAGCTGGCAGCTTCGATCCGTAGCGGGTCGCTCTTTGAGCGCGCGTGAGCAGGCACTTCTGTGGCCGCCTCCCCGGCAAAACGGCCTCAGCGGTCGGACTACGCAACGAGCGTCGAACGCACCAAACAGCTAACACACCGGCCTCTAGACAAATAGTATGGACGATGTCCGTGCCGCCGTCAGCCGGATTCGCGCCGAGACGACCCGGCAGACATTCGACCACCGTGTCGCCGAGCAAGCCGACCGGCTTCGGGCGGCACTCGCCGCTGGTGCGTTCGACAGCAGTGGATTTGCGGTCGGGCTTGAACTCGAAGTCTACGCTGTCGACACCGAGGAACGACTCGCACCGCTTCCCGATTCACTTTTTGTTGATTCCGCGTGGGCGCGCGAAATCGGTCGGCACAACGTCGAATTCAACGGCTCGCCCCAGCCGTTCGATCCAGCCGGTGTCGCCGCACAGACGGCCGAACTTCACGAGACGGTCACCATGGCACAGCAGGCACTCGAACCGACTGGGCCAACGCTTTGTTTCGATGCAATGTGGACAATTCCACCGCAGAGCGGAAGTAAACCGTACCTCAGTGCTGTCGAACGCGGTGACGGCATCACGGTCGCTGAAAACATGCATCAGGCACCACGGTATACCGCGATGGATTCGGTGCTGGTCGATCATGCTGCTGGCGAGATTTCGATTTCAGTTCCCGGAGCGACCCACCACTTCCCGACGATTTTGGTTGAATCACTCACGACGTCGATTCAGCCACATCTCCAGATTCCTGATTCCGCGTCGTTTCCGACGTATTTCAACAACGCTATTCGGACCTTGGGGCCACTGTTGGCACTTGCAACCAACTCGCCATTCCTCCCTGGTGACCTCTACAACAGGGTCGACGATCCATTTCAACTCGTCGAAGAGACGCCCCACGAGCTCCGTATCCCTATTTTCGAACAGACAGTCAACAGCAGTGGCCACCGCAAAGCCTGCTGTCCACGCGATATCGACTCGCCGACAGACATCGTCGACCGGGTTGTCGAGGACTGGACGTGTGCACCGATGTTACGCGAATTCGAACAGCACGACTCGGGTGTCGCCGCTGCAGTCGATCCGTACTGGGAGTTCTGTCAGAAATACGGCACATACTGGCGGTGGGTACGGGGAATCATCGGCGGCGACGCCGTCGCTGGCACTGACGCAGATACGGACCCCGGCGGCTCGCTTCGGATCGAGTATCGGCCGTTACCGACCCAGCCGACAGTCGAAGACACACTGAGTCTTCACTGGCTGACCGTCGGATTGCTCCGTGGGCTTGTTGCGACCGACCATCCGATAGCCGAACTGCCATGGCGCGACGCCCACGAGAGCTTCTACAACGCGGTTGAAAACGGCCTTGCGGCGGACCTTGCGTGGCTGACAGCCGACGGTGAGCCAACCGGTGATCCAACTGTCATCTATCCCGAACTGTTTGCTATCGCCCACCAGGGGCTCGTTGTCCAAGGGCAGACCGAACAGGAGGCCGCAGCGTTGCTTGCGCCACTGAAACATCGGTGGGAGCGACGTGAGACGCCAAGTCAGTGGAAAAAAGCGCGTGTTCGCGACCAGCTGGCTGCAGGCGCATCGCTTTCGGAGGCGATTGCCGCGATGCAGACCGATTACAATCGACGGTGTCGACAACCAATACCCTTCGCCGAGTGGTAGGGTGATATCGCTGTTCGAATCTCCTCGTGCTCAACGACTTTGGGAATGGTGAATCGCATCGGTTACTCTCACGATCGTGGTGGTTGGTCGTGTGTGGACGCTGGTGGCACCGCTGTTGTGAGCTGTTCGACGAGTTCGTGGCTTGTGGCCGCGTTGGAGACGGCCGGCAGCGACACCACCTCAAGGTCTGGATAGTCGGCTTCGAGCACGTCGACTTGGTGACGGTGTGCCCGCTGGGTCGTCTGACACCGCTCACACTCGGGGCTGGCGTCGGTGAGTACGCGATTGATACAGAGTGTTGTGACCGGAATCTCGAACGCACGAAGCTGCTCGATAAGCCGGCCTGTTTCGGCAACTGCAAGCGGTTCGGGTAGACAGACAACGCGAAACGAAGTGCGTGAGGAATCGGTCAACAGCGTCCGTACTGACTCCATTCTGTCAGCCAGTTCGGCAAATTCGTCCGTCTCTTCGCTTCGAGTCCCGAAGAATGCCATCGGTCCGAAGACCGCGCTTCGAGCCGTATCGACCCGACGGCGGAGCTGGCCGCGAACGGAAGAGGCCGCCGCAACCGTCTCTTGAAGCACTTCAGGGAGTTCCAACAGCCGAAGTGTATGGCCAGTCGGTGCGGTATCGACGATAATCTGGTCGAACTCACTCTCCCCGTCGTCGCTGTAGGTTGCCAACGCTTCAATGGCGGCGAGTTCGTCACTTCCAGGGATTACTCCGGCAGTAAAGAGCCGTTCGACCGCTGACTTCTCGAGGTGGATGCCTGCGGTCCGGAGTTCCGCTGTGAGCGACTCAACAATCGTCCGATAGGTGTCGGTACCAGCCGTTGGAGACAGTTCTTCAATCCAGAGGTCGGTGTCGCCGTCGGCAACGCTGACGGCTGTCCGGCCCGACTGTGGTACAACCCCAAATAGATCGGCCAACGAGTGCGCTGGGTCGGTCGAGATAACAAGTGTCCGTCGCTCTCGTCTCGCAGCTTCGAGACCAGTTGCTGCGGCCAGTGTTGTCTTCCCGACGCCACCTTTGCCACCGTAACAGACGACGTTGACCATCCAGCCATCAGACGGCGACAATGCAAAAAAGTGGTCGCATTGTCAGTTAGCCCAATCGCTTTGAGCAATTACTTTCTCCTGGTATGTTCATCCTACTTGCTGTCTACTGGAGCGTCTGAAACTACGACAGTGGGGATTCACAGTGTGGACACCACTCAGGATACTGCCGGCCATCTACGGCCGGCACACCGTATTCGGCATTTTTAGGACTACTGCGCCGGATTCGACGGCTGCACGCCGGACAACGTTTCATACTCCCTGACTCTCTGTCGGCTCAGATATCGCTATCTTTCAATCGCATTCAGTTTACTCTGCTGTACTGATAGAATTGTCTCGTATGCAGTCCACAAACAGAGAAAAACATCTCACTTGATATGTTAATTTTCTTAAACTTTATACGCATTCACACTCGACGGATAGTCGACAATGTCTGAACAACAGTCAGTAGTCGATAGTGTTGGACGGCGCACACTCATTCGGTCAGTTGGAGTCGGCGTCAGTGGGCTGGCACTGCTTGGAGCCACCGGTGTTGCTACCGCCGAGACTGCGGTCCGAGTCCCGCTTTTCGCTGCCCGAACGATTCAGGTTGGCACCGTTGCAGTCGCCCAATCCGCCCAAGGCGAACAGCTAACAGTGACGTACGAGATCACTGATGACGACTGGGAACTGGTCGAGACAAATCTCTTCGTTGGCGAAGAAATCCCGACGAACCCCGGTGGCAACCCACAAGTTGGCCAGTTCACTCACCAATCCGAACATGACCCGGCTGTCGAACGCTACACGCACCATGTCGATGGGAGCAACCTGCCGGCCCTACTCACCGTTGCCGCACAGGCGACGGTGCAAACCGACGTCCCCGAAGACGAACTGCCTGGTGACGAATCCGGCGATGACACCGCGGAAACGGAAGGCAATGATACAGAGGAACAGCCAACCGACCGACGCACCGAGAGCGCGTGGGGCTTCGGCGCGCGAATCAATCAGCGAGAAAACCCACAGGGCCGCGACATCGGTAGCTGGGCAACCTACTTTGAGGTCGTTCTCGAATAGGCCCCAACAAATACGTACCAGAGATGCCCAAAAGCGAGATGACCGGCGGGCACATCGCTCGGATCGCCTCAGAAGGGTAGCCGCTGTTTCGCTTCGCCAATGAGTGCGTCAATCCGGTCTTCGAACTCCTCGACTGACCGCTCGACGTAATGGACTCGCTGACGAGGAATTCGTCGGATCACGTCATTGCCCTGGTCGTCGGTTCCGGTTTTGAGCTGCCAGTGGTCCTGAAAATAGACAATATGTTCGTTGTCGACGTTTCTACTTTCTTTCTCGCCGTCGGGATCATCGAAGACGATCGTTGCTCGCCCCAATTCGGGATCTGGGAGGTCAAGCGGTGACCCGGTGTCAGCTGCTGGTGCCGACATATCGGCATCACGATCGGATTCGACGCCGGGGTCTGCTTCGAGTTCTGGCTCTGGATCTGGATCTGATTCGGACATCGCTTCAAATCACGTCGCCACCGACAAAACGTTGCGGGCCGCTATTCATACGATAGCAGGACTGTATCGCTTGTTTTGACGATATTCGTGAATTTTTACGACCGAGAATCAGTTGGTTGTGGTTGACTGTGTCTCCGACAGGAACGCTTTCACCCGGGTATCGAACTGCCGCTTCCGTTCGTCGAATGCGCCGTGTTTCGTGCCGTCAATCGGAACGGCTTTTGCGTCTGGGATCCGGTCGGCCGTCTCACGGAGTACGGACTCCGGAAAGAACGGATCGTCGCTACCACCGACAACGAGCGTCGACGACTCGATATCTGCGAGCCTGGTTTCGGCGTCATACCGATTGATCGCCGCCAGCGACCGGGTGACATCGCTTGGGACCGCTGGACGGGGGAGACATAACCGGCCGACGGTCTGAATCGTGGACGGAGCCGAGTAGCGCCGCCAGTCACTGAGACTGTAGAGTTCGCGCGAAAGTTCCGACCGAAGTCTGACCCACCGGTGTCGTGCTGCATACTGCTGCCAGCGGCTCACGATGTTGCGACCGCCGTCAGCAACTCGGTAGCCCGAGACCGCAATGACCAGTCGGTCGACGAGTTCGGGATACCGCGCGGCGAGTTCTTGGCCGATGAGCCCGCCCATCGAAATCCCAAGGACATCCGCTGGCGTCGGAATCTCATCGAGAATTTGGCCGTACTGTTCGGTGGCATCATCGATTTGATAGTTTTCGGGAATGCCTCGTGGCCGGCTGATCACGTAGATGGTATAGTCGTCGGTAAAGCGGTGAAAGTAACTACTGACCAGTCGCGCGGCGATCGAAGGATACCGGCCGCTGAACATCGAATCACCGAAGCCCGGAATTACGACCAGCGGCTTTTCACCCGCGCCGACGCGAATATACGGAAACGAATCGAGGAGGTGGCCTGTTGTGGGGACAGTCATCACCGTCCGGTTCGCTCGTTGTTGCGAAAAGCCCGCGCTTCGGTTGGGTTGCGTAGAGCGGATTTGCTGACAGTCAGCGGGGCCGACAGCTGCCAATAATTACTGTTCGTGAGCCGATACAATGAGGTATGAGTGCCACCAATCCTCGGCGTCCAGCAGTCAGTTTTCCGTCGGCGTTATCGAGTCGTGAGCGCTGGCTCGAACCGTTTGACTGGTACCGCGAGATGCGAGCCGAGTCGCCGGTGCGGTACGACGCCGAGCGCGACCTCTATGACGTGTTTCGGTATGATGACGTCAAGGGAGTCCTCGACGACGACACGGTCTTTTCGTCAGATCCGCTGACCATGCCCGATTTTGAAGCGGAACTGCAACAGCAAGACGAACAGCCCCCGCCGGTTTTTGACACCATGCTGTTTGCTGATCCACCCGAACACAGTCGACTCCGCGGCGTCGTCGAGGAGTTTTTTCGCCCCCGAGCAATCCGCACGATGGCCGACGAGATCGAACACCTCACCGAGCAGTATCTCGACACCGCCGAAGCAACCGACAGCGACGAGATTGATCTCGTCTCGGCGCTTGCCTATCCGATGCCCGTCGACGTCATCGCCACCATGCTCGGTGTCCCGACTGCTGATCGCGCCCAATTCAAGCGGTGGTCCGATACGCTCATCGAGCGGCCGACAGCAAACACCGAAGCCGCACTGGAGGAATTTCAAGAGCGCCAACAAGCGGTCCAACGCGAGATGAGCGAGTACTTTTCAACACTCATCGAAACCCGTCAAGCCGAGCCGCAAGACGATCTGATTACGGCACTCATCGAGGCCCAAGCCGACGAAAAACGGCTTTCAGACAGAGAGATGGTCGGCTTCTGTACGCTGCTGTTGGTCGCTGGCAACATCACGACGACCAATTTGATCACGAACGCGATGCGATGTCTCGGAAACCGTCCCAAGTTGCGCTCGGCGCTTGCAGCCGGTGAACGGGACGCTTCGAGAGTTATCGAAGAGACCTTGCGCTACCGTTCGCCCGTGCAGGCACTGTTCCGAGTGACGACCGAGCCGGTTGAACTCGGCGGCGAGGAAATCCCGGCCGAGTCGGGCGTTGTCGTCTGGCTCGGTTCGGCCAACCGCGACGAACAGGTGTTTGATCGGGCCGGCGAGTTCGTTGCCGACCGCCAGCCCAACCAGCACCTCTCGTTCGGCTACGGCACCCACTACTGTCTCGGCGCACCGCTTGCACGGCTCGAAGCGAAAGTCGCACTTTCGGCGCTGTTCGAGCGGTTCGAGACAATTGAACCGGTTGACACCGACTTACAGCCGATCCGGAGTTCGTTTATTTACGGCGTTGAAGAATATCCGATCCGCGTTCGCTGATCCAGGCCGCTCGAACCGAATTATTATGCGATTGTCATGACTACAGTGCTGTATGCCCGACGCGAACACGGAGATGACACCGGCCCGGAGCCCTCAGTTTCCTCCGTCTGGGTCACTTTCGTGGGGGCCGGTTCGGTACCGTCGACTCCGCTCGGCAGCCGCGGGAGTCATGACTGCGCTCGGTGGAGTGTTTGTGCTCGGAATGTTCATACTGTTAGGTTTGGTGCTCCAGTCGGGCGAGCTGTTGCTCATTATTGGCGTTCTCCTATTTGTCGGCGGGCCGTTCTCACTGCTCTACCTGGCGATTGCCTACGAAGGGTCGACGGCCGAACAAAAGCAACGGATTGCTGATGCTCTCGGTCCGAGCTTCTCTGAGTGGTCGTGGATTCGGCCAGTGTGGTTTGGCTGTGGATTACTCACAGCACCAGTACTGCTGTGGCTGGGATGGGACGTACTCCCCGGAAGAATACTTGTGGCAAGCGGATTCTGTACACTGTTTGTCGTCTCTTTCGTCGGTCGGACGAGATACCGGCTCGTCCCCGAAACACGGAGAATCGAAGGCTCGGCCGAGTACATTGATCGAACATGGGGCCAAAGCCTCGAGTGGCTCGTCGACGTCCGCCGGGTTGACGTCGGCAGCGTAGCCGTGTTCTTCCTGTCGAACCGCGGAAAACAGTGGTATGACGCCCCCCAACTGTTGGTTGTCCCACACACGCAGGCAGACGCCATTGAACGAGCGCTCCACTCGATTATCGAGGAGTGTGGGCCACCAGAACGAGCCAGCCGAACTGATCGGCTTATTTTCGCTGGCCTCGGCCTGTTCATGCTGGCGACAGGACCGCTTTTCTATTTGCTCAGCGGCGAACGAATCGTCCTGCTGTTGCTCGCAGGGCCATGGTCACTCATTGGACTGCTGCTACTCGTGCTATCGTCGCGACAGTAAACAAACCAACAGTCAAAAATCAAACAGCGGTCTTACTCGTCGTCAAGCAGTCCAGGGTTCGTCACCGCACCCTGTGCGGCCGAGCCGAAGTCACGGGCGTACTTCGCCAGCACACCGTGGGTGTACGGTGGCTCCGGTGGTTCCCACTCGGCGCGGCGGGCGGCGAACTCCTCGTCGGAGAGATCCACCGAGAGTTCACGGCTTGGAATGTCGACCGTGATGGTGTCGCCGTCTTCGATGAGGCCGATTGGGCCGCCCTCACTGGCTTCGGGCGCGACGTGGCCGATCATCGGTCCGCGGGTGCCGCCGGAAAACCGGCCGTCGGTCAGTAGGGCCACGTCCTCTTCGTGGCCTGCGCCGACGACCGCAGCCGTCACGCCGAGCATCTCGCGCATGCCAGGACCTCCTTTCGGCCCCTCGTTGCGGATGATGATCACGTCGCCCGATTCGATGTGACCGTCTTGGACGTATTTCATGGCGTCTTCCTCGTTTTCGAAGATCCGCGCCGGTCCCTCATGATGGAACGCGTCGTCGCCGGTGACCTTCAACACCGAGCCGTCGGGTGCGAGATTCCCAGAGAGAATCTTGATCGCGCCCTCTTCGGTTTTTGGCTCTTCGACCGTATAGAGAAAGTCCGCCCCAATTTCGTCGTCTGCGGGCAGCTCAAGCGTGTCGAGTTCCTCCGCGATGGTTCGGCCCGTGACGGTCATGGCGTCGCCGTGGAACAAGCCGGCCTCGAGGAGTCGGCGGATAACAATCGGGACGCCACCGATTTCGTGCAGATCGTTCATGACGCGCGCGCCGCCGGGCTGCAGATCCGCGATTTTTGGGGTGCGCCGCGAGATCTCGTCGAAATCCTCGATTGTGAGGTCGACGCCGGCTTCGGCCGCGAGCGCGAGCAGGTGAAGCACGCCGTTTGTCGAGCCACCGATTGCCGTCTGCAGCGCAATAGCGTTCTCGAAGGATTTTCGCGAGAGAATATCGGAGGGCCGACGGTCGTTCTCGATACAGTCGAGGACGAGTTCGCCTGCCTCGCGGGCGATTTCATAGCGGGCCTTGTCCTCGGCGGGCGCGGAGGCGCTGCCGAGTGGGGCCATCCCGAGCGCCTCGCTAATCGAGGCCATCGTGTTGGCAGTAAACATCCCGCCACAGGAGCCCGCACCGGGACAGGCGTGGCGTTCGAGATCATCGAGTTCCTCATCAGACATCTCACCGCGAGCGTAGGTACCAACGCCCTCGAAGACTTGGACGATGGTCACATCCCGGCCATCGTGTTGGCCGGGCATAATCGACCCACCGTAGAGGAAGACAGAGGGCAGGTCGCTGCGGATCGAGGCCATCATCATTCCCGGCAAATTCTTGTCACAGCCCGCAACCGTAACGAGACCGTCCATCCGCTCGCCAAAGGCGACGAGTTCGACCGAGTCGGCGATGACTTCTCGGGAAATGAGCGAGGCTTTCATTCCTTCTGTGCCCATCGAGATCGCATCCGAAATCGTGATGGTTCCGAACTCGATCGGCATGCCACCGGCGGCGTCGACACCCTCGATTGCCGATTGGGCGACATCGTCGAGATGGACGTTACATGGTGTGATGTCGGCTGCTGGGTTGGGAACGCCGATCATCGGCGACCCGAGATCCTCGTCGTCAAAGCCCATTGCGCGAA
>LFFM01000720.1_pt1 | contig 23296 bp, 20 predicted proteins | sample 643131 | NCBI WGS metagenome assembly LFFM01 (sample SAMN03777445, study PRJNA286221) | soda lake metagenome | biome: soda lake; feature: Kulunda steppe; material: water; isolation source: sample Tc-Br brine of Tanatar trona crystallizer | place: Russia: Kulunda steppe | collected 2011-07
CGACGGAGCTGCCGACCATCGTCGCGATCACGAAGGCGGACGCGGTTTCGGACGAGCGGCTCGCGGCGGTCGAACGCGAGGTGGAGTCGACCCTGCGCGACGCCGGCCAGACCCCGCTGTTAGTCGACCGCTACGGCGTCGACGTCGCGGTCGCGGAAGTCGGCGAGGGGGTCGTTCCCCTCCTCCGAACCAGCGCGGTGAGCGGCGAGGGGATCGACACGCTCGACCGCCTGTTCGAGTCGCTCCCGAAGCGGGCGACCCCCGAACGCGAGACGTTCCGGATGTACATCGACCGTAGCTACAAGGTGACGGGTGTCGGCGCGGTCGCCTCCGGAACGGTCAATTCCGGGACGGTCGAAGTCGGCGACGAGCTCCTGTTGGGGCCGATGGCCGACGGCTCGTTCCGCGAGGTGGAAGTCCGCTCGATCGAGATGCACTACCACCGAGTCGACAAGGCGACTGCCGGCCGGATCGTCGGCATCGCGCTCAAAGGGGTCGACGAGGCCGAGATCGAACGCGGGATGGCGCTCGTCCCGCGTGACGCCGACCCCACGCCGGTCCGGGAGTTCGACGCCGAGGTGATGGTGCTCAACCACCCCACGCGCATTCAGGCAGGGTATGAGCCGGTGGTCCACCTCGAGACGCTCTCGGAGGCCGCGGTGTTCGATCCCGACGAGGGACGACTGCTCCCCGGCGACACCGGTCGCGCCCGCGTCCGGTTCAAGTTCCGCCCGTACCTGGTGGAAGAGGGTCAACGGTTCGTCTTCCGCGAGGGGTCGAGCAAGGGAGTCGGCACCGTCCGCGACGTGGAGTGATGGAATAGCTCCGTCTCGATACCGTCTCACCGCCCTCCCGACCCGTCCGCGCCCGCTGACCCGTCCGCGCCCGCCACCCCGTTCGCGCCCGCCACCCCGTTCGCGTCGACCGACACCAGCTCCATCAGCGGGTAGCCGTCCCGCATCGTCATCCGCGTGTCGACGACGACGCCCTCGTGGTCGATCCGCATCTCGACGTCCATCAGCGACCCCGTGAGCTCCGTGTACCCGTTCTCGTGGTCGATCGCGTCCGCGACGCGGTCGTCGTGGATCTCAACGGTCACCGACTCACAGAACGGCTGGTTCTCTATCGCCTTCGCCATCGCAGTCTCCAGGCTCCGCGTGCTGGACGGGCTCACCGGCGTCCCCGCGAACTGGTGGTACAGCGAGCCGAACTTGATCCCGGCCTCGAAACACGCCTGCTGTGCATCGGTTGCCATACCGAATCGGGGTGTCGTCGGCGTAAGAAGGTTCTGGGCTCCTACCTCTTCTTTCGGTCGGGCCACGGAGCCGTATTCCTTGGATCGCCGATAGAAAGACGGACGTGATACTCACGACGCCCACGCCGCGTCGGGGCTGTTCGACACGGGATCGAACCGAAGGCGTTTGGTGGGCGTGCCGGGATCGAACCGTATGAACTCTCTGTGTGTTACTGGCGGCCGGGTCCTGCGACCCGACGGTCGCGTGGAGCGGGCGGACGTCCTGATTGACCGCGACGCGGGAACGATACGTGCGGTCGGTTCCCCCGACGAGGTCGCCGACGCGGCCGGTGCGGCGGCCGAGACGCTCGACGCCGAGGGGTCGCTCGTGATCCCCGGGCTCGTCAACGCGCACACTCACGTCGCGATGACGCTCCTGCGAGGGTACGCCGACGACAAACCGCTCGACGCGTGGCTCAGAGAGGACATCTGGCCGGTCGAGGGCGCGTTCACCCCGGACGACGTCGAGGCGGGCGCGACGCTCGGCGTCGTCGAGATGATCCGGTCGGGAACGACCGCGTTCGCCGACATGTACTTCGCGATGGACCGCGTGGCCGACGTCGTCGACCGCGCGGGCCTGCGCGCCCGCCTCGGACACGGCGTCGTCACGGTCGGGAAAGACGAGGAGGCGGCGGCCGCCGACGTAGCGGAGAGCCTTCGGGTCGCCGCGGAGCTGGACGGCGCGGCCGACGGGCGTATCCGTACCGCGTTCATGCCCCACTCGCTGACGACCGTGGGCGAGGATCACCTCCGTGCGGGGATCGCGGACGCCCGCGAGGCCGGTGTTCCAGTCCACTTCCACGCCAACGAGACCCCCGACGAGGTCGACCCGATCGTCGCGGAGCAGGGCGAGCACCCGTTGGCGTACGCGGACGACCTCGGCGCGCTTGACGACTCGACCTTCCTCGCACACGGCGTCCACGTCGACGACACGGAGATCGACCTGCTGGCCGAGTCGGGGGCGGCCGTCGTCCACTGTCCGGCCTCGAACATGAAGCTCGCGAGCGGGATGGCCCCCGTCCAACGCCTTCGCGAGGCGGGGGTCACGGTCGCGCTCGGTACCGACGGCGCGGCCTCGAACAACGACCTCGACGTGTTCGACGAGATGCGCGACGCCGCCATGATCGGTAAGCTCGCCGCCGAGGACGCGAGCGCGGTGCCCGCTGAGGCGGTCGTGGAGATGGCGACCGCGGCGGGCGCGGACGCGCTCGGGCTTCCCGGTGGCCGGATCGCCGAGGGAGCGGCGGCCGACCTCGCGGTCGTCGACCTCGACGCGCCTCACCTGACGCCCGTTCACGACCCCGTTTCACACCTCGCGTACGCCGCACACGGGAGCGACGTGCGACACACCGTGTGTGACGGCCGGGTCCTCATGCGCGACCGCGAGGTCCTCCCGTTCGATGTCGAGGCCGTCCGCGAGCGGGCCGCCGCGGCCGCGGCCGACGCCGTCGCCCGCGCGGAAGACGGCGGGTGACCACGGGTCGCGCGCCGTCCTGTCCTCCCGTCGTCTCGGTGCGGTTTAGCCGGGATAATCCGGAATGAACCGGCCGTAATCCGGCTTAACCGACTTCCCCTTTTAGGTAAGTCACACCCCGTGTCCCGACCGTCATGCGAACACGAACGATACACGTCCTGTTGATCGCGGTCGTCGCGCTCGGTGCGGCGGCCGGGGTCGCGGCCGCGGACGGCGGACTCTCCGTCACGGTCGACGACCTCGACGACGAACCGACCGTCACGGTGACCGAGAACGACACCGCGGTCGCGAACGCCGAGGTGACCGTCGAGACGGTCGAGGAGAACGCCTCCTACGCCGGCGAGAACGAGACGTACGTCACCGCCGAGAACGGTACCGTCGTCCTCCCCGCTGCCGACGAGGACGTGACCGTCGAGATCACGGCCGAGTACGAGAACGAGACGGCGACGACGACAGTCGACCTGACCGCGCCGATCGACCTCGATGTCGCCGTCGACGGGGCGGACGACGACCCGATCGTCACGGTGACCGACGGGAACGAGACGGTCGAGAACGCGTCGGTCACGGTCGAGACGGTCGACGAGAACGCGACGTACGCCGGCGTCGGGAACTACAGTACCGACGCGAACGGCACGGTCGACCTTCCAGTCCCCGAGACGAACGTCACAGTCGACGTGACCGCGGCGTCCGAGGGTGCGACCGCGTCGACGACCGCCGAACTGATCGCGGCGGCGGACGAGGAGCCGGCGTCGTTCGGCCAGCTCGTCCGTGAGTTCATCGCGTCCTTTGACGACCGCGCTGGCGGTATCGGCGCGGCGGTCTCCGATCACGTGACGGAGAACAATCCGGGTAACGCCCCCGATCACGCCGGTAACGGAAGCGGTGCGGGCCAGGGGCCCCCGGATCACGCCGGTAACGGAAGCGATGCGGGCCAGGGGCCCCCGGATCACACCGGTAACGGAAGCGACGATGCCACTGACGCCGAGGAGACCGATGACGGCTCCGATGCCGGAACCGAGGCGAGCGACGCTCCCGATGGGAGCGGTGGCTCCGGTAACGGGAGCGACGCGCACGACGGGACCGGCGCGGGCAACGGCAACGGTGCGGACGACGGGAATGGCCCCGGGAACGGCGCGGGTAACGGCAACGGTCCGCCGGGTAACTGAACCGCCGTCACGGCTCCGCTGCTCCCGCCCGTGTCGGCAGCGTTTAGTGCGCGGTGAGCGAACATACGGGTATGAGCGAGAGCACGTATCCACCGGTCACACAGCACCTATCGGACCCCGAGACGGCCCGCGAGGAGGGCCGGCGTAAGATGGACTGGGCGCTTCAGCACATGCCGATCCTGGAGTCACTGCGCGAGGAGTTCGTCGCGGAACAGCCCCTCGACGGCGAAGTGATCGCGATGGCGATGCACGTCGAGGCGAAGACGGCGAACCTGGTCGAGCTGCTCGCCGACGGCGGCGCGGAGGTCGCGATCACCGGGTGCAACCCGCTGTCGACCCACGACGACGTCTCCGCGGCGCTGAACGAGCACGAGTCGATCACCTCCTACGCCGTGCGAGGCGTCGGCGACGAGGGGTACTACGACGCGATGCACGCGGTCGTCGCCCACGAGCCGACGATCACCGTCGACGACGGGATGGACATGGTGAAGCTCGTCCACGAGGAGTATCCCGAACTCATCGACTCCATCGTCGGCGGCGCGGAGGAGACGACGACCGGCGTCCACCGCCTGCGCGCGATGGACGACGAGGGGGAGCTCCACTACCCCGTCTTCGCCGTCAACGACACGCCGATGAAGCGGCTGTTCGACAACGTTCACGGCACCGGCGAGTCCTCGCTGGCGACCATCGCGATGACGACGAACCTCTCGTTCGCGGGCAAAAACGTCGTCGTCGGCGGGTTCGGCTACTGCGGGAAGGGCGTCGCCAAGAAGGCTGCGGGTCAGAACGCCAACGTGATCGTCTGTGAGGTCGACCCGCGAAAAGCGCTCGAAGCCCACATGGAGGGGTACGAGGTGTTACCGATGGCTGAAGCCGCGGAGAAAGGCGACGTGTTCGTCACCACGACCGGCAACCGCGACGTGATCACCCGCGAGCACTTCGAGGTCATGTCCGACGGCGTCCTGCTCGCCAACGCCGGCCACTTCGACGTGGAGATCAACCTCGAGGAGCTCGACGACCTCGCCGTCGATCGGTTCGAAGCCCGCGACGGCGTCGAGGGGTTCGAGATGCCCGACGGTCGCGTGCTCAACGTGCTCGCCGAGGGTCGCTTGGTCAACCTCGCCGCACCTATCGCACTCGGCCATCCGGTCGAGGTGATGGACCAGAGCTTCGGCGTCCAGGCCGTCGTCGTCCGTGAGCTCGCAACGAACGGCGAGGCGTACGAACCCGGCGTTCACGACGTTCCGGATGACCTCGACCGCGAGGTCGCCGAGATCAAACTCGCCGCCGAGGGCGTCGCCCACGACTCCCTCGCCGACGAGCAGCGCGAGTACATGGGCAGCTGGGAACACGGGACCTGATCGCGACGGACCCGAGCGTCGTCCGGTCGACCAGCACTGATCGCTTGCGTTCGGCGTTCATTCGGCTTTCGGCGTTCGTTCGGCTTTCGGCGTTCGTTCGGCTTTCGGCGTTCGTCCCGTCCCGGACGTTCGTCCCTTCCCGCCTTTTCTGCGTCTCGTGTGTTCGACCGGCTTTTGTGGCTCCCACCCATACGATACGTATGAACCTCACCGCCGTTTTTCACGCCGGGTTCGGCGTCATGCTCCTTGTCGGGATCCTCGCATCCGACACGACGATCCGGGTCGCCGCGTTCGGGATCGGTGTCGCGCTCTTCGTCGCCGGTATCGTCGTCGCACGACGCGGCGACGAGTAGCGATCGTGAGTCGAACACCGCCACACGTGGCTGACACACGGTTTTTGTCCCCCGACCGCGTACCTCGACCGTGACAGTCACGAGCCTCCACGACCCGAGCCACCGCGAGGCGCTGTGGGAGCTGGAGGCGGCGTTCGACCGCGGTGACCTGATAAGCGTGTTCGGCCGGTGTACCGTCTCCTACGAGGGCCGGGCCGCCTCGGATCTGGGTGCTGGCGACCGGCTCCTCCTGTTGAAACCCGACGGGGCGGCGCTCGTTCACACCGACGAGGGCCGGACGCCGGTCAACTGGCAGCCCCCGGGATCGGAACACCGCGCGACGGTCCGCGAGGGTCGTCTCCGGGTCACGTCGACCCGGGAGAACCCCGACGAGACCCTGCTCGTCCGGTTCTCGGACGTCCATCAGCTGTCGGCGATGCCCGTCACCGGCGGTCGCGACCTCACGCTCCACGGCAGCGAGGAGGATCTCCGAACCCGGATCCTCGAACGCCCGTCGCTGATCGAGGAGGGATTCGAACCGCGGGAGACGGAACGCCCCTCCAGCGCCGGTCCGATGGACGTGTTCGGCGTCGATGCCGACGGCACGTCGGTCGTCGTCGAGCTGAAACGGCGGCGGGTGGGCCCGGACGCGGTCGGGCAGCTGGCGCGGTACGTCCGAGCGCTCCGGGAGGAACTCCGGATAGATCCGGACGGTCCGAAGGGCCGAGATGGATCGGACGCTCCTGATGCGACGGACACCCCCCGCGTCCGCGGCGTGCTCGTCGCTCCCTCGATAACGGATCGAGCGGCGGAGCGCCTCGCCGACCGGGGCTTCGAGCACGTCGCGCTCGAGGCGACCGAGGAGGAGTGAGGCGACTACGGAGACACGAGGTGACGAGCCGTCGCTTCCGTCGCGGTATCGACGGGTTTATTGACGCAGCGGCGGCTACATCGGACAAGTAACCATGTCCGACAAACCCGCCTCCATGTACCGGGAGATCGACAAGCCGTCGTACACCCGGCGGGAGTACATCACCGGGATCCCCGGTTCGAAGATCGCACAGCACAACATGGGCGACCTCTCCGCTGAGCCGGACGACTACCCCGTCCAGATCAGTCTCCGCGTCGAGGAGGAGCTCCAGATCCGCCACGGCTCGCTTGAGAGCGCGCGCCTATCGGCGAACCGCCACCTGATCAAGGAGCTCGGCGAGGGCAACTACAAGATGACCCTCCGCAAGTTCCCGCACCAGGTCATCCGCGAGAACAAACAGGCGACCGGTGCGGGCGCGGACCGTGTCTCCGACGGAATGCGTCAGGCGTTCGGCAAGCCCGTCGGGACGGCCGCCCGGCTCGATAAGGGCGACGTCGTGTTCACGGCGTACTGTGATGTCGAGCAGGCCCCCGTCGTGAAGGAGGCGTTCCGACGCGCGTACAACAAGCTCTCTCCGCCATGCCGGATCACGGTCGAGCGCGGCGAGAAGCTGCTCGTCGCGTAACCGCTCGCTGCGTAGACGCGTTCGGTTCTTTCTCGCTCGGTTCTCACCCCGCTTTCCCGACACCACCCGAACAGTCCCGGCCGTGCCGACGTGCGGTCCCGTGAGTCGAACCGCTGAAATACCCGAACGACGTACCGACGACCAGTGTCACAGCAGCTGGGAGCGGTCGAGACGCTGTTCTTACACGAGGCGCGGAGCGACTACACCGTAGTCGCGAACCGGGACGGAACCCGGGTGCTTCGGGGGCGTCTCGAGTTGAAGGACACCTCGGCGGGCCCCCGCCCGGGCAAGTTCCGTGTGGTCCGTGACGGCGAGGACCATCCCCGCCGACCAGACGAGTTCGTCGAGCTCGCGCGGGCCGCCGAGCGGATCCGGATCTCCCAGCAAACCTCGTCGGAGGGACGGAGCCGGCTGGAAGCGATGCTCGACGGCTATCAGCTGGAGGCGATGACGGTCCGGACATGCCGCCGCTGTGCGAACGACGGCCGCTACGGGCCGATCACGTCGGAGACCGCGATCGAACACAACGACGAACACGTCTGTCCCGACTGCGCCCGCCGCGAGCTCGAACGCGAACTGTCGTACAAAGGCGAGTTCACGGGCGCGGCGGAGGAGCGGCTCGAGGAGCTGTTGTACGAGTCGAAGGACCTCGACCGGATCATCAACCTGCTGTCGGGCGGGCTCGACCCCGACCTCACGAAGTTCGACGAGGTGTCGGCCAACGTCGACGACGTGACCGCGGTTCGAACCGACGAGCTCGACCTCCACCCCGACTTGGCAGACCACCTCCAGGGCCGGTTCGAGGAGCTCCTCCCCGTTCAGAGCCTTTCCGTACGGAACGGGCTGCTCGACGGCGACGACCAGCTCGTGGTGAGCGCCACGGCGACGGGGAAGACGCTCGTCGGTGAGCTCGCGGGGATCGACCGGGCGTTACGCGGCGACGGGAAGCTGCTGTTCCTCGTGCCGTTGGTCGCACTCGCCAACCAGAAACACGAGGACTTCGAGGACCGGTACGGTCACTTGCTCGACGTCTCGATCCGGGTCGGCTCCTCCCGGATCGCCGACGACGGCAACCGGTTCGACCCGAACGCGGACGTGATCGTCGGCACCTACGAGGGGATCGACCACGCGCTCCGGACTGGGAAGGACCTGGGCGACGTCGGGACCGTCGTCATCGACGAGGTCCACACCCTCAAGGAGGGCGAGCGCGGCCACCGCCTCGATGGGCTGATCTCCCGACTCAAATACTACAGCGAGAACCGGATGGAAACTCGTTCGGGGTACGACGGCACCCAGTTCGTCTATCTCTCGGCGACCGTCGGCAACCCCGAGTGGCTCGCGAAGCGCCTGCGGGCGACGCTGATCGAGTTCGAGGAACGGCCGGTCCCGATCGAACGACACGTCACGTTCGCGGACGGCCGCGAGAAAGCGCAGATCGCGGACAAGCTCGTCAAACGCGAGTTCGACACGAAATCCTCGAAGGGGTATCGCGGCCAGACGATCGTCTTCACGAACTCGCGCCGCCGGTGTCACGAGATCAGCCGAAAGCTCCGATACGACTCCGCGCCGTACCACGCCGGACTCGACTACGGTCGCCGGAAGAAGGTAGAACGCATGTTCGGCGACCAGGAGCTGTCGGCGGTCGTCACCACCGCGGCGCTGGCTGCTGGTGTCGATTTCCCTGCCTCGCAGGTGATATTCGACTCGTTGGCGATGGGGATCGAGTGGCTCTCCGTCCAGGAGTTCTCACAGATGCTCGGACGGGCCGGTCGTCCCGACTACCACGACCGCGGGCGCGTCTATCTCCTCGTCGAGCCCGACGCGGTGTACCACAACTCCATGGACCGGACCGAAGACGAGGTCGCGTTCACCCTCTTGAAAGGCGAGATGGAGGACGTCTCAACCCACTACGACGAGACGGCGGCCGTCGAGGAGACGCTGGCGAACATCGTCGTCGCGGGCAAGCGGGCCAAACGACTCAACGATCGGATGATCGGCGAGGTCCCCACCAAACACGCAATCGGGAAACTCTTGGAGTGGCAGTTCATCGACGGGTTCTCCCCGACCCCGCTCGGCCGGGCGGTGTGTCGACACTTCCTCGCGCCCGACGAGGCGTTCTTCATCCTCGACGCGATTCGAAAAGGGACGGACCCCTATGACGTCGTCGCCGACCTCGAACTGCGCGACGAAGAGGGGTAGCCGGCGCGGCCGCCACGACCGGTCCACGATCATCCGGGCTAAGTGACCGATCGTGACGGTCGTCTCGAGCTCATCGCGGAGTGATATGTACGCGGCCCGAGGGGACGCGGGACATACCTCAACCCTTTTCGTCGTCCGGATGCCCTGTCTCGTATGGTCGTTCTCGGCGCACTGGCGGTCGGGACGACGGTCCCGCCCTTGACGACAGAGATCCTCGTGATCTTTGCTATCATCGCGCTCGCACTCGTGTTTTTCGTCGCCGAGCCGGTGCCGATCGACATCACCGCGATCGGCGTGATGGTGGTGTTGATCGTGTTGGAGCCGTGGACGCAGGTCGACGCCGCCACCGGGGTGGGGGGGTTCTCGAGCTCGGCAACGATCACGGTTCTCGCGATGTTCGTCCTCAGCGAGGGGATACGCCAGTCCGGACTGATAAACAAGATCGGGGCGTGGATCGCCGATCGCTTCGGGGACAGCCCGTTCAAACAGCTGCTCGCGGTGCTCGGTCTGTCGGGCGGGACGGCGGGGTTCATCAACAACACCCCGGTCGTCGCTATCATGATCCCGATGGTGAACGCGATCTCCGAGAAGACGGGTGTCTCCCCGTCGAAGCTGCTCATGCCCGTCTCGTTCATGGCGATGCTCGGCGGGATGCTCACACTCATCGGCACCTCAACGAACATCCTCGCGTCCGACGTCTCCGCGCGGCTGCTCGACCGGCCGTTCTCGATGTTCGAGTTCACGCAGCTGGGAGTCATCGTTCTCCTCACCGGTGGGGTGTACCTCGCGACGGTCGGCCGGTACCTCCTCCCTGAGCGGATCCGGATGGACGACCGGCTGATCGAGGGGTTCGAGATGACCGAGTACCTCACCGAGGTGGTCGTTCGCGGTGACTCCCCGTTCGTCGGCAAGACGGTCCATCAGTGTCTAGAGAGCCTCGACGTCGACGCCGACATCGTCCAGCTCGTCCGTGACGACCAGGTGTTCACGGAGCCGCTCGCGCGAAAACAGGTGCGCGAGGGGGACGTGCTCGTGTTGCGGACCGACCGCGGGAGCCTCATGTCGCTCGTCGACGCCGAAGGACTGGACCTCGCGCCCGACGCGGACGTGAGCGAGGAGCAGCTCACGACGGAGGACGACGCGATCGAAGCGGAGGCCGAACAGAACCTCGTCGAGGTCGTCATCTCTCCGGAGGCCCCGCTGATCGGCGAGACGCTGGAGACCCTGAACTTCCGGAACCGCTACGACGCGACCGTCCTCGCGATCCGTCGGGGCGGAAAAGTGATCCACGCCCGCATGGACGAGCGGGGGCTTCGCGCCGGCGACACCCTCCTGTTACAGGCGACGGAGGACACGATCACTCGCTTCAGCAACGACCGGGACTTCGTCGTCGGCGGGCGGCTCACCCGCCCGGACTTCCGGACGGAGAAGATACCGCTCGCTATCGGGATCGTCGCCGGCGTCGTCGCACTCGCGGCGCTCGATATTCTCCCGATCCTCGTGAGCGCGCTCGGCGGGATCGTCGCGATGGTTGCGACCGGGTGCGTGAAGCCGAACGAGGTGTACTCCTCGGTGGACTGGAGCGTCATCTTCCTCCTCGCGGGGCTGATCCCGCTCGGCGTTGCGATGGAGCGTACGGGCGCGGCCGAGTGGCTCGCGAGCGTCATCGTCGTCAACGCGGTCGGACTCGACACCGTGGTCGTGTTGGGCGCGTTCTACCTGTTCACCGCGCTGATCACGAACGTCGTCAGCAACAACGCGAGCGTGGTGTTGATGATCCCCGTCGCCATCGACACTGCGGAGGCGATCGGGGCCGACCCGTTCTCGTTCGTGCTCGCGGTGACGTTCGCGGCCTCGACCGCGATGCTCACCCCGATCGGCTACCAGACGAACCTGATGGTGTACGGACCGGGCGGGTACAAGTTCACCGACTACTTCCGGCTCGGCGCGCCGCTCCAGCTGGTCCTCACCGTGGTGACCACGCTCGGGATCGTGTACTTCTGGGGAGTCTAACCCGCCTCCGAGCCGTCCCGGGACCGCTTCGCGCCGCCGAACGAAACGTTTTACCGCTGCATCCGGGTATGTACCGATGCGGGACCGTGGGTTAGTGGTATACTTCGGGCCTTGGGTGCCCGTGACCCCGGTTCGAATCCGGGCGGTCCCACTTCTTGCGGCGCGATCACGTTCGCGAGCGCCGCGAGTGTGCTCCGGATTCGAAGCAGGGAGTGGAGCGACGCGGAACGACTGGGGTTCGAATCCGGGCGGTCCCACTTCTTGCGGCGCGATCACGTTCGCGAGCGCCGCGAGTGTGCTCCGGATTCGAATCCCCCAGCCGACCGCCGTCTTTCGAAATCCTTTTGTCTCGAATCGGCGTTGATGCGAGTGCGAGCCGCCTTAGCTCAGACTGGGAGAGCACTCGACTGAAGATCGAGCTGTCCCCGGTTCAAATCCGGGAGGCGGCATTGTTTTTTCCCATCTGTTCCACATTCGAGGTCCTCTCACGGGAGACGTTGGTCACTCGGGTGCCGCGTCCGCGCAGTCGGTCCGGATCGCCATCTGCCGTCTGGGTTCGTCCTCGAACTCTCCGTCGACGGGGCTCGACTGGATCAGCCGGTAGACGCGGATGTGCTCGGGGTCGACGTCGTAGTTCTGGCTCGCCTGTCGACACATCCAGTCGGCGTACCCCTGCGAGATGCTCCCTCCATCGGAGTCGCGTACGGCCTGCATGAACTTCCGGTGGCGGAACGTGTCGTACTCGGCGGAGGCGTCGGGCGGCCGGTCGAGATCGACCTCGCCGCCGGTTCGCGCGTCGATGCTAGAGCCGTTCGCGAGGTCGACCTGGGGGACGTACCAGCTGTACGTCGTGGAGGGGTCCGGCGCGTACAGCCCCCAGCTCTGCTGGTCGACGTGGCTGTGGTCGATCTCGTCCGGCACGTCGTAGCCGGAGACGTTGCTCCCGGTGAACACGAGGATCCACACGAGAACCAGGAACCCGACGACGGTCACGAGCGAGCGACCGTACGCCACGGCGTACGACGAGACCTCTTCGTACCCCTCGTTTCGGAGGCGGTCGAGGAGTCGGTGCTCGACCGGCTGCTTCCGAAGCGGTCCGAGGGTGGCGGCGTCGGGGAGCCGAGCCGCCCAGCGGTCGGGGACGTACCGGGTGAGCGTGTCCCAGAAGACCGCCGGGAGGAACGGAAGTACCGAGGCGGCGAGCGCGAGCGGGAACATCCCGACCGCCATCGCGGTCAACATCCCGAGGAACGCGACGATGTACGCGAGCGCGGTCACCGCCCGAACGCGCCCGACGGGCAACAGGAGGAAGACGACCGATCCGGCGAGCAGCGTCACCCACGCGTAGTTGAGTGCGATGAGCACAGGCGGGTAGTCGACGAGCACGTTGCCCAGATACACCGTCATCACGTCGTTAGCGAGCGCGATCCCCAACGCCTCGCCGGCGTACCAGGTGTCGCCGGCGTGTTTCTCGATCGCGTTCGCGGTGAACACGACGAGCGGTTGGACGAGGAGCGCGGCAGTTCCGAAGCTCGCCACCGTCCGCCGGGCGGAGCCGCGGCGCAACGCGTCGATCGACCACCGCTCGCCGAGGGGTGTCACGAGCGCGACGAACAGCAGGACGCGAAGGAGCCGGTCACCGCCGTTGAGCACCGCCGGGTTTCGCGCGTGAAGCGAGAACAGCAACACGAGCGAGACCACGCCGACGAGCCGCGTTCGGTACCCCAACACGAACGCGACCGCGAACAGCGCGGCGACGACGAACAGCAACTGCTGGAACCAGAGGTCACCGGAGAGCGCGTGGACCGAGAGCCCGTTGTACTGCGTGTAGGTGAGCTCGTAGGCGGCGAACGGGTACGCCCCGTTGTCGGTGTAGAACATCTCGATCGACCCGAACCGGTGTACTAGGTCGACGATCAGGATCAACCCGAGCGCGATCCGGATCGCCGCTAGCGACCGAGTGTCGACCGTGAACCGGGCGCGGACCCGGGCGCGGACGGGTTCGGCGCGCAGCCATAGCTGCGTACAGGCGTCGAAGACGCGGGCGACGGGAGTAGTGAGGGATCCTGATACCATCGGTCCGTCAGCGATTCGGCTGAGTGCGTCGAGCCACGAGCAGCGCGTATGTATATTTGTTGGAGGCTACGGCGGTCGTTTCAGTCATCTCGTGGATCCTGACTCTCCGGCTGTCCTCTCCTCCGTCTGCGATCACTCGACCCGTGACTCCACGACGGTCGCCGCGACGATCCCCATCGTCTGTCCGACGCCGACGACGCCGATCCCGGCGACGACCTCGATCGGGGCCGCCGCGAGCGTCACCCCGACCGCCCCCGCCAGCGAGCAGACTCCACCGACGTCGTAGGCCAGCGCGGTCTCCTCCGCGCGTCGTCCCGTGTATATCAGTCCCACGGCCGGGAGAAGGATCCACGCATACAGCGCGAGCGCCAAGAGCGGCTCGGCGGGGAGCCCGATCGTCCCGTTAAGCGCGAGAAAGCCGAGCACGCCCGCGATCGTTGCCGGCGTTCCGGCGAGGATAACGAGCTTCCACGCGCGGAGCGTCCCTGACGACATCTCGTTCCAGGATGCCGCGACGAACCCGACGAGTAGGGCGCTCATCACGACGTGCGCGACGAACAGAGCGTGTTCGGAAACGATCCCGGCGACCGCACCGGCAACGACGGTCCACGCGGCCGGCACCAAGAGTGCCGGGCCGTTTTCACGGATGGGTCGGAACACGACTCCGATTCGGTCGGCCGCCCGGATAAACCCGCCGTGACCACTCCGGACAAAAACCGACTGTTCGGTCGGTATCGGTTCGTCCAACCGACTGTCCGTTCACGGATCCGAGATATTCCGACAGTACCAAAACGATCGTCCACCGATACCCGTGGTAACTGTACACTCGCAAGTCTTATGACCGAAACGCCCGTTCGTACAATTGCAATGGCGACAGGAAAGGTTGATTTCTTCAACGACACTGGCGGCTACGGTTTCATTTCGACTGAGGACGAGGACGACGACGTGTTCTTCCACATGGAGGACGTTGGCGGTCCGGACCTCGAAGAGGGTCAGGAGCTCGAGTTCGACATCGAGTCCTCGCCCAAGGGTCCCCGCGCGACGAACGTCGTTCGGCAGTAATCCGGAACCAGGTGGGTCGGTCCGGTTCACGCCGGCGGCGACTCTGACACGCGAAAACGAGTTCTTTCCCGCGGTTCGGACTTCGGTCCGTCCCGGGCAGTTATCCACGCTTCGAGCGACGGGTCCGTCTCTCGGCGACGATCGTTCCGCTCAGACGTGCTGACCCCAGAGGCCCCGCCCCTTCGTCACCGTGACGTCCCCCTTGACGCGCGTCTGACACGCGAGTCGGACGTCGTGGCTGGGGTGGTGTGGCGGGAACCAGAGCCGGGCCTTCTCCTTTTTGCCCGGTTCGCTCACCTCTCCCTCGACTTTGACGGCACAGGTTCCACACGAACCCATCCCCCGGCAGTTGAGCTGTTCGGACTTCCCATTGTACACGGAGAGACCCGCCTCCCGAAGCACGTCGCGCAACACGGCACCTTCCTCACACTCGATCTCCTCGCCCTCGTAGTATACGGTCGGCATGTGGCTCCGGTACGCGATGGAGCCACATAGGTGCTGGCGTCTGTCCGTCGGGACGGCCGCCCGGTCACGCTCCGTACCGGCCGCCCGGTTCGCGTGTGCCGAGCGTCCGACACCGACGGGGCGTTTTTTACCCTCGGCACCGCAGAGGGGTGTAATGGGACTCAGGTGTCTGCTCGGACACGATTTCACCGAGCCTGAGATCGAAAAGGAACGGGAGGAGGACGGCCGAGAAGTCGTCACGACCGTCAGGGAGGTGAAGACCTGTAGCCGCTGCGGCGAGACACAGGTCGTAAGCGAGAACACCGAAGTCACGACGATCGAACAGCTCGCGGACCACGCGGCGGGCGACGAAGGGACGAATAGGGGCGCGACGGGGACGGCGAGCGGGACGGGCGCGGTGGCCGAGACGGGTACAGCAGCTGCCGGCGATGTCGGCGATGCCGGCGATGCCGGGAACGCCATCGATGCTACAGGCTCCGGAGGGATCGCGGCTGGCGACGGGGTCGATGTCTCGAAGACGCCAGACCTTGACCGGACGGCCGACGACGTTGCCAGTGGCGTTAAAGACGACGCGGTGATCCTGGACGACGATCCGGGGCCAACAGATCCGGACCCAACCGATGAGGCACCGACCGACGAGGGACCGACCGATCCGGCCGACGCTGCCGAGTCTGCGTCGTCTGTCGATGCGGCGGGTTCCGCCTCGGAGCAGGCTACCGATCCCGCGTCGGGGGCGGCCGTCGGCTCTGACTCCGCCTCCGCCGCCGACTCCGCCTCGGATCTCGCGGCGGACGACGAGGACGCCGAGCTGATCGACTCGAACGGCTCCGATGACACGGCGCGAACGGCCGCCACCGAGACTGGGTCGACTGCCGCTGCTGACGACCAGTCCGACGCCGCGGGCTCGGAGGCGACGACGAGCGGCGAGACGACTGCCGAGGACGACGACGGCGTGATCCTCGATGACGATACCACGGTCGACGACGGGGATAGAGCCCACGGCGCGTGGCCGGCGGACGACGCGGAGACGGACGACGGGTCGACGGGCAGCGGGGATCACACCCCCTGGCCGGAACAGCGCGGGGAGGACGAGGGGTTCAGCGCCGAAGTCGGCGGCAGTGGCGACGCCGATGTCGAGTTCGGCGGCGGGCTCACTCCCGAACCCGCCGACCCGACGGCCGAGTCCGACCCGGACACCGAGTACGTCGAAGCGCCGGACGACGGCATCGCCACCGGGACCGGTAGCGGGGCCTCGACGGCGTCCGACGACCGGAGCTCGCGTGACATCGACGCCGACGCGGACGGGACGTCGCCCGACGCCGGCTCGGGGATCGCCCACGGGGACAGCCCCGACTTCGAGCGTCCCGAGGCACCGGTCGCATCCGAGTACTACTGTCCGGCGTGTGGGATGACGAGGGAGATCGACGGGAACTCGCTGCGTCCCGGCGACATCTGTCCCGACTGCAAGCGTGGCTACATCGACGAACGACCGATCTGAGAGAGAGGATCGCCGCGCAGCCGCTCTACGGCCCCTCCGCTTTTCATCTACCGATCCGGTTGTAGCGTTTCTGAAACACCGATGTCCGCCGACCCGCCCGTGACGAAACTGGTTTAGGGGCTCCTGTCGAACGGTCGCGACATGAAGGAGTACAAGATGCGCCGCGGCGAGCATCTCGACGACCGTATGCCCGACCTGAAGGGGTCGATCGAGGAGTACTTCGGCGAAGTCACTGGAACCGAAGAACACAACGGCCACGACCTGTACGTGGTCGAGGACCCCGATAACCCCGTGTTCGATCGGATCCTCGCCGGGGCGGCGGCGTATAGCGGCAAGAAGGACAAGCTCGCGGTCCACTTCGAGGAGCGTCCCGCCGAGGACGTCATCGCTGAGGGGAACGCGGACGCCGCCGCCGACGCCGTCGACGCGAAAAACGAGTTCCTCCTGGAGGCGACCGGTCGCGACGCGAAGTCCCGGCGCGACTCGCTCAAACGCGAAGTCGAGGACGACGCCCCCGACTACTGATCGGGCTCTGATACCGTCTTAGGCAAACGCTCGTCCGGATTGCCCGCTCCCGTCCCGACCCCGCTGTCTCTTTCGCCGTCTCTCACCGCCGCCCGGCCTTTCGATGCTACCGATCGGTCGCGTTCGCTCGCTCCCCAAACGCTCCCGCCCTCACTCACTCCCGAAACGGCGTCGCATTCGATCGCACGAGCGACCGCTCCCCCTCGGCGTCTGGTTCCGAGCCGGCGCCGATCTCGGTGATTGAACAGTTGTCGACGGCGAGCTCCGTGAGTGCCCGCTCGGGATCGAGCCCTCGGTGGTGTCCGGTAACGAGGCGGATCGGGCCGCCGTGGCTCACCGCGACGACCGTCCCGTCGCGGTCGGCCAGATCGGCCGCGGCGTCGAGAACGCGACTCCGCACGTCGAGCCAGCTCTCGCCGCTATCGGCGGCCGCCGCCGCGGCGTCGTGACCGTTCTCCAGCAGATCGAACGCCGGGTAGTCGTCGAAGAAAGAGCCGGTTTCGAGCCCTTGGAACACGCCGAAGTCACGCTCGCGCAGCCGTGAGTCGGTCTCGATCGGGGTTCCGGTCGCGTCGGCGATCGCCTCGGCGGTCTCTACCGCGCGGTCGAGGTCCGACGTGACGAGTCCGTCCACGTCGCGGGCGGCGGCCAAGTGGTCGGCGACCGCCGCGGCCTCCTCACGGCCCCCCTCGGTGAGGCTCACGGGGGCCCAGCCCTGGATGCGTCCCGTCTCGTTCCACGTCGTCGTGCCGTGTCTGACGAACAGCGTCGTGCTCACGAGTCGAATACGACCGGGGTGGACATACCGATTGCCCTCACGAAGCCGCACATGGCAACGTCTCGTCGACGGTACACTATTGAGTCGTCGCGAGCAAGGGGACTCGATGAGGAACGCCACGGTGTCGCCGTCGCTGGCGTCGGCGCTCTCGCGGACCGCGCGGTCGCTCCAGGCCGCGCGTCGCGAGGCGCTCGCCGCGGTCGCGGTCGAGGAGACTGAGTGGGAGTACGCAGGCCGGACGTGGTCGTGGCCCGCGGGGGAGGAGATGACGTACTTCCGCGGTCTGGCTCCGGGGGAAGCCGCCGTTCTCGAAGCCGCCGAGACGGCACACGGGCTCAGGGTGCTCGCGGTCGGTACCGGCCGTGTCGCCGTGGCGCTACCGGCCGACGGCGTCACGTCTCCGAAGGGCCACGACGGACTCGTCGCGAAGCTGGCGCGCTATGGGCCCTCGGCCGAGATGGGAGACGGCCGTACACAGAATCGGCGGGAACGTCGGATCTGGGACCGAATCGGCTCGTACCCGTTTCTCCCGGTCCTCGACGCGGACGGCTCGGGAGGGGACGACCGCGACGACAGCGACGTAGCGGGCGGTGACGACCGCGACGTAGCGGGCGGTGACGACAGCGACGCGGCGAGTCGCGATGTCGTCGACGCCGAAGACGGCGGCGACTGGCTCGTGATGCCGCGGGCGACGGTGCCGCCGCCGGAACCCGCACGGGAGACCGCACTCGACCGGGTTCGAGAGTCGCTGGCGGCACACGCGGGGACGTTCCACTTCGACGAGCTGAAACCCGAGAACGTGGGCGTCTACGACGACCGGTTCTGGATCGTCGATTACGGCCGTCCGCCCGGCGAGCCGCTGTTCGTCGACCCACCGGGCGGAACGGATCGCCCGTCGGTTTGATCTCCCGTTCTCGGCGTCGTTCGTCCCACAACCGTCCCACCGGAACCGTCCCGATTAAGTGGCAATGGGACCCTGTGTTCGCTGATGGCTTACTACGTTGGCGTCGACCTCGGCGCGACCAACGTCCGTGCGGTCGTCGGCGACGAGACGGCGACCGTGCTCGGATCCGACGAGCGGGGAACCCCTCGCGGCCCGAACGGGATCGCTGTCACCGAGGCGGTCCTCGAAGTCACTCGAAACGCGTGTGCCGAGGCCAGCGTCGACCCGAGCGAGGTCGTCGCCGCGGGCATCGGATCGATCGGCCCGCTCGACTTGGCGGCCGGCGTCGTGTTGGGGCCCGCCAACCTCCCGGACACAGTCGAGCGGATCCCCCTCGTCGGCCCGCTCTCGCGACTACTCGACACGGACGATGTCCACCTCCACAACGACACCAACGCGGGGGTGATCGGCGAACGGTTCCACGCCGAGCGCAACCCCGATGACATGGTGTATCTCACGGTTTCTTCCGGGATCGGTGCCGGCGTCGCGGTCGATGGGGAGGTGCTCTCCGGTTGGGACGGCAACGCCGGGGAGGTCGGCCACATGACCGTCGACCCGCACGGGTTCATGACCTGCGGCTGCGGTCACGACGGCCACTGGGAGGCGTACTGCTCGGGCAACAACATCCCGGAATACGCCCGCGAGCTCCACGAAGAGGACCCTATCGACACCGCGCTTCCGATCGACGATCCCGACTTCTCCGCGGTCGACGTGTTCGCGGCGGCCGGAGAGGACACCTTCGCCGATCACGTGATAGCCCAGCTCGCCCACTGGAACGCGATGGGGATCGCCAACGTGATCCACGCGTACGCCCCGCTCGTCGTCAGCGTCGGCGGCGCGGTCGCGCTCAACAACCCCGATCGACTGCTCGATCCCGTCCGCGAGAAGCTGCCCGACATGGTGTTCATCAACGTCCCCGAGATCCGGCTGACCGACCTCGGCGACGAGGTCGTCGTCAAAGGTGCGCTCGCGAGCGCGCTCACCGGCGGCACCGGCGACCGGTCCCGCGTCGAATCACCTCCCTAGGCTCGCTCGTCGGGGTTGACTGGTTCATCAACATCGGCTACTTCGTCGGGATCGACTCGCCCGTCCGCTTCGTCGGGATCGACTCGCCCGTCCGCTTCGTCGGGATCGACTCGCCCGTCCGCATCGCCTCGCTCGATCGTCGGCGGATCGTCGCCTGCGCTCGTCTCGTCGCGGCCGTTCGTCGGGCTCCTGCCGTCGTGATCCGGGACGGTCGCCTCGTTGGCGTCCTCCCGCGTCGTCGTCGAGCCGGGGTCGGTGTCGTCCCCCCGCGTCGCCGTGTAGACGTCCCGATAGCGCCGGAGCTTTCGGAGGAGCAGGTAGCCGAAGAACCCCTGGAACCCGAGGACGAACACGAACAGCGCGGGAACCTGGGGGATCCCAGTGACGACCGATATCACGACGGTGAACGGGCCGACGAGGCTGTTGTACAGCGCGTGGATCGTCGCCGCGATCACGAGCCCCTTGACGACGATCGGCCCCTTGTGTTCCGGGTTGAACTTCGCCAACCCGAGGTAGTAGCCGGCGAACGCCGAGTAGATAACGTGTCCGGGGCCTGCAAGCGCCCGTAGCGCCGCGATCCCATCGCCGGCACCGAGGGCGGCTACGCCGAACGTGAGCGCCTCGAGGTCGACGTTCTGTGCGATGTACACGAGGTTCTCGATGACGGCGAAGCCGAGCCCCGCGATCGCCCCGTACACCGCCCCGTCGATCACCGAGTCGAACCGCGAGTCGGTGTACGCATACAGCCGAACGGCGAGCAGTTTCACCGTCTCCTCGACCGGCCCGACGATAATAAAGAAGAACAGGACGAGGCCGAGGAAGCCGAACGGCGCGAACAGGGGGCGTGCGAGGTCGTTGAGCACCGCCGCGAACGTCGCCGTCAACACCGACAGCAGGAACGTCGCGACCAGAAGCGAGAGCGGTTCGGCGGTCGTGGCATCGGAGACGTACACGTACGTGGCGAGGCCGAACGCGGGCAGCGCCGACAGTGCCACGAGCGCGGCGACGGCCGGATCGAAGAGGAGGCCCAATCCGAACGACGCGAGGATAGCGAGGAGAATGACCCCGGCCAACAGCACGATGAACGCCTTTGCCGACCGGGTGAGAAGCCAGTATAGCGCGACCGAAAGCCCGTCCAAGGAGGTCCGCTCCTCCCAGGTGGCGATGTCGTAGAGGTCGCGGTCGTCGTCCGCGGCCTCCTCGATCGGGTCCGACCGTGATGCCATACGCCGCCTTCGGTTCGATCCGACTTAAGCCGTCGGCGTCGTAACCGTTCCTCATGACGGTCCAGCTCGACCCACGACCCAGCGTCGGCCTCGGGGGTGTCGCGGCGTGAACGTACGCGTCCGCGGGATCTACACCACGGCGCTGACCCGCCTCCTCCTCGATGCCGGCCACGACGTCGTCGACGCCTCCCCGCCGATCCGCCGCCGATTCGACGAGTCGTTCCCGACGGCCCCGCCGGACGCCCGGATCGCTACCTCGAACGACCGGCAGGGAGTCGGCATCGCTGGCGACCCGGCGGCGGTCGCCTCGCTTCGACCGCTGCTCGCCGATGTCGGAGTCGACACGCTCGCATGGACGGATCCCACGCCGCCCGGAACGGTTCTCGACGGCGAGGTGACGGAGACGCTCGGCGGCGGCGCGGTCGTCGAGCTCGTGGCCGGGGACAGTAACGGGGTCGCGGAGGGGTACCTCCCGTACAGCAGCGTCGACGCCAGGGTCGAGACGGGAGACCGGGTCCGGGTACAGGTGGGCGAGTCCGCCGCCCCGTGGGTGTCGCCTCGTCCCGAGCTCGGCGCGACCCTCCGGGTCGGTGGCGGGCTCGTCGTGCTCGAACCGGGGTCGGGGACCCGCGTCGACGTCCGCGACGACGAGGCGGCCCGCGAGCTCGCGGGAATGGTCGACCTCCTCGGGGTGGAACCGCCGGACGGCTGGCGCGCAGTGTGGGGCCCCGCGGCGCTCGACGCCGGGATGGACGCGCTGGAGTCGGGGCTGGACCGCGCCGTCGACGCGGCCGAGGAACTGGCGGACGCCGCGGGCGAGACCGGCGTTCTCGACGCCGACGCGACGGCGGCGACCGCCCCGATCGCCCGGCCGAACGCCGGCTTCTGGGTCTGGTTCGGTCGGGAGTCGCGGTTCGCGCTCGACGACACCCGTCGCACGGTCGAGGCCACGATGCCGGGACACCACCGCGTGAAGGCGGGCTCCGCTTCGGCGTCGGCCGCCGTCGACTTCGCGGAGGCGCTGTGTGATCCCGACCCCGACGACCCGGACGCCGCCTTCCCCTTCACCGTCGTTCGCGAGTCGTTCGGCCCGGCCGAGGGCGACACGCTCCGGATCGAACACGGGAAGCCGGACGGCCGGCTCATCACGCTTGGCGAGGGAAGGGTGACCGAGGTCGATGCCGACGGTGGCGTCACCGTCGAACGGGAGATGAGTCCGGGCGGGAGCTACGACGGTCTCGGCGGCCGTCGCGAGGCGGGCGACGTGGCGGTGACGAGCCTGTCGGAGGGTCGCTGGTGGTATCCGACGACGTACCGCGCCGCCGACGGGACGGTGAAGGGGACGTACGTCAACGTCTGTACGCCCGTCGAAGTGTTCCCGGACGCGGCCCGCTACGTCGACCTCCACGTCGACGTGGTGAAACACCCGGACGGGACGGTCGAGCGGGTCGACGACGACGTCCTTGACGCGTCGGTGTCGCGCGGCGACACCCCCGAACCGCTGGCGGAGAAGGCACGAAGTGTGGCGTCGGCGCTGACGAACGCGCTGTGAGGCGACCGGTTCGGGGTCGATTCCCGGGTCCCGATTCGGCCGTCGGTGGATCACGACGCGGGGTACACGGATACTTGTCAGTGCTGACTCGATCCGTCCGCTCGATCGGCCCGGCAGTGATCTCGGTGGTCGATCTCTGATGGAGATAGCGGCACGATCGTATATAAGTAACCGACGAAGGTCGCGGTGCTGTCGTATATAAGGGGAACTCCCCGTGCTGTCGTATATAACTCACCGCTACCGTCGGTGACTGAACAGGACGAAAACTCCTCGTCGGCAAAATCGGCGATCTAGTATATAAAGTGCCGCTCGCAACGAGGGCGATCTAGTATATAAAGTGCCGCTCGCAACGAGGGCGATCTAGTATATAAGTGGGCGACCATGACGACGGTGACGACGATATCGACGCGCACGGCCGTGGCTCCTCGTGTTTCGGTGTGCGTGGACTGAGGGGAGTAAGCCCCCTTCGGTTCGTCCCGACATTCGGCTAAGCGTCCGTGGCCGTGGCCGGACTACCTGATGGCCGCGGACTTGCACCGGCGAGGATTCGCCGTTCCATCCGTCCCCACCCGTCTCCCCTCGTCGGGTTAACTCCCTTCCCTTACGGGTCGGTTCGCTCGGTCGCGGGTGACCCCGCGATCGACGTCGGTCGCCGAGGCGACCACACGCGACTCATCGGTCGGGGTGGGGGGTGTCGTTGCTGTTCCAGCGCCAGCCGTCTCCGACTCCGGGCGTGTGCCCGGTCGCCCGTCCGGCCGGTGGGGGGACTTTCCTCATGCCGAGGGCACGGGAGTCGGGCTCCCTCTGTCC
>LFFM01000723.1_pt1 | contig 23272 bp, 24 predicted proteins | sample 643131 | NCBI WGS metagenome assembly LFFM01 (sample SAMN03777445, study PRJNA286221) | soda lake metagenome | biome: soda lake; feature: Kulunda steppe; material: water; isolation source: sample Tc-Br brine of Tanatar trona crystallizer | place: Russia: Kulunda steppe | collected 2011-07
AGACGGGTGTTGTCGGGTCGTGGTGGAGCGACCGACCCTCACGGACGCACTGGGTGTTCGGGTGTTAATTCCAACCGGCCCATTTCGGGAAGGTCGAGGGGAATTAAATTCGCCTGCGACAGCACGGCCCGTTTTGGGACGTGCGGTCAAAACGGTGAAGCCTCGGGGCTTGACCCCGAGGTACTTCACGAGAGCGAACGCTCATATCCCCTCCGGAACTACGTCGTGTCCAATGAAGGTCTCGACGCTCCAGGCGGGGTTTTACCTCCTCGGCATCTTCCTCAACGTCCTCGCCTTGCTGTACTCGATCGACACCGGCCAGCCGCTCTACGCCGTCGTTTTCGCCTCCGTCGTGGTCTACCTGATCTATCGCTACCGGACCCGCGGCCGGTTCGACGCGGAGGAGGCCGCCAGCGAGGAACCAACCGACGGGAACTGAGACGGCCGGCCAGGCGTAGCGAGAAGAGCTTTACGTGACCCTCACGGACTAGCGGTAGTGATCGACGCCACGACCGGAGCGACTCTCGAGTTCGTCGTGACGTACGGAGCGGCCGCGTTGCTCGCCGTCTTCGTCCTCGAGGGGATGCTGGTCGGGAAGCTGCTCCCGACGCGGACGCTGTTCGTTGGCGTCGTCCTGGCGGCCGGCACCGGCCTCGTCGAGCTCGCGCCCGTGCTGGTCGCGGCCGCGGTCGGCGCCACCGTCGGGCAGACGCTGCTTTTCCTGTCGATCCGGCACCTGGACGTCGACCCCGTCGCGAGCGATCGGCTGCCGGTGGAACGGCGCCACGTGGACCGATCCGAGCGCTGGTTCGACCGGTGGGGTCCCGCGGCGATTGCTCTCACCAACGTCCTCCCGGTAGCCAGGGGCTGGATGACCGTTCCGACGGCGATGACCGAGGTCTCCGGCTACCGGTTCTCGCTGTACTCGATGGCCGGGACGGCCGTCTACGTCGGCCTGCTCGTCGGCGTCGCGGCCGGACTCGAGACCGCCATCGACGCGGTGGTCTGAGCACCGGCCGCGTGGTGGAGCCGTCCAGCAACCGACGGCATAGACGGGCTGACTTTTTGTCGCTGGCGACCGACCTGCCGGCCATGAGCGACCGAACGCGAGCACACGTCTTCGTCTCGGGGACCGTCCAGGGTGTCTACTACCGCGCGAACACCCGGGAGCGAGCCGGCGAGCACGGTGTCGACGGCTGGGTGCGCAACCTCCCTGACGGACGTGTCGAGGCCGTCTTCGAGGGCCCCACCGAGGCGGTCGAGTCGATGGTCGAGTGGTGCTGGGAAGGGAGCCCGGCCGCGAACGTCGAGGACGTCGAAGCCGAGTACGGCGAGCCCCGCGGGATCGAGGGGTTCGAGATACGACGATAGGTTCATCCCCCGGCGGACGAACGATCGGGCATGCTCAGTCGACGGCAGCTGCTCGCGGCGGCCGGCGCCGGCGCCGGCGTCGGCGCTCTCGGGGTCGGCGTCGACCGGACGATCCACCGCGGAACCGTCTTCGAGAAGTGGATCCGCGGGTGGGACGGGGAGGGGCCGGAGCTCGTCCACTCGGTGGTGATCGACAGCTCGGGGACGCCGTACGTCCCCGAGACCGACGAGGAACTGTTCGATACAGCAAGCGGTCGGCGGCCGGTCGCGACCGACGAGGTTCACGCCCATCTCGGCGATCGGTACGATCGAGTGGAGTACGGGCTGAACGTCTGCGTGGCGGACGTCCGCCGGGACTGTCGTGGCGGGACGGCCAGCCGCGAGGCGTTCAACGCCGTCCAGGTGACCGACGAGGTCACGGCCGCGGTCGCCGCCGACAGGGTCCGGCTCCTCCGACCGTGAGTCACCGCCGCCCTTTCCGTTTCTCGAGCACCCGGATGTTCGCGATCCGGGTCGCCGGATAGTTTCCCGACTCGTCTTTCTCGATCGCTTTCACCATGTCCCAGACGACGTTCAGCCCCGTGGTGACTCCCTGGAGGGCCTCCATCTCACAGCCCGTTTTGCCCGTGGTCTCGACCGCGACCTCCAGGCCGATCCGATCCTCACCGACGTCGAACGCGGTGTCGACGTTCGTGATCGGGATCTGGTGGCACATCGGGATCGTCTCCCAGGTGTGTTTGACCGCGTCGATGGCGCCGACGCGCGCGGTCGCGATCACGTCCCCCTTGCCGACCTCGTCGGCCCGGATCGCCGCGACCGTCGACGGCTGGAGGTGTATCTCGCCGGCGGCGACTGCCCGTCGGTCGACGTCCGGTTTGTCGCCGACGTCGACCATCTGGACGTCCCCTTCCTCGGTGGTGTGGGTGAGCGCGTCTGCGGCCAGCTCGTCGCCCCCCTCACTCATCGCCACCACCCCACAGCGCCGCGGGAAGCTCGTCTGCGAGTTCGGCGGCGAGCAGGCCGAGTCCGCCGTCCGCGGCGAGAGCTTCGCCGGCCAGCCCGTTGACGTACGCGCCCGCACAGGCAGCCTCGAACGGGTCGGCCTCCTCGAGCAGGGCGGCAACCAGCCCCGCGAGCGTGTCGCCGGTCCCTCCGACGGCCATCGCCGGCGTCCCCGAGCGGTTGAGCCGGGTGCGTTCGCCGTCGGAGATCACGTCCGTCGCACCTTTCGCGAGCACCACGCAGTCGAGGGCGGCCGCCAGCGCCTCCACGTCGTCGACCGCGTCGCGCAGGTCGTCGACCTCGGGACCGCCCATCCTGGCGAGCTCCCGGCGGTTGGGGGTACAGACGAGCGTCGCGTCGGTGTCGACGTCACCGACGGCGTCGAGGGCTTCGGCGTCTATCACCGCGGGGCCGGCGTACGACTCGAGGAAGGCACGGACGCCCTCGAGAGTCGTCTCGGCGGCGCCCAGCCCCGGCCCGAGAACGACCACGTCGTCGTACCGCTCGGCCGTCTCGACGAGCCCGGGGACCGCTTCCGGAGTCAACACCTCTCCCGCGTACGGCTGGACGATCAGGTCCGGCGCGTACCCCTGGACCGTCCGGGCGATCCCCTCCGGGACGGCGACGAACGAGAGCTCCATCCCCCCGCGCAGGGCCGCCGTCGCGGCGAGCGCCGGCGCGCCGGCGTAGGGGCCGCCGCCGATCACGTACGCCCGTCCCTCACGGCTCGTCGGCCGGGCCACGGCGACGTCGCCGGGGCCGACGAACCGCTCGGCCGCCGCGGGGATGCCGATGTCGGCGACCTCGACGGTCGCCTCGAGGTCGGCGAGCCCCGGCTTCGTCGCGTGGAAGGTGACGACGTGGTCGGCGACGACGGCGCGGCTCGCGTCCTCCGTCTCGGCGTCGAATCCGGAGGGGACGTCGACGCTCACCACGGTCGCGTCCGCGTCGTCGATCGCTCGGACGGCCGTCGCCGCCGGCTCCCGGAGCTCGCCGCTGATCCCCGTCCCGAGTACGGCGTCGACGATCACGTCCGCCTCGGGGAGCTGGAACGCGCTCGCGTCCCCGACCTCCCGGAGCTCGTACTCGCCGGCCTCCAGGGCCGCCCAGTTCTCCCGGGCGATTTCGGTGCCGATCGCCTCCGCACGGCCGAGAAGCAGGGTCGTCACGTCGTAGCTCTCGAGAAAGCGGACCGCGACGAACGCGTCGCCGCCGTTGTTTCCCCGGCCGGCGACGACGACGATCCGATCGCCCGGCTCGGCGCGTTCCCGGACCGCGCGGGCGACGGCGTTCCCGCTCGACTCCATCAGCTGTTTGCGTGGGACTCCGAGTGCCGCGGCGTTCTCGTCGACGGCGGCCATCCGTCTACCGGTGATCATACCCGGCTTTGGCCCGGCCGGCCGTTGAAGCTTGCGGACGGGGGATTTTTGCGCTCGCGGTCCGTCGTGGTCGACGATGAGCGACGAGGACACGCCGGCCGACGGGCCGGAGCTGACGCTGTATCGCTTGCACGGCTGTCCGTACTGCGAACGGGTCGTCCGGCGGCTCGATCGGTACGGCCTCTCGGCCCGGTCGCGGTTCGTCGCCGGGGAACACAGCACCCGAGACGCCGTCGCACGGGAGGCCGGGACGCGGTCGGTGCCCGTGTTGATCGACCACGACCGCGGCGTGACGATGCCGGAGAGCGGCCGGATCGTCGAGTACCTCGATCGCACCTACGGGGAGGGGGCCTGAATGGTCGACTTCGAGCTGGTCGCGTTCCCGCCGTCGGACCACCCCGAGCCCGGCGACCGTGCGCCCGATTTCACCCGGCCGCTGGTCACCGACGAGTACTGGGAGGACCGTACGCTCTCGGCGCTCGCGGCCGAGTCGGGCGGCGTCTGTCTGCTCTTTTACCCGCTGAACTGGGGCGGAAAGTCCCGGTACTGGTGGGGGGAGATCCAAGACCGTGGCTGGCCGGTCGAGGAGCCAGCCGTCGTCGGCGTCGGCATCTCACAGCCGTTCGACCATCGGCGGTTCGCCGACTTCCTCGACCTGTCGTACCCGCTGTACTCCGATCCCGGAAACGACGTCGCGCGGGCCTACGATATCGTTCACGATCTGGACGGGATGGAGGGAATCGAAGAGCCCCGGCCGGCGGTCTTCGTCGTCGACGAGGAGCTGCTCGTCGAGTACGCCTGGGTCGCAGAGGAGTGGCCACAGTCCCCGCCGTTCGACGAGGTCGAGGCGGCGATGGAGTAGGCCGGGAGCCGGCGCCGGGAGACTGGGAGCCGGTGCCGGGAGACTGGGAGTCGGTTCCGGGGAGTCGGGGGCCGGCGCCGGGAGTCCGGGAGTCGGAGGCGACGGGGGTGCCACGGGCTCCGATCGGCGGCGTCCGACTTTTGAGCGTGGCGGCCGAACGCGCGGTATGGTACCCAACATCGGCGTTCTCGGACGGTACACCTACCTCGCGACGGAGCTGTTCTGGGGGGCGATCGCGTTCGCCCTCCTCCGGCGGGCCGGCGCGCTCCGGCGGGCCGCGATCACGATCCTCGCGCTGTACCCGATCGCGTACGTCTGGGACCGGTACACCCTCGCCGTCGGCGTCTTCTCGATCGAGCTCCGGACGGGGGTCGAGGTCGCCGGCATTCCCCTCGAGGAACACCTGTTCATGGCCGTCGTTCCCGGGCTCGTGATCGCCTTCCACGAGACGATCTTCGGGGACTGATCACCTCCACGCGAGCTTCGGCGTCACGAACGAACCGTTTTACTCGGTCCCGGCTCTGGTGGGCGTATGAGCGTCCGCGAGGAGTTCGACCGCTGGGCCACCGAGGGCCGCGATAAGGGGATGGAGGAACGCCACTGGAACACCGCGAAGGAGGCGCTCGCGCGGATGCCGGTCGAGGCCGGCGACGTCGTGCTCGATCTGGGCTGTGGCAGCGGCTACGCGGGCCGGGCCCTGCGGGAGACTTACGACGCCGGCGCGGTCTACGGGCTGGACGGCTCGCCGGCGATGGCACGGAACGCGGCCTCCTACACGGCCGACGACCGGGTCGGCTACGTGGTCGGCGAGTTCGGCTCGCTGCCGTTCGCCGACGAAGCGGTCGATCACGTCTGGTCGATGGAGGCGTTCTACTACGCCACAGATCCCGAAGAGACCCTCGCGGAGGTCGCCCGGATCCTCCGCCCCGGGGGGACGTTCTACTGTGCCGTGAACTTCTACGAGGAGAACCACCACTCCCACGGCTGGGAGGAGAACGTCTCGATCGATATGACCCGGTGGAGCCACCGGGAGTACCGCGAGGCGTTCCGGGCCGCCGGGCTGTCGGTCGCCGAACAGGGGACGATCCCCGACCGGGAGGTGGAGGTCCCGCCCGCGTCGGCGTTCCCGGCAGACGGCTGGGAGAGCCGCGAGGCGATGGTCGAGCGCTACCGCGAGTTCGGAACGCTGTTGACCGTCGGCGTCGCGCCGTGAGCGGGGCCGATTCCGTCGCGATGGCGACGGGGAGCTACTCGAGTGCCGCCAGCGAGTCGATCTCCTCGCTCGCCTCGGGCGGGAGCGTCTCGCCGTGGTTGTGCGGACGCCGGAGGTAGACGCCCTCGAGACCGGCCCGCTCGGCTGCGATCATGTCCGTTCGCCGGTCGCCGACGTACCGCCCCCCGTCGACGCCGAGGTCGGCCATCGTCTCGAGGAGGTAGTCGGGACGGGGCTTTTGCCGGCGAAAACCCGCCGGGGTCGGCTCCCTGCCCCTGACGGCCTCGAAGGGCAACCCGAGGTGCTCGGCGACGAACGACACGAACCCGTGACGGTTGTTGCTAACGAGCGCGAGGGGTCCCGGGAGCTCCCGGATCGAGTCGACGTCGTCGTACGTGTCGCGTCGTCCGGTCAGGATCCACTCCCGGCCGATCGCGTCGGCACGCTCCTCTCTGAGCCGCCAGAACCTCGAGGGCTCGACCCCGAGAGATCGACAGCAGCGTTCGACCCCGTCGTAGCCGTGGCTCCGGAGCGTCTGGCGCTGGTCGGGCGTCGGCTCGACGCCGAGGCGGTCGAGCGCCGCGTCCGCGGCGTCGGCGTACACCGACGGGTCGGTCGACCGGCCCTCGAGGACGACTCCGTCCATATCGAAGAGGATCGCTCTGCCGGTCATCCGTCGGCCCCGTCGTCCGGCGGCGGTCTCTCGGTCGGTTCGATTCGCATGCGTGTGGGTTCGGTGTCCATCGTGGCGGGTTATCTGGCCTTCGATCTGAGGTACGCGGAGACGACCTCGCTCACGAGGACGATGAGCAAGATCGCGACGAGGATGGTCAACACCGCGTTCCAGTCGTGGGCGTCGATCCGCCCGTCAAGTGCCAGCCCGATGCCGCCGGCGCCGACGAAGCCGATGACGGTCGACTCTCGGACGTTGATGTCCCACCGGTAGGTCGCGAGGCCGATCAGTGCGGGTTTGACCTGCGGGACGATGCCGTAGAGGGCGACCGTGAACGCGTTCGCGCCCGTCGCGCGCATCGCCCGCACCGGGACGGGGTCGATCTCCTCGATCTCCTCGGCGATGAGTTTCCCGAGGAAGCCGATCGAGCGGAACCCGACGGCGAACGCGCCGGCGAGCGCTCCGGGTCCGAAGACGATGACGAACACGAGCGCCCAGATGATGACGTTCACCGACCGGGTAAACGAGATGATGAACTTACCGATCGCGTAGGTGATCGCGTTCGGCGTCGTGTTCTCGGCGCCGAGGTAGGCGGTCGGGATCGCGATGACGAACGCGAGGGTCGTCCCGAGGATCGCGATGCTCACCGTCTCGACCAGCGGGGCGGCGATCTCACCGGAGTAGGCCGCGTCCGGGGGGTACATCCGCGAGAGGAGGTCGGAGACCTCCCGCGGTGCGGTCGCCGCGAACTCGTAGTTGACCTCGAGCAGCCGCCAGGAGACCAGGAAGGCGACGATAGTCCCGAGGACGGCCAGATACCGGATCAGGTGGTCCCGGCTGTCGTATCTGTTCCACTCGGTGAGCTCGCCGGCCATCACTGGACCCTCCGTCGGGCGTAGGCGCTTACGCCCTCGCCGACCATCACGATGGCGACGATGACGAGGACGATCGCCAGGCTGAAGTCGTACTCGTAGCGCTGGAAGGAGCTGTACAGGGTGCTCCCGATGCCGCCGGCGCCGACGATGCCGATGATCGTCGCCGCCCGGATGTTGATGTCCCACCGGTAGATCGTCAGGCCGATCACCCGCGGGAGTACCTGCGGGACGACGCCGTAGAGGATCACCTGCGTCCGGCTCGCGCCGGTCGATCTGATCGCGTCCAGTTCGGTCCGGTCTATGTCCTCTAGGTCCTCGGCGAGCAGCTTCGCGAAGAAGCCGGGGGTCGAAAACACCATCGCGAGCGTGCCGGCGAGCGGGCCGAAGCCGACGGCGACGACCGCGATGATGGCGACGACGAGCACGTGGAACGCACGGGAGACGGAGACGACGACTCGGCCGACGTAGTACACCGGCCGGGGAACCATGTTCTCCGCGGCCATGAACGCGATCGGCACGCTGACGAGCACGCCGACGACCGTCGCGACGACGGACATCCCGAGGCTCTCGACGACCCCCGTCCGGATGAGTTCGGCGTTGCGCTCGACGGAGATCCCGCCCCCCTCGAAAGAGAGGCCGAAGTCGGGCGGGAACATACTCGAGAGCAGCGTCCTGGCCCCCTCGATGCCGACGAGCAGCCGATCGGGAGTCACCCTGATCTCCCAGATGCTGTAGACGAAAAAGGCGAGAACCGACAGGTAAACCCCCAGCCTCACCCAGCGGTTGCGAAACGCCGTCGGACGGCTCCACTCCTCCGGGTAGAGCCCGCCGCCGGCCGAGTCGGATCGGTGGCTCATGTGGATGGGACGTCGCCGACTGCCTCCGGACGGTCGGGGGTCGACTCGCTTTCCTCGGCGGCTTCGCCGTCCCGGTAGATCAGATCCATAGAGCCCTCGTCGAGCTCGGCCGGGCTCCCCTCGAACACCAGCCGACCGTCGGCGAGACCCACGATACGGTCGGCGTACTCGACCGCGAGTCCGATCTCGTGGATGTTTATCAACACCGGTATCCCCTCCTCGCTGGCGATCTCCGTCAGCAGCTCCATCACCGTCCGGGAGGTCTCCGGGTCGAGACTGGAGGTCGGCTCGTCGACGAGCAGGATCTTCGGCTGCTGGAGGATCGCCCGGGCGATCCCGACGCGCTGGCGCTGGCCGCCGGAGAGCTCGTCGGCTCGCTGGTCCTCGAACCCGCCCAGACCGACGCGATCGAGGGTCTCGTAGGCCATACGGACGTCGTCGGCCGGGAAGTTCCGGCGAAACGCCTGCCAGTTCGAGACGTACCCCAGCCGGCCCGACAGCACGTTCTCCATCACGGTGAGCCGGTCGACGAGGCCGTACTCCTGGAAGATCATCCCCATCTCCCGGCGAGCGGCTCTGAGTCTCGACCCAGAGAGGGCAGTGATCTCCGTGCCGTCGAGGACGACCGTCCCGGAGGTCGGCTCCACCAGGCGGTTGATGCAGGCGATCAGCGTGCTCTTTCCGGCGCCGCTGGGCCCGATTATCGCGAGGGTCTCGTCGCCGTCGACCTCCATCGAGACCTCTTTGAGCGCCTCGTCGCCGGTCGGGTACGTCTTCGATAGCTCTGTGACGTGTAACATCGGGGGTGGGTCGTTACAGCTCGTCCTCGACGTAGCCCATCCCGAGGTCCTCGTGGATCGTCAACACGATGTCCCAGTGGGTCGGATAATCGATCTCGACGAACTCGTCGTAACCGAGGTCCTCTTTGACCGTCGTGTCGGAGTAGTCGTACTCGGTTACCGCCGCGACGATGCCCTCCCTGACCTCCGGAACGAGGTTGTAACGGTAGGCGAAGGCACCGAGCGGGAAGATCTGGCTCGAGTGGACGATCTTGTACTCGTCGGGGTCGATGTCGTCCCGGCGGACCAGCCGCTCGAAGACCGTGCTGGCGACGGGGGCCGCCTCGTAGTCCTCGTTTCCGACCCCGAGAATGCTCACCTCGTGGTCCCCGGAGAAGGTGATCTCGTAGTCCTCACCGGGGGTCACGCCGTGTTCCTGGAACAGCGCCGAGGGTGCCTGGTGGCCGGAGTTCGAACCCTCGGACGTGTGGGGGATCTCGTGGCCGGCGAGGTCGCCGAGCTCGTTGATCTCGTCGTTGTCGGCCCGCGTGACCACCCAGATGCGGTTGCCGAACAGTCCGTCGTCGAGCGGGATCGCGAAGGGAACCGAGTCGGCGAGGTTCACCGCGAACGGCGTGTTGCCCGTCGCGAACCGGCCGATGTGGAGCCGTTCGGCCCGCATCGCCTCGACCTGTGCGGCGTAGGAGTCGACGGTGAAGTAGTCGACGTCGCGGCCGGTCTCGGCCTCGAGGTTCTCGATCATCGGCTCGTAGGTGTCCTCGTAGGCGGCCGGATCGTCGGTCGGCGCGACCGTGAACACGAGCGTGTCGGGGTCGATGAGCTCGCTTTCGTCCTCCGGCGGCTCCGGAACCGGCTCGCCGTACCGGGGTTCGTCGCGTGGCTCCATCGCCTCCAGCTCGTCGGCCGAGGCGAGGTGGAAGTCGTGGTCGACGAGCGTTCCCCCGAGCTGTGGCAGGGTTTCCTCGAAGTTCGCCGGATCGAACTCCTCGAACTCGTCGCCGCCGTCGCCGCCACCGGTATCGCCGTCCCCGTTACCGGTATCACCGTCGCCGTCACTGGTGTCGTCGCCGTTGCCGCCGAGGCAGCCGGCCAGGCCGCCGATTCCGGTCACACCGGCGACTGTCAGGTACGATCGACGCGAAACGCTCCGAGGTCGCTTCTCTGAGACCATCGACGGAGCGTACCGCCGTCCGTTACAAGTCAATTACTATGAATAATATGTGGGCCGACGTAGCTCAACGTTCCGATACGTACCGTCGGGATTGGCTACGTAGTGTGGGGATCGATTACGTAGCGTGAGGGGTGGCTACGTAGTGTGGAGGTCGATCACGTAGCGTGAGGGGTGGCTACGTAGTGTGGAGGTCGATCACGTAGCGTGAGGGGTGGCTACGTAGTGTGGAGGTCGATTACGTAGCGTGAGGGGTGGCTACGTACTGTGGAGGTCGATCACACGGGGTGGGAGGTGGCTACGTAGCTCCCGGGCGAACCTGCCGGGCCGGAACGGTCGATTCCGGCTCGATCACTCCACGCGCTCGCCGGCTCTGATCGCGACCGGCAGCCAGTTTTCCTCGGGCGGGAGCGGGCAGTCGAACGTTTCGCTGTAGTGGCAGAACGGCGTGTACGCCAGGTTGAAGTCGACGACGACCTCCTCGCCGGTCTCGAGCCGGCGGTCGGGCTCGAGCTCCATGTACCGGCCGCCGGCGTAGCTCTCCTGGCCCGTGGTCTTGTCCCGAAACGGGACGAAGATCGGCTCCGACCCCTCGGGTTCCTGGCGGTAACCGTGGAGCTCGAGCGAGCCGTCGGCGGGCTCTCCGCCGAGCTCGAACGCGAAGGTGAGCACGCGCAGGTATCGCACCTCCCGGCCCGCCGTGGTCTCCATCGGGACGGGGTCGGGGTCGTCGTGGACGGTCACGGTCGCGCTCACCCGGTAGTCGGGCTCCGGCGGGAAGTACGCGAGGCCGTCGAACCCCTCGCGTTCCTCGGGTGGGATCGGCGACTGGGGGTGCTCGGCGAAAAACCGGTCCTTCTCGGCCCGTTTCCCCTCGAGCTCCTCGGCCCACCGCTCGGAGTCGAATCCGTCGCTCATGCCCGGAGTACCGTCGCCACCCCCGAGAGGGTTGTGGTTCGGTGGCCGCGCCGCCGTGGTCGCGTTCGCAACCGGGCTCACCCCGGGGTCGGCGCCGCCACGACGGCGTCGTCGACCGCGGGAACGATCCGATCGGCCGCACGCCTGGCGCCGGCGACCGTGCCTGCGAGCGGGCCGACGGTCCCCGCCGCCAGCGCACCCGTCACGAACAGGGGCGTTCGCCCGCCGTCGCGGTCCCGCCAGGCCAGCGTCCGATCGTCGAGGACCGCCATCCCGCGGTGGCCACGCTCGAGCCCGAGGGTTTCGGCCACCCGCCGGACGAACGGGTGCTCGAAGACGGGGGCGAAGCCGGTCGCGAGGACGACCCGATCGGCGCGGAGACAGCCGCCGCCGGTCGGAGCCAGCCGGACCGTCCCGTCGACGGCTCGCGCCCTCTCTACCTCGTCGAACCGGACGGTCACCGAGCCGTCCGCGATCCGCTCCTCGAAGGGCTCGAAGACGTGCGGGGGGATCGTGGCGTCGTTTCTGGCCTCCCGGATGGTCTCGAAGCGGGCCCGCGAGCCCGGCGGATGGCGGAGGAGCTCCCGCTCGATGTGGTTCCAGTTGATCCAGGGCGGCTCGGCCTCCGTTACCGCCCGCTCGAAGGGGTGGCGGCTGAGCACCGTCGTTCGCTCGCTGGCGCCGAGCTCGACGGCGAGCTGGCCCGCGGTGACGCCGCCTCCGACGACGACGGTGTGGCCCGCGCGCTCGTCCGGATCGAACCCGTCCCAGACGTGCTCTATCCCCGCGACGCCCTTGGCCCACGCCGGCCACGCGTAGCGGCCCCCGTGACCGATCGCGAGGACACACCGTCGGCTCTCGACCGGCCCGTCGTCGGTCTCGAGGACCATCCCTTCGGGCGCCCGACGGATCGCCTCGACGCGCGCTCGTCGGTGGAGCGCCGCGAGGTCGTTGCCGTCGATCACGTAGTCGGCGTAGTCGAGAAAGAGCCCCAGCGAGGGACGCCGCGGGTAGCCCGGGGTCGGGCGAAGCTCCGCCTCCCGGTCGCGGGCCTCGGCGAAGCTCTCGAGGCCGAACGGCTCGGTGCCGACGTGCTGGACGAACGTCGAACGCAGCTCCGTCATCGCACAGGCCTCGGCTTTCCGCCGGAACGACTCGAGGAGCTCCTCGCCGGGATCGAGGATCGCTACTTCCGACCGGCGGAGCGACGTCCCCTCGAGCAGCCGCTGGACGAGGTACGTGCCGTGGATCCCGCCGCCGACGACCGCACACTCCAGCATGGGCCGGCGTACGGAACGTTATTACTTCAATAGCTCGATTTAACAACCACGGACGTTCGAAGCAGGATAGGTGTCAACCCCGTGGCCCACTCGCGGTCCCCGACGCGACCGTCGTCGATCGCTCGCGGCCCGGCTGCCGGCCGCGTCGGCGTCGACCACCGGCCGGACGAGTCGGCAGGCACTTACCGCTCCCTGCGTACCGTTCCCCTATGTCCTCACGGAGCGGGATCGACCGCACGACCGTCGGCGTCGGTGCCGGACTGGGCGCGGCCGCGTACGTGCTCGGCTACCTCCTGACTTACCTGACCCAGCGCGGATCGGTCGACGAGCGCCTCGAGACGTTCAACTTCCTCGCGGAGCTGTTCGGCGGCGACCCGATCCCCAGCTGGCAGGGGGTCGGCTGGCTGTTCTACAACGCCCACTTCGTCGACACCGAGGTCCCGGCGTTCGGGGGCACCCGCGTGGAGAACTTCATCGCGGCGGGCGACGGGTTGAGCCTGCTGTACCTGGTCCCGCCGCTCGCCCTCCTGGCCGCCGGCGCCGTCGCGGCCTCCGTCGCGCGGGCGGAGCGCCCCGACGTCGGGGCGACGGCCGGTGCGCTGGTCGCCGTCGGCTACCTCCCGCTCGCGGTCGTCGGGGCGGTCGCCTTCGGCTACGCGGTCGGCGAGGGGACGATCAGGCCGGACCCCGTCACCGCCGTCCTCCTGGCCGGGGTCGTCTACCCGGTCGTTCTCGGGGCGATCGGCGGGGCGCTTGCGGGATGGCGGTGACGTCCCCGGAAGCGAAGCTTTTTGCGAGCCCGGTGGCGAATCCGGAGTGATGACCGGAGACGACACGTCCGGGGGGAGCGACCGATCCCGAACCGACGGCGGGCGAGGAGCTTCCTCCGACCGGTCAGGCGGACGGTCGCGGGAGGGAGCCGACGAGGTCGCCCTCGACCCCTGGGGGTCCTCGACCGTCTCCGACTACCGGAAGCTGTTCGAGGAGTTCGGCATCGAGGAGTTCGAGGGGATCCTCCCCGCCGTCCCCGACCCCCACTACCTGATGCGCCGCGGGGTGATCTTCGGCCACCGGGAGTACCGGCCCGTCGCCGAGGCGATGGCCGAGGGCGAGCCCTTCGCCGCGCTGTCGGGGTTCATGCCGACCGGCGACCCCCACATCGGCCACAAGCTGGTGTTCGACGAGCTCGTCTGGCACCAGCGACGGGGCGGTGACGCCTACGGGCTGATCGCCGACCTCGAGGCCCACGCCGCCCGCGGGCTCTCCTGGGCGGAGATCGACGAGCACACCGAGAGCTACCTGCTCTCGCTTCTGGCACTCGGCTTCGATCCCGAGGACGGCGAGCTCTACCGACAGTCCGAAAACCGGGCCGTCCAGGACCTCGCCTTCGAGCTGGGGACGAAGGCGAACTTCTCCGAGCTCGGCGCGATCTACGACTTCGACGGCGAGACGGAGGTCTCGTACATGCAGTCGGTCGTCACCCAGATGGCCGACATCTGCTACCCACAGCTCGAGGAGCCAAAGCCGACCGTGATCCCGGTCGGCCCCGACCAGGACCCCCACGTGCGGCTGGCCCGGGACCTCGCCGGCCGGATGCGGTACTTCGGCGTCACCGAGGCGTACGCGAGCTTCGAGGCGACGCCGGCGGAGCTCGCCTGCCTCCGGCGGGCCTACGACGCCCGCGAGGAGTACGCCGAGGAGCCCGAAACGCCCCGCTGTCTCGAGGCCGCCGACTGGCTCGCCGAGAGCACGGCCGCCGACCGGATGAGCGACGACGACCACGAGGCGACCGACGACGCCCTCGAGGCCGCGATCACCAAACTCGAGAACGCCGGCAAGGAGCCCCTCCGTCCGCGGACCCGGTTTCTCGACCGCAACGCCACGGAGGAGGCCTTCGAGGCGCTGATCGACGCCGTCGAGGGTGAGAAACGCGTCTACGAGGGCCACGTCGACAGCTTCGAGCTCGACCCCGCGACGGCCGAGGAGCTCGCACGGGAGGTCGAACTCGCCCACGGCGGCTACGGCTTTCTCCCGCCGTCGTCGATCTACCACCGCTTCATGACGGGACTGACCGGCGGGAAGATGTCCTCTTCGATCCCGGCCAGCCACATCTCGCTGCTGGACGATCCCGAAGTGGGGTACGAAAAAGTCAACTCGGCGACGACCGGCGGCCGCGAGACCGCCGAGAAACAACGCGAGCTCGGCGGCGAGGCCGACGACTGTCCCGTCTACGAGCTGTACGCCTACCTGCTGGCGGCCGACGACGACGCGTTCGCCAAACGGGTCTACGAGGAGTGTGTCGGCGGCGAGCGCCTCTGTGGGGACTGCAAGGAGCAGGCGGCCGAGCTGATGCGGGAGTTCCTCGCCGACCACCAGGAGCGCCGCGAGGAGGCCCGGGAGCTGCTCGAGGCCACCGGCGTCGAGCTCGAGTCACCGCGTCGGCGTTGACGTTCCCGGACGGAGCGTCGATCAGTCGTCTACCGGACGGAGCATCGATCAGTCGTCTACCGGACGGAGCGTCGATCAGTCGTCCGCCTCGAGGGCCAGCGCCCGGTCGCGAAGCTCCTGGCAGCGTTCCGAGTCGACTCGCAGTTCCGGCACCGGCGTCGGCGTCCCGTCCTCGTCGACGGCGACGAACGTGAACGACGAACCCGTCGTCTCCTCGCGCTCGCCCGACCTGGGTTCCTCGCGCCAGGCCCGCAGGGCGACGGTGACGCTCGTCCGGCCGGCCGCGTAGACGTACGACTCGACGAGCGCCGTCTCGCCGACGGGGATCGGCCGCTTGAAATCGAGCTCGTTGACCCGCGCCGTGACGCAGGTCTCGCCCGCAAACCGCATCGCGGACATCGCACCCACCTCGTCGAGCCACTTCATCAGGTTGCCGCCGTGGACCGTCGCGTGGTTGTTCGCGTGGTTCGGCTGGACGCGAAACCGGTTGCGGATGTAGGTGTCCGAGACCGTCGCCATGCGCTCCCCTCGTCGCCGTGGCGGATATACTCACGGGTCCCGACGAATTCATCCGGACGATCCCCGACGGACTCTCCCGACCGATCCTCGACGAGTCGATCCGGACGATCCTCGCCGGACTCTCCCGACCGATCCTCGACGAGTCGATCCGGACGGCCGTCGCTCCCCCGTTCGACGTGTCGGCGAGGAAAAAACACTTACGGGCGAACTGAATATTCGTCGCCATGGCCCCCAGCCGTAGAGCCCTCCTGGCAGCCGCCGGTGGGACCGGCGCCGCCGGCGTCGGCGGCTACCTCCAGCGGCGCCGACTCGTCCGCCTCCCCGCCTGGACCGCCCTCCGACCGATCCCGCGGATCGTCGTCCCCGACGTCGACGCCTCACCGGTCGTCACCGACACACATCTCGATCGTGCGACGTCGTTGCTCGACACGCGGCTCGACGCGTTCGACGGACGCGACGTCGACGAGCTCGATCGCACCCACGCCGACTGGATCGACCGGGCCAGGGAGAACCGCGACGAGGCGGCCGACGCCGGCGGTGAGGGCTCGAACGCCGACCGGCTGGAGCTGCTCGAGCGGCTCCACCAGTCGACCTCGCTGGTCGGCACCGTCATCGCTCGAGTCGACGACGACCGCGGCGAACTCACGGAAGGGGGTGTCGACGACCGCGTCGAGGAGGTCCGCGAGACGCTCGCGGACGTCGACGTCGCGTACACCGGCGACGCCGTGACGGCTGCAACGATCCAGCTCGCGGAGGCCGAGTCGGCCCTCGCGGACGCACGGCGGATCGCGGACGACCTCGACGGACGCGAGCCGTTGGATCGACTGGAGCTGCTCGGGCGCGTCGAGACGAACGCACTCGACGCCGAGGAGTTCTCGGCGTCGACCGACGGCCCGTCGAGAGAGCAACGGCTCGAAGAGCGGGGCCGGACGCTCGCCGAGCGGACGGACGCAGTCCTCGAGGACGTCGAGTTCGAGTACGACGGGGCGGACGCCCCGAACGCCGCGGCGGACGTCCGGACGACGGTCCTCTCCCGGCGTCGGCCGGACGGGGACCTCCCCGCACGCTTCGTGCGGGACGGCGCCTACGTCTACGCTATCGCCCGCTCGCTCGAGTCGCTGACGGAGCTCCCGACGGCGCTCACGGACCGGGACCGGTTCACCGACCGACGAGGGTTCGAGGTCGCCGATATCGAGGCCGCCAAACGCGACGCGGTCGATGCCATCGCCGCCGGGAACGACACGGACGGCGACGATCCGCTGGCTCGCTTCCTGCTCGGCCGGGCAATCGCACGCGTCGAGGGCGGCGACCGGAAGATCGAGAACCTCCGTGGGAACGTAAACCGGATCGAGGACGGCTTCTGGGCCGCCGAAAAACAGGAGGCGCTCGTCGACTACCGCGTCGCGGCGGGGATCGCCGCTCGGGTTTCGGAGATCACCGACGTCGTCGCCGGGTGAGCCCGACAGGGGCCGACCGGATTCTCAGCCGTCGGCCGACCGTCACCGACCGAGCCCGGTCGGTCGACGTCGCTCGAGCCGTCCGCGGACGAACGGTACCGGCGAGGGTAGGGCCATCTCTGCGCGTTCGATCTCGAGGACGTCGAAGCCGCCGTGGCCGACGAACCGCTCGACGCTGCGGCGATCGAGGTTACAGCCGCCCGCGAGCCGCCGCCAGAGGGGGTTGACGAGCCTCGTCCCGGTGCCGACGGCGCCGTCGGCGTGGACGTGTTCGAAGAACCGAAACTCCCCGCCGGCTTTCACCACCCGTGCGACCTCCGCCATCGCGGCGTCGGGGTCGGCGATCGTACAGAACACGAGACTCGCGAGGACGACGTCGAAGGTGTCAGCGGGGTACGGCAGCGACTCGGCGCGTCCGTCCCGCAGCTCGACCGCGAGGTCGAGGTCGGCGGCCCGCCGTTCGGCCCGCCGGCGCATGTGGGGGTCGGGTTCGATCGCGTGCAACTCGAGGACTCCCCGATCGACGGCCCCGGCGACGTGTGGGAACGTCGCCCCGGTCCCCGCTCCGAGGTCGAGGACCCGTCCGGAGAGTCCCTCGACGAGGGACGCCCGGTGGTCGGCAAAGAGCGTCCGCTCGGGGACGACCAGATCGTAGGCGGCGGCGAGACACGGGTGGGAGTCGGCCATGTCCCGACCGATGGGACGGGGGCCGTTAGGCGTTGTCCCTGCCGGCGCCCGAGACCACCGAAGGGGTCGGCGACGGTGGGAAGAACCGTCGGTGTTTTAGTTCACGGACTACCGATGTACGGTAGCTAACTCATGGCAGTCGACCAATCCGTCCCGGATCCGGCAGACGATACGCGATCGAACTACGACTACCGGAACGACGCGGTCGATCGGCCCGGGCTGGTCGCCGACCTCGACGAGCTCGTCGACGGCGACGTCCGATTCGATACGTACTCCCGTGAGCTGTACGCCACCGACGCGAGCATCTACCGGATGCTCCCGGTCGGCGTCGTCTTCCCGAAATCGACCGACGACGTCGCCGCCGTGATGAGCTACTGTGCCGACCGGGGGATTCCGGTGCTTCCCCGTGGAGGTGGCACCAGCCTCGCCGGCCAGACGGTAAACGAGGCCGTCGTCCTCGATTTCACCCGGCACATGGACGGCGTGCTCTCGATCGACCCCGACGGGCGGGAGGCCGTCGCCGAGGCCGGCGTCTACCTCGGGACGCTCAACGAGGCCCTCGAGCCACACGGCCTGAAGTTCGCACCCGATCCCGCGTGGGGGGACAAGAGCGCGCTGGGTGGTGCCATCGGCAACAACTCGACGGGCGCTCACTCCCTCGAGTACGGGAAGACCGACGCCTACGTCGAGGAGGTCGAGGTCGTCCTCGCCGACGGCACCGTGACCACCTTCGGCGAGGTCGCCCTCGAGGAGCTGCCGGAGCTGGCCGACGGGGAGGACCTCGAGTCGGCGATCTACGCCGAGGTCGCCCGGATCGTCGAGGAGGACGGCGACCTGATCGAGGAGCGATACCCCGACCTCAAACGCAACGTCTCGGGGTACAACTTGGACTGGCTGATCGAGGACGCCCGCGGCGCCGAACGCGGCGTCGGCGAACCCGACAGCGAGGGGGGCTCGATCAACCTCGCGAAGCTGCTCTGTGGCAGCGAGGGGACCCTCGCGATCGTCACCGAGGCGACCGTCTCCCTCGAGCCGATCCCCGCCGAGAAGAGCATGACGCTTCTTGCGTACGACAGCGTCGGCGACGCGATGCGGGACGTCGCGCCGATCGTCGAACACGGGCCGGCGGCCGTCGAGGTGCTCGACGACGTGATGATCGACCTCGCACGGGACACCGCCGAGTTCGGCCCCGTCACCGAGATGCTCCCGGAGGGCACCGGCGCGGTGTTGATCGTCGAGTTCTACGTCGAGGACGTCGCCGACGGCCGACGGCAGGTGGCGAACCTGCTCGCCGACCGCTGTCCCTCGGTCGACCCCGAAGGGGAGCCCGATCCGGAGGCGGACCGTCTCACCCTCGACGCCGACCTCGTCGCCTTCGACGCGATCGAGGCCTACGACCACGAGAGCCGGGCGAAGATCTGGAAGCTGCGCAAGTCCGGGCTCCCGATCTTGCTCTCCCGGACCACCGACGCGAAACACGTCGCCTTCCTCGAGGACACGGCGATTCCGCCGGAGAACCTCCCCGGCTTCGTCGCCGACTTCCAGGAGATCCTCGAGGCCCACGACACCTACGCGAGCTTCTACGCTCACGCCGGCCCGGGAGTTCTCCACATCCGGCCGCTGGTCAACACCAAAAGCGAGGGCGACCTCGAGATGATGTCCTCGATCGCCGACGCCGTCACCGATCTCGTCGTCGAGTACGGCGGCTCGGTCTCCGGGGAGCACGGGGACGGCCGCGCCAGGACCCAGTGGAACCGGAAACTGTACGGCGATCACCTCTGGGAGACTTTCCAGGAGCTGAAGACCGCCTTCGACCCCGACTGGCTGCTCAACCCCGGCCAGGTCGTCTTCCGGGAGGACGACCCCACCGAGATGACCGAGAACCTCCGATTTGACCCGGAGTACGTCTTCGAGGAGGGCTTTGACTCCCGGCTCCACTGGGAGAACGAGAACGGCTTCCAGGGGATGGTCGAGCTCTGTCACGGCTGTGGGGGCTGTCGGGGCGAGCAGTCGACCACCGGTGGCGTGATGTGTCCGACCTTCCGGGCGAGCCAGGAGGAGATCACCTCGACAAGAGGGCGGGCGAACGCGCTCCGGGCGGCGATGAGCGGCGAGCTCGACCCCGACGAGCAGTTCGACGACGAGTTCGTCGAGGAGGTCCTCGATCTGTGTATCGGCTGTAAGGGCTGTAAACACGACTGTCCGAGCGGGGTGGACATGGCGAAGCTGAAAGCCGAACTGACCCACGCCTACCACGAGCGAAACGGGGTGGACTTTCGCTCCCGGCTGTTCGCGAACTTCGATCGGCTCTCGCGGCTCGGTAGCGCCTTCGCGCCGGTCTCGAACTGGATGGCGAGTCTCCCCGGGACGGGACTGATCGCCGAGAAGACCGTCGGCATCGCCCGCGAACGGGAGTTCCCGACGTTCCACCGACGGACGTTCGCCAAACGCGTCGCGGGCCACGCCCCCGCGGTGTCGGAGGCCGACGCCGAACGGAAGGCGGTGCTCGTCCCCGACATCTACACCAACCACGAGTACCCCGCCGTCGGCGAGGCCGCCCTCGAAGCGCTGGAGGCTGCGGGCGTCCACGTCGAGGTCGCCGACCCCCGCGACGTCGGCCGTCCGGCGTTCTCGAAGGGGATGCTCGATCTGGCCGACGAGAAGGCCGGCGAGACGGTAGACGCACTCGCCCCCCGCGTCGAGGACGGCTGGGACGTCGTCCTGATCGAACCCTCCGACGCGGTGATGGTCCAGTCGGACTACCTGAGCCTGCGATCGGGCGAGGCCGTCGAGTCGCTCGCGGCCAACGCCTACGGCGTACTCGAGTATCTCGACCGGTTCCGTCTCGACGAGGGGATGGCGTTCGACGCCCCCGAAGAGCGGCTGACCTACCACGGCCACTGCCAGCAGAAAGCCCACGCGAAAGACCACCACGCCGTCGGCATCCTCCGGCGGGCGGGGTACGCCGTCGATCCCCTCGACTCGGGCTGTTGTGGGATGGCCGGCTCCTTCGGTTACCAGGCCGAACACTACTCGATGAGTCAGGCGATCGGCTCCGTCCTCTTCGAACAGATCGACGAAAGCGACGGCGAGACGGTCGTCGCCCCCGGTGCCTCCTGTCGCACCCAGATCGGCGAGGAGTACGACGGCAAACCCCCACACCCGATCGAGAAGGTGGCCGCGGCGCTGCAGTGAACGGACGTGGCACTGCAGTGAACGGACGTGGCACTGCAGTGAACGGACGTGGCACTGCAGTGAACGGACGTGACGCTGCAGTGAACGGACGTGGCGCTGCAGAGAACGGACGTGGCGCTGCAGAGAACGGAGCCGTGGCAGTTCGACGGGAGGAGACGGGAGTTCCCGGCAGGCGAGGTCGCGACGGCTCCGACGGCGCTTCGACGGACGGAGGCGGCGCTGCCGTGGACGGGCGCGAAAAAAGACGGCGCGTGTCGGCTGGGGTTCAGTACATGACGTGTCAGGCGACGTTGAAGCCGCGTTCCCGGAGGAACTCCTCGATGCGGCCCCGGTGGTTCCCCTGGAGTTCGATGTGGCTGTCCTCGACGGTGCCGCCACAGGCGAACTTCGATTTCAGATCCGACGAGAGGCTGTCGAGATCCACGTCTTTCGGATCGAACCCCTCGATGACCGTTACCTCCTTGCCGTATCTTCGCTCGTCGATGCGGATGTTGAGCTGCTGTTGTCCCTTGGCCACGTCCTCACAGACGCAGAGCTCGTCGGGGAGCCCGCACGTCGAGCAGACTTCTGCCGACATTACCTAGGGGCACCTACACGGCAGGGGTAGTTAAACGTGCCGGGGCGTGGAACCGAACGGGGCCGACCCCGTCAGCGCCGGAGCCGGCTCCGTTCGGCGACGAGCTCGTCGACGAGCGCTATCGCCTCGGTGGCTTCCGTCGGATCGACGCCGTCGCCGTGGATCGCTCGCTCGTAGAGCGTTCCGACCCGGTCGATCCGGTCGTCGCCGACCGACCGGACCGCGGGCGAGGAGAGGTACGCGCGGACGGATTCGGCGCGCTCGCGTTCGCGGACCTCCCGTTCGAGCAACAGCTCGAGACGGCGGTAGGCACGCTCGACGTCCCTCGCGGGCTCCCCGGTGGATCGCTGCCAGCGCAGCGTCGCCGCCCGGCTCACCCGACCGGCGACGCCGCTGTGGCGTGCGCCGGCGACGGCTCCGACCAGGAGCGCGAGCGCGAGCGCCACGCTCTCGGCCGTCAGCCGGTCTATCACCCCCGGACCCTCGTCTGGGCGGTCCTCGCGGTCCGGATCGGTCTCGCCTCCGGGATCGGTCTCCCTCGCCTCGCCGGCCTCGTCTTCGAACGTCGTCTCGTTGCCCTCCTCCGGGAGCGTCGTCTCGTTTGCCGCCTCGTCGGTCTCGTTCGTCGCCTCGAGACTCTCCTCGGCCGGGACGTCATCGCTTCCCTCGACGTCGACGCCATCCTCGCCGTCCTCGCGGGCCTCCTCGAGGCGCTCGGCGTGGACGTCGTCGCGGTCCCCGGGGGTGGGCTCGAACTCGACCCAGCCGTGGTCCGGGAAGTAGACCTCGACCCAGGCGTGGGCGTCGAGCCCGCGGACGACGTACTCGCCGTCTTCGACCTCCTGGCCGCCGGTGTAGCCGACCGCGTATCGGGCCGGGATCTCCTCGGCGCGGAGCATCTGGACCATCGTCGTCGCGAAGTACACACAGTAGCCCTCGTCCATCTCGAAGAGGAACTCCTCGGCGACGTTGCCCGAGGGACGATCGACCTCGAGTGAGTAGCTCTTCGACGTCCGGAGGTAGGCCTCGATCGCCTCGGCCGTCTCGTGGGGGGTCTCCGCGTCCGCGGTCACGTCGGCCGTGTACTCCTCGAACTCCGTCGAGAGGCTCTCGGGGGTCTGGAGATACCGCTCCTCGACGCCGTCGGGGTACTCCGTGCCGGCCTCCCGGAGCTCCTCGTCGGAGGGATCGACGACGGCGCTCTCGACGTTGTACGTGTCGTTCTCGATCATCGACTCGTCGGGCCTGATCCCGCCGTGGCTCGTCACGAGCGTGTTCTCGACGGCCTCCCCCTCGACGGTGATCGGCTGTGCGGCGGCGGGCATCACCCCTGCTCCGCCGGCCATCCGGACCGTCTGTGCAACCCGGTCGTACTCGCCCGGCGGCGGCTCGATCCCCCCCTCGTACGGCCGGTCGTCGCCGGTCCTGACCCACTCGTCGCCGGTGAACCGATCGTAGACCCCGGTCCGCCAGTAGGAACGTTCCTCGCTCGTGACGGTGAATCGGACCTCCGGGGAGAGGTCGACGGTCCCGCTGATCCCCGACCGCTCGGGGGCGGTGTCGAGCGTCGACTCCAGGCTCCCCTCCTCGCCCTCGACGAGGAACGTCGGGCTCGCTGCCCCGGCCGGGACGAGCGTGACGGTCATAGAGAGCACGAGCGCCACCGAAACGAGCACCGTCAGGGCGTCGAGCTGGCCGACGGTCCCCTCCCGGCGCTCGAGTTCGCCCAGGCCGACGGCGCCGAGCGCGCCGGCGACGCCGACCAGCGTGATCGGGACGCCGGCGTCGCCGGTGAGCACGAGGAAAAACAGCGCCGCCCCGGCGGGGAGGACGCTTAAGACGTAGCGCCGACGGATCGCGAGATACCACGAGAGAAAGGCCGGCGCGGGGGCGAATCCGAGCGCCCAGGTGCCCGCGTCGATCATCCGCAACACCGGCAGCCCCGTCGCGAGCGCGATCGAGTCGGCGACCAGCTCGTCGGCGGCCACGAC
>LFFM01000724.1_pt1 | contig 23262 bp, 19 predicted proteins | sample 643131 | NCBI WGS metagenome assembly LFFM01 (sample SAMN03777445, study PRJNA286221) | soda lake metagenome | biome: soda lake; feature: Kulunda steppe; material: water; isolation source: sample Tc-Br brine of Tanatar trona crystallizer | place: Russia: Kulunda steppe | collected 2011-07
ATTCGACCGGCACCGCTGGGAATTCCGCGCCGACAACGGATCTGCCGAGCTCGTCGGTCGCGCCACAGCCCCCGGTGATCTCGCCCTGGTGAGCTATATCGACACCGACGGCTCCAACCTGTGGTGTTACAATACCAAACTCGGTCATCTGGAACTGGAACTTCGAGACCGACAGCGAGGTCTCGACTACGAACTGCGTTCCACAGGTCGTGCGGCCTATGAGACACTGACTCGCCAATCTCCTGTGGAGGATGTTCTCATCTGAGAAGCAGCGTGCATCGTCGATAACACCGATTTCGTCAGTGCTAATACCAGGAACAGCATGCAGTTTCAGTTATCCCGCCATCCGATTGCCCAACTTCTGCTATTTGGCACCCTGGGCATTGGCTTGCTCGTTATTGGTTATTTCGCCATCGACGACGGGTTCGACGCCTTCAATGAAATCCACCAGCTGGCACCGATGTCGGCAACCCCGGTAGAATCGGTTGGAACAGGCCCGGTGATCGTCGAGGGCGTCGTTGATGAATACGATGAGCTGCTGACCACCGGCGTCACAGACACGCCGTCGGTACTGACGCGCTTTGTCCAGGAGTCCTACGTACGTGGCGACGACGGCCGAGAGTGGTCAACCCAATCCGATCGCGTCCACACTGTGCCCTTTGTCGTCCGGGGAGATCATGATGAAGTCATCGTCGATCCCGGCGACGAACCTCTCTACGAGGCCCCCGAACGCCATCATGAAACCGACGATCGTCAGCGGTACACCGAATATCGCATCGAGCCTGGCGATGAAGTCGTTGTAACTGGATGGGCCACGCCCGGCGATAACGGAGAAACGACCATTTCTCTGGATCTGGAAGACGATCTCCCCATCGATCCTCTGGTATCTACCGAGGGGATTTGGCCTCTGCAAGAATCGAGGATATTCCGTGCTCTATTTTCATTCGGGCTCGGCATTCTGGTTCTCCTCGCGGGGTTGCTATGCCTTCTTCGCGCTGCGCGTGTCACCCGCTCGACGTATGCCCTGGTGGTGATGACGGCAGGTGTCTGCGCCGTACTGCTGTGGGTCGGCTTTCAATCCGCTCAGCACACTGTGGAACAGCGCCTGGAACTGAGCGATATGATCGATGGCAGCACCCAGGAGGCCTTCGATGCCGCCGCCGACGAACAGGATTTGGATGATGCCACGAATTGGCGCGATGACCATCTGGAACAGCGAATCGATGGGGTCCCTGATGGCCAGCGCCAGCAGTTGATGGAATTACGCGAGGCCAGTGCGTCCACCCTGGCCCGGATCGACGATGAAATACAACAATTCCCCTATTCGCTGTACTACACCGACCCTGCAGTTCTCGATGTCCCCGATATTGAATACTCTGCGGCCCCACCGGCGGCGTCGGCGCCGATGGAACGGCTGTCGGCACCATCCTTGATCGGCATGGCATTCCTTCTGATCGTGGCGCTTTATGCCTTGCGGCGCGGTCTTCGGCGGATCGAATTGATGCGCATCATCGAAAGTATCGCGCCCACGGATATTGCTGGCACCACCTATGGAATCAATGCCTGGGAGGTGCGATTTCGGGCCGATGACATGATGTTCAGCCCTGTCAGTGGCACCCCCTGTATCTGGTACGAACACCAATTTGAGCAGGGCGATGACAAAAAGACCCACGTCAATTCCGTCGACCACTTTCAGTTGATTGACGACACGGGGTGCATCGATGTCGACCCGGATTGGGCCGAAAAGGTGGCACCTCGCACCGCCGGCGTTCCGCTGATAGGCGAACAGGAATGGTGCCTCCCCGCCGATGCCGAGTCGCTGTATATTCTGGGCCCTGCGACCATCGATCCCGAAACCCACGATTCACTACAGATTTGCTGGGATAGCGATCTGGTCATCGACGATCTGGGCGATACCTCCGAGATTCTCGACACAGCCCGAGAAAACCTGGAGAAACGTAAAAACAACAACCCCCCGTTCCTCCTCTCCAGTTTCGACGCCGATGAAGTGCAATTCCGCATCGGTCGCGCCGGAATCACGGCAATCGGCATCAGTATCTGGGCGATGGCCATGCTCGGATTTGTCGCTTCCATCTATCTTGGGGGCCGTTTTGAAGTCACTGATATGGTCTATGCAACGATCCTGAGCGGAACATATCTCGCCGGTTGTCTGGCGATGATCATCTACAACACCTTGGTTTTTCTGGACAATCGAGCCCAGAAGGCCTGGGCCAATATCGAGGTGGCACTCAAAAAGCGCGTGGACGCAACGGAGGCCCTGCTTCCGATTATCGAAGGCATCGGCGACCACGACGGAGAAATCCAGCGCCAGGTCGCCCGGTTGCGCAGTGACTTTGACGAACTCAATATCGGCCCAGCAGACGTGCGTCGTGGCGCCGAGATCTCCCGGCGCGAACATCAGCTCACCGTCGAATTCGAAGCTCTCGCCGAAGAATATCCAAACATCGCCTCCGACCAGCACTTCGCGGAATTGATGGAGACCTTGCGCGACCTCGAGAAGGACGTGGAATTAATGCGCGAAGGCTACAACAGCGCAGTCAAGCGCTACAATACCAGCATTGAGCGTTTCCCCGATATTATCGTCGCCAAATTGACATCTATGACGCCCCGTCAGCAATTCACGGACTCCGACACGGCTGATTCCTACCAATGAGCGCCCAGGTCTCGCCGTAATCGACGCCTGGCAGCTGCCCTCCTCCGTTCCGGGGGGAGCAATACTGTTTCGGAACATCACAACGCTCCTCCCCAGAGCATGACTCGCCTGGCGAGGCACATCTACCACTCCTCCGCCGCGCCGCGGGGAGGAGGCTGAGTGAGCGTATGTGAGCGAAGTCAGAGGGGGTCGGCGTGGAAGCGATGTGTTGCGGAATGAGCAGATACCACAACGAGACTGCCGAAAGCGGGGACGCTTCCGTCTCCAGCAGCCTCATACCCCCATCCCTCGCTCACACCGCACCGTCGCGGCGTGTGTCGGACTCATCGTCAATAGCGGCGCCGGTCATCCACTGCTGCAATTTTTCGGCGACAGGACTGACGATGAGGTAGATGCTGGGTACCACGAAGAGTGTCAGCGACATTGCCACCAGCAATCCGCCGACGACGGCAATCGCCAGTGGCCGCATCAACTCCGCGCCCTCCCCCAGTCCAATCGCCAGCGGCAACATTCCGCAGACGGTCGTCGCGGTGGTCATCAAGATCGGTCGAAAGCGGATTCGACCGGCCTCCAGCGCAGCATCAATAATGGGAAGATCCCGGTCGTTCCGCCCGATTTCGATGTACTCCACGAGCAAAATGGCGTTGTTGACGACGATGCCGACCAGCAAAATGACGCCGATAAGCACCGGTGCACTCAAGTTGGTATCTGTCAGCCACAATCCACCGATGACGCCGATCAGTGCCAGCGGGACGGCAGTCAAAATAATCAGTGGATTGGCAAAGCGCTCGTACTGGACGGCCATCACCACAAAAACGACGAATAGCGCCAGAAGAGTGACGGTTCGAAGATTGCGATTGGTCTCCTCGATGACCTCCTGTTCGCCGCCGAAGATGAGGCTGAATTCATCGGGCATATCGAAGTCGGCGACCCGGTCACGGATTTCGTCGTTGACGGTACCAATATCCGTGACCTCCGTGTTGATTTCTCCACCGATGCGAAGCAGTCGGACCTGGTTTTCCCGCGTGATGTGAGCCGGCCCGTCGCCCAGTGAAAAGGAGGCGACGTCACCGAGCCGTATGGACTCGCCTCCGTTGCGAAAGAGTATCAGGTTGCTGAGGTCTTCGGTGTGGCGGACTTCGTCGCGAGGAAGCTGCATTCGAACGTCGTATTCGGTCTGTCCAGTGCTAAATTCCGTGGGCACCGAGCCCTGGACTGCCGTTCGAACCGCCTGACCCACTTCTCCGACACTCAACCCGAAGTCGGCGGCTCGCTCGCGATCGACATCGACGTCCAGAAGTGGGCTGCGATCGTCTCGTGCAAGGTCGATATCGCTGAGTCCGTCGATATCCTCCAATTCCAGCAGCAGGTCGCGGCCCACATCGTCAAGGGCCTCCAGATCTTCGCCGACAATCCCGAGCGACACCGCCGACCCATCCGTTGTAGTCCGAATACCGGGAATACTCGGCGGGCTGGCTCCCGTCCGAGCGCCCGGGATCTCGAGATCTTCGAGCCGACTATCCATTTCCTGGACCCACTGGCCGGCTGTCATCTCCGGCCGCTCTGTCGCCGGCGTCAGATGAATGCTGTAGCGCGCCGTTCCCGGCCGTTCGTTGAGAATCCCACCTCCCAGATGGCCGCCGACGAGACCGAAGTAGTGGTCGACATGAGGCATGTCCTGGAGTTGCTCTTCGACCTCCATGGCGCGATCATAGGTCACATCCGGCGGAGCTCCCGGGGGCAATCCGACAAAGACCGACACATTGCCATCGTCGACCTGCGGCAAAAACTCGTCGCCCAGGTCGTCCAGTAGTGTAAGCGATGCCATCAGCGCGCCGACGGCGGCGATGACAACCAGCCACTTGAGGCGAAAGGCCCGTTCGGCCACCGCCACATAGGCCCCGGTCGTCGCGTCGATAATCCTGTGAAATCCGCGGACGACAACGGTGGTGTCGAATCGACTTTGAAACCGGATTTTTGCAAGCAGCGCCGACAACATGGGTACCACGGTCAGCGCCGCCGCCAGTGACGCCACAATCGCAAAGGTGATCGTGATAATGAGCTCTCGAAACACCATCGCCGCCAGCCCGGTGATCAACAAAAATGGGGTGACCGCCGCCAGATTGGTCATCGTTGAGGCAATGACCGCCGACATCACTTCCCGCGAGCCGTCAAACGCCGCATCTTCGTCGCCTTTTTGATATTCGTCGCGATGGCGATCGATGTTTTCAAGCATCACAATCGAGTTGTCGAGCAAGAGTCCGACGCCCAGTGCGAGCCCGCCGAGGGTCATGACATTGAGGGTCAGGCCGCCGAGGCCCATCATCGCGAAGGTGGCCAACATGGCGATGGGAATGGTCAACCCGATGACGAAGGCCTTTCGCAGGCTCCCCAGAAACATCAATACTACCAACATTGCCAATAATCCGCCGAGTATGGCCGCTGTCGCTACAGCCCCGATGGAGTTGTTGATAAAAAACGACTGGTCGGTGGTGACCTGGTAGTCGATATCTTCCGGAATGACGCCGTCTTCATCGAGGCGCTCGACCTGGGATTTGACGCCTTCGATGACATCTACTGTATTGGCGTCCGGAAGCTTCGTCACCGACAGGCGGGTCGAAGGTTCGCCGTCGAGTCGAACGAAGATTCGCTGTTCTTGGTGGGTATCGCGAACATCTGCGACGTCGCCCAACAGCAGAGTCTCATCACTTTCGGGAATCGGTAAGACGACGTGTTCCAGGTCCTCGACGGTCTCGAATCGGCCATCCGTTTTGGCCATCACATCGAAGGTATCCGACGTGACCTGTCCGGCGGCAATATCGACATTTTCGTCGGCCAACCGTTCTTCGATAGACGTGATGGAGATGCCGTAGTGTTCCAGGCGCTGCTGATCGAGGACCACCTGCATCTCGCGGACCTGGCCGCCCGACACCTCCACGCCACCGACGCCGGAGGTTGCCTGGATATGCGGGGCCAATTCATTGTCGAGCCAGTCTCGGACCTCGATGGGAGAGCGAATCGATGACGTAAAGCCCAGTTCGTAGACCGGGTCCTGTGATGGATCGAATTTGTAGAGTCGCGCCGGCTCCACATCATCGGGAAGCTGCGTTTTGGCTAATTCCAGGTTTCGCGCTGCGTCCTGCAGCGCCACGTCAATATCGGTGCCGTATTCGAAGATCAGATTGACATTGGTTCGGCCTTCCGATGCTCGGCTCTCGATGCTGTCGAGATTTTCGGTGGCCGCCAGATTGGACTCCAGGACCCGCGTGACCTGCTGTTCCATCACCTCCGGCGCCGTTCCCGGGTAGTTTACGGTGGCCCGAATCTGGGGGTAGTTGATCGATGGCAGTAGGTCGACGGCCAAGCGATCGACGAAAAAAATACCGAGCACGATAACCACCATCGCCAGCGCAATGGCGCCGACGGGATGGCGAATGGCGGTTCCCGTAATGCCTCCGGTGGTATCTCTGTCGGCGTAGGGATCATCTCGGCCGGCGCGCGGTTCGGAGACCTCTGTCGTATCGCTGCTCATCTGTGTCGTTACTCCGAGTCGACCCACTGAAAAGCTATCAAAAAAGTCTCCCGTCGCGATCTCCGGCCGATTTAGACCGCAGTTTCCGTCGAAAATCCTCGACTTAGCGCTGCTAGGCCTCGTCTTTCGATCGAAAACTGCGGCAAAATCTTCGCGGTCTCGCTCGGTCCGACATTATTTTGACAGCTTCTGACTGACGTGAACTCGCATGCCCTCGCGCAGATTGGTGGGATTGGTGCCAACGACGACCTCTCCGGCCTCCAAGCCGGTCGTAATCTCGGTCCAGTTGCGGCGCTCAATCCCCGATTCCACGGCGCGCTCGACGAGTTCATTGTCTTCGATGACGTACACAATCTCGTCATCGCCATCGGAGGCCAGCAGGGATTCACCGGGGACAGCGAGCATCTCCTGGCGGCGGTCGATATCGACGTGGGCCCGTGCTCGGAACCCGGGTTTGATCTCCAACTCCTCGGGCAACTCGTCGAGTGCCAGCTCCACGGTGACCCGTCGGCTGTCGGGATCGACCGTCGGAAAGACTCGACGCACCGTGGCGTCCAGCTTCTGTTCGGGATAGGCGTCGACTGTAACCTCGACGACCTGATCCGATTCCAGTTGAACCACTTCTCGCTCCGACATGCGCACCGGCAGCAGCAAGGTCGACAGATCGGCGAGCTCCAAGACCTCTTCGTTGGCCGATACCGAACTTCCCGGATCGACGTATCGAGTGGTGACGACGGCATCCGCCGGCGCTCGAAGTTCGCCGAGCGAAATGCGCGTCTGCCACACATCGGCCTGGCGTTCGGCGACTTCGATCTCGCTTCGGAGATCCTCGACTTCCGCCTCCTGGATCGCCTCCCGATCGAGCAAGGGCTCTTTGCGCTCCAGTTGGCGCTGAAGCTGGCTGATTTCAGCGCGGGTACGCTCCAGTTCGGCGCGGTATTCCGACAACTCCGTCGACGCCAGCAATTGGCCGCGCTCGACACGATCGCCCTCCTCGACGTTGAGCGTCGTCAATACTCCGGCCTCATGGCTCTTGAGCCGAAACCACTCGTCGGGCTCGATGGTTCCCGACACGCGAACTGTATGCGATAGGTCCTGCGTCTCGACCTCGTAACCGGCGACCGGTGTGGAGTCGTCGTCCTCCTCCGGCGCTGGTGGTGATTCGCCAGATGAACAGGAGACCAACAACAGTGCCATCATGGCCGCGCCGAGCCCCCATCGCTTGTTGTCGATATTCAGAGCCTCGATCGATACCTCCAATTCTAGTTATCCCTGCCCTGGTGGCATTCGTAACAACACCACAACGCCTGAGCTTCCATCGACGCGCTTCCGATCTTCTCCGGGTGCCCGGATAACACAGACCTCTGTTCGATATCGAATGGCATTCGGTCCCTGGATAAAACCGCTTGGAAGGCCGGAGTTCCGTGGTTCGCCCACTATCCCCGATTCCGCACGCCGGAACCCGTTCATGAGCGGTACTGAGGCTGACGGGGTGACCGAAAGATTCCGCCATCCAGCGTTGGGTTGAACCTTTTCGGGGAGGGTCAACAACGATGGTACTCCAATGGTTTGCCGTGCAAAACTAAACAAACACTTCAAGGCCGAAGAGTTTTTTTTACTTTCCCGCCGCGGGTTGTGGCGGGGCAGGCCCGCCACAGAACAAATTGGGGGGGGGGCCAGGTTTAGCTCACAAGGCTTATTCCCCGATAGCACAAGGCATATCGGGGCCTATCAGTTCCGCCGGCCGCCGTTGCTCGATGACCAATCGCCAGAGGTCGACACGGAGACGAGCAGAACACCACCGACCCCATCGACCCTTGAGTCGGTGGTGATCGGGCCTTGGGAGCTAACGTCCTGTCCCCTCTTTTTTCTGGCGGATGACATCGGCTCCAATCGTTCAGGCGATGATAGTTAAAGTAGTACTGAAGGTGTTGGAGCCGATGACATCCCCTGGTCGAACGAGGAGCGAAGGACGGAGGCCGACTGTCATCAAGTGGTCTTGGTGGCTCGTGGTCGGGTGCAGCACGTCCGCGATGTCAGCCCCGGTGTCTCACTGGCATTCTTCCCCGGACACCATGTCGCGGAGGCCACTTTGTTGTCGATCTCGAAGCTCCAACGTGATCGACGAACTCGAACGTTCATGTAGCTTGAGCAACAACCACAGACCGGTCAGCCGGCCATCATCGCCCCTGTCGCGGCGGTTTGCTCCACTGCGATAAACCGGCTAAGCTCTCGGTCATTGCAAATATCAATCACCACTGGGCTCGTTATGATTGCCTCTACGCCATTATTTCTGTTTTTTCGCTACCGAAAAGGTGCCCCCCTATTTGTCTTCGGGTTTTTCATGGTTTTACTGAGCCTGGCCTTCATCTGGTATACCGAAGAGCCACATACACGATTGTCGCAATCCTTCGCCGATCTCGAGCAAACAGCGATAGACCTGAATACCGAAGGACTGGACTCGGCAGGGTCCGACCAGGCAGTGCGCTTTACAGGCGAGGTGACCACGGATTCGACGCTAAGCGATCAGAGCTTTGCGGTCGAAGTACAGGCTCTCAAGCTGGATCGAAATGTCGATGTTTACCAATGGGTTGATGGTGATCCAGAACCTCAACAGGGATGGCACTCCGAACTCCTTAGCATCGATGACGCCGACGATGGCTCGTTGAGGCACAACCCATCCACCTATTTTGCGGAACCGGAAACTATGACGGCATCGGCGGCGCAAATCGACGACCTGGAATTGCACAGACAGCTATTCGACAGTGTTCCAACTCATGAGTCGGTGTCCATAACCTCTTCGGCTCAAGAGGAAATGGAGGACTGGTTGCGGCGCGAATTGGCGGCAATCGGTGAAGAAACGATCTATTACGGAAATGCATCGCCCCCGTTTTCGATCGGCGACCACAGAATCTCCTTTAGCGCCGCGACACCCGGAACTTACACGGTGCTCGGCGAACTATCGGGCGGCGAAATTCGTCGACTTTCAGCCATAGAGGGGGCAGGTGATTTTTCCGTAATCCGCCCCGGTGAATGGTCGAAAATGGAAGTCCTGGAAGACGTTCGGCCGCAGCGTTCGGAGAACTCGCTAAGATTGCAATTGTACGCCCTACTGGCGCTATTTGCCGGGCTCTGGATGTTTATCTTTGATTTAAAATTGGCCAAATCGATTCCTCATATCACTGAAATTGGTGTTGTATCACAGCTAGCTGTCGCACTGATGATTGCCATCGGTTTTGCGGCAGTGCTCTACGGCACCCTGTGGTTCGGGCTCAATCCCGCCATCGCCGGCTCCATCGCCGGGCTCGGAGCAGTCCTCTCAATCGCCGGCATCTGGCTGAGTCTTCAGACACGAGCCGGGAAAGCAACGAGGAGCGACGAGTCGGAGCGGTTCGATTGGGAGACCGAGAATCAATGACATCAAGAAACGGGGAACGATGATGAATTTCAGGCGATATCGCTTAGTCGTAAGTCGAGTGCTCCGACGCAGCGCCGGCCCGATCGCGCTTTTGTGGGGCCTGGCAACTGCTGTTATTTTGATACTTTCCCTTTCGCTGCTATCGCAGGGTGTTCAATGGCTTCAGACCGGTCACCTTAGCGCGTTTGACGGATTCTCGATTGTCGCTGCATTCGGCGCAGTCGTGATGTTGGACATTTTCCGCAAGGCGCTATACCGCCCACTTCGACGTGTTGTCAGCGGGGAAACGCGTTCGCTACGGGTTGGGGAGGTAATAACCCTCGCCGGCGGGCGAATAGGCGTCGTGCTGGTTACGACCATGGCGATCATCGCCATTATCATTGCGCTCCAGTGGATACTCGGCCAGCTGGGACTGTCGGAGTTTTCGGGTATCGCCATGATTGTCGCCGGCCTGACATTGCAGATGGCGATCTACTTTACGGCCACCCATTCGGAGACCATCGAGGGTCTCGACCGAGCGCTGACCGCCGCCCGGCGACACACTGGTTGGGTCCTCGGTATTCCCGCCGTCTTCTTGTGCCTCAGTGCCCTGCCCGGATTAATCGATAGCGTGGACCTATATCGCACAGGCGTATTTACCGGCGACTTCGGGGTCGTCGACATTGTGCGCGCCCTGTCGATGTGGATGATCTTCGAATACCTTCGCTGGGTCACCGTATCTGCGGCGTATATCGGCGTGGATGATGCCACGACCATGCCATAGTTGGACGTTCCCCGTGCGACTGACGCGTCAAGCAGTGACTAACTCCTCGTCGCTGGTCATTCGATATATCGGTCCAAACGGCCGCAGTAGTTCCAGAAATCCCAAAAGAGTTCTTGGCTATGCTCTCTATCTACTTTTTGTTGTTTTTGAGTCGCCGACGACACATGGACCCGTTGCTGGTTGCGGCATCGTTATTTCTCATCTTCGGGCTCATCAGCACGTACTCAATGGAGTCGAACCACGTCTCCGATGTGAGTTCCTACCAGCAACTCGTAGAACGAACGGTGACCGTTCCATCGGATGCCCCGGATTCCGTCGGTCCTATGGATCTTGTTCACGTCACTGGCCCACTTCAGGTCGACGAAACGCTCAGCGATGAAACCTTCGATGTCGACCACAAAACGTTGAAGCTTCAGCGAAAGGTGGAGGTCTTCCAATGGTTGTCAGTCAATGATGATTTCCAGAAGGACTGGTCCAGCCGGCTAGTTGGTGGACAATCTGAACTCGGCGACCCGCGACACCAAAATCCGACGGAGCGTATCGTCGAAGCGCAGTCGATGAGGGCCTCCGAGGCTCGAATCGGTACATTTTCGTTAAGCGACGAGCTCATCAGCCAGGTCGACGCCGACCAAACGGTCCAACTCGACACATTTGACTCCGATAACGTATCCGGCGCATTAGCTGACGAGATATCCGAAGTTCGCGATCAATCGATCTACATCGGAGGCAATCAGGCTGATCCCGACGTCGGCGACCACCGTGTTAGTTTTAGGTCCGCCGGGACAGGCACCTATACCGCGCTGGCCAGATACCAAACGAGGAAATTAGAACCGGCCGGCATCGAAACTCATAGGGACTCGCCAGCTCCGATCGTTGCCGGTGAGCTCTCCCAGGAGGATATGCTCGCGCAATTCCGTCCCCAGCGCTCCTTCGAACAGTTGCGAAACGCCCTTCTGGCGTTGATGGGCCTGCTTCTTGGGCCGGGCGTATGGTTCAGTCGCCTGAAGTTTGGTACTCGGCTCCCCTCGTTAGCCAGATACCCCATTCTATCGGCTCTAACCGCCGGTTCGATAACTGGCGGCGGCCTGGCCGCCATTACGTACGGAGCAGTGTGGCTCGACCACCACCCTGTTGCCTCTGGTGCCGTCATCGTCACCGGAGTCGTCGGACTCCTCGGCGGACTCGCCTTGGCCTACAAATACCGCGAGGGCAATAAGCCATCGAAGGATTTTGACTGGGAATCTGCCGATCGAGAACGCGAGCAACAGTAGAACGCCTTGAGCCGAAGTAACCACGGCATACCCCCAATCGAATTGCCCGGCGAGTTGTCACGTATCGACCAACCCCTTGTCGCGCAGCTGTTCGATGGCGTCGTCGGTTTTTTCGAGATCGCCGAGTCCCATGCCCTCGAGGATCGCGTCGGTCTTGCAGAATTGGATATCTTCGTAGACCACGACCTGCACTCGGTTACCCCAGGGATCGACAAAGTCCAGTCCCGATGTGTCCAGAATCTCGACATCCATCTGCTGGAGGCGTTCGCGCACCGTCTGACGCTGATCTACGACGAGTCCGAAATGGCGGTGGTGATCGGGCTTTTGATCTCGACCCTCCGATAAGGCGATGAATTGATCGCCCATATCGATAAAGGCCATGGAATCCGTTCGTCCACGCAGCTCGAACTCAAAGAACTCTCCGTAAAACTCGAGGGCCTCGTCGATCGCCCCGACCTCCAGTGCAATATGGTTCATCCCCACCAGTCGGCTTTTCTTTTCTCGATTGGTCATCACACTTCTCCTGGAACAATATGGCGATGGGCAATCCCAACATTTACACATTCGGTGCCCGACAATGAGCGCAACAAAAGATAATAACAAAACCGACGATGACCAGTGGTTGCGCGGCCTTCGACTTCTGGAAGGCGGGGAATACTGGGAGGCCCATGAGGCCTGGGAGCAGGTGTGGTTGGAGCTTCCCGGTGAATCGGCAGCCCGTCGTGCAACGAAGGCGCTGATTCAGTTGGCGGCCATCCTGTACAAAGCCGAACAGGCGGCAGACGGTCGCGATGCGGCGGGAATGCAACGCGGAATGGAGCGGCTTGTGGAGACGTCGCGCCAGCATCTCGAAGATTCCTTTGAATTGTCGGCCCCCGCTCCGGAGTGGAGTCGCGATGCCTTGCTGGAGGCCCTCAATGGCGCGGCCGACAATCAACGCGACTGGGTCGGCGGCACGTCCCTGCCCGATATTCGCCGGCGCAACTCCGATATTGCCACCACCTTTTGCAGACGCGTTGCCCCCGGTCATCGGTGATCTCACAGTCCACCGCCGGCAGATGACCGACCGGTCACTCCATGCTTCTTGTCACGGGGATTGACCATCGCTGCCCGCGGTGTACATAATCCACCCGTTTATATGGCTCGCGATGATTTTCTGGGCCTTCGATGGTGTTATTTTTGACCGTGGTGGTTGCCATGAGACCCGACGAAATCCCCACAAATATCAGCTGGGCGCGACGCCTGTTGACCACTCCGCTGTGGTACCTATTCGCCATCGTGTTACCGGCGCTTATGCCGGTGGTTATACCGTTGTTGGCGATCTACGATCTGGTGACGCGCAATGATCTTTCAGCCAGCCGCACCTATCTATTCTTTACGTATTTCTTCGTCGTGGAAGCCATAGGGTTATTTGTGGCACTGTGGCTGTGGCTCCGCCATCAAGCGGGCATGAGTGACGACGACTTCCAGATGGCCAACCGCAAACTCCAGCGCTGGTGGGCGCGGGGGATGTTCTGGGGCTCGCTTCGCATTTTTTCAGCCGATGTCGATATCGAGGGACTGGAGAGTCTGGAAGATGAGACTCCGGCAGTCGTCATGTCCCGCCATGCCAGCACCCTGGATACCATGCTTCCTATCGCCGTCGTCCGCCAACTCAAGTGCTATCGCTACGTCATCAAATCGGAATTGCTCACCGATCCCACACTCGATTACTGCGGCCAGCGCTTTCCCAATGTCTTCGTCGATCGGGGAAGTGATGACCCGGAATTCGAGATCGAGAAGGTCTTGGCCCTGGGTAATGATCTGGGGCAAAACGAAGCGGTGGTGATGTATCCGGAAGGGACGCGGTTTAGTGAGGCAAAGCGCGAGCGGCTTTTGGAGAAATTTCAGGACGATGAAGAGATGCTGCGAATTTCAACAGAACTCGAAAACACACTCCCCCCCCTGCGCGAAGGTGGCGTCAAACTTCTGGAATCGACGCCCGATGCCGATGTCGTATTTGTCGCCCATCGCGGTGTCGATGACGCCGCCGCCATGTCCGATCTCATCACCGGCGGGCTGACGAAGGCCCACGTCGAAATCAAGATCTGGCGCGTTGCCGCAAGCACTGTCCCCCGGAACAAAGAGGACGTCCGAAAATTCATGGTCGACCACTGGAAAAAGATCGACAACTTTGTCGGCGAAACCAAAAGCGAAAAGACCTCGCCAGCGCGTCAGACCGTGGGTGCAGAATAGCCCTATTTAGCGAGACGCCTCTCTCCAGGCATCGATCAGTAGCGTTGCCGCGCGTTCGATCTGCTCGCTGTCATTGTCACAACCCAGCGAAAGACGCAGCGATGCCAGGGCCTCACGGTCTTCAAGGCCCATTGCCTTGAGCACCGGCGACGGCGCCGTTGCCCCGGCCTTGCACGCAGAGCCCGTCGAGGCATTAATGCCCGGGGCATGGGCCATCAACTCCACTCCACGTACGTCGGGAAACCGGATATTGAGTGTGTTCGGAAGACGTCGCTCTCGATCTCCGTTGACCTTCAGCCCGTCGATCCCGGCTCGGAGACGAGCCTCGAGGAGATCCCGTAGCCCGGCGATGCGACGCCGCTCGCTATCACCGCGACTGGCGATGACCTCACAGGCCTTCCCCAGAGCGACGATGGCCGCCACATTTTCGGTACCCGGGCGAAGTCCCTCCTCGTGATCGGCGCCTCGCATCAACGGGGCGATCTCCACGCCTTCCCGCACATACAGCGCCCCCACTCCCTTGGGGGCGTAGAGTTTGTGACCGGCAATCGTCAACAAATCGATGTCCTCGCTGCCAACATCGATGGGAACTTTTCCCACCGACTGCGAGGCGTCGCTATGGACGACAACCCCCTGGCGGCGGGCGTGCTCGAAGACGGACTCCACCGGCTGGATGACGCCGGTTTCGTTGTTGGAATGCATCATCGTCACCAATGCCGTGTCGCCGTCGATGGCGTCGATGGCGGCGTCGACCTCGATACTGCAATTCCCGTCGACACCGATGCGTTCGACACCGAGTCCGCTGTCTGCGAGATGGTCGCACACGGCAGACACCGCCGGGTGTTCAATTCCGGTGGTAACAATATTGGCCGCCGACTCCGCGACTTCGACAGCACCGAAAATCGCGAGATTATTGGATTCTGTGCCCCCGGAAGTAAAAATAATTTCACTGGGCGATGCGCCGATCAATTCCGCCACCTGACGACGGGCTCGATCCACTGCTCTTCGAGCGGAGCGACCGTAACGGTGGGTGCTCGACGGATTGCCGAATTCGCGCCGAAGATAGGGCAACATGGCATCCATAGCTTCCGGCATCACCGGCGATGTAGCGTTGTAGTCGAGATAAATCGGGTTATCCGATGTTCCGTCCATGCTCCACTCCCGGTTCTGACCTGTGTGATCTGCAAATAATTTTCATGACGAAATCGTTGCCGCCACTGGTATCACCGACGATGTGGCAGAACGCATCACGAAGCGAACACTGGGCGAACTACAGCGACGAAATCCCTACTACCGAGGCCACGAGCCACCCCTCGAAGTTAACGGACGCACCGTACTTCTGGTGGACGATAGCATCGCCACGGGCGCCAGCATATCAGTTGCCATCGATGCCATCGAGCGTCAGCACCCGCGGCGCATCATTGTCGCATCGCCGCTGTGTCCGATGCGCACCAGAACACGATTGGAACAACGGGTCGATACGCTGATTTGCCTCTACTGCCCGCAACCCTTTGGCGGCGTCGGCGCCTGGTATCGCAATTTCGGCGAGACCACCGACGAGGAAGTCCGGGCCATTCTCGACGCCCGCTCCCGACATCCGTCCTCAACGGCGATGAGCAATGACCAGCCGTAGCCAGGGGTAGATGGTATCCCGATAGGGCCGTCGGACTTCGAGTTCAAAGCCGTGACGCCCGAGGACTTCCCGGGCCCGTTGAAGGGTAAACGTCAGATAAAACATGATAAATGGCGGCTTCAATATCGCATTTCGAAGGTGCATCAAGCCGTTAAATACCCGGTACGCCCAGCGCCGCGGCGACCATACCGACGGCATCGGCGACGTCACGAAGATAAACCGCCCACCCGGCTTGAGCGCCCGGTAGACGCCACGAACGAAGCGATCTTGCTGAGGTTCAAGGATATGACCAAAGGACCCGAAGGTCGTCGCCACATCGAAGCGCTGTTGGTAGTCCATCTCCAGGACATCGCCGCATCGCAGATAAATATCCGCCGACCCCGGTGCCCCTCTGAGGTACGTCGACGCCTCGTCGATCATGCCCCGAGATCGATCAATTGCGGTCACCGACTGTCGACATTTGGAACGCAGTTGATGGGCCACCACCCCGTTTCCGCAGCACATATCGAGGGCCCGATCAATCGATTGGCGCCCTCCAACGGCCTCCACCGCCGGCTTCAGCACGTCATCGGGGGTCCGAAACGGGGAGTATTCGAATTTCGGCGCCAGCAGGTCGTATCCCCTGTCGGTCGACGACAGGGCCTGCCGGGCCATTTCCATCAACGTCGGGCCGCGCGGATCAAACATCGACAACTCTCAAAAAAGTACTGCTGAATCGACTCGCGCCGCCACCTTAGGTCACCAGCCCCCCGTTTTTAATCCCTATTTTCACGGACAGTTGTCGTTGACGTCGACCGTCGATTCACCGTCGCGCACACAGATACTGCGCAGTCGCAGATCGCCGTCCATCGACACCTCTTCGATGTCTTCGTCGGGCTCCACACTGTCGGTGCCCCGAAGCCGGATATCGTCGTCGTCTCCCTCCATCTCCATATTGCCGTTTTCGCCGACATCGACGCCGGCCCCTTCGTCAAAGCTCAATTCATTGCCGCTGGCAATCGTCAGGTTGGCCTCCACCACAATGACCCCGGTGATGCGAATGGGCACATCGAAACGTGCCCAACGGGCATCGTCGCTAATTGTGCCCTCCCGGACATAAATCGCGTCGGCATCGTTATTTCGATAGGACACCTCCGAGGTGAGTACATCGACCAGCGCCGGCGTGGTCCGCACCGGCTCCAGCGCGTTTTCCGTCCACTGATTTTCGCCGCCGATCGTCACCCGGCTGTCGCCGCTCATATCCAGGCCGTGACCGGCGCTTTCTCGCAGATCGACGTCAACCAACTCCGCCCGTCCATCGACGACCGTCACATTCGCCGGCCCCACCTCCGGCTGACCATCCCAGCTCGCCTCGCCGCCGCCTTCGACGGTCGCCGACTCGATGATGTTGTCGCGATTCGTCGTCTGGTCAAAGAGGATCCCCATCCAGCTTCCCCGATCGCCGTTGATGCCGCGAAACTCCACCGGCTCATCATCGTCACCGCGGGCGTATAGACTGCCGTCGTCGCGCACGTGAATGCCGGCTCCGGCGCGAAACTCCAGGGTCGTGCCCGGTTGCACACTGAGTCGAGCGCCGTCGACGACGATCAATTCGTCGACGACACCGCAGTCGTCATCGGCTGTAAAATCCTCCTCGATCAGCGTCGGAATGGCATCGACCCCGTTGCACTGGTCGTCCGCCGGCTCCGGGCGCGGGTCGTCTGTAAAGACGAAGCATCCCAGTGAAAGGGCCACCGCCATCGCAACAATGACCCCGAGATAAATCCTGTCGGCGTTGTTCTTCCGCATCGCAGCCCCCCCGGCCGAAAAACCTCCGTGCCATCCACCGACCTGCTGCTGTCTCCACCACGCTGCTGTCTCCACCACCAGGCCGCACCGTGGGTGACAAAATTATGCATCGCGACCGATACGTCGAGAAATGGCGGATGCTACCGCTCTCCGGTGGTCGCTCTTTTCACGGTTTCGATCCTGTGGCATTGTTGCCGTGTTCCAAATATTTTCGACGTTGAACTCCGATGTTGTCGCCCCCCTGCTGTCTTCATTGCGAGGAGGACTCCCATGGATATCTGCACCGCCGCTTCGACGAAGGGCCACGGTCTTGAAGCCGTCAACGAGGCCGTCAACTCATTGCGCGATGAATTGTCCGGCCCACCGGATGTCTGCTTTTTGCATACGACCGAAGATTACGACGTGGCCGCCGTCAACGACCGACTATCGTCTCTGCTGGGCGATGTACCGATTCAAGGGGGTACCTCCTGCCAGGCGGTGATGACCGAAAGCGGTGTGGCCGGTAAAGACAACCACCATGGACTGGCGCTGATGGGCATCCAAGATCCCGATGGCGCGTACGGGGTTGGTGCCGCAGAACTCGGCGACGAGCCCCGTTCGGCGGCACATCGCGCACTCCAGAAGGCGCTTCAGCAGGCCGGCCGCCCCGGTGAAGTCCCTCAGCTCATCTGGCTTACCGTCGCCCCCGGTGTCGAAGAGCAATTAATCGACGCCATCGGCGAAATCGTCGGTCCCGATGTACCGGTGCTGGGCGGAAGTTCGGCCGATGATACCGTCGCCGGCAACTGGCACCAATTTGCCAACGGCGATGTCTTTGACAACGCCGTCGTCTGCACGGCCATCTTTAGTTCCGGTAATGTCGGTTACTCCTTTCACAGCGGATACGAACCCACCGAACACTCCGGCACCATCACAAAGGCCTCCGGTCGCACCCTCGTTGAAATCGACGGCCAACCGGCCGCCGAAGTCTACAACCGGTGGACCGATGGGCTTATCGACGATGCCCTGGAAGGTGAGCACAACGTGCTCGGCGACACCTCTTTATTCCCTCTGGGACGCGTGGTCGGGACCATAGAAGAGACACCGTATTTCCAACTCTCTCATCCGGAGTCGGTATCAGCAGATAATGCCCTTGAGCTCTTTACCACTATCGAAGAAGGCCAGGAGATATGGTGCATGACGGGTACCGTCGACTCCCTGATTGAACGCGCCGGACGAGTCGCCGAGTCGACGCTGGAGACCTCATTTTCCGATGCCGATGAAGTCGCCGGAAGCCTCGTCATCTACTGCGCCGGCTGCATGCTGACCGTCGCCGATCGCATCGATGAAGTGGCTCAATCACTCAACACATCGCTAAATCACACCCCGTATCTCGGGACCTTTACCTTCGGCGAACAGGGTTGCTTTTTGGGCGGTGAAAACCGCCACGGGAATCTGATGATCTCGGTGGTGACGTTCTACTCTTGAGCTTCTGCACCTACTTGCAGAGGCGCCTCCGAACCATCGAACTCCTCGTTCCCTCCGACAGCCACGCCATCATGACCGATTCGGAAGCACTTCGAGAAACCCTCATCGACCTGGAGCGCTCCCGGCGCGCCGAGCGAGAGCTCCGAAAACAGACCGAAGGCTTATTGAAGGGGCTCGAAATTCTGGGTTCGATGGAAGCGACCGACGAGATGTTCTCCCGGCTCCTCGAGATGCTGGGCGATCTATTGGAGTTCGAAGAGGCGGCGGTGTTGACCGGCTCGACGGCCGACCAGTTGACACCGGTGGCGACGACGGATGCCCTGCCCGACGATCTGGTCTGGCACGGAGAACAACTGACCGAGCGAGCTTTGGAAGGCGAACCAGTGGCCGTCTTCAATGTCGATCTCGTCGTCGAGTGGAGCGACCTGGACGTCGACGCCTCCGTCGACATCACCTCTGCGCTGCACATTGGGCTTCGCAACAAGCCCAAGCCCTCGCTTCTGGTCTGCACACACTCGGAACCCGGATTCTTTTCGCCCGATCACATCGAGGTTGCCCGGCGATTTAGCATGCTGGCCACCCAGGCCCTTCTCAATCGCGATCTCCGGGAGTTGAAATTGGAGGCCTTCGAGCGCTCGGTGCGCGACCAGTTTTTCAGTGTCTCCAGCGATCTGATGTGTGTCGTCGATGCCCAGGGAACGATTCTTCAGGCCAATCCGGCGATGAATCGACAGCTCGACATCGAGGCCCAATCGCCGTTTATCGATTACGTCGACCCCGCCGATCGCTCCCGGGTCTCGACGCGGATTGACGAACTCGTCGACGGCGGCGATTCCGTCAGCTTCGAGGCTCGATTCTCTGATTCCGAAGGCCAGCCCCGCTGGCTGCAGTGGAATATGAGCTTTAACGGCGACGACGACTTATTTTACGGAGCGGCCCGCGATATCACAGATCGCAAACAGGCCCATCAGCGATTGCGCCAGCTCAATGCAGAATTGCGCGTCGCCCGCGACGACGCCCTGCAGGCCAATCGCGCCAAGAGTGCATTTCTGGCAAATATGAGCCACGAATTGAGAACGCCACTCAACGCCGTCATCGGTTACTCCGAGATGCTCACCGAACAATTTCAGCTCCAGGACAACGGGGAGTACGACACCTATATCGGTGATCTGGAACGCATTGTCGTCGCCGGACGCCATCTACTTTCGATCATCGAGAATGTCTTGGATCTCTCGAAGGTCCAGGCCGACCAGGTCCAGCTCGAGCCTCGAAACTTCCGCCTCCAACCCCTGGTCGAGGATATCGTCTCCACCATCGAGCCCATCGTAGAGCGAAATGACAACCGGGTCATCGTCGACGTCGATGACGAGTTGACGATGGACTGCGATGACAACAAGTTGCGCCAGATCATCTTCAATCTGGCGAGCAATGCCGCCAAATTCACCCACCGCGGAACCGTGGAAATCCAGGCCACAATCGAAGTCGTCGATGACGACGATTGGGTCGTAATTTCGGTCACCGATACCGGTGTCGGGATGAATGACGACGAACTTCAGGAGATTTTCGATGCCTTTAGTCAAGGCGATGACTCGACGACCCGTGAATTTGACGGCAGTGGTCTGGGACTGGCGATCACCGACCACTTCACGACGATCCTCGGCGGCGATATCGCCGTGGAGTCGACGCCCGGCGAGGGAACGCAGTTTACGGTCCGGATTCCGCGGGCCATTTCGGTCGACACCGACAGCGATGACACTCCAACGATAGAACCACCGGAGCCATCGGCCCCTGGACTCGATGTCGACGCCCCGACGGATTCCGATGACCGTACTGACTCCTCCGTCGACGAAAGACCCGTCGCCGATGACGGTGTTGTACTGGTCATCGACGACGATCCGGACTTTCAAACCCTGGTCGGTCGGACCCTCGAACAACAGGACTACGACGTCGTCCGCGCCGTCGACGGCGCCGAAGGACTCCACCTTATCGAACGGGTCCGACCGGCCGTCGTCCTTCTCGATATCACGCTGCCAGTACTCGACGGCTGGCAAATTTTGGAGATAGCAAAAAGCACGTCGTCGATTGCCGACATCCCAATCGTGGTTGTCTCCATGGTCGACGACCGCCAGCGCGGCCAACAACTCGGCGCCGACGACTACCTGGTGAAACCGGTGGACCGACGGCAACTGGTCGACGTCGTCGCCCGATGGAACAGCACATCGCCCGGCCGCTGATGACCTGCCCTGGCGTCGACCGGCAGGTGGCGTATGCCGGAACTTGTGATTAGCTTCCCGCTTGGCCGTCTCAAGACTCAGTAAACTTACCTCCCCAGGAGTTGAACTCACCATGAATGAACCCATCGACGCTGCCGAAGACCGCACGGTCGAAATCGACGCCGGAGATCTTCGGCTCGAGGCCACACTACACCTGCCCGAACACCCCCGGGGGTTGATCGTGTTGATGGAGGGGATCACCGGCGGTCGCTTTCGATCCCGCAACTGGTTTGTCGCCGGTGTCATGCACGACTACGACCTGGCCACCCTGGTCGTCGACATGCTCGATGACGACGAGGAACCGCTCGGGCCGGACTCCGACGAGCGCCGATTCGACATCACGGATTTGACCGAACGCCTCATCGCCACCCTGGACTGGATCGGCACCGACAACGACATCGGAGACCTCCCCGTCGGGTTATTCGGCGCCAGTATCGGCGCTGCCGCCGCACTTGTTGCGGCCTCCAGAAGGCCGGACTCCGTCGACGCCATCGTCTCCCGCGGCGGCCGTCCCGACCTGGCAGAAGATGAACTTCCCGATGTCTCCGCCCCCACCCTGTTACTTGTCGGAAGCAATGACTTTCAGGTCATAGAACTCAATGAAGAGGCCCTGGAGCAACTGGGCAGCGACAACTCCCAGATGAGTCTTATTTCGGGCGCCAGCCACTTCTTTACCGAACCGGGCACACTGGAACGGGTCGCTCACCTGGCCGGCAAGTGGTTTGAGCAACACGTCCGCGTTCCTGCCAGTTAACACGGACCTCTTCCACCCATGAGGAGACGCGCTCGGCGGTCTGCCATGACGGTAACGCATAGGGGATCATCGTTTCGAGTCCCCGATGCCCCTGATCGAATGCCCTCCATTTGCGAGCCATGATAACGCCTCGAACCGAAGTTGACGGTAGCAGGCTGCAATGTTGAGCCCTTACCGGCTAAGACACGGTGTCCAAGCGATGTCCAGGCTGTGTTGATTTAAGCGGTCCGAAGCGGCAGCTCCAGCGCGCTCTCGACGCGTCAGACGCACTGTGTATCGACGACTCAAGGCGTCGTAACCCAACTGATGCCCCCCGGATGACAAATGACAGCAGTACGCCGACTCACTGTATTTGCCCTCGCGTTGATGTTTTTTGTCTCATCCGTCGGGTGTGACGCCATCATGAGTACGACGGATGCCGAAGCGTCTCCATCCGACGAATCCGACGAGCATTCTGAGCCGATGCCCTCCGAGCAGGCGGAGGATACTGATGACCATCGCCCATCATCTCTCAACGGAAGCGATACCGACGCATTTGATGACTCGTGGCACGCGATCAACGAAGAACACTCCTAGCAACAACGGCTTCGTTTCAATGTCGGCGTTCTCGCCGCGACCGTCCAACATCTTAGAAGCGGTCAAAAAAGTCTCCCATCGGCATTCGCCGGCTGATTTGTCCGGCTTCTTTGCGCTCAATACTCGACTTATCCTCCGGATAGGCCTCTGTTTGATCGCTTTGAAGCCAAACAAATCATCTCGCCGAGCGCTGGGAGCGTAGCGACCGAATACTCTTGGGGTGCTCGGTCCGCTTTTTTTGACCGCTTCTCAAACCGGCAGACGACGAACAACAGGTCGATACCTCGACCATCCCCGGAGCGCTTGATGGCAAGACTCCAGAACAGATCGGCGTGTTGGCTCAGGAGGAACTGGATGGATTCATTGAACTCGATGAGTTGAGTCAGGAGGCCGCCCAAGAACTCTACGGAGAATTCGGTTTAGACATCGAAGATGAACCCTCCATCAGGGTCATCACCGAAGCCATCGAGGCCGCATTTTCCCCAGAGGAGGAGTCGGATCGTCGCGATGACGTCGACGCCGGGCCGTACGAACGCTGGGCGGCCACCGTACAATGTACTCACGCAAGCGGTGGAGACATACTATATGACGCATGACGAATTACCGGACAACCTGGAGGCCCCTCACACAGGGAGATATGCCGATCCTTACTGAAGTCCCCGAAGATCCCTGGGGCAATGACTATTTTTACGAACAGGAAGGCGAGAGGGACTTCACGATCATCAGTAAGAGAGAAGATGGAGAATTAAGGACGGAGCTGGACATGACTTCCGAGTGACCCCAAACCATTACGGGTCGTCATCTCAGTGCATGCTCCGCGCCTCAGCGGTTCTCCACGAGCTCTTTCGCGCCTCTATGCTTCAGCGTTTCAGCGTTTC
>LFFM01000725.1_pt1 | contig 23249 bp, 20 predicted proteins | sample 643131 | NCBI WGS metagenome assembly LFFM01 (sample SAMN03777445, study PRJNA286221) | soda lake metagenome | biome: soda lake; feature: Kulunda steppe; material: water; isolation source: sample Tc-Br brine of Tanatar trona crystallizer | place: Russia: Kulunda steppe | collected 2011-07
CCCCGCCTACACGTACCCGACGTATTTCACGCTCGTTTTTACCGCCGGGATCGCCGCCGGACTCGTGTTCTGGGGGCCCGCGGAAGCCCTGTTTCACTACGCCGATCCGCCGCCGTACTTCGGCGGGGAACCGGAATCGCCCGCCGCCCGCAACGGCGCGTTGGTGTACACCCTGTTTCACTGGGGCGTCTCGGCGTGGAGCGCGTACGCGGTCATCGGCGTTCCGATCGCGTACTTCGTCTTCGAACGCGGTGCCCCGCTCCGCGTCTCGGCGATTCTGACGCCGCTCGTAGGCATCGACGGCCTCGATTCCGCGTGGGGCAAGTCGGTCGATACTCTTGCGGTGTTCGCCGTCATCGGCGGAATCGCGACGTCTGTCGCGCTGGTAAGCGAGCAGTTCCTCACCGGGATCAGCTACCAGTGGGGCGTCACGACGGGACGGATCGGCCCGGTGCTTTTTGTGGGTGGCCTGACGGTGATCTTCGTTGTTTCGGCCGTCACCGGTATCCATCGGGGCATCCGCCGGATCGCGGATCTCAACGTCGCCCTGTTCGGCCTGTTCGGACTCGTCCTCGTGGCTGTCGGGCCGTTCTCGCTCGTTTCCGGCCGCGCGTCGGAGGCGCTGGGGACGTACGCCGTCGAGTTCGTCCCGCTGAGTCTGTACCTCGGCGGTGAGTGGGCCGTCGCCTGGACCGTCTGGAACTGGTCGTGGTGGTTCTCGTGGGCCCCGTTCGCCGGCCTGTTTATCGCCGCGCTGTCGCGGGGGCGTCGAGTCAGGACAGTCGTCTTCACGAGCGTCGTCGCGACGGCGGCGGCGACGATGGTCTGGTTTCTGCTGCTCGGCGGAACGGCGCTTTCCGTCCAACGCGGCGGTGAGACGGACGTTCTTGGAGCCATCGCGGAGCACGGCGGTTCGGAAGCCGTTGCCGGGTTCTCGCTGCTGTCGTCGCTTCCACTCGGAGAGCTCCTCCTGTTCCTCTTTTTGGCCCTCATTATCGTGTTCATGACGACGTCGGCGGACACGTCGACGCTCGTCGTGTCGACACTCGCGACGCGACGCGAGCAAGTACCGTCCGCGAGCCACATCGCATTCTGGGGAGTGTTTCAGGGCATGGTCGCGGTCGCCGTCCTCCTCGTCGGCGGCGCGGAGACGCTCCAGGCGCTTGCCGTCCTCACCGGCGGCCCGTTCGCGGTCCTTTCGATCGTTGCAGTGGTCGGGGTGAGTGTGACGTGGTATCGCCACGAGCGGGGGCATAAATCGCTCGTGCGGCGGGGCCTCGACAGGCTACCGAACATCCAGACGCACCACGACGTCGATCCGCCGGAGAAAAGATAACCGGCCCCGGGCGGACCGTCACACCCGCGCCGACCGTCGGGGTTCGATCCCGGCGATCCGGGTACAGAAGTTCTCGATGATCCGCTTTCCGGCGTCGGTGAGGATGCTTTCGGGGTGGAACTGGACGCCGAAGTGCGGCAGTTCGACGTGGTCGACGCCCATGACGATACCTTGTTCGTCGTTCGTGTGTGCCGTCTCCTCGAGGTCGTCGGGGAGGTCCTCTCGCTCGACAGCGAGGGAGTGGTACCGTCCGACCTCGAAGGGGTTCGCGACGCCGTCGTACAGCGCCGTCCCTTCGTGGCGGACCTCCGAGGGTTTCCCGTGGACGACGTCCGGCGCGTGCCCGACCGGCGCGCCGTTGGCCGCACAGAGGGCCTGATGGCCCAGACAGACCCCGAGCGCCGGATACATCGTCTCGGCGAACACGTCGATCGAGACGCCCGCGTCCGCCGGCGTCCCCGGCCCCGGGGAGACGACGATCCCGTCGGGATCGAGCCGCTCGATCCCCGCGACATCGATCGCGTCGTTCCGTTCGACCCTGACCTCGTCGAACTCGCCGACGTACTGGACGAGGTTGTACGCGAACGAATCGTAGTTGTCGATAATAAGGATCACTGGACCCCCTCCATCGGATCGACCGACTCGACGGCGAAGGAACCCTGTTCGCCCAAAGCCTCGTCGACGGCGGTCACGAGCGCGCGCGCCTTATCGAGCGTCTCCCGGTACTCCAGTTCCGGGACGGAGTCGTGAACGATGCCGCTCCCGACGCGAAGCCGGTACTCGCCGTCGTGGCGAACAAGCGTCCGGATGGTGATGTTCAGCGTCGCCCGGTCGTCGAAGCCAAAGATTCCGATGCTGCCGGTGTAGGGGCCCCGCCTCGTCGTTTCCACCTCGTCGATGATCTCCATCGTTCGGGGTTTCGGCGCACCGGTGATCGTTCCGCCGGGGAAGACGGCCGCCACCGCGTCCGCGATCGAGACGCCCTCGCGACGGTCGCCTTCGACGAGGCTGACGAGGTGCATTACCTCCGAGTACCGGTCGACACGGCGGTATTCGGTGACGTCGACGCTCCCGTACTCGCTTACTTTTCCGAGGTCGTTGCGTTCGAGGTCCACGAGCATCGCGTGTTCGGCGCGCTCTTTTTCGTCCGCGCACAAGTCACGCTCCAGATCGGCGTCATCCGCCTGCGTGTCGCCGCGGGGGCGGGTCCCGGCGATCGGTTCCGTGCGAAGCCTGGACCCCTCGACGTCCAACAGGAGTTCGGGGCTCGCGCTCACGAGGTCGACGCCCGGAAACTCGAGCAATCCGGAGTAGGGTGCGGGGTTCACGCGCCGGAGGGCGTCGAACGTCTCGACCGGATGGACCGCGGCCGGCGCGGTCAGTTGGTGGGAGACGTTCGTCTGGAACGTCTCGCCGTCGTGGATGAGTTCTTTGATCCGCCGAACGCGGTCGGCGAAGGCGGCCTCCCCGCACTCGCTCTCGAAGGTGGCCTGATTCGTGGCGGTCGGATGCGACCGGAGGTGATCGTCGCCCCGTTTGGCCAGTTCGGCCAACTCGACCGCGCGCTCGAGACCCACCTCGTAGGCGTCCGCCGGCGATTCGTCGACCGTGGGACACGCCGTAACGTGGAGTTCGACCGACTCGCCGTGGGGCGCTCGCCACGCGGCGACACGGTCGAACACCCCCAACTGAAGCCGCGGGAGACCGTCGGTGACGGTCGTCTCGGGGAGATCCTCGAGTTCGCGGGCGACGTCGTAGGAGAGCCACCCGAAGGCACCGCACGGATACGGGACCGTACACTCCCCACGGGCCAGTTGTTCCGACCCCAGCAACCGATCGATCGCCTCGATGCTCGGGCTGTCGCCGTCCCCTCGCGGCGCCGCGTCCGGACCGACCTGAACTCGCTCCGTGGGATCGACGCCGAAATACCCCCACCCGGACTGGCCCCCGGTCGTTTCGAGGTAGAAGCCGTCGACGTCGTTCTCGCGGACGCGTCGATACGCGTCGAAGGGGTCCGGGACAGTGACGCGAATCTCGATCGGGACGCGGGTCCCGGGCGGCTCCGTGGCTGCGGTCGCGACGAACGATTCCTCGTCGGTGACGACACGTAAATCATCCATAGTGTGAACGTCCTGAAGGAGGGGTTTCCCCTCCGAGTGGATACGTGTTTCAAGTACAGGTACGAGTAAAAATCTTGCGTAGAGCCCCGTTCTCGAACAAATACGGGAAGTATACCGGTGAAGATCCGAACATCCATCGGACATATTTCAATGGGCGTAGTATTCCCAACGGCAGGTTATACCGGCCGGACGTGACGGATGATTCGAACGTGTGAGTGGAAGGTGGACGCCACAGGGACGTGCGGCTGTGGGCCGGTGAGCTCTGCGCTCGCTGTCCCGCCCGAAGCTCCGCAACGCGAGGACGATCTAGAACCAATGACCACAGTCATCGACGGGAACGAGATCGCGAACCGGATCACGGAAGACGTCGGCGCCGCCGTGGATACACTCGCCGAGGAGGGTGTAAGGCCCGGGCTGGCGACGGTGTTGATGAGCAACGACGGGGCAAGCGAGACGTACGTGTCGATGAAGCAGCGTGCGTGCGACGAGATCGGTATCGACGGCACTCACCGGGAGATCGATCCGGCCGAACCGACCGCGACGCTGCTCGAAACGGTCGATTCGCTGAATGACGATCCCGCAGTACACGGGATTCTCGTCCAGATGCCCGTCCCCGACCACATCGAGAAGGCGGAGATCCTGAGTCGCATCGACCCGATGAAAGACGTCGACGGGTTCCACCCGGAGAACGTCGGGCGACTCGTCGCCGGGAACGCCCGATACAAACCCTGTACGCCCCACGGCGTCCAGAAGATTCTCACACACTCCGGCGTCCGGACGAAAGGGAAAGACGTCGTCATCGTCGGCCGGTCGGACATCGTCGGGAAACCGATGGCGAACCTGCTCATCCAGTACGGCGAGGGGGGCGACGCGACGACGACGGTGTGTCACTCCCGGACCGAGGACCTCGCCGCGAAGACGAGGGGAGCGGACATCGTCATCGCCGCCGCAGGGGTCCCCGAGTTGATCGACGGCTCGATGCTCACCGACGGGGTGACGGTGATCGACGTGGGCATCAACCGCGTCGACGTCTCCGAACGGCGTTCGGAGGGCACCCGGACGGAGTCTGACGGGGCCGACACGGACAAGGGGTACGAACTCGTCGGGGACGTCGAGTTCGAGAGCGCAAAGGAGAAGGCCGACATTATCACTCCCGTCCCCGGCGGCGTCGGTCCCCTCACGATCGCGATGTTGCTGTACAACACGACGAAAGCGGCGGGGTTGCAGTCCGGCGTCCCGGTCGAACTTCCGTAGTTCGAGGGACTCCGAGTTACTTTCTCTCGACTGTCCCACACTCCGGACAGGTTATTCGGACTCCATCGGGGTCGTCGGTCGTCTCGAGGAGGTCGTGGCCGGCGGCACACCGTTCGTGGACGTATATTTCGTGGTCGGCGTGGCCCGTCAGTTTGAACTGATCGCTCTCCGAGACCAGAACGATTCCGCGACAAAAGTAACATTCGTCGCTCATAGTAGATGATAATCGCCGGTATAAAGATAAAGGATCGGACAACAGTTGTCATATGCACACGTTGTGGCGTGTCTCCCAAAGTGTTTTATTACATACATTTCGTTCCACAAAATGTACGACGTTTAGTAAGTTGTGTAACGGAGATCTGTTTAACAAGGTTATCAGCGTATCCGGCAGTTCGATAAGGGCTCCCCGAATAGTGTGTCTGTATGCGGAGGCGAACCGTCGGGCTTCTGTTGGTCGCGCTCGCCGCGATGCTTTTCGGGACGCTCGGTATCTTCGGAAAGCTCGCCGTCAGGATCGATCTGTCGGTGACGACGCTTCTCGCCGCTCGCTTCGTCGCCGCGGGCGGGATCATCTGGGGCGTGTTGGTCCTCCGCGGCCGGGATTGGTCGCTCCCCGCCCGAACGGTCGGCCTCGAAATCGGGCTCGGCGTCGCGTACGGCGTCATGTCCGTCGCGTACTTCGAGAGCCTCGCGTGGCTCTCGGCCGGGGTCGCCGCGCTGTTGTTGTTCACCTATCCGGTGCAGGTGACGTTCGCGTCCGCGCTGGCGCTCGAGGAACCGGTGACGATCCCGAAACTCCTCGCGCTGCTCGCGGCCACGCTCGGCGTGGCGCTCGTCGTCTCTGTCGGTGACGGGACGGTCGCGTTGACCGGCGTCGTACTCGTCGGAATCGCATCGGTCTGTTATACGGTCTACACGATGGGGACCCACGTCATGATCGGCGGCGTCGCGCCGCTGGTCCACGTCGGATACGTTTTCGTCGGCGTGACGGCGACCGTTCTGGGGTACGGCCTGGTGACGCGCTCGCTGGCCGCCCCGGCTACACCGGAGTCGTGGGCGTTGATAGCCGGAATCACGGTCGTCGGGACGGTCCTGCCGCTCGTCTGTTTTACCGAGGGGCTGGCCCGGATCGAAGCCAGTCGTGCGAGCATCGTCAGCACGAGCGAACCGCTGACGACCGTCGTCCTTGGGATCGTACTCCTCGGCGAGGCGGTGACGGGTTCGATCGTGGTCGGCGCGGCCCTGATCCTCTCGGGGGTCGTTTTGACCGCCCCGAGGGCCGGACGGATCATACGCAACCGACTCGTTCGGTTCGGTGCCGACACCGGAGGAGATACGTGAGCGGTACCGCGGCCGCGTTCCGCGCTGCATCGTCCGAAAGGCCACAGCGGCGATCCCGGCCGCGTCCGGGATCAGTATCATCACGGAGACGGGCGTTCGATTCGACAAATTATAATATATTTTGTATAAAAAAGCGGCTGACATAACCGAGCCCGAATCGCATTTTCTGATTCGAGGTGACTCGAATAGAGGCTCGAAGAACCATCTAATGCGCTAACCCATTCCGTATCGATTATGCTTATTGATTAGTAAACTATTCCCGACACACGCACGGGACGCCGGCATACTGCCGTCCGTATCAGTCGGTGTCCGGGAGGACCCGGCCGTCGGTAGTGTCGGGCACGGCCACCCGCAACGAGACGACTCCGGCCCCGAGGAGAACGAATCCACTGGCGGTCGCGAACACGACGACGTACCCGAACGGCGACAACGCCCCGCCGAGAAGGCCGCCGACGCCGCCGCCGACAGCGACGAGCGCGCCGTAGACACCGAGGGCATCACCGCGGATCACGACCGGCGTCAGTTTCGTGACGAGCGTCGCCGCCGTCACCGCAATCGCCGCCCACGTCAACCCGACGATCATAAACAGGGCGGAAACCAGGCCGATAGCCAGAAGCGTTCCGCTGAAAACGACGCCGGCGGCGACGATGGCCGAGAACGCGACGCCGCGGACGAGGAGGCTCCCGACGTGAACTCGCGTGATCCCATAGGAGTCCCCGAGCGATGCCGCCCGATCGTAGAAAACCGCGGCTCCGACGTTCAGGATGAGGTACAACCCAAAGATCGCGTCCGAGCCGTAGCCGACATCCGAGAGATACGCCGGCAACGGGGCGAAGAACACGCCGAAGCCGGTGAAAAACAGAAACACCGCCGCGAAGTACGTCGCGAGCCGTGGGGTGAACCGCTCTCTGAAGCGCCGTGGGTTGAGCCCTCGCACGTCGATGCGCCCGGGCGTGAACGGGAACGACGCGCCGCGGACGTTGAATCGGCCGGCCGCGTGCACGAAGCGGGACAACCGGCGTGGCGTCGCCACGGCTCCCGGGTCCGGCGGTAGCGTCCGGGAACCCAACACGAAGGCCGTTCCGGCCGAAACCGAACAGACGAAAAAGAACGCCCGCTGTGCCGCGATCGTGCTCGTGACACGCGACCCGACGGCGATGATGAGAAACCCGCTTGCGAGCCCCAACGCCCAGCCGACGCCCTGGTACGTGTTCAGCCTCGCGATCGATCCGCTCCACCGCGCTTCGGGTTCGTCGGCGACGACAAGCAGCGTGAGCACCGGGGTCGCGGCCGCGAAACCGAGCCACAGGAGGGCGTTCGCGGCGATGACGAGCGCGATGCTGTCGAGGAGCGGAATCACGGCCATCGTCCCGGCGGTCACCGCCATCGCCGCGAGCGCGAAGAACCGCCGCTTCCCGGTTCTGTCCGCGAGGTTCCCGAACACGAGCGCCCCCGGAACCCCCACGAACGACGCCGACGCGAACAGGACGCCGAGCGTGAACGCGTCGCCGCCCAACTCGACGACGTACAGCGGGGCGATCAACGACGCGCCGCCGAACGCGACCGCCGCCAGCGCCCACGCGGTCAACCACCGGTTTGCCATGTCCCGTGCCGATGGCCGTCTCGAAAGGATGTATGTCCAACGATATGCCCGCCCGGACGACCGGACGGTTCCGGGGTTCGCGAACACGTCGCGGGCGTCCCTGACAGGGACCGCCGCTCCGACTCCCGCTCAGTACTCTGTCCCCTTCCGGGCCCGCTGGCCGGCGTCGATCGGGTGTTTTTCCTTTCGGACGTTCGTAACGAGGTCGGCGGACTCGATCAGGTACTCCGGGCGGCTGTGGCTCCCGGAGAGAACGAGTTCGAGCCGATCGGGTTTCGACTCGATCAGTCCGAGGACGGCTTCGGGGTCGACGAGCCCTCTGTCGGCCGCATACAGGATCTCGTCGAGAATGAGCATGTGGACGCCCTCGCCCGGGTCGGCGCCGAGAGCGATCGGTGAGGAGAGATCGGCCCTTCCGGCCGCCGCCACGAGTTCACCCGCCCGCTCGAAGCCGGCCTCGGCCTCGCTCTCGTGGTCGCGTTCGTCGCTACCGTCGTTCATCGCGTGCCAGCCGTAGTGGCCCAGGTTCTCGTAGGTGAGCCCCGGCATCGCCTCGATCGCGTTATACTCCCCGCGGACGTCCTCGACGCTGTCCGCGCCGCCTTTCATAAACTGCAACACGTGGACGCGGTAGCCGTGTCCGGCGGCCCGGAAGGCCATCCCGAGCGTCGCGGTCGTCTTTCCCTTCCCGTCGCCCCACCACACCTGCGTGAGGCCGAACTCCTCCGGGGCGGCCGGTTCGATCTCGCGGGCCTCCGGAGTCCGTCCCCGGCCCGGCGTTTCGCGGTCGGTCATACCACCGGTTTGTCGGCCCCGGATATCACACCTACGGATGCGGCGGCGGAAAAACGCGACGGGAATCTATCCTCGAGACGGCCGTTCGGTGCCGCTCACTCGGCGAGCGCCGCGCCGAAATCGTCGAGCGGGACGACCGAATAGTCGACCGAGAGGATGTCGCTCGTCGCCCGGATCTTCCCGACGAACGTCGAGATATCCTCGAGCGTTCCTTCGAGGATGAAAAGTTCCATGCAGTAGTGGTCGCCGACGTGGTTGTGAACGTTCGAGACGACGAGGGACTCGTGATCGTGGCGGATCCCCATCATCCGCTCCTCGGCGCTCGATGTCTCGTGGTCGAAGACGACGGTGACGACGCCCATCAGATCGCGGCCCTCGAGTTTCTTGTCCTCGAACTCGCCGAGCAGGTTCCGCGAGGCCTCCCGGACGACCTCGCTGCGGCCCGTGTAGCCGTGTTCGTCGGCGAACTCGTCGAGACGTTCCAGTAGTGAATCCGGCATCGAAACGCTGACTACGGTCATATGTTAACTCAGTCGGACAAATATATTAAGCATTATGAATCTCGCCGGTTTCCGGGCCCCGAGGGGTCGTCGAGTCGCCACGGATCGATCCACCGGTCCCCTCCGCAATTGTGCGTACCGCAACGATTTAACCGCACCGTATGTTATGTTGTGTCAAATGACACGACGGAGTAGAATCGGGGACGGCAGCGGTTCAGGGATCGGTCGGCGGCGGTGGCTAACGATGCTCGGTGCCGCCGGGGCGGCCGGTCTCGCCGGGTGTTCCGGCAACGGCGACGACCCGACGACCGGCACCGACGACGGCGCCCGGGGTCTCGACGAGGTCGACGGCCAGCCGACGGTTTCGGGGACGTACGATACGGTTACCGCGTCGTCGTTTACGACGTTGAACCCGCTGTACAACACCGAATCGGGCGCCGGAACCGCGATCGGGCGGGCGCTCGATCAGGGGTACACGTTCGACGCGAGCGACGAGTACTTCCCGCTTTTATACGACATGTCGACCGACGACGGCGAGGTATGGGTGTTCGATATCCGGGAGGGGCTGGAGTTCAGCGACCCCTACGGGACGGTCGACGCCGAATCGTTCGTCTATCTGATCGAGGAGGTCCACCAAAGCGACTGGGCGAACACGGCGAACACGAACGATTGGGAGGGGATCAACGTCGAGACGACGGGGGAGCTCCAGTTTCAGGCCGAACTCCCGGAGTCACAGCTGCTGTGGCCCGAATCGTTCGATCCCCTCGAGTACCCGATCCCACAGGGGTTGCTCGAGCCGTACGTCGAGGCCGAGGACACGGAGGGGCTCCAGCAGGACGGGGAGCTCCTCGAGTTGGAGTTCGCCGGCAACCTCGGCCCGTTCGTCCTCGATGAGTGGGACCGCGGTGCCGGAACCACCTACTCGCGAAACGACGAGTACTACATCCAGGAGATCGAGGAGGGGCCGGAGATTTTTTCGAACGCACCGTACTTCGAGGGAGCCTCGATCGATGTCGTCGAGGAGCAGTCCTCCCGGCTCGGCGCCCTCGAAACCGGTGAGGCGGACTCCGCGGGCGTCCCTCCGGAGCGGTTCGACGAGTTCGACGAGAACCCGGACGTCAGCATGCTTCAGATACCCCAGCCGTTCAACCGGATCCTCTCGGTCAACATGCGCGACAACGGCTGGAACGCCGGTCCTGGGAACCTCTTTCGGCACACGGCGTTCCGGCAGGCGATCGCGACGGCGATCAACAAAGACGAACTCATCGAAGGGATCTACCGCGACCTCGCGGAGCCACACTACACGTGGCAGCCCGACTGGTCGCAGTGGTACCCCGGCGACGAGGAGATCCCGTTCTTCGGAACGGGTGACCGCTACGGCGCCGAACCCGCACGGGAACTCGCGGAGGCGGCGTTCGAGGAGTCGGAGTTCGACTACCGATTCGACGGCGACCGCCTCGTCACGCCGGACGACGAGGGAGTCACCCTCGACGTGTATCATCTCGCCGGGGCGGAAACTTCACAGCTCATCGCGGAGTTCGTCGCCCAGGAACTCGACGACAACCTCGGCATCGATGTGGAGGTCGAAGCGATCGACGGGACCCGATTCGACGACGAGTTCTGGACCGCAACCCCGGAGGGTGGCGCGGACACCGTCGCCGGCGAGGAAGTGACCTGGGAGCAGCCGACGCCGAACAATCCCGGACCCCGTTCCGTGACGTCGAATGAGGCCTGGGACATGTCGCTCGTGTTCGGGCTGAACACGTTTCCCCGCAACCCACTCACTAACCGGACGTTCTTCGACGGGGCGAACTCGTTTTACAACCCCGTCGGCTACTACCCCGAGTTCGACGCTCGCGGGCTGTTCGCACGGGCGGGGGCCGCCGAAACCGAGGCCGAACTGAGCGACGCAATCGGGGAGATCTTCATCAATCTCGCGGAGGAACAGCCCTACATCATGCTCTCGTTCGGTGACGAGTTGGTCGGGTACAACCCCGATATCAGGGGACCGATCGAGAACTTCTCGAACGGCTGGGACTTCGCGGGGTGGCACTTCGCGGAATGACGACGATGCGCCCCGATCGCCCGACTGCCGGTCACCGGCCCGTCGGTCGCGTCAGCACCAGCCTTCGAACCGCATCCCGGGTCGCTTCAGGATGGGGCTAGCGCGATACGTCGCGCTGCGGATCGTCTGGGCGGCAGTCGTTTCGCTCATCATCGTCACCGTCACGTTCCTCCTGATGGCAGCCGCGCCCAACCCGGCGATTCAGGAGGCGGCGACGCAGGCGGCTCTCGAGGGCGGGGATCCACAGCAGGCGGTCGAACGCGAGCGCGAACTCCGCGGCCTCGACGAGCCACTGCACGTCAGATACCTCGATTTCCTCTCGAACATCTACACCCTCAACTGGGGTTGGTCGGAGCACCGAAGCCAGCCGGTGACCGAGGCGCTCGCGGAGGGAATCTATTACACCGCCCAGTACTCGATCCCGTGGACCGTCCTGACGATCCTGATCGGCCCGCTTGTGGGGGTGTACTCGGCGGCGAACATGTACTCGTGGCGCGATCACGCGGCGACAGCGTTCGCCTTCTTCGGCTACGCGATCCCGAACTTCTTTTTCGGGATCGTTCTCCTCCTGTTGTTCGGGGTGTGGCTCGATTGGATCCCCGTCGTCTACGACACCGACGTGGCGGTGTTCAGCGTCGACAACGCCGTCCAACTCGCGTTACCGGTGTTCGTCCTCGTGACGGGATCGATCGGCGCCGTCATGCGCGTCTCCAGAAACGAGTCGGCGGAGTTCCGGAACGCGGCGTTCATGAAGACGGCGAAGGCAAAGGGCGTCTCCCCGTTTCGGGCGTACGCCTACCACGTGATGCGCCCGACGCTCGTCCCGCTGTCGACGACGCTCGTCAGCCAACTGCTCGCGATCTTTCTCGGCTCCTCGCTGCTCGTCGAGGTGGTGTTCGGCATCCCCGGGCTGGGACGGCTCACGTTCGACGCGCTGATCGCACAGGACACCAACCTGGTGTTGGGCGCGACGCTCGCGTTCACGTTCGTCGCGGTGGTCGGAAACCTGCTGGAGGATCTCGCCTTCACCGTGTTGGATCCGCGGATCAGCTACGACGATAGATAACCATGCCAACCGAAAAACCCGATCGGTTCGACCGGATCGACTGGGAGGAGGAGGCCGGTTCGGCCGGCGTCTCCGTCTCGATCAACACGGTGCTTTTCGTCTGTACCGCCGTGTCGATCCTCGCCGTCGCCGCCTACGACTACTGGTTCGTCGGCGATCGGGAGGCGACGTTCGAGGCGCTCGGGCGGGATTTGGGACTGTCGGCGCAGTTCGACGCCCTCGGGCTCCGTTACGATCCCGGCGCGATCGAGTACCTCTTCGCGCTCACGCTCGGTCTGTTCGTCTGGTATCTCCTCGCCCCGCTGTATCAGAACCCCCGGATGACGCGGTACTACTGGGACCGCTTCAAGCGCAACCGCCCGGCGGTCGTGAGCCTCGGGTGGTTGCTCGTCGTGTTCGTCGGCGGGCTGATCGGGCCCCTCGTCCTCTCGGCCCCCCAACAGGACGTCCTCGCCGGCCATCAGCCGCCGGTGTATATGTCGATCGATTCGGCGAACGTCGCTCGGTGTCTCGGCGACACCGTCGCGGGCAGGTGTCACGGGACCTTGGAGTACCCGCTCGGAACGACGCGGGCCGGAAAGGGGGTGTTCCGAACGGTCGTCTACGGGATGACGATCAGCATGCAGATCGCCTTCATCACGACGACGATCGTCGCGGCGATCGGCATCACGTTCGGGACGGTGTCGGCCTACGCCGGCGGCTGGGTCGACGAGATACTCATGCGGTTCGTCGACATCGTCCTCTCGTTTCCGACGCTTCTGTTCTTCCTGTTGATCCTTTATATCTACGGCGCGGGGCTCGGCATGTTCATTCTCGTCTTCTCGCTTTTCGCGTGGGGTGGGACCGCCAGATACGTCCGGAGCAAGGCCCTCTCGATATCCGAGGAGGAGTACGTGCACGCAGCCAAGGTCAGCGGTGCGGGGACCTACCGGGTCGTCCGCCGCCACGTCGTTCCGAACACCGCAAGCAGCATCATCACGCAGTTGACGCTTCTCATCCCCGGGTTCTTGCTCGCCGAGGCGCAGTTGGCGTTTCTCGGGTTGGGCGACTCGGGGATCGACTCGTGGGGGCAGTTGATCTCAGCCGGCCGGAGCGACCTCGCCTTCGCGCCGTGGATCGTGCTGGCACCGGGCATCGTCCTGTTTTTGACCATCCTCGCGTTCAACTTCCTCGGAGACGCCCTGTTGGACGCGTTGAACCCCGAGGCGGAGGCCGAGAGCGACCGATGACCGACGAACCGCTCCTCAGCGTCGAGAACCTCACCACGTCGTTCGAGACGGACGCCGGACGCCTCCTCGCGGTCGACGGGATCGACTTCGAGGTCGACCGCGGGGAGACGGTCTGTCTCGTCGGCGAATCGGGCTCCGGAAAGACGGTCACGACCGAGTCGATCACTCGATTGATAAAACAGCCGCCGGGGTCGATCGAGGGGACCGTCAGGTTCCAGGGGCGGGACCTCGAGGATCTCACGGAACCCGAGCTCAGATCGATCCGAGGCGCCGAGATCGCCCACGTGTTTCAGAACCCACAGGACGCGATGAACCATTGTTATACGGTGGGGTGGCAGATGATCGAGGCGATCCGGATCCACGAGGACGTCCCGAAGTCGGTCGCTCGCGCCCGCGCGATCGAACTCCTCGATCGGGTCGGGATCGCGACGCCGGCGGCCCGGATCGACGAGTACCCCCACGAGTTCTCCGGCGGCCAGAAACAGCGAGTGATGATCGCGATGGCGCTTGCGACGGATCCGGACCTGCTCATCGCCGACGAACCCACGACGGCACTGGACGTGACCGTCCAAGCCCGTATCCTCCGGCTGCTCGAGGAACTCCAGGCGGAATACGATATGGGGATCCTCTTTATCACCCACGATCTCGGCGTCGTCAGCGAGATCGCCGACCGGATCGTGGTGTTGTACGCCGGAAAGGTCATGGAGCGCGGCCGCGCGGCCGACATTTTCGAGCGCCCGGCCCACCCCTACACCCGTAACCTCCTGGCGTGTCTCCCGGGTGTCGGGTCCGGGCTCGACGGTATCGAGGGGTCGTTGCCGGACCCGACGGAGCCTCCCGACGGCTGTCGGTTCGCTCCGCGGTGTGAACACGCCGTCGGGGCGTGTTTCGAGGGCGGGCAACCGGCGGAAGTCGAGATCGAACCGGGACACGCCGTTTCGTGTATCCATTACCACGACGGCCACGACGAGTCGACGCTCGGGCCGCCGTCGGGCCGGCTGACGAGCAAGAACGAGCCGGCGGAGGGTCCCGATGACGGATACTAGTCCGCTTCTCTCGGTTCGCGGGCTGCGAAAACATTACCCGATCAAGCGCGGGGTCCTGTCGCGAACCACGGGAGCCGTCAAGGCGGTCGACGGCATCAGCTTCGATATCGGCCGCGGGGAGACGCTCGGCTTGGTCGGCGAGTCCGGCTGTGGGAAATCGACCGCCGCGAGTTCGATCGTCCGGCTGGAGGAGCCGACGGGCGGCGAGGTCATCTTCAACGGCGGCGGCCGCGCCGGCGCATCCCGGGCCGATGACGGAACGCATCCGAACGACGTGACGCGGTTCGACCGAAAGGAGCTGAAAGCGTTCCGGCGGGACGTCGGGATGATCTTTCAGGACCCGACGTCGAGTTTCGATCCGCGGATGACGGTCGGGGCCGCGGTCGCCGAACCGCTGTCGGTTCACGGACTCTCCGGGCGGGGGCGGCGGCGGTCGATCGTCGAGGACCTTCTCGAACGCGTCGGCCTCTCGGCGACCGATTACGACCGATATCCCCACGAGTTCTCCGGCGGTCAAAAACAGCGGCTCGCGCTCGCCCGTGCGCTCGTGCTCAACCCCGAACTCCTCGTCGCCGACGAGCCGGTGTCGGCGCTCGACGTCTCGATCCAAGCCGATATCCTGGCGTTGATCGAGGAGATACAGGACGAGTTCGGGCTCTCGGTGCTTTTCATCAGCCACGACCTCTCCGTCGTCAGGGCGCTGTGTGATCGTGTCGCGGTGATGTATCTCGGCGAGATCGTCGAAGCCGGGCCGACCGAGGCGCTGTTTTCCGATCCACGACACCCCTACACCGAGGCGTTGCTGTCCGCGATCCCGACGCCGGACCGCCGGGTCGATCGCCGCGAGATCGAACTGACAGGGACCGTTCCGGACCCCGCCGATCCGCCGACTGGCTGTCGGTTCCACACCCGGTGTCACAAGGTCGTCCAGCCGGACGGGATCGACCTCGAACAGCCGGTCTGGCGGCGAGTGTTGGCGTTTCGGAAGCGCCTCGAGGCCGGCGAGGTTGATCCCGATTCGATCCGCCAGGGCGCCCGGACGCGCGAGCAGGCGGGTGAGGGGGACGCCGACGTTACAATCGAAACGCGGCTACGGGCGGAGTTCGACCTCCCGGGGACGCTCTCGGATCCGGGGGCGGAACGCGAACTCGCGGCGGCGATCGAGGCCGTGCTCGACGACGATCCCGATTCGGCGGTCGAACGGCTCGAAGCGGTGTTTTCGACGCCGTGTGAGCGCGACCCCCCCGAGTTCACCGACCACGGCGGTGATCACCGTTCCGCGTGTCTCCGCCACCGGCCGGACGTGCCGACGGAGCCGGGAGGCTGAAAGGCGGTCGGTGTCGGGCTTCCGGCGGTCCACGCTACCCCTCGTCGGGCCGTTCGGTATCCGGGCCGAGCGCCAAGACGTCGATCGAGTCGGGAAGCGCGCGGAGCGCCGACTCGGGCCACCCCCAGTGGGCGACGGCGAACTCGGTGTCCGGGTTGGATTCGGCCAGCCGGCGGACTCCCTCGGCGGCCGCCTCGTACCCCGCCCGCCCGAGTCGCTCGGGGCGCTCGGCGGTCAGCGGGTAGCTATCCGAGAGCGCCGGCGGGACGGGGCCGAACGGCGGCCGCAGCCGCCACGTCTCCTCGAAGCGGCTGTTGTCGTCCCCCGCGGAGAGCAACACCCGATCGCCGTCGACGGCGAGCCGCGAGAGCCGGTCGTGGTGGCGGCGCACCTCCGGGCGGCGCGCCGAGTCGGCGGAGAGATGAAAGAAGGCACCTTTCGAGACGGGGTCGGAGCGCTCGAGCGCCGCCGCGTCGTCGAGCAGTTCGCGGTAACCGTCGACCATCGCCGGGTGGCTCCGCGCGCGGCGCTCGAGCAACTCGAAGAGGGTTCCCTCCCGGATCGCTCCTTTGACCGTCCGCAGTTCCCGGTAGCTGACGTGGAGGTTGTGGCGTGCGAGCAGTTCCTCCCGTTGGTCGTCCGGGGTCGATCGAAGCGTCTCCGGAGTGTGTTCGGTACACACCGGACACGAACAGGGAAAGTACTCGAGGGCATCGAGGTGGTCGGTCCCGGAGACGGTCAGATAGCGCCCATCGCGTGCGTACAGCGCGTAGGCGGCCGAATCGAACAGGTCACAGCCGGCGGCGGCGGCCAGCGCGAACATCATCGGGTGGCCGGCCCCGAACAGGTGGACCGGCGCGTCGGCCCCCAGACCGCGCTTGGCCGCCCGAACGACATCGATCATCCGGGCGTAGCGGTAGCCGTTCATCAGCGGGACCACGGCGCCGACCGGGAACACGTCGAGGCTCGTCCCGTAGGCGTGGGCGGCGGCGGCTTCGCGGAGATCGGGATACGTCGACCCCTGAATCGGCGCGTTGACGAGCATCTCGCCGACGTCGACGGATTCGGCTGCCTCGATCCGGGCCTGCGTCGTTTCGAGCTCGGACTCGGCGCGCTCGCGGGCAGCGTCAGGCGGCGTCGGAACGTCGATCGGCGTCCCGATGTCGGAGCCAATGTCGCGCTGGAACTCGAGGATCTCGGCGTTCGTCACGGAAATCTCGCCGTACTCCGAGAGCTGAAACGATCCCGAGTCGGTCATGATCGCCCCGGAGAAATCGTACAGGTCGGCGAGGCCGTCCTCCAGGGCCCGTTCACGGAACTTGTCGCTCCCGTAGAGAATGTACCCGTTCGTGATGAGGATCTCGGCGCCGAACTCCGATTCGAGTTCGGCGGGGGCGACGGTCCGGAGGTGTGGGTTGATCACCGGCAACAGCGCCGGCGTCTCGACGGTGACGCCCGCGCGGGGGACGGTCAACTCGCCGATCCGTCCGGCACCGTCCGCGTCCCGTATCTCGAAGATGTCGCGCATTGACGGACTGACGGCACCCCGAGGCATAAGCCGATTGGAACCCGCTTGAGTGCGTTCGGGCTCCGGGTCGAGTCGGGGGCGCTGCGGGCACGAGCGAGGTCGCGGGGGCCAGTCGTCCGGCGATGCCAAACCCATAAGACGCCCGACCGCCCACCCACGGGTATGGAATGGCGACTGTTCGCCAACCTCGCCGAAGCCGCCGGCACGAAGCGTGCCGATGTCGAGGCGGGGGCGGGCGACACCCTCGGCGACGCGTTCGAACAGCTGCTCGAGGAGTATCCGGACCTCGAACCGATCGTCGTCGACGCCGACGGCGAACTCCGAGAACACATCCAACTCCTCCGAAACGACGCCGATCCCTTCACGACCGAGGCCGGGTTCGATACGGTTCTCGGCGACGACGACGATCTCGCGCTGTTTCCGCCCGTCAGCGGCGGCTGTCGCGGATAGCGGGCCGCCTCGCGTTCGGGTTTCGGGGACGGATACCGGTCGCTGAATAGCACAAGCCGTTCTTTGAGTTTCCACAAGGAGTTCCTTCACTCGCCGCGTACGTGGAGTATGTCCCTCGATAGACGCGGGATCCTCGGGCTGACCGGGGCTGGCGTGAGCCTCGCGGTTGCCGGCTGTCTCTCCGGGATCGACGGTCCGAACGGCGCCGAACCCGCCGTCGAAGCGGCCACGACTCCCTTTGTGACCCACACCGACCGTCCGGCGTGGGACGAGGCGAGCGACCACGGGCGGGTGACCGTCGTCGACAGTGAGGACCGCGAACGTGCCGTTATCGGGCAGTACGACCTCTCGGAGTCGCGCCGGGAGGCGGTCCGGGAGTTCCTCTCGGGGATCGACTACGACCACGAACGCCTCGTCCTCGTCGAATCGGCCGGGCCGGACGCCTGCCACGACGAACTCGAGTTTGCGTCGATCGAAGCCCGTGACGGCCGGATCCGTGCCGCGGCCTCCGTCGTCGATTCGAGCGACGACGAGACGGCGTGTGCGACGGTCGTCGTGTTCCCCTCGGCGCTCGCACGGATCACGTTCGAAGACGAACCGCTTGACGCCGCGACGGTCGAGTTGACCGACGGCTGGGACGAGACGGCAACCGTGGACGCGACCGCGTCCGACCGGATCGGCCCCGACATCGACACCCTCGAGGGGTATATCCGCCCCGACGGCGATCCGGATCCGATCGATCCCCTAGAGTGCGATGCCGACGGCGTCGAGCGTCATCCCGCGTTTTTCGACGACAACGAGGTCACGTGGGGCGACGTCGAACACGACGGCGACCCCGCGTTGGCGCTTCGGATCGGCGAAACCGAGTACGGGTACGGCGACACCGCACGGATCCGGCTGACGAACGTCGCGGATCGAACGATCGACACTGGAAACGGCGCGAAGTACAACCTTCAGGCGTACACCGAAGAAGGGTGGCAGGACATCCGCGTCGGCGACGAGGACCGGTTCTTCGAGTACACCGACGAAGCGATCGTTCACTACCCCGGCGAGGGGTTCGAATGGTCCATCGAGCTGACCGAGAGCGCGGTTGCGGCGGCCGCGGCTCACGACCACGTCGAGGTCTGTCCGGACCTCGAACCGGGACGCTACCGGTTCGTCTACTGGGGAGCGATCGACGGTGCGGTCGCCGTCGCGTTCGATCTCAAATAAGAAGCGAACGTGTGTGTCGGACCGACCGGTCGGCGGTCGACGCGATCGTTCAGTCGTCGGCGGGTGCCGCGGAGTCGCCGGCGGAGACGCCCGTACCCGGCCCGACCTCGATTTCGAGTTCCTCGAGTTTCTCGTCGGTGACGACGCCGTCGACCCACCCGCGAACCTCGTAGTACTCGGCTTTCATCTCGTCGAGTTCGACGAGGCTGCCGTCGACGCCACCCTGTCCGGGGATCGCGCCCTCGGCACCTTCGACGAACCGTTCGGGGAGGTCGTCGTCCGCGCCGTCGAAGCCGTTGAGGTTGTTGTAGTACCGCTCGAGCGCGTAGATACGCTCACCGGCGGTCATGAGTTCCTCCTCGCCGACGTCGCGGCCGGTCATGCCGTTGTACTGGAGGACGTACTCCTCGACACCTTCCGCGAAGGCGTTGAACTTGCAGATGTCGAAGCTATCGGAGATCGCGTGCAAGTCCTGGAAGAGGGCAGTCAACTCGCCTTTGCCCTCCCACTCGACGGGGTCGACTTTCTCCGGGATGCCGAGGATCTCGGCCGCCGGCGTGTAGCCGCGCAGGTGACACGCGCCGCGGTTCGAGGTCGCGAAGGCGATGCCCATCCCCTTCATACAGCGGGGATCGTAGGCCGCGATCGTCTGGCCCTTCACGGAGAGTTTGTTGTCGTGGGCGTCCATGCGGTCGGCGACCCGGCGTGGGCCCTCCGCCAGTAGATCCGCGAGGTCGGTCTCGCGGTGGGCGATCTTCGAGATCATCTCGACCATCTCCTCGGAGTCGCCCCAGTCGATTCCGTCGCCGAGGTCGTCGAGTTTGCCCTCCTCGGTCATTTCCATGGCCATCGCCATCATGTTGCCGACCTCGATGGTGTCGATGCCGTGGTCGTTACACCGCTGGAGCATCAGGGCGATCTCGTCGCGATCCGTATGCCCCGAGTTCGGGCCGAGCGCCCACGCGGACTCGTATTCGTAGGACTCGGTCCGGACGTTCATATCCTCGCCTTTGTGCATCACGTCGACTTCGACTTCCTTCTTGCAGGCGACCGGACAGGAGTGACAGGTCGGCTCATCGACGAGGATGTTCTCGCGGACGTTCTCCCCCGAGACCAACTCGGCGTCGAACCCGTCATCGCCGAAACCACCTTCGCGGGCGGAGGCGGTCGAGGTGTACTTGCCGTTGTTCGTCGGCAGTCCCGACATCTCCTCGGTCGCGTTCATCAGAACGTTCGTGCCGTACAACGAGAGGCCGCCCTCGTTGGGCGCAGTCACGTCGGACTCTTGGATGACCTCCATGGCCTGTTTGTGCCCCTTCTTGAACGTCTCGGGGTCGGCCGGCTTTTGCATCTTCGTCGTGGACTTGACGACGACCGCCTTGAGGTTCTTCGATCCCATCACGCAACCGGTACCGCCGCGGCCGGAGGCCCGGTCGTCCTCGTTCATGATGGCGGCGTATTTGACGCCGTTTTCGCCGGCTTCACCGATCCCCATCACGGAGAGGTTCTTTCCGTAGGACCCCTCGACTTCCTCTTCGAGGGCGTCGCGGGTGTCGTGGAAGCCCTCGCCCCACAGATGCGATGCGTCGCGGAGTTCGACTTCACCGTCCTCAACGACGGCGTAGACTGGACTGTCGGCCTTACCTTCGAACAGCAGGCCGTCGAAGCCGGCCCACTTGAGGCGAGCGCCGGACCAACCGCCGTGGTGGGAGTCGGTGACAGTCCCCGTGAGCGGGGATTTGGTACAGATCGCGATCCGGCCGCTCATGGTTACCTGTGTCCCCGTCAGCGGGCCGTTCATGAACGCGAGCAGGTTCTCCGGTTCGAGGGGTTCGACGTCGGGGCCCTGATCGAAGACGTACTTTACGCCGAGGCCGCGCGCGCCGATGTACTTCTCGGCGTCCTCTTGATCGACACTCTCGTAATTGACGCTCCCGTCGGAGAGGTCGACGCGAGCGACGTGGTCGTGGAATCCGCCTAAGTCTGTCATGGTATGCTTCATCATTGTTTATGTTCCGCTGTATGTTAGGCGTTACCCTCCCATCGAAACTATTATTCATTACTTCGCTCCGCGGAAAACGGCGATTGTAATTCTGGGCGGGATTATGCCGGAGTTCGTCATCAGTTTAGCCGTCTCCGATTCAATTATTTCGAGGCTCCGGGCATCCGGATCCGAGGTGGCCGGCATGCCGACAGGGACAAACGGCCGCGAGACCGATACTTCGGGGCGATACCCGTGAACGGATATTTGTGTGTGTGCGTACCTCGTGGTTGCTGATACTGTCGGACGTGATTTCGTGAAGATCCGAACCGCCAAACTCCCAAAACTACGCGGTGGAGCTTTTTTCGACGAGGCTGCGATTCACGTAGTTACGTCCGACAGTATGAACTGGATGGACGCGGATCCCGGAGCGCCGGACGAGGTGACCGACGCGGTCCGGGAGCGACACCGTTGAGGCCGCCGAGTCGCTCAGTACGACGGGATGGTTCGCCGCGCTAACGACGTCAACTTCGGTCTCGCGGCCGGCATCGTGACCGACGACGTCGCCACCGCCCACCGGGCCGCACGCGACATCGGGGCCGGGAACGCCTGGGTGAACCAGCACAACTCGTTTCCGGCCGGACGGCCGTTCGGCGGCTACAAACAGTCCGGGGGAGGTCGCGAAACCGCCCGCGAAACGCTTGAAGCGTACGCGCAAACAAAGGCGACCAACGTCGGATTCCAGTGACGACGGGAAAACCGACATCGAGGGTGGCCAGTGCGCTCGGTACCGGCGTTATCACCCGTCCGAGCCATCAAACACCGTCGCCCGCACCCGACACGCTCGTCGCCATCGCAGGTGTCGAATACCCACAAGGTTGATCGGGTGGCTAAGAGTTATATAAAGGCCAGCTAAACCTGACACAACAACCGCGATGAACCGTAGAAACGACGCTCTTGACGTGGACCTCTCCCCACGAGACATCGTTCTTTTGAAGGTCCGCATCGACAACCCGACCGCCCCCGTCCGCGAAATCAGGGACATCCTCGAGGAGGAGTACGAGATCGAGCTATCGCACAACCGCGTCAACGAACTGCTCCACGAGATGGCCGACCAAGACGCGTTCCGCGAAGTCATCCTTCCCAACGAACGGATCTTCGACACCCACCAGTTCCGGATCGCGTTCCACTACCCCAATTTCGAACAGCAGTGGGAGAGGTGTTACTGGGACCTGATGGAGGACCCCCACGTCGTCATGTTCTGTAACGCCGACGGCTACTACCACTGGCAGCTCATAATGCGGTTCAACAGCGACCGCGAGGCGGAGCGCTGGATTCATCACTTCTTTAAGAAACACGGCGGCCTCATCGCACAGTTCGACAACACGAAACTCCCGACGGTTCATAAGTTCCACAGCCAGGCGTCCGTCTTCGACGAACTCCTCTGGCAGTCCGAGGAGGGGCGTGAGTACCTCCAGAACGCTCAAAGGGAGCCTCACGAAAGCGGTGTCATCACCGCCGGCGGGGGCGATGCGGGCAGCGATATCGCCTGATCGACCCGCCGGCTACCGATCGGCCCCCGCGGCTCCAGTCGCCGCCGTGTCGCCCGTGTCAGTTTATTAATAAAAACCGTTATAAATCCATGCAGTATGGTGTACGGTGAACCATGTCACAGCTCGATGACTTCCTGATACTGCGGGAGTTACCGGAACCGATTACGGCCGAGGAACTGGACGCGGCGGCGGAGGCCTCGGGTGAGACACTTTCGAAACTCCGCGGGGAGGGCGTCGGCATCGAGTGGGTCGACTCGGAGGTGTTGACCGACGACGACGGCGGGATCGTCGGCACCTTCTGTCATTACCGCGCCGAAAGCGAGGACGCCGTCCACGAACACGCCGACCGCGCCGGGCTCCCGGCGACGAAGGTGACTCGACGCGGCGAACCGCTGGCCGGTGAATGACAGCCGGCCCGGGCTGGCCGTTTCAGCCGTATTATTTCGGGCTCTACCACTGGCGAGAGCGCGGTCGCCGGCTTCTTTTCGGAGGTGCCGCGGCCCTCTGTGGGGCGGCGCTCGCTCGAAGTGACCGACGGTCGTGGCCCCGCGCCCTCACCGGATCAATAGCAGTCATCTGGGGGGTGCTCACGGCCGGGCAGGCCGTCACGTCGCTGCTTTCGCCTCCACCGTGGGTACTCGGCCGCGACAAGTACGAGGCGCTCGCGGCGGAACTCCCGCTCTCGGACGCCGTCCGCCTGCTCGACGTCGGGTGTGGGACGGGGCGGTCGCTCGTCGGGTTGGCGCCGGCCGTCCCCGAGGGCTGTTCTGTCGCCGCCCTGGACACGTTCGACGACCGGATCATCCTCGGCAACGGCGGGCGGTTGGCGGAGCGGAACGCCCG
>LFFM01000726.1_pt1 | contig 23247 bp, 25 predicted proteins | sample 643131 | NCBI WGS metagenome assembly LFFM01 (sample SAMN03777445, study PRJNA286221) | soda lake metagenome | biome: soda lake; feature: Kulunda steppe; material: water; isolation source: sample Tc-Br brine of Tanatar trona crystallizer | place: Russia: Kulunda steppe | collected 2011-07
CGATCGCTGCGCCACGCTCGGGCGACTGCGACGACCCCCGCCACCGCGGCCGCACCCGCGATCGCGACGGTCCCGGGGTCGTCCGTGATCGGCGGCGGCGATCCGGAAACGCCGATGGCCGCGATCACGCTGACCGCGAACGCACCGCCGACCCACCGGAGCGTCCCTGCGAACCGAGTCGGCGATGCCTCGGTCGTCGCTTCATCACCTGCCTCTGGCAGCGTCACGTCCGTGAGCACCCCTGCGGCGTACACGATCCCGCCGTAGAACCCGGCGACGAGAAACGCGTTCCCCGGAACGGCAGTGGCGATCGCGCCCAGTCCCACGGCGACGCCGATGACGGTCACCGGGCGGGAGTCGAGGCCGCTTCCGATCCCGATCGCCACGGCGGCCCACGCCAGCCAGAGCCACGCGTCGAGCCCCACCACGTCGGCGATCGAGAACAGTTCGGCCAGTTGGAACAGGGTAACGCCGGTGAAAAGCGCCGCCAGCAGCCACAGACCGTGTGCGGTTCGCGGGGACCGGTCGCCGAGGTGGACGGCACCGCCTGTCGCCGCGAGCGGTACGCCGAGGAGAACGAGTGCCCGGAGGGCGGCCGGGATCGACTCCCAGCGCTCCAAGAGGAACGTCCCGACCCCGACCGCGATCAGCGCACCACCCATCAGGGCGAGCGCGACGACGACGCGCCGGTCGCCGAGGAGCCCATCCTCGCCCGCGTCGTCCGACTCGAATTCGGTCTCGCTCGTCTCGAACGCGCGGATGCGCGCCGCAGTCGACTCGTCTATCACCTCTTCTTCGACCCATCGGTTGAGGGCGTCTCGGAGGGCATCGGGGTCCATGACCGGGTGTTCCGACGCGTCAAAAAAGTAGCTTACCCCGGGTATTCCACCGAGACCGACGCTAGATCCCGGCGACGTCCCCGACGTTCACAGCTCCGCGACGTCCTCGATCGCGTCGGTGAGTTCGCGGACCGACTCGACGGTGTGTTCTCCCATGTGCCCGATCCGGAACGTCTCTTCCGCGAGGTCGCCGTAGCCGTTCGAGAAGGCCATGTCGTACTCCTCGCTCACCTCTTCGATGGTGGCCGCGACATCGATGTCCTGTGTGTTCTCGATACAGGCGACCGTCTGCGACTCGTATCCCTCCTCCGGGAACATCGCGAAGTGCTCGTCGGCCCAGTCGTGGACGTACGCCATCATCTCGCGGTGGCGCTCGTCGCGGGCGGCGTGGCCCTCCTCCAGCATGTGTTTCATCTGCTTGCGGTACGCTAACATGATCGGGATCGCGGGCGTCGAGTGGGTCTGTCCCTTCCGGTCGTAGTAATCGATACAGCGCCGGAAGCCGCCGTACCACGAGGAGGTCCCCTTCTCGACCTCTCGGTCGTACGCGTCGTCGCTGACGACACAGATCGCGAGTCCCGGCGGCATCGCGAACGCCTTCTGACTGGAGGCGAAGATGACATCGATGTCGTGCGCGTCGATGTCGATGTAGTCACCGCCGAGCGACGAAACCGCGTCGACGGCGAAGTACGTGTCCGGGTATTCGCCGATCACGTCGCCCATCTCCTCTATGGGGTTCCGAACGCCGGTCGACGACTCGTTCAGCACGCCTGCGACCATGTCGTAGTGTTTCTCGCCCGATTCGAGCGCCTCGCGGATGTCCTCTGGCTTGACTGCCTCCCCCCACTCGTACTCCAGTCGGTCGACGTTCTTGCCGAGGCGCTCGGCGACGTTTGCGTAGCGCTCGCTGAACGCCCCACAGGTCGGGACGAGGACGTTCTCGTCGACGAGATTCAGCGTTGTCGCCTCCCAGAACTCCGTTCCGGAGCCTGTGAGGATTATCACGTCGTTGTCGGTACCGAGGAACGTCTTCGTGTCCTCGACGATGGTCGTATATAAGTCGGTCATCCGGTCCATTCGATGGCCAAACGGCGACTCCGTCATCGCCTCGATGACGTCCTCGCGGACCTCCGTCGGCCCCGGGATGTACAGCGTCTTATCGTCGTAGTCGTCTCGGTATTCGCGTTTCTTTGTCACTGGCTCCACCTGTTGTCTTACTCGGGGTTGCGAGAGAGTATGGTACTTGTGAATGGCGCATCGACCGGCACGGTTCGCCTATAAGCTCGGCATCGACCGTGGTTCACGACCGACTGTGATTGGCATTTGCCACCCCCTCTCTGGTTGTATGATAGATCGATATATATTCGACATTGAACAAGTGCTACAACTAGTACCATGCTACTCTTTACACCCTGATATCAGAACATTCAGCCGATTTTAGACAGTGTCACATGGTACCGTGTGTCAGAAAGTGTTTGTAATATGAAAGCTTATTAGCGTGCGGATACAACGAATATGTATGGAACCACTACTCGCGAACTCCGCGGACGGATCGTCGCTGCCCCGAAGCCCGCCGTCGATCGGCGGATCGATCCTCACGCTGCTGTCGTTCTTCGCGCTCACAGCCTTCGTACTGTTCGCCGTCAGCTATCCGGTCGCGGCCGTCGTGTCGACGGCCGCCGTCATCGTCGTCGCCGGCGTGGTCCGAAACCTCGTCCGACTGACTCGACGACACCGCGGCTCGATCCGCCGGATCGACATCCCCGGAATCGGAACGGTCGAGTACCGCGTTCTGCGGTCCTGATCGGCTCGGAACGCGGCTCACAGTATCGCGGCTCACGCATCGCTGACGACCGTTCGATTTTGTATTCCGGCTTCGATCCGATCGAACCCTCCTTTATAAACGAGAACGTACGCGACGATCACTGTGATCGGGACCACCGGTGCGTAGTAGACCAGCTGAGTGAACGGGTCTGGGGGCGAGACCACTGCTGCGATCACGAACCCAATCCCGTTCGCTACGAGGAGGATGAGGAGGAACCGACCGAGCGCAGCGGTATCCATACGTTACGGATCCGACGCGCTGATATATTTTCGTAAGCGACTCGCCCCGTCGCTACCCCCAGTGCCAGAACGAGTTCCCGTCTTCCTCGACCGGTTCCGTCCGCTCTTTGAGCGCCTCGACATCTGCTTCGGTCGGCTCGTGGTCGCCGGGAAGCTCCTCCATACACTCGAAACAGAGGAAGAACTCGGAGCCGTCGGCGAGTTCGAGGGTCATTCCCTGTGTCGACTCGAACGCGAAGTTCCACAGATCACCGATCCCGCCGGCGATCCTGACGGACCGCTCACAGACATCACACGACTCCGAAGCCATGGTCGCCATCAGGGCTCCGTCGGTTAAGACGTATCGACGCCACTCGACGGCGGTGTCGCTCATCGTAACTGATGACCAGTCTATCCGCTGCGCTACTACTCGCTCGACGGGACCGTCCGACGCAGGCGAAACGCCAGCGGAAACACGACGATGAACACGATCACACCGGCGAACACTCGGACGAACACACCCAGACTCGCGCCTAGCTCGGGAACCCGTCCGGGGTCCGCAAGGAGACCGAGTCCCACAGTCAATCCGATCGCCAGCGTCCAGAGTACGGCTCCAATACGACGAAGCGGCGGCTGGTATCCCCGCGTTGCCGGGAGTAGCGAGGCCTCCACGCTGTCGTCCCCGCGGGACATAGCTGTATCTTCCCCTGAAATATTAAATAATTGACTTTTGGTTTCAGAACTCTCAGCACAAATGAATTTCTTGCCGACCCGCGAGGCTGTCGGTCAGACCAGCGCCGCTCGGCTCATGACCGTTTCACATCGACCACGTGAGCGCTTTTGGGGTCGAATCCGGCGGCAACCGTTCCGGTCAGTGGCTCGCGGGTTCTGACGACCAGGGGGGTCCCGTTCCAGTCGAGTCGGATACGGGTCGTCTCACCGAGGAACTCAGCGCTTTCGACGCTCGCCCGGACCGCGTTCGACGTCCGCCCGACTTCGAGATGCTCCGGCCGGACACAGAACGTCACCCTATCGCCGGGAGTAGGGCTCGGATAGCCGTCCCGTTCGGTGCCATGCTGGCCTGTATCGTCCCGCTCCGTGCCGCCCTCGCCGCCGCCCGCGACCCGGAGAATATCCCCGCCGAGGTCGACCGCGAAGGCGTTACCGTCTGTCGATCCGGTTGACTTCACGACCGTCCCGGAGAACACGTTGTTGTCGCCGACGAACTCCGCGACGAACCGGGAGGCTGGCTCCCTGTACACCGTTCTGGGCAGCGCGACCTGCTCTGGCGTCCCGTCGCGCATCACCGCGACTCGGTCGGAGATCGCCAGCGCTTCCTCCTGATCGTGAGTGACGTAGACGGTGGTGATCCCCAGCTCACGCTGGATCGTCCGGATCTGGACGCGGAGCCGCTCGCGCAACTGTGCGTCGAGTGCGCTCATCGGCTCGTCGAGCAGCAGCAGGTCGGGGCCGGGCGCGATCGCTCGGGCCATCGCAACCCGCTGTCGTTGCCCGCCCGAGAGACTGTCCGGGTCGCGATCGGCGGTTTCCGGGAGGTCAACAAGTTCGAGCAGCTCCGTGACGCGCTCCTCGCGGCTCACGCCGCCGGGCGGGTCGGCGAAGTTGAGCCCGTACGCGACGTTCTCGCCGACGGTCATGTGCGGGAACAGCGCGTAGTTCTGGAACACGACGCCGACATCGCGGTCCTCTGGCGGCAGTCCCGAGACGTCGCGTCCGCCGAACCGGATCGTTCCCTCGCTCGCCGTCTCGAACCCGGCGATCAGTCGGAGTGTCGTCGTCTTTCCGCAGCCGGAGGGACCGACGAGCGTAAAGAACTCCCCCTCGCGGATCTCCAGGTTCAGGTCCTCGACGGCAACCGCGCCGCCGTAGCGTTTCGCCACGCCTGTCAACTCGACGGCGACCGGTGCGTCCGGTCCGGGGGCGTGTGCTCGGTTCCGCGTCGTCGTCGATACGTCGTCTCCGTTAGATTCCACTGTAATCCCCTCCGAGTCGCTCGATTACGACGAAACTGATCGCGGTCACCACGAGCAGCACCACTCCCATCGCGGTCGCCGGTCCGAGCCGCCGACCGATGAATCGTTCGATGGCGATCGGCATCGTGTACGCGTCCGCACCCGTTGCGAGCACGATCGTCGACGTAAACTCTCCCATCGAGATGGCGACCGCGAACGCCGCGCCCGCGACGACCCCCGGCCACACCAAGGGGAGCTCGATATCGCGGACGACACGCGAGCGCGACGCACCGAGCGCTCGTGCCGACTCGATCAGCGACCGATCGAGCGACTCCAGCCCCGGCGCGACCGTTCGGACGACGAACGGATAGCCCGACACCGCGTGCGCGGCGACGATCGCGGCCGACCCGGCGATCGCGATCCGCCAGCCACCGATCTCGACGCCGAACACCAGCCCCCGAAGCAACCCGAGTCCAACCAGTATGCCCGAGACCGCGAACGGGGCCATCGCGAACGTCCCGACGAGCTTCCGTCCGAGGTACTCGCGGGTGGTGACCACCGCGATGACGACGCCCATCGGCAGCGCAACCAGCGCCGACGCCGCCGCGAAGACGAGCGAGTTCCGGATCGCCGGCCACGGTCGGACCTGAAACGCCGCCCCGGTCTCTTGTCGGTCGAGCAGGAACCGGTAGTGATCCAGCGTCAGGGTCCCGTCGCCGCCGGTGACGCTCGCGAGGATCATCGAGGCGATCGGCGCGATGAACACGAACGACGCGACCACGGCGTAGACGCCGAGGCCGGCTCGCGGAAGCCACTCCCGAACCGTGTTCACCGGGGGAACGAGCGGTTTGCGCGGTAGCGGCCTGACGCCGCCGGACTGAACGGTGTGTTTCGCCTCGTAACGGAGGTACGCGAACAACACCGCAAGGGAAATGACGAGTTCGACCACGGCGAGTGCGGCCGCCTCCGCGTAGTTCAGGTCCCGAACCAGCCGGTAGATGAACACCTCGACGGTCGCGAGCTGGAACCCGCCGAGCGCCAACACGATGGGGAACGTCCCGAACGTGAACACGAACGTCAGCGCCGCCCCCATCAACACCGCGGGGTACACCTGCGGGGCGACCACGTCGTAGAAGGCGCGGAGCGGACCCGCACCGAGGCTCCGGGCGGTCTCGACCGCGCTCGCGTCGACCGACTCCCACGCGGCGGTCGTCACCCGCGCGACGAGCGGCGCGTTATAGAAAGCGTGCGCGATCAGGATCGCCTCCAGCGTGAACATCAACTCGACGGGCGGGAGCCCGAGCGCGCCGAGCACCGAGTTGAGGGTTCCGTTCCGCCCGAACGTGGCGACGAACCCGACCGCGACCATGATCGACGGCAACACGAACGGGAGGATGGTGAGCGACCGGAGCGTCCGCCGTCCTCGGAACTCGAAGCGGGCGAGCAGGTACGCCAGCGGGACCCCGAGCGCGACGCTAACGAGCGTTGACAGCGCCGCCTGATAGGCGGTGAAGCCGATGATCCCGAGCTGCCGGTCCGGTCCGAGGAAGTCACGGGTGACCGTCAGCGGGTTTTCGCCCGCGAACACCCGCGCGAGATCGCCGAAATAAAACGGGTCACGCAACAGCTCGACGAACACGCTGAGCGTAACGACACCCTCGACGACAAGCGACTCGACGAGCACGGTCGCGACCGGGTAATAAAAGAAGACGAACAACACGCCGAGCGTCCCGAGCGCGAGCGCCGCCAACACGCGTCGCTCCAGCCGGTCCCTGACACGCGCCGTACGGCGCTGGCCGGGGACGGCGGACGCCTCCGGATCGTCGTCAACCGGATCGTCGCTCACGGATCCGAACTCAGTTGCCCGCGACTTGGCGTTCCCACTCGGAGACCCACTCCTCCATCGATCCCTGTAGCTCGTCGTAGTTGAACGTCACCGGAACGTCCGGTTCGTGGGCCAGCTCGTCGTAATCCGCGGGCAGCTCCGCGGTCTCGGTCGCCGGGAACGAAACGTTACGCTCGACAATCTCGCCTTGAACGTCCGGCTCCAACATGAACGACATGAACTGCCGGGCGAGTTCGGGATTGTCTGCGTCCTCGAACAGCGCCATCCCTGACGGCGTCGCGTACGCTTCGTCGTTCAAAAAGCGGATCTGGTGTTGGTCGAGGTCCGCACCGTCCTGGCTCGCGAACACCTGGTCCGTGGAGTAGGAGACGACCATCGGTGCTTCTCCCTCCGACCAGGAGGTGTAGGCAGCATCCCACGCGTCGGTCACGCGAACGTCGTTCTCCTGAAGCTCCTCCCAGAAGTCGAGGTAGTCGTAGTCGCCGTCGTCACCGAAGCGATGGACTGTATGCAACACGAATCGGAGTCCGGTCGACGAGCTGCCGGGATTCTGTGCGATAAGGTCGCCGCGGTGCTCCTCCTCCAGCAGTCCCTCGAACGTCTCCGGAGCCTCCGTCTCCGTGCTGTCGTACACGAGACTGACGTATCCCGTGTCGTAGGGGACGGCGCGGTCAAACGGATCGAACCGGAGTCCGTCACGGATATCCTCGTCGCCGTCGACCTCAAGATCGGAGACGAACAGCTCGCCGTCGTACCCCTCGTCGATCTGGACGAGGTCCTCGGTGCTGATTCCGACGTAGAGGTCCGCGTCCATCGACGCCCCGGAGGCGGCACGCTCGACGTAGTAGTTCAGCTCGTTGTCCGGCGTCGCGTACTCGAGTTCGGCGTCGTATCGGCTCTCGAACTCGTCTTTCAGCCACTCCCCCGGACTGATCGAGGGCGCGTCGACGAACGAGCCGAAAGTCCCGACGGTGAGGACGCCGTCACCGTCCCCGCCGCCACCGAGCGGCTCCGCGCTACATCCGGCGAGCCCGGCTACCCCGGCCGCGCCACCCAGTGCAATGAACTCTCGTCGGCTGTGCGTCTCGTCTACCGCGTTCGACCCGTTTGTCATTACTTGGTTGTCGTACCTAGTGGTTACATAAGGGATCCGTGTCTGGCCCGCCGGTTCTTCCCGGTCGATCGAGATGGATCCCTGTTCGTTCCGGCTCCGTACGACTTGAGAGAGGCGTTTCGCTCGGTCGAAGCCGTGGACAGCGACATCGATTTACGTCGTGACAGTCTCCCTTCCGGCATGACCGATACTCGCTCGACAGATCTCACCAGACGCCGACTGCTCGCGACCGGAGCGGCCGCCGGGGTTCTCGCGACGGCTGGTTGTCTGGGAACGCGTGAGGGTGAGGTCCCGGAGCCGGTGGTCACCGACGACAGCATCGAGGAGGACTGGCGGCTGGTCGACGAGTCCGACAGCGTCGCGTTCGAGGAGACGTTCGGGCCAGTCACGGTCAGCGCGCTCGAACGAACCGTCGTCTACGAGTACGTCGACATGGCTGAGGCGATCGCCGACGGCTTCGACGCGGACGGATCGCCGGTGACATTCTTCGCTGCTCGTATCGATCTCCGGCCTGCGCTCGACCGGCTTCCCGGCGGCTTCGGTCGGGACCGACTGATGGACGAGGTCCGTACAGCCGCGGAGGCAGCGTTCCGGGACCAGCTCCGTGGGAGCGGCGTAAGCGATGTCGAGCGTGTCGACAGCGGCGAAATAACGGTCGACGGCGGCCACACGGCCGCGACCAGCGAGTTCGTCGCCCGATTCGGCATCGACTGGGAAATTCCGCTCTCTGACGGATCGACGACGATCGACGATGTCGTCGAAATGAACGCTCGGCTCGCGGTCTGGCACGACGGTACTGACGTACTCATGTCAGGGGGCGCACACCCCACGGAGCCACTAAGCAACGTTATCGACCGATCGATCGACGGTCCCGTCGACGCAGAGGCGGTTCTCGGCGAACTGGTCGGGGACCCCGACGTGCTCTCTGCCGATCCGACGCTGTTTGCGGACGCGGTCGAGGCACTCATCCCCGCCGTCGAGTGAGACAGTCCTGCAACCGACCGCTTTAATCCGCGGCGCGTCCCCGAACGGATCATGTCCGACTCACAGCGATTCTCGTCGTTTGAGGTGATACCGGCTGTCGACGTCCAGGACGGGTCGGTCGTCCAGCTCGTCGGTGGCGAGCGCGGCACGGGAAAACGGTACGGCGATCCGGTGGAGGCTGCCGCACGATGGACCGACGCAGGTGCGAAAACGCTCCACCTCGTCGATCTCGACGGGGCGTTCGAGGGTGACCGCGCCAACGCCGAGGCCATCGATGCGGTGGTCGCAGCCACCGACGACGAGGTCGGCCTCCAACTCGGCGGCGGCATTCGGACCGTTGCCGACGCCCGCGGCCTCCTCGATGCCGGGATCGACCGCGTGATCCTCGGTACTGCCGCCGTCGAGACCCCCGAGATAGTCGCTGATATCGACGAAACACATCCCGGCAGCGTCGTCGTCAGTCTCGACGCGAAAGACGGCGAAGTCGTCGTGAGCGGCTGGACCGAGGGGACGGGCCTCAAACCCGCCGAAGCGGCGGCGCGGTACGAGACACTCGGCGCGGGCGCGATTCTCTTCACGAACGTCGATGTCGAGGGACAGTTGGAGGGGATCGACCGAGAGGCGGTCGAAGCGGTCGTCGACTCGGTCGATATCCCGGTTATCGCTTCTGGCGGGGTGGCGACGGCCGACGACGTGGTCGCGTTGAAACGGGCGGGCGCGGCCGCAGTCGTCGTCGGTACTGCGCTGTACGAGGGTAAATTCACGCTCCGAGAGGCACAAGCCGCGGCGGACGAGAGCTAATCCCCGCCGGCCCAAAGGGCGCGATGGAGACCGCAAAGGGCGTGACAACGACTGCGAAGAGCGTGATGGAGACCGTCGAACGCGACAGGAGGCACAACGGCTCAGCTATTCGTTAGGGTGACATTTAAGCGCTCTCGCGACGTGGTATGTGTATAGTTACCGTCTCATGACTGTCGTCATCGAAGCGGCGCGTCAGTGCCCCGCCGGAGTGGAGACCGGCGGTCTTACGGGAGGCACCGGCCGGTGACCGTCGACGACGCTACCGAACGGCTCCTCCGCGCACACGAGTACACGAACGAGCGCGGATACGCAACCGCGGAAGTCGTCAGTGAACCATACGTCGAAGCGGGACAGATCCAGGTTCCGATCGAGGTGTTGACAACCGGCAAGCGCCATACGATGGCGTTCGACCCGCCGGACACGTGGTCCGACGAGTTCCAGATCGTTCGCCTCGTCGAGTCCGTTGGGTACGGACCCGGCGGGATCACCGTGCTCGACGGCGAGCGGTTCCCCGTCGAACTCGCCTCCGGTTCCCACGGTGACGACACCACTCCCAAACCGGTTTTTACTCCGGACGAAGCGCGACCATCGGCCTCCTCCGACGCCGAGCGTCCACTGATTTCGCGAGCGTCCATCGGTCGCGGCGTAACTGATGCTGTCCGACTGGCCGGCCAATCGGCGCGGTATGCTCTCGCGCTCGTAACCTTCCTGTCGGTCGTCGCGATCGGAACGGTCGTCGCGGCGACAGCCACGTACGCGATCGCGTTGGGCAGCGTGTTCGCGTTACGCGCACTGGTCATCGCCGGTGGGTCCGGTCTGGTCGGCCCGTTGCTGCCGGTCCTCGCCGTACTCGTCGCGATCCGCGTCGTTGTCGCCCGCCAGATCCGATCACGACAGTCCGACGAGGCTGCGGGTAACCGCCGCCGAACAGCCGCGTCACTCGACCGCTACCGATGAGTTAGTTTGCCTCATCGCCGTCCCCCGGTTGCTCCCGTTGAACGACGAGTACCGGGCCGAGAAACCGCTCAGAGACCTGTTTGGACGGCATTCCGAAGACGAACGTCGTCACCGACGGATCGGTTTCTCCCATCACCACGGCGTCGTGTTCCTCGCCGACACGAGCGATCGCGTCGATCGGTGTTTCCGTCTGTTCGATCCGAGTTGCTACCGCCTCCGATTTCATCCCGCGTTCGACGAGATCCGTCTGTACCCCGTTCAACAGCGTCTCTGCGTCTCCTTCGTTCTCCTCTGGTCCAAGGATGTGGTACAGCGTCACTCCAACGTCGGTTCCGGCGAAGAGCCCGGCGACTAGCTGTGTGGTGCGCTCGACGCCGACCGTTCCCCTGACAGCGACGAGCACAGACTCGGGATCGTCGATGCTGTTCGGCACGAGGACGGCCAAACAGTCGTGTTCGTAGATAATACGATTGATCGTTGCCTGCTCTTCGTGGGTGAACACGAGCCGGGTCTCGACTGCTGCTCCCGCCGCGGTGAGTCGGTCAGCGAACTCGTCGAGTTTTTTCATCGCGGTCTCGCCGAACTGCTCGCGCGCCTGTTCGGCCGCGGTTTGTTCAGGAATCACGTGGTAGCCGAGTAGGATCACGCGCGCATTCGCGAGGAGTTCGCTGGTGCCGTCCGGCATCGACTCTCCCTCAAGCACTTCGAGAGGGACAAGCACCGTCGGTCGCTCCGTATCCTCACCCTGCTGTCGGTCGTCGTCGGTTTTGGGCTGTTCGTCGGCCGTCGGTGTGTGTTCGTTTGTCATGTTAGAAGTCACCTTTAAGTTCGACGTCGGTCGCGTAGTAGCGGTACCACCCGTATGCGGCGGCCATCACGATGATCCCAACCCCGATAGACGCCGGCTGCATGAACGCAATAAGTCCGAAACTCGCGACTGCGCCGACGCCGGCGACCGCGAACCCTGCCGGACATTCGAAGGAGGGCGTGTACCACGCTGGCTGTTCGCGGCGCAGTTGGATCAGCGCCACACAGATTAGCCCGTACAGTACGAGATGGAGGAACGACGCCACCTCTGCGAGTAGCTCCACCTGCCCGGTCGCCGTGAGTACGACGATCGGACCGCCGGCCAGTCCCAGTGCTACGTGCGGGGTACCGTACTGTAGGTTGATCCGGCTCGCGGCCTTCGGAATGATCTCGTCGTTACTCACCGCGTACACCGCCCGCGAGGCGCTCAGGATCGAGGCGTTCGCGCTGGAGAACGTCGCCAACAGTCCGGCGATCACGATCGCAAGCGCCCCGGGGAGCCCGACGAACTCGCGGGCGACCTCAACCATCGCGGTCTCGCCGAACTCGCCGAGCCGCGCGCTCCCGAACGCGCTCGTTGCGACGAAGATGGTGACGACGTAGAACACGCCGACGATGATCACAGAGCTAACCATCGCCAGCGGGAGGTTCCGTGACGGCTGTTTGATGTCGCCCGCGACGGTCGCGATCTGTGCGAACCCGAGATAGGAGGTGAACACGAGCGCCGCGGTCTGAAGCACCGGTAGGGCGCCGCCGGGCGGGAAGAACCGCTCCGGCGTCGACTCGGTCCCGAACACGCCCAACGCGTCGAGGCTCCCGTACGAGAGGAACAGCGTGAGAATGACCAAGAGCACGATCACAATCGCATTCTGTAACGAGGCGGTGTTTTCAGTCCCAAACAGACTGAGTACTGTGAGTCCGATTCCGAACGCCACGCCAAGCGGCACCGCGGGACTGATCGGTAGCGCAACTCCCGCCTCGGCGAACACCTGTCCAGCGTAGCTGCCAAGCCCAACGAGATAGAACGCGGACGCGAACACGAGACCCAGCCAGAGCCCGATGCCGACGATTGCGCCCGGACCGGTGCCGAGCCCCCGTGAGATGAAAAAGTACCCCCCACCGCTCCGGGGCATTGCGGTGGCGAGTTCAGAGGCAGGCAGGGCGACAAGCAACGCTATCACCGCGCCGATTGCGAACGAGAGCGCCGCCGCGGGCCCGGCGTTCTCGGCCGCGAGCCCGGGAAATACGAAAATTCCGGCCCCGATCATCGTCCCGATACCGATTGCGAGGCCACCGACGAGCCCGATCGTTCGTTCGAGCTCCCCCTCTCCCTGATCAGTATCGTGTTCGACTGGCGGCTCCGGGACGCCCTCGTCGGTTGCCATGGAGGGCTCTTCCGTCGGCTAATAAAAATACCCACCGACGGGTCAGAGGTCGATCCAACCGTCCCCGCAACGACCTTAAGAATCGCCCGCGACGGTCCGGTATGAGCGACCACGACCGGACGGCCGCGGTCTCGCGGGAAACGTCGGAGACGACGATCGATCTCACCCTCGATATCGACGGCGACGGCGACGGCGAGATCGACACCGGGATCGGCTTTTACGACCACATGCTCGAATCGTTCGCGAAACACGGCCTCTTCGACCTGACGGTGCGCTGCGATGGTGACACCCACATCGACGACCACCACACCGTCGAGGACGTGGCGATCTGTCTCGGCGAGGCGTTCGACGAGGCGCTTGGCGACAAACGCGGCATCCGACGCTACGCCGACCGCCGCGTTCCGCTCGACGAGGCAGTCGCAAGCGTCGTCGTCGACGTCGCTGGTCGCCCGTACTACGAGTTCTCCGGCGAGTTTTCTCAGGAGACAGTCGGCGAATTCACTAGCGTCATGGCGGACCACTTCGCGCTCTCGCTGGCGATGAACGCCGATCTCACCCTTCACGCCGAAATCGTCCGCGGCGACAACGCCCACCACGAGGTCGAAGCCCTATTTAAATCGCTCGCGCGCGCCCTCGACGACGCGACCCGGCTCGACGAACGGCGGAGCGACACGCCGAGCACGAAGGGATCATTATAACCGTCTTCGTGCGCTATTTATAACAATCACCGACGGCCCTGCTGCCGACTTCCAGTGCGCGTCTTGCTCTGTTGTCGCGGCTTTGCTTATATAGTGTGTGCCAAGCTTGACCGGCAAAAAACGGATGTTTCGGTTTAGGCGATCTCCTTCCGACGGTGGTCAGATCTCGGCAGCCTCGCCGTCGAGGCTGTCCGCGTCGTCGGCGTCGCCGCCGTCGGTGACCTCGTCGCCGTCGGCGAGTTCGTCGCCGTCGCCGTCAGCGAGTCCCTCGAGCGCGGACAGAGCCGCGGCCTTGTACGTCTCGGGGTCCAGATCGTACTCCTCGCGGGCCATGCGGGCGTACTCGTTCCCCTCGTCGTCGAAGGCGGCGACGCGCTCGACCGTCCGTTCCGCGGTCTCAGCGACCCAGCGGTCGCGTACGTCGGCGTCGACTTCGGTGATCGACTCGGGCCGCACAGAGACCCGGACGGTCCCGTCGTCCGTCTCGTACGTCCGAGGCTTGCCCACGACCGCGACGTACGCGGGCGCGTCCAGTTCTCGGAGCATCGAGGCCGCCTCCGGCTGGTACTGGCCGGCGTACGTGAAGAACGTCCCTGTGGGGTCGACAATCCGGCCCCGCCAGTACTCGCTGTCCTCGCCGACATCCTCCGTCTCGGTAAGGGTACCAACGAGGAAGATACGGTTGGCAGACTCGCCCGTGGGCAACAGCGCGTAGACCGGTGCGCGCTCGTCGTCGGACTCTTTGAACGTGTAGCCGGCGTCGTTGAATTCGCTCGCGAAGGCGCGCCGGGCGACCTCTCTCGTGGGGGTTGACTGGTTCTGGCTCATTTCAGATCGACCTCGCTTTGATCAGCGCGCTTTCAACGTCCACCGTCCCGGGTTGCTCCATCTCGTCCACGAGGACGTATCGACCGAACGTCGGCCCCGTCACGCGGTAGTAGCGCCCAAGCACATCGCCGGCCATCTCCTCGGCGACGACGGTCGTGTCGAGTGCGTCCATCGCCATGTCCTTGGCCTCCTCCAGGCCCATCCCGGTGAGTTCTTCCGTGGCTTCGCGGTCGAAGATGACCTCGGTGACGGTCTTGCCGTCGTCTAACACGGCTTTGATGCGGAGGTCGAACTCTCCCTCGACCTGCCCGTGTTCGGAACACCGACCGTTCTGGAGGACGCGCGTACAGTCTTCCTCGGGGCAGCGTTTTATTAGTCCGGAGCCGGACTGGATGTCGACTAACGCACCTTCGACGGTGTCGGCGTTGTCGCCGACCTCGATCGTCTCGTCGATCTCCGTGATTCCCGTCGTTCGGTTGAGTTTCACCGAGTAGGAGCCCTCATACTCGTCGGTGACGACGTTCGAGAGCTCGTACGCCTGCCCCTCGGCCAGCTCAGGGAGGTCGGAGGTTTCGAAGGCGACGAACTTGATCGTCCCCGACTCATCGCCCAGCAGGCCGACCTGTGCGATCGAGTCGCTGCGAGGCTCCCAGAGGTCGACGAGTTCAACGCGTAGATCGACCCACTGTTCGTCCTCGTCGATGTCGTTCACCTGAACGCGCTCGGAGCCGCCGCGGCCGAGTTCGTCGCGTTCCATCCCCGCGTCGTCGAGGTAGCTGTTTGTGACGCTGCGCCGTGCCTCATCGAGGGGGACGCGGTACTCGTTAACGAGGTTCTCCAGCCGCTCTTCGATTTCGTCGGGACCCACGTCGAGGTGGTCCGAGAACTGTTCCGCGATCGCTTCCGCTTCCTGTCGCAGTTCGCTCATGGGTATCTCGCCTCCGGTCGTGTTTCAATGGGAGGCGTACGCCGATTGGTTCCTCATCGTATTAAAACGCATGTGACCGCGGCGAAAGTGGAGCACCAAATCCAGTTCACGGCACGTCTCAGGCCTGCTTCGTCGAGTTTCCGCGGTCTGTCTGGTCGGGGGGTTTCGCTGCGTTTCGGTGAATCGTCTGACGTACGTCAGCCACACGCGGGCGCCGTTTCAAGTGGAACTCTCTCATACGATATGTTCACACACAGTGATATGGGCTGCCGCCGGGAGGCGTCGCGGGCGGCTGTACACGACACGAGTGTCTCAACGTTGCCGGCGATGAATCCCCGCTTGCCAACGGACATATATTCGACGCGCCGAAACGACAGGTATGGACGACCGACTCGAACGCGTCATCCGTCAACAGCTCCGGAAGGCCGGTCGTCAGTTCGAGGAAGCGAAGCAGGCGTACGCGGAGGGGCGCGGCGACCCGGACGGCTCGAACGCGGGGTCTGAGCTGTACGATCTCCCGACCGACGAGGACGGGCGCGCTCGGATCGTCTGCCGGCGACACGCGGAGAAACGCGCCGTGACCGTCGATGCGGAGGGACGCCCCGCCTGTTTCGAGTCCGGACATCCGGACTGTGAAGGCTGTGCCGAGGACGTACGAGACGGGTACGTCGAGACGTGGTGAGGGCTCGATGCCGGAGCGGGCCCGTTCCGTGCCCCACAACAGGTTTCACCTCGGGGCCCATGACGACGTGGTATGGATCGGAAAACGGTCGTGATCGCACTTCTTGCCACCGTCGCGCTCGGCCTCGTCGTATCTGGGTTTATGGGCGGGACTACCGACGAGCCGGCCGCGTCGGAGGTTCCCGACGAGTCGCTGATCGCGGTCGAGGGTGACCACGAGCTCTGGCCGTACACGAGCCGGAGCGGGTCTGTCGATGGTCGAACGCTTGCGATCAACGTCGTGTTCCATGATGATGGGGACGCAGTTCGCGAAGCGCTCGAATCGGGGGACGACACCGCGTGGGAGGAGACCGACGAGGAGGAAACGGACGCTGATCCGGAACTCGTCCGTGAGATTGTCGTCCGCGAGTGGGACGACGCACACGGCTCCACCCGATACTCGTACTTCACCGGCGACGACGGCGGCCAGTGGGTTGACGAGTCGTTTGAGCTCCACGACGGCGAGTATCTCGGCTCCCGTGACCACGTTCGTGCGTATGAGGCACCCGACAGTGCGTACACCGCTATACAGGTGCACGAGGAGTACTACGACTGGTTCCGGCTTCGTCACACCGTTACGGGGATCAGCGACCCGGCGATTCGACTGGAAGACGAGTTCATCGAAAGCGACCTCGCGAGCGACGTTCGACGAGAGTACCGTGGGATCGACGGCGGGCAAAGCGACGGCTGGATCTCAGTCATCGAGCTAGCTCTGTTGCTCCCAGTCGCAGGTGCGCTGCTCCGTCGCCGGACCCGTGACGCGGTCGTCGAGACGCTCGGCCGCTTCCGACAGGAAGCCGGTCGTCACGCGGAGGCGGCGGTGCTCGGAACGGCGCTGGCGGCAGTGTTCGTCGCGGTACGGACTGCCGGGGTTGCGCTCGAAGTCGCGTATCCTGCTCTCGCACCGAAGCTTATCGCCGCACCGCTGTACCTTGTCATCGCGGTGGGGCTCCCGTTGCTCGTGTTTGTCGGGTCCGAGCGCTGTGACCCGACCGCGGCGTTCCTCGGAGTAACCGTGGGGCTCGGGATGGGGTTCGTTCTCGACTTCGCTGCCCTCGGTGTCGCTGTCCCGGCGGATCTGGTTGTCCACCGGGTGGCGATCCTCGCCGCACTTGGACTCGTCGCGGTCGGGCGCGCCACAAAGGATCACCCGGTTCTCGTTGCCGGCGTGCTCGCGTGGGTAGTCGGACTGGCGCTCCCGCTTGCGGACGTGATCTGATACCGCTTCGCTTGCGATCCCCCGGGCACTTACCACAGAAGTGATATAGCCTCGGGAATGAAGTCTCGTGAGTAATGACAGACGGGGTGCGTCGACGTGAGGCGCTGGCAGGGATCGGTGCGGCCGTCGCGAGCGCCGGCTGTGTCGGTCGCATCCGTAACATTGCGGGACGAGAGCGGTCCTCTCAGCTGGTGTTGGAGATCCTCGTCCTCCCCACCGACTCGGATCCGAACGGAATTCGGATCGCGAGGTCGATCTCGGAACACCTGAACGCCGTCGGGATCGGGACACGGATTGAGACGATTGCCAGCACGGAGCTTCGGCGCGACACGCTGATAAACCACGACTTCGACGTGTACGTCGGCCAGTACAAGGAGGCTGAGCCGTTCGATCCGGACGCGCTCTACGGGCTGTTACACTCGCGGTTCACTGCCGAGTCCGGGTGGCAGAACCCCTTCGGACTCACCGAGGTAGCGATCGATGACCTCCTCGAAGAACAGCGGACGGTCCCTGACGGGGACCGGACAGAAGTCGTCGCCGAGCTCCAGCGACGAGTCTGTGAGCTACAGCCGTTCACTGTCGTTGCCTTCCCGGACGCTCTCAGTGCGGTCCAGACCGATCGGTTCACCGGGTGGGACACGGACCGCCCTGTGTCGCTCGGTGGGCTCCTCTCCGTGGAGCGTACGGGCTCGGATCGGTCTGCGGCGTCGACGACGTTGCGGCTCGTCACGACCGACGAACGAATCACCGCCAACTGGAACCCGATCGCCGCGGAGTACCGTCGACACGGGACGTTCACGTCGCTTCTGTACGACCGTCTGGTCGAGACCCACGATGACGAAACTATCCCGTGGCTCGCCCGGGACTGGGAGCGAATCGACGAGGAGACGCTTCGGGTCACCCTCCGTGATACGACGTGGCACGATGGGACCCCGATAACCGCATCCGATGTCGCGTTCACGTACACGTTTCTTCGGGACACGTCGATGGGGGAGACCGAAACGGCGGTCCCGGCACCGCAGTTCCGCGGGCGCAGCGTAACGGTCGAGGATTCGACCGTCGTCGACGACTCGACGCTGGATCTGTCGATCGGAACCGTCAACGAAGCGGTCGCCGAGCGGACGCTTCAGGTGCCTGTTCTCCCCGAACACGTCTGGAGTGAGCTGACGGGACCGGCGACGATCGCGGGGTTCGAATTCGACGAAGGAACGACGGAAGCACTGGTGTCGAACAATGAGGACCCGGTCGGAAGCGGGCCGATGCGATTCGCCGACTCCACGGCCGAGACGTCTGTCACCTTCGAGCGGAATCCCGATCACTTCCTCCTTCGGGGAGCGAACACATCTACGGATGCTGTCGGGATGGAAACCGAGATGACCGGAGAAGACGGCGGCACCGAGTCGGCGACGGACTCGGACGAGTCGGCGGATGTAAACGCTGTCGAGGGGATTCCCGACACGTATCGCGGCAAGCCAGCGTTCGACCGGCTGGAGATCGAGGTCGTCGGCTCCGACGTGGCCGCAGTCCAGCTGGTCGGAGACGGCTTCGCGGACGCAACGGCGTCGAACCTCGGTCCGGATGCGGTTCCACGGGTCGGGCGAGAGGCCGATGCGACCCTTGTCTCGGGGCGCTCGGCGGCGTTCTACCACGTTGGATACAACACCCGGCAGGCACCGCTCTCGAACTTCCAGTTCCGACAGATACTCGCCGCCTTGGTTGATAAGGCGACGCTCGTCGACGACGCGTTCACGGGGTACGCACGCCCGGCTGCCTCGACGTTGGCCGCTTCGCCGGAGTGGGTTCCAGAAGACCTGGCATGGACCGACGGCCGCGATCCCGTTCATCCGTTTTATCACGCAGATGAGAGCGACAGCGAACTCGATATCGAGCGCGTCCAGAATGCCCTTCGGGACGCGGGGTATTGGTTTAACGAACGCGGCGAACTGGTCACTCGTAGCTGATGGATCCGCTGATCACGGTCACGCTTCGGCTGTTCGTCTGGGTGCTCGCGATGCTACTCGTCGCCGGCGTCGCTATCATCGGCCCCCGACAGCTGTACGGAGCCGGCGAGAACACGGTTCCGTACCTTCGGGAGGCCCGGGGTCACGTTGTCGCGTTACTCGCCGTACTCGTCGCGAGTGCCGTCGGCCGAGAGCCGCTCCAGTCGCTCTCCGCGGTCATCGGGATCCAGTCGACCGGGTTCATCTACGCTATCGAAGGCAATTTTGTCGCGTGGGTTCAGACGTTCGCGACGCCGGAGTTAACGCTGTACTTCTCGTGGGTGTACGTGTACGGCTACGTGTTTCTCCTTGTGTTCCCATTCATCGCGTACGCGGCGCTTCCAACGTCGACGGTGCTGAAGCGGCTCATGGCCGCGTACACGCTTAACTACGCGATCGGTCTCGTTGTGTACACGGTGGTGTTCGCACACGGTCCACGCAACATGTTGCCTGAACTCGTGAGTTCGCTTCTGTACACGTTCAATCCCCACATCCAGACGCTCACAGGTGAGGTCAACGAGGCGACGAACGTGTTCCCCTCGCTTCACACGTCGCTCTCGGTGACCGCCGCCATCTTCGCCATCCACACCCGTGACCGGTATCGCGCGTGGACGCCGATAGCGGGCGTGTTAGCTCTCTCGGTCGTTATTTCGACGATGTACCTTGGAATCCACTGGCTCACCGATGTGATCGCAGGGATCGCTCTCGCCGTCGGCTGTGTCTACCTGTCGTACTGGATCGTCGACTCGGACGCGGAGTCAACGGATCAGCACGACTTTTAATCACCGGTGACTACCACCTGGATATGAGCCGCCGATACGACCCGGTGACGCCACCCGTCGCGTTGACCATTGCCGGCAGCGATAGCGGCGGCGGCGCAGGGATCCAGGCCGACCTAAAGACGATGACGACACACGGCGTTTTCGGCACCTCGGTCGTCACGGCGACGACCGCGCAAAACAGTCGCGGCGTCCACGACGTTAGTCCGCTCCCAGCCGACCACGTCGGGAGCCAGTACGACGCGGTCGACGACGACTACCCGGTTGCCGCGGTCAAAACCGGGATGCTCGCGACCGAAGCAACCATTGAACTGGTCACCGGTCGACTCACAGAGTTCGACGGGCCGGTCGTCGTCGACCCGGTACTGGTGGCCGCGACCGGGGACCGCCTGCTCCCGCCCGCGGCGGAGGCTGCCTACGACGACCTGATCGCCGAGGCAACGCTCGTCACGCCGAACGCCGACGAAGCGGCGGTGCTCGTCGACGAGCCGGTCGAAACTCCGGCGGACGCGGCGGCCGCCGGCCGGGAACTGGTCGCCCGTGGAGCCTCGGCCGCGCTCGTCAAGGGCGGCCATCTTGACGACGCGAGAGACGAGTCCGCGGAAACAACGAACGCGGGCGGCGGCACTGACGTGATCGATACGCTCGTTCTCGCCGGCGGCGACACCGAGAACGAGCCGACCGTTCACCGGCTACGAAACCCTCGCATCGAGACTGACGCAACGCACGGCTCCGGCTGTACGCTCTCTAGTGCTATCGCCGCCCGCTTGGCGCGCGGTGACTCCCTCCGTGAAGCAGCCACCGCGGCTGTCGGGGACATGAGCGAGGCGATTCGACGCGGCTACGACCTCGGATCCGGTCCCGGGGCGGTGAACCCCACGACCATGGACACGTGACGGTGATATCCTCGCGAGAACCGAACCGACACCGAAAACACTGATACCCGTGCCGACGCGAGGTGGACCCGTCGCGGACACCGTGTCGCTCGGGTAGGGGCTATACACGGGTCCGCGACGTCTCTTCCACAGGAATTGCTCTGTACAACTGAGTCACGGGCCCAATCGCGTGACAAGTAGCACGATCAGTCGACGAGTTCGCTCAACTCCTCGATCATCTCTCTCTGTTCGGCGTTTGCGGCGACGATCTGTTCTGCCTTCCCCGCCACGTCGTCGGACGTGTCCGCAGCCTCGTCCACCATCGCTGACACTGCCTCTGTGGAGGCCGCCTGCTGGTCGGTCGCGTCGGCGACCTCGCTCACGCCGTGAGCCGCCTCAGTAACCGCGTCATCGATCTCGTGTAGTACCTCCACAGTCTCGTCGACGCGCTCGATCCCTGACTCGATCTCCTCCCCAGCCGCGTCTATTCGTTCGCTCGTCTGGTGCGTGTCTGCTTTGATTTCGTTGACAAGCGCCTCGATATCCTCCGCGTTTCGCTGTGACTCCTCCGCGAGGTTCTTTACCTCTTCGGCGACGACGGCGAACCCGTCGCCGGCCTCTCCGGCGCGTGCGGCCTCGATCGACGCGTTCAATGCTAGCATGTTCGTCTGGTCGGCGATGTCGTCGATCACATCAACGATCTGATCGATTTGTCCGATGCGGTCCTCTAACTTAGAAACGGTTTCTGAGACCCCATCCGTTGCGGTTTCGACTGACTCCATCGCATCAATCGCCTCCTCGGCGACTGTACACCCATCATCCGCCAGCGCTCGCGCGTTGTCGCTCACTGACTTGACCTCATCGGCGGTGGCGGCAATTTCCTCAACGGTCGCCGATAGTTCGGACACTTCTCCAGATATTTTGCGCATTGATGCCGCTTGCTCGTCGGTCAGTTTTGTCACTTCGTCCGACCCGTTCTCGACGATCTGTGCGATTCGGAGGAGCTGTTCCACGGTTTCAGCGATTTCTGCTTGTACCTCTCCCCGTCCGGGACCATCATCAACCGGTGCCGATGAGTCGGTTGCCATGTTTATTGGTACTGTGAGCGCCGATTTAATCTATCGGCGGAGATATCATATCTGAAAACAAGCGTATATCGGGTTGCTCCTCGATACCTGTCTACTGAGGGATGAAACTGCGGCTGGCCACTCTCTTCAGGACACCCAAGTACCAAATATTGGATATGATAATTTTATCGCTGGATTTAGAAATGGTGGCTGTCGAATATGAGATATGGCAAGCGCTGACAACGTGATCGAGAACACGGACGTTCACACCGTCGAATGGGACGACGAAATCGGTGTTCCAGTGTTCACGTGGAACACGTACGTGTCCGGAGAGGAGTTTCAGGAACATGCCCGTCGCTGGGAAGAGGTGATCAAACAGCGTGGCGCTGAAAAGTACCTTGTCAACACCGAGGCGGTCACCGCCCACGACGACGCCGACAAGGGTGGCTCGCGGAAACGTGGATCCCCGACCTCATCGACCATGGGGTCACCTGTGGCGCTGGAGTGTACAACGACTCCGCGATTGCCAGCATGGACATGGAAGAGATCGAAGAGCAGCTGAGTTCGATCGATCCGGCCTACGAGTTCCGCGTCTTCGCTACCGACGCAGAAGCCAAGGAGTGGCTCCGTAAGCAGTGAAAGACCCGTAGGGTTTTAGCCGCCGACGGCGGGAGTATCGGTATATGACCACGGGGATCGTCGGGGAGTTCCTCGATCTCAAGGCGGAGACCGACGCGGACCTGCTCGCGATGCAGTGTGGCGACTTCTACGAGTTCTTCGCCGAGGACGCCGAGACCGTCGCCGACGAGCTCGATCTCAAGGTCTCGAAGAAGTCCTCGCACGGGTCGTCGTATCCGATGGCGGGCGTCCCGCTCTCGGAGCTGACGCCGTACCTGAAGTCGCTCGTCGAGCGCGGCTACCGCGTCGCCGTCGCCGACCAGTACGAGACCGACGACGGCGGCCACGCGCGGGAGGTGACCCGCGTCGTCACGCCCGGAACGCTCCTAGAGACGAGCGACGACGACGCCAGATATCTGGCGACGGTCGTTCGCGACGATGATGACGGGGGAGGCGGCGCTCTCGGCTTCGACGGCCCCTACGGCGTCGCGTTCGCGGACGTCACTACAGGCCGGTTCCTCGTCACGGATATCGCCGACGGGAGCGACCTCCGGGCCGAGTTGTACCGGTTCGATCCCGCGGAAGTGCTTCCCGGTCCGGCGGTTCGTAACGACGACGACTTTCTAGCGACCGTCCGCGACGACCTCTCCGGGTCCGTCTCCGTCTTCGACGCGGAGGCGTTTACCCCCGGGCGGGCGGCTCACGCGGTTCGCGAACGGTTTGGTAGTGAGACGGCCGACAGCGTTGGACTCGACTCCGAACTCGC
>LFFM01000727.1_pt1 | contig 23195 bp, 27 predicted proteins | sample 643131 | NCBI WGS metagenome assembly LFFM01 (sample SAMN03777445, study PRJNA286221) | soda lake metagenome | biome: soda lake; feature: Kulunda steppe; material: water; isolation source: sample Tc-Br brine of Tanatar trona crystallizer | place: Russia: Kulunda steppe | collected 2011-07
ATGACGACCACGACGATCATGACGACCATGACGATCACGATGATCACGATGATCATGACGATCATGACGATCATGACGATCACGGCCACGAGGACCCCGCCTACGACCTCGATATCATCGATCGGAGCACCGACGATGTTGCTGCCTACGTCCACGGCGATCACTGGCACGGCGGCCTCCCAGATGTCCCACTCGGTGATTACGTCTCACTGGGTGCCGTCTTTACCGACTCCGATGGCGAGGAAGTCACGCTCGGCGAAGACGAAGACTTCGAGTTGAACGCGGTTGTTGCCGAGGGTGCCGAAGAGGGCCTCATCTCGGTCGACCGCCACGGCGACCACATTCACATCAATGGCGAAGAAGCAGGTCGAACAGAGGTCGTCTTCCAGCTATTCCACGACGACCATTCGGACTTCGATTCGCCACCAATCGACGTCGTCGTCGAAGAGTAACGACTCGACACGGCGAGTCATATTCTCGCACACTTTTTTCTATGTCGTGAGCCACCTAGGCAGCCATGGTCTCCTCATATCTCGCGATGGACAATACCCTCTGTGTCGGAGCCTTCGATACTGAATCAGCTGACACGCCGACAGCAACCTCCCGGCTCGGTGGCTACCAGCTTGAGTCGATTGCGGTCGATCCGAGCGCTCCCGACCGGCTGTTCGTCGGGACCGCCGAGTCAGGGCTGCTGAAAAGCACCGACCGCGCGGCAACGTTCGACCGAGTCGGTGCAGAAACGATTGGTCCCGAGCGAATCACAGCCGTCGCCATCGGAACCCGAACTGCCGAACGCGTCTGGGTCGGCACCGAGCCGAGTCGACTCTACCACTCAGCGGACGGCGGTGACACGTGGACCGAAAAGCCGGGACTGACTGAGTTGCCGTCGGCTGACGAATGGTCGTTTCCGCCACGGCCCCACACCCACCACGTCCGGTGGATCGAGACCGACCCCTACGACGGTGATCACCTCTATGTCGGCATCGAGGCCGGCGCATTGGTCCAAACCCACGATGGTGGCGAAACGTGGGAGGACCGCCGGCCGACCGCGCGCCGCGACATCCACTCGATGACGACCCATCCGGAGGCACCCGGCCACGCGTGGGTTGCCGCTGGCGACGGCTACGCCGAGACCCGAGACGGGGGGCGCACGTGGACGAAGCCCCAAGAGGGCCTCAGTCACCGCTACTGTTGGAGTGTCGCCGTCGACCCGGATGATCCGGCGTGCGTATTGGTCTCGGCGGCCAGCGGTGCCCGGTCAGCACACACGACCGAACGCGCCAGCAGCTACGTCTACCGTCGACACGACAGCCAGCGCTGGCGACGGCTCGATGGCCGCGGTCTTCCGATGGGCGAAGGGGTCGTCCGGGCGGTGCTCGCTCGGGGTCAGCAGGCCGGAGAGTTGTATGCCGCAACAAACCGCGGGCTCTACCGGACGGCTGACCAGGGCAGTTCGTGGGTTGGCATCGATATCCCGTGGCCCGAGTCGTTGCAAACCCAGCGACCGCGTGGGCTTGCAGTCGTGCCCACCGACGCGGCCAGGACGTAGCGTCGCGATGCAGCCACGACGTAGCGTCACAATACGGCCAGTGAAGAAACTGACAAACTATATGCACAGCCATCCGAACACACGCACATGTATGATTTCGTCGTGGTCGGCGTTGGTCCCGCCGGCGCGCGCTTTGCCCGCCGGGCGGCCGAAACCGGCTATGACGTGCTCGCACTCGAAAAGGGAACCATCGGGACGCCCTTGGCCTGTTCGGGCCACGTCAGCACCGACATCTGGAACTACGTCCCCGAGGCGGCGAAACCCGAGCTCTTTCAGAACCGAATCTACGGCGCAAATTTCCACACGGGAGGCCCCCATAGCGACCCACATCTGTTCTACAAAACCGACGAGATCTCGAACGTCATCGACCGGGTTGGCCTCGACCGGACGCTCGCCGACTGCGCCCGAAACGCCGGAGCCGACGTACGAGAGGGCCACACCGTCACCGACATCGACGAGCGGGCCGACCGCGTCGTCCTCACGGTGAGCGTCGCCGGCGAGTCGGGAACCCAGACCGTCGAAGCGCGGATGGTCGCCGGCTGCGACGGGCCGATTTCACGGGTTCGAAACAGCGTCGGGCTGCCCGAGCCCGCAGAGACACTCCACGGCGTGCTCGCCTTTACCGACGAACCCGATGACGGCGACCACGTCGACGTCCATCTGACCGCGCCGCGATTTTTCGCCTGGCGGATTCCCCGCGGTGCGGCCGGCGTCGAGTACGGACTGGCCGCCCCGCCGGGAACCGAGGTCACCGAGCTGTTCGAGCAGCTCACCGACAGCTATGGCGTCGAAACCGACACATTCTGTTCGGGGGCGATTCCGATCGGGCCGCCCGAGACAGTCACCACCGACCGCGTCTTTCTCATTGGCGATGCGGCCGCCCAAACGAAGCCCTTCACCGGCGGAGGGATTCTCTATAGCATGACCGCTGCCGACTGTGCAGCCCGGCATATCCAGCCCGACCGCCCCGACTCGCTCGACATTTACGAGTCGGCCTGGCGACAGGCGCTCTCTTCGGAAATCCGACTTGGCCATCTCATCCGCCGGGCCTACTCGCTGCCCGAACCCGTCCAACGCGCCGGGTTGACGGCGCTGTCGGGCGAAATCGGCGTCCACATGGACAAACCGAGTTCGTTCTTCTCGAAAGCGCATTTGAAGCGGCTGTTTTCATGAGTTTGAGGACTGAGTCATTATAGCTGCAGCTTGTAGGTAGCAAGAAAACAGGAAAAATACGCGGGAGATTAGTTAGGGCCAGGTACGGTCACTGAGTGTGTTAGACGAGCCACCGCCGGGGTTGCTCCAGATGATTCGAACCGTTTCGCCAGTTGGATTTTCTGAATCTTCCTCAGCAGCTAATCTAAGTGTGTCACCTGTTTGGACTGTATCCTCCCATGTTGGGGAAGACTGGTTATATTCAAAGTTGTTACTTGACACATTATTTCCGCCGTTCCAAACCTGCTCGCCTCCTATGGAGATAGATAGTGTTTCAATATCAATATTATCACCGCCGCCATGAGTAATTGCTACGTCATCAATACCATTGAAATTGTACTCAAATGACGCAGACGGTGCATTGTTCGACACTTGATCGCCGAGGCCGAGGACGAACGCCCCGATAACGGCGGCGAGAATGACTGTAATGGCGACCATCAGGATAACCCCGATGACCGGCGAAACAGCCCGATCTTCCGTGAATAGTTTTTGTAGGTTCATAGGTCGTTGGTCACGTACTCCCACAGAACGCATTGAGTGATGTGCACTCGGCTTGTCCCGAGTCCGCAATCACGCCTTCTCGGGGCAGCCGCACACACAATCTGTTTCTGTAGACAGTAGCGATGTCAAGATATTATAGTCATCTTACTTAAAATGTGAGTCGATATAATCAAAATTGATACTCCGAGTCGGCATCCGGTTTGCCTCCGAGTATTTCTGTTCATAGGAACCGCGACAATCGTATGGAAAAAAATGAGCGCGAACAACGCCAGATTCCGGCGGCGGGACACCAAAGCCACGGATGAAATCAGCCGAGTTTAAGGGTCGCCGCCGAAAGCTTCAGATATGGACGACCGAACCTACACTGCGGACGCCGAACCCGGCGAGACGGCCACCGTCGCCGGCTGGGTCCACGAGATCCGGGACCTCGGCGGCATCGCCTTTCTGATTTTGCGCGATACGACCGGTAAAATCCAGATCAAATTCCAGAAAGACGAGATGGACGACGACCTCGTCGACACCGGCCTCGGGGTCGCCCGCGAAAGCGTGATCACCGTCTCGGGACTCGTCGAAGAGGAACCCCGCGCACCGACGGGCGTCGAGATCACCCCCGACTCCGTTGAGGTCCTGGCACCTGCGGACACCGAACTGCCACTCGACCCCTCGGGCAAAGTCGATGCCGAAATCTCGACCCGACTCGACAACCGGACGCTCGACCTCCGGAAATCGGAGGTCCAGGCGGTCTTCACCATCCGCGCGGAGATCCAGCGCGCCGCTCGCGAGACCTTCCGCGACCTGCACTGTACGGAGATCAACACCCCGAAAATCGTCGCCACCGGTACCGAGGGCGGTACCGAACTCTTCCCGATTACCTACTTCGGCGAAGAGGCCTTCATGAACCAGAGCCCACAGCTGTTCAAACAGCTGATGGCCGGTTCGAGCCTCGAACGCGTCTTCGAGATCGGCCCGATTTTCCGCGCCGAAGAGCACAACACCCCACGTCACCTCAACGAGGCAACCTCGATCGACTTCGAGGGAGCCTTCTGCGACCACCATGAAGCGATGGACGTCGCCGAGGCCGTCGTCAAAGCCGCCTACCAGGCGGTCGCCGACAACTGCCAGACCGAACTCGAAGCGCTCGGACTCGAAGACGACTTCGAAGTCCCTGAAGACGACTTCCCACGACTCAGCTACGAGGAGGCCATCGAGCGCATCAACGCCACCGGCAAGCTCGACGACCAGCTGCTGTGGGGCGACGACCTCCCAACCGAGGGCGAGGTTGCACTCGGCAAAGACGTCGGCGAGCACTACTTCATCACCGACTGGCCCAGCGAGATCAAACCCTTCTACATCATGGATCAGGCCGACGATGAGCAGCTTTCGACCGGGTTCGACCTGATGCATCCCCGGATGGAGCTCGTGTCGGGTGGCCAGCGCGAACACCGCTATGAGCACCTGATCGAGGGCTTCGAACAGCAGGGACTCGACCCCGATGCCTTCGAGTACTACACGAAGATGTTCAAATACGGCATGCCGCCGCACGCCGGCTTCGGGCTGGGTGGCGAACGGCTCGTCATGACCGTCCTCGGACTTGAGAACATCCGAGAGGCGGTTCTCTTCCCGCGAGACAGACAGCGTCTGAGCCCATAGGGCGATGGGTTGAGAGCCAATGAGACGATTGGAGCGAGTGTCGCGGGATCGACCGCGTTGCTCTCGGCGAAGACAAACAGATCGCAGCCACCAACGACGCACATATTTTTAGCGCCGAAAAAACATCCAACGGTATGAGCGACGCGCAGTCGGAATCCCCCGCGAGCAACACCGACGATGAGACACCACTGGAGATGGTTGTCGGTGGGATGACCATCGGCGGGATTTTGACGGTCGCATTTGGCCTGCTTGCGCTTGGTGTTCCGTGGTTTTGGGTCGTCTTTCCAGTTGGTTTCGCGGGCGTGTTGCCAGCAGCGATTGGGCTGACAAGGCTCTACGAACGTCGCCAACGCGACGTCACAAGTGAATCAGCACCGTCCGAACGGGAAGCCGCACTCGAAACGCTTCGTGGCCGCTACGCCCGTGGCGAAATCGATGACGACGAGTTCGAGCGGCGGCTAGCAGCGCTGCTCGAAACCGAGTCGGTTACTGAGGCGGCTGACTACGTCGCCCGAGAGTCAGTTCGTGAGACGGACCGAACCTAACACGGGCTCAATCTGCCGCCCCCGGATCACTCGACAGCGGCTGTTCGGGCACCAGATCCAATTTCTCGCGCGCCCGCCGACGAAGTTCCGCACGCGTAGCATCTCCCTCGAGCGCCTCATCAACAACCTCCGAAAACCGTGCAAGGGTTTCGGCGACGATGACGACCGCAAAGTCGGTGGCAAAGGCGATTTCACCAGTCATCGACCACCTCGAAGCGCGCCGGTCCGCAGCCACCAGCGACGCTGTTGAAGAGACTGGTTCAGCACGCCCGTCTGTGAGTTACTCATGTCTCCAACGACGTGCGAGTGGCTTTTCAGTTCTTGTCACTCCGCAGAGACATTCAGGAAAGACCAGACGTACGGCCACGCGGCTTATACTGTCGAGTGACGAACAGAATACGATGACAACTGCCCTCTCGGACGACGTCCTCGAAGAGGCCGCCTCCCGTGGCGAGACACTCATCATTCACGACCTGCTTCGGCTCATCGAACGGTTCGATACCGGTCCCGGTGTGCCCGACACTCGGCTCGACGCATACCTCAGCGCGCTTGGTGACAATCGGTTCAACGAACAGGCGCTACGGGACGGGCTTGAAAAACGGCTGACTGACAGCGAGACGTGGGTCGAAGAATCCGCGGTCTACCGGCTCAACGGCGAGATCAGTGCCTTTCCACCTCGGTGGCACGAGGATCTCGTCGGCGAGTCAGATCTCACCCAGTACGTCGCCACAATGACTGCCGCCGTTGAGGGTGGCTCTGCGGGCTATGACCACGGCGGCCGTGGGGAGGGTGTCCCTGAAAAGCTGCTGTGTGATACGGCGACTGTCTTCAGCGGGACGAGCTACAAAGACGCAATGCGCGAGGCCGCTCGGCTGCGAGACGCCAACCTGCTGACCGCCGATGCCGACCAGCATCCCAATGCGCGGATACAGCTCACCCCTGCAGGTGCCGAACGGCTCGGTATCGACCCCGAATCAGCGGTCGCTGTCGACACTGATTCCGAACGCGAGCGAAAAAAAGATCCGCGAATCGATGAATAACTGTGCCGCATTCGGCCGGTGTGTCACGAGCGTTAGTCGTCTGCAGCCGAGAACCGACCCGTCGCTCCGTAGTCGGCTCCGGCGGTGATCTCGTCGGGTTCATCGACGAGATAGAGGATAATGACCATTGTCACGATGTATTTCGTGATGATATCGAGGATGCTGTAGCCCCACGAGGTTAGCCCGACGCTGAGGACGGCAATGCCCTCAACACCGAGGAACCACAGAATTGGGTAGCCGAACCAGCCGACGACAGTGAGGATTTTGAGCGTCGTAAACAGCTCGCCGGTCCCGGTTACCTCGGCTTCAGCCGACCACTCAACAAGGATGATGTAGACGATCACGAGGAAGAAAATCGAACTCAGCACGAACCACCACCAGCGCATGAGTACTGACGAGGTCGTCAGCGCGGCGGCCAGGCCGGTCACACACATGGCAATCGTGAACGCAACCGAAGTGAGGATTTTCGTCAGATTCGAGCCCGCAATCATTCCTAAGGCAATGAGGATGAACGGCGTTGAGAAGGTCCACGTGAGATACCGCCCCCACATGGTGAAAACCTCCTCACCGGCACGAGCATGACCCGCCGGCATCTCGATAAAGCTGATCGTCAGCCCCGAGGCAAGCCCCGTATAGCTCGAAATCGAGACAACCGAAATGAGCAGTGTCGAAATAACGATTAGTTGGGCTCGCGGATCGACGACGTTCCGAGCGAGATAGACGATGGCGAGAATCGTCAGCCCCGCAAGCGCGATATTTGTGACGAACGAACTGGCAAGCAGCAGATCGTTAAAAACGAACTCGAAGGTTTCACGTTGTGTTTCTGGTACCTGAAGCAGGCTGTGCTGTGCATCTGATCGAACAGTACTGGAGGGAATCATAACCAACAGTAGCCTACAGGAAGGCATGGACAATTAATGCTTGTACATCTGACATGTATGTCGCTCGTGAGAACCTGTCACAGCGAAAGACAGGAGTGTGGCACAACGCCCACAGACGAGTAGTCAGTAACTCGACAGAGTTCCTAAAAGAGAAGCGTTAATCAGCTCCATACGCTGTCAGCAGTATGAACAGCGACGGTGGCCACCGGACGGCGACGGCGTTCGTTCCGGGGCATATCACGGGCTTTTTTAGCGCCCACCCGGCGGACGATCCAAGTCAGGCGGGAAGTCGTGGCGCTGGGCTCGCACTAACCGACGGTGTCACCGTCCGTGTCTCGCCCGGCTCCGGGGTCCGGCTCAACAACGAGCCCATCGAAATCGACCCTGTCGAAACAGTCTGTCAGAAACTCGGCGTTGCGGCTGCTGTCGAAGCTGAGACGCTGCTGCCGCTTGGAGCGGGCTTCGGTGTGTCGGGAGCAGTGACACTGGGAACTGCACTCGCAGCCAACACGGCGTTCGAGTGCCAACGAACCGAAAACGAACTCGGCACCATCGCCCACTATGCGGAAGTCGACGCTGGGACCGGGCTCGGCGATGTCGTCGCCCAGGCCCGCGGTGGCATACCGATCCGTACCGAACCGGGTGCACCCGGCTATGGAACGCTCGACGGACTCACTGGTCGGCCACGGATCGAATACCTCACTTTCGGCGAGCTTTCGACCGAAGCAATCCTGACCGGCGACACCAACCAGCTGTCAGCCGCCGGCGAGACAGCCCTCAACCGGCTGCTCGAGACGCCGACTATCGAGCAGTTCATGGCCGTCTCACGACAGTTCGCACACGATGCAGGACTGCTCACCGATGAGGTAGAAAGAGCGATGGCTGAAGTCGAGGCCGCCGGTGGACAGGCCGCCATGGCGATGCTTGGCCGGACGGTTTTTGGAACCGACACGGCGCTCTCGGATGCGGGCTACGAGCCAAACGTTTGTGGGATCGACGCGGCGGGAAGCCGGCTGCAGCCTGTTGGGGCGGCTGACAGCGCCGAAAAGCGAACGTTTTGACGCCAGAGCCGAACAGTCGCACAATGAGTGAGATCGACCTGCCCGAGGACCACCCTCGGTATCAGTCGCTGTTGACGCGCCATCGGATCGAAGCCGGTGTCGAAAAGGGGATCACGAGCAAACAGGGCCTTATTGCAGAAGGCCGTGGTGAGGCATTCGACTATTTATTGGGCGAACGGACGATTCCGAGTGCCGACCAAGCGGCACAGGCAGCCGCCGCCCAACTTCTGCTTGCTGACCAGCCGGTTATTTCGGTTAACGGCAACGTCGCTGCCCTCGTCGCGCCCGAAATCGTCGATCTCGCTGACGCTGTCGGAGCCGACATTGAAATCAACCTCTTCAATCGGACGCCCGACCGGATGGCGGCGATTGCCGCACACCTCCGCGAACACGGAGCCGACGAGGTCAAAGGCCTGACTGCTGATGGCCGGATTCCCGGCTTGAGCCACGAGCGTGCAAAGGTCGATGCCGACGGAATCGGCTCGGCAGATGTCGTGGTCGTGCCGCTCGAAGACGGCGACCGTGCGGAGGCACTGGCCGCGATGGGCAAAACCGAGATTGTTATCGATCTCAACCCGTTGTCGCGGTCGGCAGAGTCCGCTGCAATTCCGATTATCGACAATATCATTCGTGCGGTTCCGAATATGGCGACCCACGCTCGCAAGCAACAGGAGATGGATCGAGAAGCCTTGGATTCGATCGTCGACTCGTTTGACGCGGCCGCTGCCCGCAACGCAGGCGAGACGGCGATCCGAAACGGCGAACTCAGCTAAGCACTCGGCGAGTACGTATCAAGAAGCAAGACGACCGTACCCGGCGGGTTGGTCACGATGCCGTCAGGGGCGACGACAACAAGCCCAACGACGACCGCAACCGTCAGCGCGACGAGGATCATCAGAATCGTACTGATTTGATTCATCGCCCGCCTTGCGCTACGAAAGGTATCCAGGGGATCGCTGCTCGATCGAGACATTCACCATCCGATTAGCTGCCAGCCTGATAAATCCGTACGAAAGGACCAGTGGGTTCGATGCGCCTGAGTGTCCCGCCAGGCTGAAATAGCACTTTGTCGCTTGCGGTGGTCGATCCGGTATGGCCGACCGAACACAGCAGCCGACTGCCGACAGCGCCGACCGACAGCCACCGAGTCAGCGGGTCGCCTTCGTGACCGGAGGTGCTCACGGCATTGGCCGGGCAATCGCCCACCGGTTTGCTACCGATGGGCTGGCGGTTGCCGTCGTCGATATCGATGGTGCGGCCGCACACGATGTGGCTGGTGAAATCAGCGATCTCGGCGAAAATGCGGGCGAAGCAATTGCGCTTCAGGCAGATGTAACCGACCGAACATCGCTCGAAACAGCTGTCGAGGCAACGGTCGAGGCACACGGCGGGATCGACACCCTGGTCGCCAATGTCGGTATCTATCCGGCCGGCCGGCTGGATGAGCTCAGTGATGGCGCTTTCGAGCGCGTGATAGAGACAAACCTGACTGGAACATTCCGAAGTGTCAGCTGTTGTCTGCCCGCCCTTCGCGAGAGCGACGCTGGTCGGATTGTCCTTACGTCTTCGATCACCGGGCCGATTACCGGCTATCCAGGCTGGAGCCACTACGGTGCAAGCAAGGCCGGCATGCTGGGATTCATGCGGTCGGCCGCACTCGAACTCACCGGCGACGATATTACGATCAACGCCGTCTTGCCCGGCAATATCCGTACCGAAGAACTCGACAAACTCGGCGAAGACTACATCCAACGGATGACCGAAAGCATCCCACAGCGTCGACTTGGACGGCCAGAAGACGTCGCCAGCGCGGTTGCCTATCTGGGGTCGCCGGAAGCCGGCTATATCACCGGCCAGACGCTCGTTGTCGACGGCGGCCAGACGCTGCCGGAGTCCCAAGAAGCCCTGGAAGGGATGGACTCGCCGGTCGAATAACGGCACACAGTCGAGTCGGTCACCACCGAGTCGTCTATAGCTGGTCGCGGTCGTGCGGAGCCGAAAAATCGAGATCCGGGCCTTTTGCGATGATGCCGTGCGGCGTCACATCGGGATGCGTCGTGTAATAGTGCTCTTTGATGTGGTCGATGTCGACCGTTTCGGCGACGCCAGGCTGTTGGTAGACATCTCGGAGATAGCCCCAGAGATGCTCGTACTGGTGGATGTACTGGACGTTACACATAAAGTGCGTGTGGTAGACGTGATCGAATCGAATGAGCGTCGTGAACAGACAGATGTCGGCTTCGGTGAGCCGGTCGCCCGCGAGGAACCGCTGGTCGGCCAACACCTCCTCGTAGTGATCGAGTGCCTCAAACAGTTCGTCGACAGCCTCGTCGTAGGGCTTCTGCTTTGTTGCAAAGCCAGCACGGTAGACGCCGTTGTTGATCGGCTCGTAGATGTCGGTGATGAGCTCGTCGACCGTCTCGCGGATCGCTTCTGGTGCGAGGTCGACATCGTGCTCGCCAACGTCGCGAAAGCCCGTCGAGAGCATCCGAATGATCTCTCGTGACTCGTTGTTGACGATCGTCCCCTCTTTCGTATCCCAGAGCACTGGCACCGTGACGCGACAGGTCGCATCCGGGTCGGCCTCGACGTAGAGCTCTCGGAGGTAGTCGCTGCCGTGGAGTTTGTCGACGGTACAGCCCTCCTTGTCGGGCGTAAACTGCCAGCCGTCCTCGCCACGGTAGGGGTCGACGACCGAGACGTCGATGGCGTCTTCGAGACCCATCAGCGCGCGGACGAGCAGGGTGCGGTGGGCCCACGGGCAGGCGTACGAGACGTACAGATGGTACCGGCCGGCTTCGGCCTCGAAACGGTCGTCGGGTTCGGCGTCAACGTGATCCGGGACGTCGCTGCCGGCGATCCAGTCGCGAAATGGCGTCGTCTGTCGCTCGAAGGCCCCCTCCTCGTTGGTCGCCTGAAACGTATCGGTTCGCCACTCGCCGTTGAGGAGCATGTTCATTGGTACTGATAGGAGGGGATGGGCGGCAAAAAGGATTCCTTGAGATTGTGTCTGTGTTACTACCCCGTCGTTTGAGACAATCAAAACCGACTTGTACCACTAACCAATATCACTAGGTGTTATGTCACAGTTTAGCGGTTTCAGTCAGGCGAACGAAGCACAGGTCACCCGCGCAATCACCGAGGAGTGGAGCGAGGAGTTCATGGACTTCACCGAGAGCGACGTCATCATCGTCGGCGGCGGTCCCTCCGGCCTCATGGCCGCCAAGGAGCTCGCCGAGCAGGGTGTAAAAGTGATGGTCGTCGAAAAGAACAATTATCTCGGTGGCGGCTTCTGGCTCGGTGGCTTTCTGATGAATACGGTCACCGTCCGCGACCCATCCCAGGAAGTCCTCGACGAACTCGAGGTTCCCTACGAAGAAAGCGACGAAGCCGAGGGGCTCTACACCGCCAAAGGGCCACACGCCTGTTCGGCGCTCATCAAATCCGCCTGCGATGCCGGTGCGAAGATTCAGAACATGACCGAGTTCACCGATATCGTCGTCCGCGAAAACCACCGCGTCGCCGGCATCGTCATGAACTGGACGCCGGTTCACGCCCTGCCCCGAGAGCTGACCTGTGTCGACCCCATCGCCGTCGAGAGCGACCTCGTCATCGACGCGACGGGCCACGAAGCCGTCGTCGTCTCGAAGTTGCAGGAGCGCGGCGTGCTCGACGCGCCCGGCATTGCGCACGCCAAAGAGCACAACGTCGGTATGGATCAGACCGAAGACGGCCAGTACGGTGCGCCCGGTCACGATTCGCCCGGCCACGACTCGATGTGGGTCACCGAGAGCGAGGACGTCGTCGTCACCGAGACGGGCGTCGTCCACGACGGAGTGATTGCGACGGGTCTCGCAACGGCAACGACTCACGGCCTGCCACGGATGGGCCCGACCTTCGGAGCCATGCTGTTGTCGGGCAAACGTGCCGCCTCGATCGCGCTGGACGAACTCGGCAAAGACGGCGACGCGGTTGACTTTAGCGTCCAGCCCACCCCCGCTGACGATTAACTTCGTCGACTGATCGCCACAATCAGCAGACTGTCAGCCGGTCCCCGCTGCGCCATCATCGAATATCGGCCCAGCGACCCCCTCTCTATTCGTTCGTCGAACCGTTCTTAACAAATCCCGTCTAACGGCCTGTATGTACGTGCTGGGCCACATCGGTATTTCGCTGCTCTTGTTTGCGCCCATCGCAGCAGCGTTGCTTGCCGCAGGCCACGTCGGTATCGCGGTTCTCACCGGGGCCCTCATGGTCGTTTTCGGCCCGCTTCCGGATCTCGACGAGTATACAGACCGCATCGACCACCGCGGACCGACGCACACCGTCTGGTTTGCGGGTGCGGTCGGCCTCGGGGTGGGTCTCGGGGCGTTCGGTATCGCCACCGTGAGTACCAGCCTCGGCGTCGATGTCGCCGCAGCCACCGGTTTCGACCCGCATTCGATTGGGATCTGGTTCGGGGCGATCTCGACGCTCACGATTCTCGGCCATCTCGCTGGCGACCTCATCACACCGATGGGAGTCTGGCCCTTTCGGCCGGTTTCGGACTGGCACCACACCTTCGACATCACGCCTGCGAAAAACCCGCAGGCCAACCAGCTATGCTTTGGAGCCGGTGTGATTGCGCTCAGTTCGGCGCTCGTTTTGGTGTTTGTCTGACCGCGAGGACGACCCTATAAGGATGATCTCACAAGGATGACCACCGAAGCCGTTTGAGACCGTTATGAAGACCGTCGAAGCCGTTCGAGTCCTCGCTGGAGCCGCGGGTTGATTTCGCCGGCGACCCGAATATCGTCTTCAGTTACTGCGTCAAAGAGCAGAACCGAGCCCAGATAGGCAGCGACAACGACAACCGGCAGGGCGGCTCCAACAACGTATAGATTGTCGACGAGGATGACGACCGCTGCACCGCCGAGGGCTGCCGGCAGCGACGCGGCCACGATCCGTCCAAGCTGCATCGTGAACGGATGAATTCGCCGGAGCACGTAGAGTTCGATCAGTGCGGCACCGCCAGAAACCGACAGTGCGGCCGCCGAGCCGATTCCCGCGCCGAGAATACCGATCCGTGGGACAAGCAGGATACTGAGGACGATATTCGTGACCAACAACAGTCCCGTGTTGAGAAAAACGAGCCGCGAATAGCCAAGTCCCTGCAAGAGCGAGCCACCGGGGCCGCCGCCAGCGATACTGACGATGTAGCCCGCCGCGAGCACGGCCACAACCGGCGTTGCCACCGCGTACTGCGGTGTAAAGACGATCGAAAGGTAGGTACTGGCTCCGAGAACGACGATCAACAACAGCGGTGCTGTCAGCGCCAGTACCCAGCGTGTAGCCGTCTGATACCGTTTTCGTACTTCAGTGGTGCTTTCTCGGCACTCGGCGATGAGTGGCTTGAACACGGGTGCGAGCGCGGCAAAAAAGATGAACAGGTTTTCTGCGAGCATGTAGCCAACTCGGTAGAAGCCGACGTCTTCAGAGGCCAGAAAGTAGCCGACGATAACGTAATCAATCTGTCCGAGGACGACGTAAATCACGCCCGCAAAAGCCAGTGGGACCGAGTACCACAACAGCGTCGGTGTCGACATAAATTCGATATCAGTCCCGAACAGAAACTCGACGTTTCGAACGAGGAGTATCGCCCCAACGACAATACAGACGAGTAGACCGATGACGTAGCCACCAACAACACCGAGCAGCCCAAAGCCCGCAAGCAACAGCCCAGCAGTTCCGACGAGCCGAACCGTCGGACGGGTGATATCACGGATGTAGACACGGTATTGGAGCTGTTTGATCGCATTAAAGACGGCGAGTAAGACGTTGTATATCGCGAGCAAGGGCAGTGCAACGCTGAGCAAGAGCAGGGCGATTCGGAGCGAGGGTTCGCCAAACAGGGTTGCGAGCGTGTCCGCAGCAAGCGCGAGCGCAACGCCGGTGCCGATTGCGGTCCCCAAAACGAAAATGACCACTTGGAGGACAACCCCACGGGCTTTCGCCGTCTCACCGGCGGCGAGATGTTGGGGGACGTAGTAGTCGATCGCTTTCGGTAACCCGAGCGTCGCAAAGACTTGGACGAACAGAATTACCGAGGTTGCAAGGACGAATAGCCCATAGATCGACGGGCTGACCAGCCGTGTGATAATCGCGATGATAGCAAAGCCAAAAGTCTTTTTGACGATATCGCCGACCAGCGTGATGCCACTCTGTGTCGCAAGCGTAACACTGCTGTCGTCCGAAACGGTTGGGTCGTCGCCGTCGGTCGTTGACGAAACCGTTGGATTGGGTGGCGGTGAAATCGGCGGCTCCTCTACAGAGGGGGGATCACTCACCTGCAGGCCCTCCTCGCAGCGCGACCACGACGGCGATTAGAGCGTCGTAATGACATCAATTTCGTAGTCAGCGACCCGAGCAGCCTGTTCGCCGATGCCCGGAAATTCGATTTCGAATGGCCACCGATTGCTTGCGGTGACGTCATCAATATTTTCGACTGTGCTGTCGAGCTGTTCGTCGTCTGCGTCGAAAAATCTGGCCCGGAGTTCGACATAGCTGAGTTCGCGATCGCTCACATTTTCGGCGATTCCTTCGACCCACACCCGCTCGTCGTCAGCGCCCTCGTGTTCTCGCAGGAGTGTTGACTCGGTCACCACGACAACCGGGTCGTCATCGGGCTCGTCCTCGGTCTCGTTGCCAACGGGGCCGACCGGCGCATCGAGACAGCCGGCACTCCCGGCAGTTGCGAGTGCCGCAATCCCGACGAGCAGCGATCGGCGGTTCATCGGCTCTGTACTATCTTCAGGAGCCAACCATCATTAGTTATCCGGGATGTGCATCCATCGATCGGCACTGCTCAAACACTCACGTATCGACCGTTCCGGCACTTACACGGCCAAATCCGAGACCGTGCCGATCGTACTCGGCGTCCGAACACCGCTCGTGGAGCCGTCGGTGGGCGCTGGCAACTCGGCGATCGAGCCGTCCCAGTGGGTCGGCTGCCTGCCGTACCGACCGTGGGTTGGCCGTGATCACGAATCGACGGAATAACCCATTGAGTGGTCGTGCGGCGGGCAGGCTGCTTCGGGCGAGATCAAGGAGGCCAACTCGGCCACCGGGGCCGACGATCTCAGCCCACCCGTCGACAACCGCCGGGGGGTTCGCAACCATCCCGACGACCAACGAGGCAAACAGAGAGTCGATTTGTTGATCTTCGCCGTCGGCCGTGACGACGTGTTGGCCGAGCGGTGGCTGGGTTGCGTCGCCACGGACAACATGGACGTTCTCCCAGCCGGCTTGTTGAATTCGAGCTGCTGCAACCTCAAGTACGCCAGGGCTGAAGTCGACGCCGACGACCACGCCGTCGGGACCGACACGCTCACGGAGCAGCCGAAGGTTTGCGCCGCTGCCACAGCCCATTTCAACGACAACATCGCCGGGCTGTGGATCGAGAAGGTCGATTGCGGCCGCCCGGAGCGACCCAATACCTGGTGTTCGGGTCGCAAGCAAATCGTAGAGCCATGCCCATCGCGTATAGAATCGTTGGGTCGGACTGCGGGCGTCGTCCATACCTACCTCTCTCAGTGGAATGCGAAAAACGCGGCGGCAGGGTTAGACGACTTCGCGGACGACCGAGGCGACCGTTGGTGCGTCGGGGCCGAGGACATACGAGATGGGTTCGATCCCGAAGCCACCGGTCTGATAGAGGACGAACGTCTCGGTGAGCCCCCCATCGGGGTCATCGTCGGCCGCAGTTGCCGCAGCGATTGCAGCACCGATCGTCGCGTGGAGCTCCTCTCTTGCCTCCGAGTCGAACCGGACCGTCGTGTAACCGGCGTCCTCGAACTGTTCGAGCAAGTCAGGGTCATACGTGATATTGAGTCCTGCACGGACATCGACACCCTGCTCGCGGGTCGAAAGCAGAATCGAGGCGACGTGTTCGCTCACGCCGAACTCAGGCTCGGCGGGAACCGTTGCGCGACCTTTAATATCGAAAATCCGTCCCGGAACGCCCGCGACATCGTCGACGGTAGTGGCATCGGGTAGACAAGCAACGAGATTCGAGCCGACATTCGGGATGAGTGTTGCAAACCCACTCATGCTCGTCAGCGTCCGCAGCCCGCGACGAACCGAGGATCGAACCTGTTCTGTCTGTCGAATCCGGCTATCGGGATCGTGGACCGAAAAGTCGATGTCGGCCTCGATGAGCGCGGGCATCGCCGACTCGTGGAGCTCCGCGAGCAGATCACCGTCTTCGAGCTGGCGAATCAGCACTTCGAGTTCCACGAGTGCTTGCACGCGGCTCATATCGCCGGTCGACAGCCCGTCGGCAACCCGTTCGACGAGATCGACAACGCGGTCGTCTGCGGCAATCCGCTCGTTTCTGGCAACCTCGCCGTGAGCGTATTTCGAGACCGCAGACTGGCTGATTCCGAGCGCATCGGCCACCTCGCGCTGGGTGAGCCCGCGGTTGCGAAGGGCCTCGGCCAACAGCGACCGCAGCGTCGGCAGAAACTCCTCGACGACGAGCTCTTCAATAAATTTCATTGGTTGGTGTCTCTCGGCACGTCGGTATCAGTCTCATGGTCTGCAAGCGGTTCGTCGACGTTGTGTCCATCAAATTCGGGGTCGTTCTGGATTTTCGAGGCTCGCGGGCCGTGTTGGTCCTGATATTTCGAGCCGCGTTCGGCCCCATAGGGCCGGGTCGAGGGTGATTTGAGCTCCGTAAAGACGAGTTGAGAGATGCGCATGCCCGGAGAGAGTGCAACCGGGGCTGCACCGAGATTCGAGAGTTCGAGTGTGATTTGCCCACAAAAGCCCGGATCAATAAATCCTGCCGTGGCGTGGACGACAACCGCGAGCCGGCCGAACGAGGAGCGGCCCTCGACGGTCGCAACGAGGTCCGGTGGAATTTCGACCCGTTCTTTCGTGGTTCCGAGCACGAAATCGCCGGGATGGAGAATGAATTCGTCGCCCTCTTCGACGTACGTTTCTCGCACGTATTCGTCGACTTCGTCTGCCCGGTTCGGATGGATACAGGGAATGTTGGTTCGCTGGAATTCGAGGAACTCAGAGCCCAACCGCATATCGATGCTCGCCGGCTGGACTTGGGTATCGAGGTCATCGATCGGGTCAACAAGGAGATCACCCTCCGCCAGCCGTTCGAGTAAGTCGGTGTCCGACAGTATCATTGTATGCTGCGTTCGACGGTGACGGTAAAAATCCATACACTTGTCCTGCTCACGAATCGTGAATCGATTCGAGTCGGCCGACGAGTTTCGCATACATGTCGGGCGCACAGTACCAGCCGCTGTCGATCATCCCGTCGATCACCAACCGGGCCGTCTCGACAGCCAGCACCTCACGACTGGCGAGCAAGAGCACGAGATACGCTGTCCCTCGTGTCGTGATTCCCTCGGTAGCTGCGACGTCGCGGCCGTGTGCTTCGTCCATTACAGCGACGCCCCTGACAGCCGCCGCGTGGGTCAACACGGCCACGTCCGCGCTGCTGAGATTTGGGTTCCGTTCGAGTCGTCCAAACATGGTAGACTCCTCGACAGTCACGACTTGGAAGCGCCCATCATCGACGCTCCGTTCGATCCGCCGGGCGTCGGGGTACCCCTGCTCGATGCCGGTTTCGACGACCTCGCTATAGACACGTTCAGGAATCAGACACGGCTCGTCGAGGCCCTCACAGTAGCCGAGTGCGTCCGTTTTGGCGAGATAGATGAGCGGGGTCGCGTCGAATACCCACATTCAGAGCGCCTCGAGATCACCGTCGAGATGGTCGGCGTCGACCCACGTGACATCGTTTTCTTTCGCGAGTTGGGCGAACTCCCAGACCGACAGCTCCGCGCGGGCGGCGGCTTCGCTGAACGTAATCATTCCCTCGGCGAGTTGGCCGAGTGCGCGTTGTCGACGCCACTCGTCGAGGCTTTCGGAGAGCAGTTTTCGAACAGCCGTACTCCGGTCGAGGTTTTCGGCTTCCAGATACGTCTCCAGTTCAGTCTCCAACTCTTCGGGTACCCGTGCAGAGATCGTTCCCATAGTGTATACATTGTATGCTTTGTATACAAATGCGTCGGTGACTGCAGCCGATGGCTCCCGACCGGGACATCGATCCACAGTCTCTTAGCGACAGCCCACACAATCAGCCAGTATGAAACAGGTCATCGCCGCCCGGACCGATATTGGGATGGGGCGGGGCAAACTCGCCGCCCAGGTCGCCCACGCCTCGCTGTCAGCCTACGAAGATACCGACCGACGGACGCGAAAAGCATGGAAAGGAAGCGGCCAAAAAAAGGTCGTCGTCAAAGCCCAAGGCGAGTCGGCGCTCTTCGAGTTGGCCGAAAAGGCTCGTGTTGAGGGACTGCCCCACGCGATTATCCGAGATGCGGGCCACACCCAACTCGAACCGGGAACGGCGACAACAATCGCTGTCGGGCCGGGGGATGACGAACTGGTCGATCGCGTGACCGGCGAGCTGTCGTTGTATTGAGCGCCGTTGCGCTCGACGAGTCCCACTTAGGATTCGACGACGAAGCCCTCCTCGTCCAACAGCGCTGGGAGTCGCTGACGGTGATCCCCTTGAATTTCGATCCGTCCGTCTTCGACCGTCCCGCCGGCTCCGAGCCGTTGTTTCAGTCCTGACGCGAGCGTCTTGAGATCGACCGCCGGGTCGTCAAAGCCCTCGACAACGGTCATTGGTTTGCCGTAGCGCCGGGATTCGACGTGCACACGGAGGCGCGTTTCTGTGCGAGCAAGGTCGCCCTCGATATTGAGGTCGAGGTCGTCCGGAAGGCCGGTGATGTCATCAACCACAATCGACGTACGCGGGCGACCCACATACGTGTTAGCTCTCTCAGAAGCCGAAGAGTGTCGCTTCCGCCGAAGGGACAGACCGATGTGGCTGCCCGCAAAGCCACACGTATGAACCGAGACGAACGCCGCGAGGTCGCCGATGCGTGAGGCCCACCCGATAGAGCGGGCCGTCGGGATCGCATTCTATGTAAGTGACGCCGACGGCATCGGCGGGACACTCCGCGTCGAGCCCGAGGATTTTCAGGTCCACGAAATCGAACACTTCGATCCCGAACCGCTCGATTCGGCCCCCGGAGCGTATCCAGAAATCCTGCTTCGGGCAACGCTCCGGGAGTGGGATACCAACGATTTTGCGGCTCGCGTCTCGGACGCACTCGGAATCAGTCGCGAACGGGTTGCCTGGGCGGGAACCAAGGACAAACACGCGGTAACGACCCAGCTGTTTACGATCCGCAATGTCGACCCCGACGCGGTCGCCGCCCTCGACGTTCGAGGCGCAGAAATCGAGGTTCTGGGTCGGACCGGCCGGTCGATTTCGTTTGGCGATTTACATGGCAACCGCTTTGTAATCCGGGTCCGCGACGCTGCGGCCGACGCAGCCGAGCGAACAGCCGACACGACATCGGCACTCCGTGCGTTCGTCGAAAACACCGGCGGAACCGAACAGACCGCCGGCGTTCCCAACTGGTTCGGCAACCAACGGTTCGGTAGCCAGCGGCCGGTTACCCACGAAGTCGGACTCAACATCGTCCGTCAAGAGTGGCGCGAGGCCGTGCTGTCGTACGTCGCCAACCCCTTCGAGACGGAGTCAACCCGGACACAGGCAGCACGTCAGTTCGTCGCCGAAGAGGCCGAACGCGACGACCCCGACTGGCAGGCATCTCTCGACGAAATTCCGGGCTATCTCGGCTACGAACGGTCGATGCTTCATCGCCTGATCGAGGATGGGGCCGAAACCGACGCCGACTTTCGCAACGCGCTGGAGGCGGTTCCGTGGAACCTCCAGCGACTCTTTGTCAACGCCGCACAGTCATACATTTTCAACCGGATTCTCTCCGAGCGGCTGCGTCGTGGACTCCCGTTTGACCGACCTGTCGAGGGCGATGTGTGTTGCTTTGCCGACCGCGAGGCTCCTGATGGGCTCTACGCACCCGATACCGACCGACTCCAGCGGGTTTCAGGCAAGCGGGTGAGTGTCATGGAACGACACTGCTCGCGAGGCCGTGCATTTGTGACCGCACCGCTTGTTGGAACCGAAACCGAACTGGCCGACGGCGAGCCCGGTGAGATCGAACGCGAGATTCTCGACGAAATCGACCTTTCGCCGGCGGATTTCGAGCTGCCGGGAAACTTTGAATCAACCGGGACTCGGCGTGCGATTCTCGTCAAAACTGACCTTCAGGTCGACCCCGACGCACTCACCTTCGAGTTTGCACTGTCAAGTGGGTCGTATGCGACCGCACTGATGCGAGAGTATCTGAAACAGGGGCCACTGGATCTCTGAGCCCAGTGAGCAAACCGTTTACTCGCCACTCGAAAACAGGGTGTAATCGGTTTCGGCGGCCGCAAACGGCATAACAGTCGCATTTCGCTGGGCAACCCACGAAAGTCGCAAAACGAACGAAGCGAGAATCGCCAGTGGTGCAGAACAGGCGACCATGGCGATGAGCGTTGCCCCAACGATTGCGGCCGCAGGCAGCGCCTCGATTGTCGCAAGGTCGTAGACGGCGAGCGTCGCCGCCAAAAACAGCTGGGCTGGAAGTCCGACGAGCAAGAGAATTCGCGAGAGAAACGAGAGTTCCTTGGTGATGTAGACGGTTCGAAAATACTTCCGGGCGACATCAATATGCAAGAGATGTTCACGGATTGATTCGAAGAGCGCTTGCTGAGTGTCCGAAAGCTGTGTGCCGTACTCGGTTTCGACCCGCGAGAGATCATAGAGCTGTTGGGCCTGTGTCGTCCCGAGTGTCGCCGCAATCGCCCCGAAAATCTGTTCGTCCGCAGCGGGCGTATCGAGTGCCTCGGTAACTGCGTCGACATCACGACGAAGTGCCGAAACGAGGGTTCGGAGCTCTTCGGACAGTTCAGCGTCACCGTTGGCCGACGCGTCAGTCATCGGCTCGTCATTGGCCGACTCGTCAGTCGTCGGGTCAGTGTCGATAGTATCAGCCAACGATTGGGCACGAGTATCGAGGTTCGTGTGGAGGACTAACAGAAACGAGCCCGGCTGAACCGGACTAACCGGCTGATCCATGACCGCTTGGACCTGGTTTCGGTAGTCGACGGCGTTTCTTGTTCGTTGTTCGAGATCTCCCGGCGAGCTGAGTTCGCGCGAAAAGACGAGTTGGTTGATCGCGATGACAACGGTGATGAGCGTGAGATTGCCGCCCAGAAAGGCACTGATGAGCAAATAGAGTGGGTCACCGGGCGCTCGTGGAAAGAGGTTGATCGCGAGCAAGCCGATCAGCAACAGAAAGATACCCCCGAGCAGCGTTCCGGCAACGACGAGGCGGTCGCCATCGATGACAACCCATCTGAATAGTGCCTGTCGAACCGAGGCTATCGGACTGCTCACAGCCCAGCTAGAGGGCCGAATAAACCCAAGCATCTACTGGCCAACTACGCACGAACAATTCAATTCGGTAACCGGTTGCCCCCGATTATATCCGGGAGGTAGCTGAGTAGTGAGTATGGAGTACACCACACTGGGTACGACGGGAATCGACGTCAGCCGACTCTGTCTCGGCTGTATGAGTTTCGGCAAGGAACATCGCGACGAGTGGATGCTCGACGAGGAGGGCGGCCGCGAACTCATCGAACGCGCCATCGACCTCGGAATCACCTTTTTCGACACGGCAAACATCTACTCGCAGGGCGAAAGCGAGGAAATTCTTGGGGACGTGCTGGCCGAGTACGACCGCGACCGATTCACTGTCGGGACGAAAGTCCGGTTCGAAATGGGCGACAACCCACAGTCGGCGGGGCTGTCGAGAAAGACAATCGAACAGGAACTCGATAATTCACTGGAGCGACTCGGCATGGAGACGGTCGACCTCTATCAGATCCACCGCTGGGACTATGACACCCCAATCGAACAGACGCTTCGGGCGCTCGACGATGCCGTCCGGCGCGGCAAGGTGCGACACATCGGCGCGTCGTCGATGTGGGCCCACCAGTTCGCCGAGGCGTTGCACACGAGCGAACGGCTCGGGCTTGAATCGTTTGCAACGATGCAGAACCTCTACAATCTGGCCTACCGCGAGGAGGAACGCGAGATGCTCCCGCTGTGTGAGAAAGCCGGAATCGGCGTGATTCCCTGGAGCCCGGTTGCGGCGGGCTATCTCGCCCGTCCCTACGAACAGGACGACGCAACAGCGCGGGGGGAACACGAAACCTCGCTCGGCCGACCCTACCGCGAAGGTGGTGGCGAAACCGTCAACGAACGAGTCGAGGAACTGGCTGCCGAAAAGGACCGGTCGATGGCCCAGATCGCCCTCGCCTGGCTGTTACACAAGGAGTGGGTAACCACACCGATTGTCGGGACCTCGAGCATCGAACATCTCGAAGACGCCGTCGAAGCGCTGTCGATCGATCTTTCGACAAGCGAACTCGAGTATCTCGAAGCTCCGTACAAACCGGTTCGGATTAGCGGCCACGAGTGAGTTCAATAGCGATCGTAGGTGAATCGACGACTTACCAACGGAAGATCAACAGAAGGTCAATTCGCAGGGTTACTGTTGTTCGGATTCGCGACCAGGGAACCAGAGGTCGATTTCGGTCTCGGCGGCCGCCGGGTCGGCACTTCCATGAACCAGATTGCGCAGCGCCCATCATTCTGCGTGACGGGTAACATTTGGCAGACGGCGGTACGGCGTTTATAAAGGAACCCCTCCTTGGCCGATTTGATTTCGTCACGCTGCGTAACGGGGGTCGCCGATGTCATGCGA
>LFFM01000729.1_pt1 | contig 23174 bp, 30 predicted proteins | sample 643131 | NCBI WGS metagenome assembly LFFM01 (sample SAMN03777445, study PRJNA286221) | soda lake metagenome | biome: soda lake; feature: Kulunda steppe; material: water; isolation source: sample Tc-Br brine of Tanatar trona crystallizer | place: Russia: Kulunda steppe | collected 2011-07
AAGATAATGATACTCAAGATAATGATACTCAAGATAATGATACTCAAGATAATGATACTCAAGATAATGAAGATACAGAAACAGAAGAAGACGAAGATATATCTTCAACGACAACTGTAAGTGAAGAAGAATTAACAGAAGATGAAATGATTAAAATAACTATTGAAGAAAATGAATTCGTTGATGAATTTCGTGTAATTGACCCTGATGGATTATCACACATAATGGACAGTGAAATAGGAACAACAGAAGAATATCCAAAACCTGAAGATGGTTATTATCGAGTAATAGCTATTCTTGAAGATGGTTCAGAAGAACATATTGATACGGTAAGTGAATGAAATTAGAAAAATAATGGTTTATCTTTAAGATGCATAATAATTTTGTTTTTTTGTGTATTATTTTCTTGTATTGAATCTGGTTGAATTAATTCAGCCCTATCTTTTCTATCAAGTTGTAATATATCTATAGCATCAACACCTTGAGGTAATATATCGGTATCGTTGTTAAATAATAACGTTTCATCTTTTGATACTTTTTTCCCACATGTAGAACAAGTATAATCGAAATCATTTTTAACAGATGTAGCTTTAAGTTGTCCACCACACCCAATATGAATTGCACACCAATTAGTCATATATAAACTATATATTATATAGCATATACATCTTTCTGTTTGTATGACGATAAACTCATAAACCTTAGATATAAATTAGTTATATAATGGATATTACAACAATATTTGATTTGACTAATTTAATCTTAATTTTAATGGGTTCATTTACGATTATATCGACGGGGTTTTTAAATAAATTTATGAATTTATATAAATCATTTATAATATCCACATCAGTTATATTTACGAGTGGATTTTTAATAGCCAATTATTTAACCACAATCAATCAAATGAGGATTGTTGTATTATCTTTAACATTCTTTGTTATTTTTCCGTGGATAATATCATATTTACTAATATGGATGTTTAAACATTCAGAAACAACATTATCTCGAATTAATTTTGCTACATTTGTAAGTTGGATATTAAGTTTAATGATAATATCGAGTATAAGAATACTATTTGGATGGGGTTTTGAAACGGTGTTTGCGCTTATAGTATCAGGTTTAGTATTATCTATTTCTATAGGGCTTTTAGGAGGTATTATTGGTAATTATCTTATTGATAAAATTGAAAAAATAAATCCAAGATTATAATTATTCTGAAATTATTCTATATCTATTGCATCTTCTAAGTCAATATCTTCTTCGTCTAATTCGGAATCACTTTCTTCAAGAGTAACTGTAATAGGTTCAGAATCACTATCAATTACATCTGACTCTGTAACCTCTGTAGATTGTGATTTTTCACTATCTGTGCCTTCGATTATGTATTCAGATGCACCTTGTACTTCTGGCGGATAATCAACATCATCATATCCTGTAGTAGAATATGGAACCGTGGCTGAGAATTCACCATTATCATCTGCTTGTGTTTCTTGTTTATATTCAAATTGTAATCCTGTATCAGAGTCCATCATAGATACCGTAATACTAATCGTTTCTCCAGCATCTGCACCATCACCTGTTATTTCAGCACCTTCAACTTTTTCGAATATCTTAACGGAACTTGGATTCGAATCAAACTCTGTTAATTCAATATCCGTATCTGAAGATTCAAGTACTTGTCCAATTTCAGCACCTACGGCAGGATTTTGGAAAGCACTGTTTGGACTAGATTTAACTAGTCGGTAATTTTCAAGAGCTTCAACGGATTCTTTTGGATTTGCTCCGATTCCACCAAATGAAACTTCTTCATTATCTTCTGCATATTGTCTTGCTTCTTCTGTACTATTATGTACCTTTACAGGATTTTGTTGTGGCACAATTGTACGAATCGATTGTTCGCTCTGTATATCTTGTTCTGGTTGTTCACCTTGCTGTTGATTTTGTTGTTCTCCACCAACGCTAGTTTGTGAATAATCAATTGTGTATGGTCCGGGGTCCATTTGTCCACCGTGACCTAAGTATAATCGAACCATCATTGATTCATAGTACCTTTGATTCCGTTCGAAAAATGCTACATCTTGAGAATTACCACTACTAACATAATATGGTTCGATTAAGTCTTCAGAACTAACATCTTCATTAAATTCTGGTATTGCTGTTAATTTACTAAATGGTGAAATCATTTGCCAATCAATCGCAATATATCGAGCTTCAGCATCTTCATCCATATCTGTTATTACACTTTCTGCATCATCAGAATTATCTGATAATAAAAATTCAGAAGATTCTTCAGCATGTTGTTGGAATGGATTTGAAACAGGTGCCCTATCACCAGTTACTGTTATCCAATGACCATAATCCCACCATGATAATACACCATACGAATCTTCATCATATTCATAGGGTTGTTCTGATACAGAAATATCATTTGGTATATTATCTGATTCTGTTTCTTCACTCATCCACATTAATGGTTCTTCCCATTCTTGGTAATCTCCTGTCGATACGGGAGGAGCACCAGCAAATACTGTTCCACTAAGTGGGAAGAATAAAATTGGAATTACTAATGTAATAAGTAGAAGTAATGCTATAACTTGATAACCTTCAAATTCATCTTTACTCGTCGGTATATCAACTTGTTTGACAATATAACTTATTGTAATCATCGAAAATATTGCTACAAGTGGTGCAAGATAATAATTAAATCGAACTGTCCGTATACTAATTATAACGAAAAATATACCAACAATAGCTAAGAATAATCGAGAGGCATATTCTTTATCATTTTTTGATGGATTATCAATTCCTAAAATCATCATAGCTATACCAAATACAGCTACACCGAGTAAGAATCCATATTGTCCAAATGATAATTCTACAAAGGTTGTAGATTGTTCTTCTGCAATTGTTTGAATATCTTCACCCCCAATACCAAATGGGAAACCAAGTAATCTCATTATATTATCAAATATATCAATAAATACACTTGGTTGTATCAAAGCAATTCCAATTAACGCTATTAATCCTGTTCCAATAGAAATACCTTGGAATTTACTTGCAGACCAATTATGTTCTTGAGCATATCTATTATATGCAAAGACAATAACTGTTCCAATTAAAGACGCACTTACAACCCCTATATGAATTATAGATGGTGAAGATACGCTAGGTTCCATAGTTGGATTTTGAATTAATACAAATATTAATGATGAAATTAATAATGTCACAAAAGTTAATAAAGCTGGTTCGGTTGGTGTTTCAGAATCATATGTTATTAATGCATATAATCCTGCTGACGCGGCAAGTAATCCAAAGTAAAGCATAGCAGGTGGCCATGTAAGATAATAAACTAATATAGCTACGGATGCTATAGCTACAGATTTTAACCAAGGTTTTAAATTATCAAATTCTCGTAATTGGATTAGTTCCCACGTTATATTTTCTTTTTCTGCTGTATCTAATGCTTTCATCGTGAAAAATACAGCTATTAATAAGAATAAAACTTCTAATACGTGGTGTTGAGCAAATCCAACCACCGTTCTTTGATATAATACCCCCGGTATAAATGTTACAATAGCAGCAGATGCAACACCAACCCATTTAGAATTAGATACATACTTCGTTAGATAATATACGGAAATTATAATTCCTATAAAGAATATTGGTGAAGAATATATCATTATTTCTCTAATTAATTCTGCGGAAGGGTTTCCAAGACCTAATATTAGAGCAACCGTTGCAATTATTTGGTCATATAATGTCCCAAATGTACCTACATCTGCTCCAATTGGATATCCACTTTTTGGGTCAACACCAATTGTGAATGGAAAATTATCAATAGTATATCTAACAGCCCGATAATGATACCATGAATCATTACCAAGGAGTGCAATAGCACCAGATTCGGTCGTTAAATTTTCTTGTCCTCTCAATCGACTCCAAAGAGCAATAAACGCAATTATGACTAATGCATAAATATGTCCATATTCCTTTACAGCTTCAGATAAATTATCTGTAAATTTCTTATTTTTATCATTACTTGACATTCTGTATTATATATTATATATCCTATAATATGAATGTAATGCCATTTTTAGCACATAATTTCATCTTTATTATTACAGAAATTATTAGATATAGTGCTTTTCACCCCATTAATACGTAAATATCACAAAAAACGTTTAATTCTCTAAAATATGAGAAAATAAAATCAAAAGATTTAAAAGTAAATAACTTAAATAGTATATTAAGGTTAAATACATGGTCGAAAGTAACGCAGAAAGAACATCAACTCGTTTTATTCTCCCAGTATCAATTCTATCAATTGGTTTAGTATTAATGAATCTAGATATATCAATACCATATCTGAATTTTCATCAAATCACTACACTAGGCATAGCATTATTTGCATTAGGTTCATTCACGTTTATTGTTTTAATTAATGATGCTAGAAATAATGTTATGGTAGATGAGGAAATTATATCCTTATCTTATGTTCTCATCATATATGCAAGCATAATGACGATTGCATATTACGAAAGTTTATTCACCCTTGAAACAATTTCACTTAGCATCTGTATTATTTTGGGTATCGGTACAAGCTTTGCTCTGCTTGTTGATATTTCCAATGTTGAACGATTTGAAGTCGTCAACTAATTTTTCTTTCTCGTTTTTTAATTTTGTGAACCTTTTACAAAATTATTACTGAATCGTAATAGTTGAACACTCATTACTAATCCAATAATACCTAGTATCATTGTGGGGGAAAAAGATAATATTGACATAATACTGAAATAAGATAATGCAATTCCCATAATACCCCCACCAAAACCAAATACCATTTTTTGGTCATTCTTTAATTGACTATGTGGTGAGTCGGTAATTTCTTCATATTTGTTTGAGCAGCGTGTGTATATTTTCTGTACTATAGTAGTTGGTTTGTGTTGTCTTTCTAGCATTTTAAACCATTTCTCCTTATTGTAATATACGCCTATACCCCCTTAAAGCTTTTGATTTCAAGGTATTAGCTTAATTTGAATAATTATATATACACACTATAAAAATAAGTTTTTATAAAATTTTAACACAAAATATGACATTATTTAATCGTCTTGTTGTACACGTTGAACATCAGATAAACGTTGGCGTACTTCTTTTTCTTTCTTTGCAGGTAATTCAACATAATCTATATATTGGCTCACAATTGTAGCTAAAATTAATACAGCATTTTTATGTGCTTCTTTACCTTTGTGTATATCTGTATGTTTTACATTTAGAGAATTATATTTTGATATTAATTTAGAGTCTACGGCATTACATAGAACAGATTCATCTTCATTTGATTCTTGATTTTCTAATTCATCTACAATATAATTTTTAATTTCTGCAAATAAACTATGCATGTGAAGTAATTCTTGTTTGTTCATATATATATACAAATATATACATATGTTAATAGTCTTATGATTTAGCAATCTTAAATCGAAGCTATTAAAAAGAAAGCAAATAACATATATATAATGTCTGTTCAAAATTTATATAATCAAAATATATCTGCTGTTCCGAATAGTTTAATTGTTAGTAAATGGACTGCACCACTTGAGGGATTTACCCCACATCCAAAATACACTACACCACTTATTTGTGGAAAAATTGAAAATTTAAATTTTCTTATAAAAAAAGCATATGATAAGATTACTGAATCAGATATTATTCTTGCACACGAAACAACCAAAGAATGCGCTGATGAAATTATGAATTATGGCTTTAAAATTGGAGAAGAAGGTTCTTGTTCCATAAGAGATAAAGCTGTATTTGGGTGGATTCATAAATCTGATATTGGTCATTTTAAAGATACAGAATCAGATTGTAAAGAATATGTTGTTTTATTTAGTATCCCTGAATCTAAAATATTTGTAAGTTCATATGAAAGTAGTGCAAAACAAATTTTATTAGGTGATATATCTATGCAAGAATATGAAAGAAAACATGTATTATCATATAAGAATTATAAAAAAATGTTATGTGAAAATAAATCAATGATAACGCATTTAAATTACAAAGAAAATTCATTATTGTAAATTACTTTATTAATTCAAAAAATTATTAAATACATTTATTAGGAAGGAGTTATAGTAAATAATATATGGAAAAGCCAGAGAAGATTACAATTAATAAAAACAATTTTATACAAGTTGAAGTATTTGCTTATTTAATAACTCCAGAATGTGAGGAATTTAAAAATATAAAAGATAAGGAAATCAAATTTATGGCAGAAATGAATGCAAATATTGTTGTCCCGGCATTTAAAGTAAAAATTAAATTTAAAGATAAAACGCTAACAGACAATATGGAACAAATGATTCAATCTGAAATTAACGAAAATATATCTGGTTCGATGAAAATTGCAAAAATCGTAACTTCTATTACACAAAAAGATGTTGAAATGGCAAATCCAACCGGCGTACCAAAAACAGAATCAATTAAAATTGCTGACTATATTATTACGCCAGATGGGAAAGGTATGATAGGATATTGTAAATTTAATGAATTAAATAAAATTGCACAGTGATTTAACTAATCATCCAATTTATACATTAAAAAATAATCAATACGTTTAACGACGTTATTAGGCTGCTATTCCAGCTACTTCTTCTGTTGTTACCAGAATATTATTCACCCAATTATGTCTACTCTGTAGCAATTCAATGCCTTTGTCTGTTATCTCATAATAGTTCGTTCTCTGGTCTTGCGAACCTTTGTTTACGAATCCTTCCTCAACAAGGATTTCAAGGTTCGGATATAATCGCCCATGATTAACACTACCATCATAGTACGATTCAAGTTCCCTTCGAATATCCTGACCCGAAGGTTTGTCTAAATTAACAATCACGTACACCAAGTCTCTTTGGAATCCAGTTAGTTCTTCCATATTGCGATTTAACATTCAGTAGGATGGAATATAAGTATAAACCACCTTCAGAAAATTAATGCATAAATAAAATAACATCCATATTGATATATTCCAAACAAAAACAGTTAATCACAACCTAATACGCGTTATATTCCAATTAATACTATGTATTCAATGGGTTTGGACTCGATTCATCTTTTGCTACATCTTGATTATTATGTTCAACGCCTTCTGCGAAATTAGAAACTTCCGTATTTTTACTTGTAGAAATATGCCAACGGTCATAATTATCATCATATTCTTGTAATTTTTCATCAACATCTGATTTAAGCATATCATCATTTATATTAACTTCAAATTCATACGTGTGTGGTTTTTTACCAACTCTATTAATATTTGCACTTATGAGTTGATTATCGAAATAATATGGCGAAATGGCTGTCATTACATTTTTATATATAGATTTTTCAACTTGTCGAATAGATTTACGAGCAGCCACATTAAAAGCTCGTGCTGCATATCCAATAGATTCTACCCAATCCTTAAATACATCTTCAGGTTCACCTAAATCTTTATATGAATATATAACTTTTTCACCCGCCCGTTTCATATCCTCTTGAGGCTTATTAGCTTCTTTTTCTGTATCATTTTTATTAATCATCGCTTTCTCAGCGGTTTTATTATTAATATCATTTTGAACATTTTCACTTGTTTTCGGCCTCCAATCATTGTACTCTTGTATATCTTCATCAAAATTCTCAATTTCTAATTCTTCCAATGCAAATGCTATTTGTTCTCCATGTTTTACAACATCACACCATTCACCAGTTATTTTAAAACCAGATACGCTTTTAGTATATTCCGACATTAGATTTAATCTTATATGTGTTGTGAACCTAATACCCCTTAAACATATTGGTTTAACAATACATAAGACAAAATATAAATCAACAATACTTATTTATCATTTTAAATATATAATATACTATAATAAATGGCCGATATTACCATAACACCTAATGATACTTTAGAACTTACATATAGTGTATCTAATTACACAAATGAATTAGATGAAATACTTAATATTAATATTCTTACAGACTCTGATGAAGAAAATACAAAATCAGATATTACAAGTAATATAAACGATGCCGACGTATTTTATTGGCAACCATCTGAAAATGATGTCGGAGGAGAATATGAATTTGAACTCTCCAATAATACATCCATAACCGTAGAAATTATTGATATTCCTAACATTAAAAACTTGCAGTCAAGATATGTTGCCGAAGAGTTAGATTTATCCGAAGGTGACCCCGTTAGCACGTGGTACGATTTAGAAGGTGATTTTAACGGCCATCAAGAGACGAGCGGCGTTCAACCTACGTTTAGGGATGATGATTTAAATAATTTAGCTACCGTCGAATTTAACAGAGATTATCTCCTCACTGGACACAACCAAAATTCCAATGAGGAAAGTTCAATTTATATTGTCGCCCGCGTAGATGATACGTCCGAAAATAGGGGTATTTACGGGGCTGGTGGGAGCGGTTCCGGCAACCGGCATTATATTCGGATGCAAGATAACCCGAATTGGCAAGTCGGATTCGGAGGTACCGCTGATATATCATCGAGCGCGACAAGTGGCGAGTGGAAAATTTTTGGATTCAACGCGGGGGCCAATGGAAATTTTCGCCTTCGGATTGATGGCTCCGAAATATTGCGTTCGTCGTTCAACGGTGAGGGTGAAAACCCGGATGATGACGCAATCGGTGCTCGGAACGACGAAGGAGTGACAGATGAACTCGTCGGAAAGATTGCTGAGATTTTACGGTACGACGTGGACCACGGAAGTGAAATGGCTTCGGAGGTCGAAAAGTTTCTTGATGACAGATATGATATTATTGATTAGGATAATTATCGACTCGGTATGTAGGTATATCATATAATAATTATTATATATATTATAATTTGTATGTAATTATTTTCTATTTATGGAGAATTCAGATAGAAAGTTTAATTATAGGACACACTAATTTAATTGTATGACTGTTAAAATTCTGGATGTACCTACGCAACTATATGTCTCTGTAGATGCGCCGGAACCAGAATTAATTAGTTCGATTGAAAGTAGACGACTTAGAAATAGAAAACCAACTGGTGGTTTGTGGACTAGTACAAAATATACAGATTCGGAAGAATCTACATCAGAGTGGATTGAATGGTCTAAAGGTAATCTTAGCAAATACGATGAAAATACATTTTATGTATGGGAATTGCAAGTAAACAATCCATGTAAAGTTTTGTGCATAGAAGATAAATCTGATATAATTAAATACAGTAATTTATATGAAAATATATATGGTGACGAAGAATATGAATTTGATTGGAGATATATATTTAATGAATTAGGTTGTGATGCAATGTGGTTTACGGAGACTGGTGTTCAAAATTTAGTTGGAGTGTTAGTGCCGGATAAATTTTCTATGCGAAGTTGGGATGTTGAATCAATTTTATGGTCGAATTGGAAATTTTCTAATGTAGAGAAGATAAGAAAATTTTAATTTTCTAGAATAAAATCAAAATGTTTATATTTAAGGCATCTTATAATAAATTATGGTTTTTTAGAAACTTTCATACATCTGTCTCTTTTAGTAATGGGATGGATACTTGCTACGAAAGGAATTAAAAATATAAAAGAAGAATATTCACATTTACCAATTGAAAATATTTTGTCTGCTGTAGTTATTTTAGCAATTATAGGTATAATGTATATCGGTAATTATTTGTTAGGTATTTTGTGTATATTCTTACTATTATATGTAACCGTTAAGGATTATACAGATGCATAATTAATTTATATTCTCGTAAACATATTGTATCTAAATTTTTAGATAATGCGTGTAATATATAATTATGTGGTTAGTTAACGTACTAAATAGAATATCGAAAGGTTTATAATCTATCCCCACATTATGTATGATAAGAGGAAAACCATGATGTTACAAACACATAATCAAAATCGACATACGCATTCTACATGTATAGTCGATACTGTAACATGTGTGCGAAAACATTATGGTGGACGCGATATTTTCCCACTATAATTTTTCACCACGGAACACAGTCCTAGGCTGGAATTAAATGCCTTGGAATGTGGAAATGGTGAGCGAAAAATCAAAACACACAAGAGGTACGTGTGTACAAATAAATAACAGGTGAAAACACTCATGATAATAAGTGAGTGGGAATCGCCCTATTACAAACATAACAGCCCAACTTTACATCTTCGGATGACATTGTTGGGTCACGGCCACTTTGAGGGGCTGAAATTTGTAAGGTCTAGGGCGACTTTGTGGAACGGCAAAGTCAGAATAAGATTCCCGAAATCATAATTGATTCAAAGCAAGCCTCACGGACGACACCCAATGATAATTAGTTAATACTATTAGAGGGGTCGTATGTCGCTGGAGACTCCCTACTGGCGTAGTAGTATACGTTCGGAGGAAAGTCCCCACACCCAACATTCCTTAATTTATTTTTATAGAATAGATTAAGATGTGTGCAATTGGTACTGTTTTTAACGACAGGTCGTAAACTCTTATCAGAGTGAGCGAACACCACTGCTATAGAAACGTATTACGTTAACACGAGCTATGAAGCTTGTATGTGAATGAAGAAAAAGTTTTCACTTGCCTATTACAGTACACGTGCGCTGAAACGCGTGTTGTGGAACAAATAGCATTCGAGAATATGAATAATTCATTCACAGGAGGATGAGCATTGACTGTTAATGTACTGGAACGAGCATGTTACCAAGGTGCAAGCCTTTAACAAGTGCGCAGAGAAATTGAGAGTATGCATAGGTGATAACACATTCTATGTAGAACAGAATGGGGCTTACTCCCAGTGATTACATACGATAATGTTTTCCGTGAACATAAAACCAATATGTGGATTTTATAGGATTAATCTACCTATGAAATCCAATTGTATAGAATTATAAACAAATAATAGAATCGAATAATAAATATCATAGAATTGAATGGTGAATTATCCATTAAACGTAATATAAATTTGGTGGTTAATCATTTGTATAGTCTTATGAACTGCACAAAACATAGTGCGCGAGGATTGCTTCCTCAACAACTATGGGAAAACCTATTCCATACTGTTACTCAGCACAGTGAAAACGATAGAATCCACCAATATCGTTCACTCACTGCCAAATACATATCCCGCTCTTAGCTCAGTCTGGTAGAGCCGACGCCTGTAGAGCGTCTTGCCCTCTGTTCAAATCGGAGAGAGCGGATTTTCGCGCCCGGTCACCATACCGGGTGAAAATAAAACATATCATGATATGTTGGGAACCTTAGTACTTCCACAACAGGAGTGAACGGTAATACCTTACTGCGAGATTAGTGTTAGTTCGGTCAAACACGCACCCAAACGGGTGGAAACGTGGGTTCAAATCCCATATCTTGCACCTATCTCATGTTTTGAACGAATACTTCATACATGAGATATTAAATCCATGATAGTATAATTAATACACATTACTTCGGCCTTTGAGCCTTGGAGAAGAATATTTGAAATAATATTCATGACTCTCGCATAATTTTGTCAGAACAGGCAAATAAAACGGGTGTGACAAAGTATGAAAATAATAAGTTCATGTTATACTACTTCTGTAATGATATACGCGTTTTAATCGCGTGCATGGTGATACAAATCAATTATTGGCGGTTGAATTCCGTAAGAGTGGGAAATTAGTACTGCCCTTTAAACGCGGTTAAAGAAAGTGGTTATAAAAAATTGAAAGTAGTAAAATAGAATGATTAAAGTTATAGAAAAGTATGACATAATTAGTATTCGTCCGAGGATTACCGAAATAATTGTTTCTAGAGACAATTATTACGAATCTAATTATGATAAATCCATACTTCTGCCGAATTGGTGTAGTGAACTATCATAGACCCCTGTCACGGGTCTGACACGGGTTTGAATCCCGTATTCGGCGTCGAAATTTAATAAATTTAAATACATAGAATCATATGTATAATATGAGCGTGGTTGATGTAGTGGTAACATGTACCCCTGCCACGGGTAATACAAGGGTTCAACTCCCTTACCGCGCATTTATCTCATATAATATAATTAAATAATTTATTATGAGTGAAAATTAAAAAATACCGAAATAGTGTAAATAGACTAGTATGTAATCCTATCAAAGTAAAACGCAATATTTATACATTAATACAATTAATAGAACAGTATGAGTCAAGCTACAACGGAAAAGTCCATGAACAAGAGTATTAAAGAACAAATCTCTGAAATTGAGAATGAAGAAGATAATAATAATACTACGATTACAGATAAACGAAGAGCCGTTTTCTCAATGGCCCTTAGTGTTGTAGCTACGTCAATTTCTATTCAAATGGTAGCTATTTTAGATGGATTACTCGTAGGTATTGCACTATGGTTTATAATCGCTGTCATCATATCTAATACGTTTAAACTTGCTGGTTGGCGCGGAGATTCAGATGATGAATTAAGTGATATTGACGTATTAAAATTAGCATATAAAAGAGGGCTAATTTCAGATGAACAATTTCAAGAATCACTAGACGAAAATATCAAGTAATAATTTTGCCGAATTGGTGTAGTCTGATTATCATTGTACCTTGTCATGGTATGGACGTGGGTTTAAATCCCGCATTCGGCGTTTATTTAATTAGTTAAATATATAGGACTATATTATAAAATAAAAAATATGGTTCAATTAGAATTCAAAGATAGTCAACCAGTTAAAATTACGTCAGGAAACAGTGTAGGGGTGTGGAGAGATAATAGTCATAACATAAAGGTTACTACTAAAGATAAACCTGTAGGGAGAAGTGCATATGTTTCAGGATTAAATAATAATAATAAACCAAAATATAACTTTTGTTTACAAGGTGATTCTGTTAAATTTAAATTTTCGAATAGTACAAATATAGTCAAATTAAATGGTGAAGAAATTGGTAACAGCGGAGATGTAGTTATAAATAAAGATTCTACAATTCAGATTGGTTTATTTGAATTTATTGTTTCATTTTGAAACAATTAAAAATATAAATTAAAAATCAAAAATTCATTTATAAAAGTATATAATATAATAATTATAAATTAGATAAATAAATTTAAATACATAGAAATATATGTATTATATGAGCGTGGTTGGGGTAGTGGTATCCTACCGTCTTTCCAAGTCGGTGACGTGCGTTCAATCCGCACACCGCGCATGGGCGGGCACTCTCGAAAGAGAGTGTTACAAAGCAAGAAAATTATCCTACCCTCGTGCCTGAAAGGGCGTTAGGAAGTATTGTTCCGCTATACTTACCTGCAGCAGGTTCGAGTAATATACATATATCGCCACTTAATCCACATATCGTGGATTTCGAGTATGTGGTCTAGACGGGAGAGATGATGAGTAGTATAACTACTTAGTGAAGCTAGCTAAGAAAGTATACAAAATGACTCTCTTTAAAAAACCCATTGGTTAAGACGCCTCCCATACAAGGAGGAAATCCGTGGTTCGAATCCATGCATACTCATGAAATACGCCATAATTGAATATAGCCTTCAAAAATGAAGGGGACTATTGGCAGGATTACCCATATTCACCGATAGTTTGCTAGATTCAATCCTGAAAATGGGGTGGCTCCCTATGGAATGAGATGTAACCTGAGTTTAGCCAGCAAAGGGGCTGTGAATTACTCCGTGTAAATCGGACTATATTCTTTATAATCGTGGCGTATAAACAACACTGTTGCCGAATTGGTGTAGTGAACTATCATAGACCCCTGTCACGGGTCTGACGTGGGTTTGAATCCCGCATTCGGCGTTGAGTTATCCCTTTCAAGCGTTTGCAGACCCTCCTTGAGGGTATCGAATATGACTATTATATACGTAGTGTACAATACGTAATGTCATTGCGTTTGATTTGGCTAACTCATATCAAAATTTATACAATCATAATATAGACTATTATTTTGTCGAATTAGTGTAGTCAGATTATCATACAACACTGTAAAAGTTGTGACGTAGGTTTAAATCCTATATTCGGCATTAAAATAAATAATTTTATTAGCATACATATAAAATAAGCATATATGAATACGGATACACACGAGACTACAGATTTAAATAAAGAACAACGTGATATTATTATTACAGTAAGTATAATTGTGTATATTATACTTGCGCACGGTATTACGGAAACAACATTGACCACGATTTCAGTGGCGACGGCAATTTCTGCGTTCGTGTGTATCGGATTTAAAAAGTGGTTTAAATATAAAGAAGAATAATTAATTTGCCAAGGTGCCAGAGTCTGGTCTTACGGGTTCGCCTGCAGAGCGAAACTACGTCGGTTCAAATCCGACCCTTGGCTTTTTAAATAAAATATCAACTTTTAATTGTATAATTAATGTATTTAATAATTAATATTATAAAATACGTATATTAGAACATAATTTATTTAGGTTTACGTATAGTATATTTTAATGTTAAATGAATCAAAAGTTGTTTGTTTGTATCGGTGAAAAAAGTACAAGGCCATGTGGTTGGAGAGATACCAAAGAAAGTATAGAAAATTCAGATAATAAAACGAAAAGACAAGTACAAGACTATAAAACCTGCCCAGAATGTAATCTTTCTGTTAATTCTGCACAAATTCAAGAAAATGAATCTATTGAAGAAGTAGCTAAGAAAGAAAGAGATACAGCTTGGCATTAATATTTGAGTATATAGCTCAGTTTGAATAGAGCGTTTGGTTGCGAACCAAAAGGTCATAGGTTTAAATCCTATTATACCCGTAAAATATAAATATGTACGTAATTTATTAAAATTATATGCGGCTCATAGTTCAGCCCGGTAGAACATTCGGCTGTAGACCGAATTGCCCCCCCGTTCAAATCGGGGTGAGCCGACTTTTACAAAATAGAAATCAGTAATTTTATTATACACTGTATCATTCACTGTAGTATGAGCGATAAGGTATCTGTAACCGTTCGAATGGAGGAAGAACGTCGTGATAAGTGGGATGAATGGGTTGAAGAACATCCTACAATTCGAGCGCGTTCCGTTCTTATCCGACGCTCTGTTAATAAGTTTATGGATGAAGACCCTCTACATCCAAATAATGAAAATAAAAAACGGAAAAAAATACATAATGAACTTCAATCACTCATGGACTCCGCAGAACGGATGAATGATACTTTGAATGAACAAGTTGAAAAACTAGATGAAATTAAAGAAAAACAATTAACAAGAAGTGAAATGGAAGAATTGGCAGAAATGACAGCCGAAAAAATTATTGAAAAACGAATGCGGGCATGATATAGTCAGGTCTATTATATCAAGGATAAAGTCTAATCGGTGAAGAACTTACGTCAGGCACGGCGTCAGTGATAAGCGACAGGTTAGATTATGTGTGATTAAGATTCCCTTCCGGGTAGTTAGTAAAACCCATCACATGGATTTCTTGAAACGTAGGTTCAAATCCTATTGCCCGCGCCAACGTGCATATTCGGCTGTGAAAGCAGTCAAACGCCATGGGTGAGGCGTGTAAGAAATCTGGAAGAAAGATTCATCCGAATCACGTTAGAACTACGGTTCGACGCGTGAAAGCTTCTGGGAAGATGGTCTAGTCTGGTTAGGACGCTTCCTTGACATGGAAGAGGCCAACGGTTCAAATCCGTTTCTTCCCATTAATAATAGAAAGTATAATAGGGTCAAGAGTTTTACTTAGAATTATGAAACGAGGGTCGTCATGGACATCTAGTAAAGAAATAAATTTAATTGAGGATGCCTCAAGAGAAGAAGCAAATGGATTTTTGAAACCATTACAACATATAAATGGTATTCAACACATCGGTTGGAAAAGTTTTGACCCCGTATTCAAACTCGAAGAAAATACTAATATTCAATCAATTCAAGCTCAATTAATAAATTTTTTAGAACAGAGAAGATTGAACAGTGCAGGTCATAAAATGTATATTGTGTCAGATAACTGTAAGCCTAGAGAATATAACACTTTATTAATATTAAAGATAGAAGATTGGAGAAAATCATGCATTCCCAACACGCATCATACAGATGAAAAAAGACGAAATAAATATATTAAAGAAAGAGAATCTGAAATTAGAAAAAGACTTATCAATCAAATTCCAAATTCTTCAAGAATATTAATTGATAGACATGTATCTGATACTGGTTATTATGGTCAATATCAATTTATGGCTATTAAAACGAAATGATTATCTTGAATTATTCTTATATATTGTGTGTGGCATAGTCTGGTAAGGCGCATCGCTGATAACGATGAAATCCAAGATTCAAATTCTTGTACACCTACTTTAGAAATATTATGTCCAAACATTTAATACAATAAAACACAATGTATTAATTGCTTAGACACAGTATTGTGAATTTTTAATTCACAGCTTTTGTGTCCTTGTTGGGGTAGTGGTATCCTCTCACCTTGTGGTGGTGAAGACGTGGGTTCAATTCCCACACAGGGACCTTTAATTATAAACGTAATATTTATAACTGTGTGAATTATATAATATAATGTACCACCATTGTTCCTGCTCTACTGGATTGGGATACACCATCATTTCTGATGGTCTTATGCCGGTGTAGCTCAGTTGGGAGAGCGATTCCCTTGTAAGGAATAGGTCAGGGGTTCAAATCCCTTCACCGGCTTTGTATGGCGTTAGAGAAGAAAGAAAAAATATTTAATGGGAAATTGGGGTAGCTTGGTATCCTTCGGGCCTTGGGTGCCCGCGACCACGGTTCAAATCCGTGATTTCCCATCCAAAAATATATAATATATAACAAAAAACGTACATATATGTATACACCGGATTTAGAAGGTACGCGTACAAAGAAAAAAGATAGAATGGTCATTATAGTTGTAAAAGATATATTTGAAGATATGCGCTATACAACTGGAAGACTTACAGGAAATGCAGGACAATACAATGAAAGTTTTGAAGTAGTAATAGACCACCCTTATGTAGATGAAACAAAAGGTTATTTTCACAAAGAAGATTTATACGAATATACAGATGAAAATTGGAATAAATATGTTCGGAATCAAGATTAATACACCGACACCGTCTACATTAATTCGTTATCTTTATACGATTACAAATTAATGTATATGTATGGATAACGAAGATATTCAGACAGCCATCGAGGTTCTAGAAGAATTGCAAGAGGAATACGAATCTGAAGATGATGACGATGTTTCAGATGAGTATGCTGATATTAGTCAGACGATTCATTATCTCCGTCAGAAACGGAATGAATAGTTAATTATTTATAATCAGACGTGTAACGTTATGATGTTGGATTCATGGTCTAGCTTGGCATAGGACGCTTCCTTGACATGGAAGAGGTCAACAGTTCAAATCTGTTTGAATCCACTCTGCCCTTGTAGCTCAATTGGATTTAGAGCGTTTGCCTTCGAAGCAAGTGGTTGCAGGTTCGACTCCTGCCAAGGGCGTATATAATTATACCGATTAATATAATATCGGGGCGCGTGACCTATTCATGTAAGACGCATCACTAATATGGTATTTATAGTATTTTAGTACTAATGGTGCGACCCATGGTTCAAATCCATGTACTCTCATAATTTTGAGCTTGTAGCTCAGTCAGGTCAGAGTGGTTGGTTCCAGACCAACTTGCCGGGGGTTCAAATCCTTCCAAGCTCATTTAAAATAAAAAAGTTTAATACAGTATAACAATAAATATTAATTGTCCCAGACGTTGTGGATTAAATCCAATGTGCCGGTATAGCTCAGTTGGGAGAGCGATTCCCTTGTAAGGAATAGGTCGGGGATTCAAATTCCTCTACCGGCTTATTACGGTAATTAATATAAATTGATATTATCCGTGTATTAGGTGCACGAGACAAGATTTCAAATATTTTATCTCTCACTTTTTGTAATATTATTCCATTTTTGAATATCAAATCCATCTGGTATCGTATCCGGTATTGGTCCTAGAGTTGTACGAGAATGATATGAGCAGGCATGTCCTGATTTGTAAACTTCTACGGCTTTTTGTCCACAATAGTCACAAGTTTGGGTCATAATCAAATCCGCCATGTAATACTATCATACGGGCATATATAAAAGCCGGAATGCGTGCGTGCATCAAAATAAATAATTTTGGGAAATTGGTGTAGCTTGGTATCATATGTGCCTTGGGTGCACATGACCTCGGTTTGAATCCGAGATTTCCCATCGGTGCGTAAATTTACTCCATAACACGTAAACATATTCGTTCGTGTGAAAAAAGCTTATTTATGCACACGTAGAATATCTATGTATGGGTCGAACCAGCATAACCCTTAACGATTGGGAGAAGGAATGGGTCAACGAAAATTACGGTGGCGTATCAAGTTTTGTTTCTCGAAAAATTAGAGAAGAAAAGAAAAGAGAGCAATATATTGACTTAGAAGAACGTATTCCAAATTTACCTTATTCAAATCTTAAAGAAGCTCCACGAGGTAGTAATCCAATGGAGACTGGGGAGATTTGGATTAATGAAGAACGAAACCCTATTGAAAGACCAATATCCGTAAATGCAAGTATTGAGATTAGCGTTGATTTTCATATTCCTCCAGATGCTACAAAAGCAGAACTTCATGAATCTGTAAAACAACAAGCATATTCCACAATTAGCGATATATTAGATGTTCGGTATCATGAATTCGATGTAAACAATCCTTTTGCTGGTCAAGAATGTGGTGGAGAAGATTGTGAACATGTATTTCATAGGGAAGAATTTCCTATGAGTACAGTTACAGAACAAACAAACTTTGGTACAAAAAGATTACCTTTATGTGAAGATTGCCACAATAGAAATTAATTAAAATCGAAACGTTTATTGTACTATACATCCTTTAACTAAGTGCGCAAAGGATTCATGGTCTAGTCTGGTATGACGCTGCCCTTACATGGCAGAAACCCACGGTTCAAATCCGTGTGAATCCATTTTATTAAATAGAAAAATATATTACATAGTGTATAAAATATTTTAGTATATGGACATATCTATTGAATTAATAATTTCTAAAAATGATATTAAAAATGATATATTACACAGTACAGTACATAATATCAATGGATTAACGCTTTATTGGCGTTCAGAAGAATATAATAAAATCAAAATTAAAGGTTCAAAATCTAAATTTTCTGAATTAAAAAGTCAATTAGATGAACAAAGTGAAAATGCACATAATCATGGACAATACGAATATAAAAAAGCTAATTTAGAATTATATAATCAAATATCTCAAAAATTATGAAATAAATAATCAAACAAAAGTTTATTCGAACGGTAAGAAATACAACGAATATGATATTAGTGCATATTTTTAATAATTTTAACTTATTGTACAAAATCTCCAATTATTTCGTAATACTTATATCTATAGCATAATTATTTATTAATATGAGTCACTTTGAAGATTATCAAATAACGAAAATAAAAGAATTATTTAATTGTAAATTGATTAATGAAGTAATAGATGATTATGATAATTTAACAGCACAAGAATATGCTGTTCTTAGATTCATAGCAGATAATCCTAATTCACAATATATTCAACTTCAAAATACATTTAAAATGGAAGATTTTCTAGTTGTTTCTCTTGTTATGAATTATGGTTCAACTAGTGATGAATATACAAAGCTAAAAGAGCTTCAAAAGAAAATGAGAGAATAATTATTATATATATTTTCACTACATTTATTTCTTTGAAATCAAACAAATATAAATATAAAAATAGATTATTTTAAATATTTTAAAATCCTATTTTAACGCTTGAAACACTATTATTCGGGATTTTCAAGATATTTATATTGTGCATAAATTATCACGTAAAAAGTTAGTTAACGAAAAACTTAAGCACCCTGCCTGATTATATTCAAATCCACATGTCTAATGCAGAAATTTCAGTACTAAATGACAAAATACTAGACGGAATAGAGAGTGATATTTTCACTGAACGAAAAAATATTAAGCCATATGAATATTCTGAATTTATGGAGTATACAGATGCAATTCGTAATAGCTATTGGGTTCATACAGAATTTAATTTTTCAGGAGATGTACAAAATTATAAAGTTGATACAACACAGGTTGAAAAAAGCATCATCCGAAAAACAATGTTAGCTATTGCACAAATTGAAGTAGAAGTTAAAACCTTTTGGGCAGATACGTATACACATATGCCAAAAGCAGAAATAGGCAGTGTCGGAATGACGTTTGCAGAATCAGAAGTTCGACATATGGATGCATATAGTCATTTACTTGACATTCTTGGTCTTGAAGATGAATTCAAGGAAATAACTGAAGTTCCTGCAATCAGAGACAGGATTAAATATCTAAATAAATATTTACAAGGAACGCAAAGTGAAGATAAAGAAGAATATGTTATGAGTTTGCTTCTATTCAGTACATTTATTGAACATGTTTCTTTATTTAGTCAATTCTTGATAATGACAAGTTTCGATAAATATGAAAAGAAATTTAAGGGTATTTCTAATGCTGTTGAAGCAACAAGCAAAGAAGAACAAATTCATGGACTTTTCGGTGTAAAACTCGTAAATACAATTCGAAATGAAAACCCTGACCTTTTCGGAGATGAATTCGATGAGCGTGTTCAAGAAGCTTGTAAAAATGCTTATAAAGCAGAAATGAAAATACTTGATTGGATTTTCAGCGAAGGAGAACTTGATTTTCTCCCACGTAAATATATTAATGAATTCCTAAAAAATAGATTTAATAATAGTTTAGAAAATGTTAATGTTGAACCTGTTTTTAATACAGACGATGAACTTTTAGAAGAAACACGGTGGTTTGACGAAGACATTATGATGACAAAAGATAATGACTTTTTCGCAAAGCGTTCTACAACATACAACAAAAATACGAAAAGCGTAACTGCAGATGACATGTTTTAAATAAGGTGATTAAAAATGAATGAAAAACAATTCCCACGAGTAACAGAAAAGCACAGTGAACCATTTTATTGGTTAAATAATGATAGCAGAGAATTTCTTCGGAACGGATACTTGCTAGAAGGTGTAACGGCTGAAGAAAGAATTCGAGATATTGCAGAAAATGCTGAAGAAATTCTTGAGATAGATGGTTTTGCAGATAAATTTGAAGAATATATGAGTCGTGGATACTACAGTCTTGCATCACCCGTGTGGTCTAATTTCGGACTAGATAGAGGACTTCCGATTAGTTGTTTTGGAAGTTATATTGAAGATGATATGGATAGTATTCTATACACGCACGCAGAAGTAAGCCAAATGACAAAATTAGGTGGCGGAACCAGTGGATATTTCGGAAATCTTAGACCAAGAGGAACGCCAATTACAAATAATGGTAAAAGTAACGGCAGTTATTCCTTCACACAATTGTTTGATACAGCTATTAATGTTGTAAGCCAAGGTGAAACAAGGCGAGGTCAATTTGCAGGCTATATCGATATTGAGCACGATGACTTAGAAGAATGGCTTAATATTAAACAAGAAGGTGACCCTGTTCAAGATATATATTACGGAGTAATTGTAGGTGATGATTGGTTCCAAGATATGATTGATGGAGATGCAGATAAAAGAGATACATGGGCTAAAATTATAGAAACGCGTATCAATATTGGCGTACCATACATTATATTCAGAGGTAATATGAATAAAGGTAAACCACAAGTATATAAAGATAAAGATTATCAAATTAATGCAAGTAATTTGTGTTCTGAAATTGCACTTCCTGCTACTTCTGATGAAAGTTTTGTTTGTTGTTTATCAAGTATGAATGCATTACATTACAATGAATGGAAAGATACAGATGCTGTAGAAACGCTTACATATTTCCTTGATGCTGTAATGGAGGAATTCATAAACAAATCAAGCGGAGTTAAATTTATGGAAAGAGCTGTTCAATTCGCACGAAGACACCGTGCTATTGGTATCGGAGTACTCGGTTGGCACAGTTATCTTCAAAGTGAAATGATTCCATTCAATAGCCCTGAAGCAATGCAGAAAAATAATGAAGTATTTAAAACGATTAAACAAAAAAGTTATAATGCAAGTGAAGAACTTGCTGAAATATTTGGAGAACCAGAAATGCTTGAAGGATATGGTCGGCGGAATACAACAACAATGGCTGTTGCTCCAACACAATCTAGTAGTATTATACTTGGACAAGTAAGCCCAAGTATTGAACCACTAAAATCTAACTACTTCGTTAGAGATGGAGCTAAGTTGAAAACAACACAGAAAAATAGATTCCTCAAAGAACTTCTTCAACAAAAAGACAAAGATACAAAAGAAGTATGGGATAATATTATGAAACACGATGGCAGCGTTCAACAATTAGACTTCTTAACGCAAAAAGAAAAAGATGTATTCAAAAAATTCTCTGAAATACCACAAATGGCGGTTATTAAACAAGCTGCTCAAAGACAACAATATATTGACCAAGCACAGAGTATAAATCTATCTATTGACCCAGATAATGTAAGTATAAAAGACATCAATCAACTGTACATTGAAGCATGGCAAACAGGCGTTAAAAGTCTGTATTATCAGAAAAGTGTTAATGCAGCACAAAAATTCAGTCAAGATATACTTAAATGTGCAGTATGTGAAGGATGAATTAAATTACATTTATTTTACTAAATAACTTCAAAAGATTTAATACCATATAGCAAATATGTATTAATTGCAGATGACACAGTATTGTGGATTTATAATCCACTGCTTTTGACCACGTAAAGCATCAAACTCCGTTTAATAATCGTTCAGAGGAGCTTAATGCCGGTATAGCTCAGTTGGGAGAGCGATTCCCTTGTAAGGAATAGGTCGAGGGTTCAAATCCCTCTACCGGCTTTGGGGAAATTGGTGTAGCTTGGTATCATCCGTGCCTTGGGTGCATGAGACGAAAGTTCAAATCTTTCATTTCCCATTTAAATAGAAATATTTAATACATAACAGTGTAATATATTAATTGCTTTCCCAGACTGTGAATATTAAATTCACTGCTTTTGACTAAAACATCTTTACGCGAGATGTTTTATGCTCTTGTAGCTCAATTGGATTCAGAGCGTTTGCCTTCGAAGCAAGTGGTTGCAGGTTCGAGTCCTGCCAAGAGCGTAACAATTTCGGGCGTGTGGCCTAGTCAG
>LFFM01000730.1_pt1 | contig 23164 bp, 22 predicted proteins | sample 643131 | NCBI WGS metagenome assembly LFFM01 (sample SAMN03777445, study PRJNA286221) | soda lake metagenome | biome: soda lake; feature: Kulunda steppe; material: water; isolation source: sample Tc-Br brine of Tanatar trona crystallizer | place: Russia: Kulunda steppe | collected 2011-07
CGTGAACGCGCTCCCCGCCGACGTGAACGCGCTCCCCGCCGACGTGAACGCGCTCCCCGCCGACGTGAACGACCGCGGTAGTCCCGCCACACCCAAGTACCGATGGGGAGTACGATCCCCATGAGCGGCCCCCCGTTGCACGTCCTCTATGCGGACGGAGACGACGCGTTCGTCTCCGCGGTCGAGCGGGACCTCGACGACGGGGAGATCGGGTTCGAGCTGACCCGCGCTCGGACGTACGCGGAGGCGGTCGCGGCGGTCGACGCGGCGGGAATCGGCGAACCGGGAACGGGGGGTATCGACGACATCGACTGCGTCGTGGCGGACCGCGACCTCGGGTCGGGGACGGGCCTCGACCTCCTCGAACGCGTCCGGTCACGTGACCCCGACTTCCCGTTCGTGTTCGTCGCCGACGGCGACGAGCGCGTCGCGGCCGCCGCGATCGGCGCGGGCGTGACCGACTACGTCAGGAAGCGGGACCCGGAGGCCGTCGCCCTGATCGGCGAGCGGATCCGCCGCGCGGTCGCGAGTTACCGGGCGGAACGGGCCCGGCACGAGCGGACCCGGGAGCTCGCGACGCTCCACGCCGTGAGCGCCGCGCTCGCCGCGGACGCCCCGCTTTCGGAGCGGTTAGAGGAGGTGGTCACGGCGCTGCCCACGGGCTGGCAGCGACCGGACCGGACCGCGGCGCGTCTCGCGTTCGACGGCGTCGAGTACCGGACCCCGAACTTCGTCGACGACCCGGTCGCGACCCAGTCCGTCGAGGTGACCGCGGGGGAGACGACCGTCCGGCTCACGGTGGCGGACGTCGGTGACCCTGCGGATCTCGGCTTCGCGGACGGCCGGTCCGGTGCCGACCCCGACGACGCCCCGGGCGTGTTCTTACCCGAGGAAGCGGACCTCCTCCGGTCCGTCGCGGACCTCGTCGCCGTCCACGTCGACCGCGCGGAAACCGCCGAGCGGCTCGAAGGGTTCGCCGGGCGGCTGGACGCGATCCTCCAGCACACGACGAACATCGTGTTCATGAAGGACCTCGAGGGGCGGTACGTGCTCGTCAACGACGCGTTCGTGGAGTTCGTCGGTCGCGGCCGCGACGAGGTGATCGGCCGGACCGCCGCCGAGCTCCACGACGCGTCGGCCCTGCCGTGGATCGACGAACACGACGCCGAGACGCTACGGGTCGGGGAGCTCCGGCGCTTCGAGGAGCACTACCCACGTCCCGACGGCGTCAGGCGGTTCGTCACCGTCCGGGTCCCGCTGTTCGACGAGGACGGCGAGCCGTACGCGATGTACGGGATCGCGACGGACATCACCGAGGAGACCCGCCTCGCGGAGGAGCGCGTCGAGCTGTTGGACCGGATGACCGACGGCTTCGTCGCGGTCGACGGCGACGGCCACGTCACCTACGCCAACGACCGGGCGGCGGGGATCGTCGACCGGGAGCCGGCCGAGCTCGTCGGGAAACCCCTCGAGGAGGCGTTCCCGGGCGTGGACAACGACGCGTTCGCCACGGCGTTCGCGGAGGCGAAGGCGACCGGGGAAGCGACCGCGGCGACGGGGTACGTCGAGCCGCTCGACCGCTGGTTCGAGTCGCGGGTGTACCCCTCCGAGTCGGGCGTGTCGATGTACTTCCGCGACGTCACCGAGTCGGTCCGGGAGCGTCGGGAGCTGGAGCGTCGCGAGCGGACCATGCGCCGACTGTACGAGGCGATCGCGGGGAAGGACGAGACGTTCGAGACGAAGGTCGGAGCGCTCCTGGCGCTCGGCAAGGAGACGCTGGGCGTCGAATCGGGGCTCCTCTCCCGCGCCGAGGGCGACGAGTACACCGCCGAGGTCGTCGACGACGACACGGGGGCGTTCGAGCGCGGAGCGACGACCCCGATCGACGCGACCAACTGCGAGCGGGTGATCGTCAGCGAGGAGTCGCTACAGATCGGCGACGTCGGCACGGACCCGGAGCTGTCCCGGCGAGCCGGCTTCACGGAGCTCGGGATCTCCTGTTACCTCGGGGCCCCCGTCGTCGTCGACGACGACGTGTACGGCACGTTCTGCTTTTACGACCGCGAGGAACGGGTGGAGCCGTTCTCCGAATGGGAAGTGACCCTCGTGGACCTGATGGCCCGGTGGGTGAGCTACGAGCTGGAGCGGCGGGCGGCGGAGGCGGAGACGGCCCGCGAGCGCGACCGGTTGGAGACGTTCGCGGGCACGGTCTCACACGACCTGCGGAACCCGCTCAACGTCGCGGCCGGCCACGTCGACCTGGCCCGCGAGGACGGCGACTCGCCGGGGCTCGCACGCGCTGCGGACGCGCTCGATCGGATGGCCGAGCTGATCGACGACGCGCTCTCGTTCGCCCGGCTCGGGACCAAGGTGGTCGACGTCGAACGGGTCGACCTCGACGACGTCGTCCGGGAGGCGTGGGCGACCGTCGACGTGCGGGCGGCGACGCTCGTCGTCGCGGATCCGGGCACGGTCGCCGGCGACCGCTCCCGGATCCGGACGCTGTTCGAGAACCTGTTCCGGAACGCGGTCGAACACGGCGGCGACGACGTGACGGTCACCGTCACGCGGACGACGACCGGTTTCCGCGTCGACGACGACGGCCCCGGGATCCCGGCGGACGGCCGCGAACACGTCTTCGAGCTGGGGTACACCACGAGCGAGCACGGGACCGGCTTCGGGCTCGGGATCGTCTCGCAGATCGCGGCGGCCCACGGGTGGCGCGTCGAGGCGGCCGAGAGCGACGACGGCGGGGCGCGAATCGCGTTCCACGGCGTCCCACACCTCGCCGCGGTCCCGACCCGGCAGTGAGCCGACCGCCGTCGGCCGGCTCGGTCCGCGACAACGACTCGGTCCGCGACAACGGCTCAGTTTATAAGCGATCGGAGCGGACGGGAACAGTATATAAATCCCCCCGCGAACACGACCGAATCCACTTATAAACGCCCCACGAATCCGACCGAACTCACTTATAAACCGCCCTGCGAAGGCAACGGAACTCCTGCGGCGTGTGTCGACACGGTCACGGGGCCGATGGGGAGAGCCGACGATGGCGGCGGCCGTCCCCGGTCCTTTTGAACCCGGCCCGCGACGACCGCGCATGGAGACGCGACGCACGCTGCTCGTCGACGCGTTCACCGACGAGCCGCTCGCCGGCAACGTCGCCGGCGTGGTGCCCGACGCGGAGGGGTTGAGCGAGGACCGAATGGGGCGGATCGCCGCCGAGCTCGGGGCGTCCGAGACGGCGTTCCTCACGCCGCTCGACGACGGCGCGGACGCCGACCGCCGGGTGCGCTACTTCACGCCGACCACCGAGGTCGACCTCTGTGGCCACGCGACGATCGCGAGCTACGTCGCGCTGTTCGCGGACGGGGTCGTCGACGCCGGCACGGACGTCCTCCGGACGAACGTCGGCGACCTCCCGATCGACGTCGAGGAGTCGGGCCGCGTCTGGATGACACAGGACGCCCCGACGGTGCGGCCGGTCGACGTCGACTACGACCGGCTCGGTGACGCGCTCGGGGTCGACCCCGCCGCGCTCCGCGACGTCGGCGCGGACCTCCCGGTGGCGGTCGCCTCGACCGGGCTTCCGTTCCTCGTCGTTCCCGTCAACTTCCTCGAACGGCTCGGCGAGGCCGACCCGGACCTGAGCGCCGTGGAGGCGCTCTCGGCCGAACACGACGTCGCCGGCGTCTACGCGTTCACCTTCGATGCGGTCGAGGCGGGATCGACGCTCCACGGCCGGGCGTTCGCCCCCGCGGCGGGCGTCCCCGAGGACCCGGTGACCGGGACCGCCAGCGGCGCGTGCGGCGCGTACCTCCACGCGGTCGACGCGTTCGACGGCGACGCGCCCGCGGAGATGCGCTTCGAGCAGGGGCACTTCCTCGACCGACCGGGGTTGGTCCACGTGCGGATCGACGGCGACGAGGTGCGGGTCGGCGGCGACGCCGTCGTCTCGTTGCGGGGCGAGCTCGCGCTCCCCGACGCCGCGGACGACGACGACATCATCGAGGTCTGACGGGGCCTCCGACCCGGGACGCCGCCACACTCCCGTTTTTCCCTCACTCTCTCGTCACCGGCCGCCGGCGACCTCGCGCTCCCACGCGTCGAGCCAGTCGGCGCGGTTCTCGCGGAGCGTCGGGTAGTCGAAGTGGACGATATCCGCGGGCTCCTCCGCGAACTCGCGGTACACCGCGGGCGGCTCGACGCCCGTCACCGGCCCCGTGACGTTCAGCTCGGCGATGGCGCGCTGGGTGTCGTCCGCGAGGACGAAGTCCATGAACGCGTGGGCCAGCTCGTCGTCGTCGCCGTCGGCGAACCGCGCCATCCCGTTGAGGTTGGCGTAGCCGCCGCCGTCGAGGAACGCGACCCGGTGTTTCTCCAAGTCGTTGCCGAACCGCTCGGCGTACACGCGGTCGTTCGAGTAGGAGACGACGACGTTCAGCTCGTTCGCCTCGAACTGCGGGTACATCTCCGACCACGAGGAGAGGACGACCGCGTTCTCGAGGAGGTCGTTCCAGTAGTCGAGGTAGCCGTCCGGGCCGTGTTCGGCGATCGTCCACAGCAGGAACATCTCGCCGGTGTCACCCTCCAACGGGTTCGGGATCCCGATCTCGCCCTCGTACACCGGGTCGAGCAGGTCCGCGAACGACGTCGGCTCCGGGACGGTCCGGCCGTCGTACACGAGCGCACAGTAGTTCTGGTACGTCGGGATCACCCGTCCGTCGGGATCGAACTCGAACGCCTCGCGCACGTCGTCGACGTTCGCGAGCGCCGACCGGTCCGTCGCGCGGAAGAGGTCGCCGTCGGTCTCCGCGTCGACCCGGTACAGGTCCGACGGCTTCACGCCGAGGTACACCTCCGGCTCGACGTCCAGCCCGGCCTGCCGGCGTTGGATGTAATGGTTCACCTCGCCGTCGGGAACCGCCCACTCCAGCTCGGCGTCGTGGGTCGCCTCGAACCGCTCCTTGATCCACTCGCCGGGGCTCGTCGTCGGAGCGTCGACGAGGGTGTCGTACGTCGCGACCGTCAGCGTCGGCGTGTCGTCGGTCTCCCCCACCGTCTCCCCCTCGGTCGGGGTTCCGTCGCCGCCCGTCGACCCGTCGTCGGAGCCGCTTCCGCCCCCGTCGTCGGAGCCGCCTCCAGCCCCGTCGTCGGTTCGTTCGGCCGCACAGCCGGCCAGCCCGGCACTCACCGTCCCGGCACCGGTCGCGAGGAACGCTCGTCGGTTCATTACCGAGTGATTTTACCCAGTAATACAAAAGCAGTGCGATCGCGGGTACAGTGCGGTCGTGGGGACGGTACGATCGCGAGAACGGTGCGGCCGTGGGGACGGCGCGGTCACGAGTCGCGCCCCTTTTGTCTCCCACCGGAGTATCGGTCGACAATGACCGACCCGGGTGAGACAGATGTCCGCTAACCGGAAGGGCGACCGGCGGGAACGCGAGCTCGTCAACGCGCTCGACGACGCAGGCTTCGCCGTGATGCGCGCGCCGGCGAGCGGCTCCGCCACCGAGCGCGAGCTCCCGGACGTGCTCGCGGGCGACGGCGAGGTCTTCTACGCGATCGAGGCGAAATCGAGCGCGGGCAACCCGATCTACCTCACCGGCGAGGAGGTCGAGGCGCTGCTGTTCTTCGCGCGGAACTTCGGCGCGAAAGCCCGGATCGCGGTCCGGTTCGACCGCGAGGACTGGTACTTCTTCCATCCGGGCGACCTCTACACGACCGACGCCGGCTCCTACCGCGTGAAAAAGGAGACCGCGCTGGCCGACGGCGTCGACTTCGCCGAGTTCGTCGGCGACACCCGAAAGGTGACCTTAGACGAGGTGGGCCGTGAGGCGTCGGACGCGGCGGACGCGGCGGACGGTGCGGACGACCCGGACGCCGAACGACGCGGGATCCTCGAGGCCGTCCGGGACGGCCACATGTCCGTCGACGACGCCGTCGACGTCATGTGACGCTTAGCGGATCGCCGCTCACAGCGCGTCCCAGACCTTCTCGGGCATCGGTAACCCCTCCCAGACGGACGGGTCGACGGGATCGATCTCCGCTCCGAACTCCTCCACGAGCATCCACTCCAGCTGGCGGGTGTGTTGGCCGGCGTGCCACACCGTCCGCTCGAAGAACTCGTGGACCGACGGGGTCCCGTAGTAGACGTCCACCGTCGCCGACCAGTCGCGGTCCGCCCCGTGGGCGTCGAACCAGTCGTCCGTCCGGACCCGGACGTGTCGCCCGTACGTCGACAGCGCCGCCGTCGACCGGTTCGCCCAGGCGGGCTCCGGCTTGTAGCTCTTGAGCGGCGACCCGTCCTCGTGTTCGAGGAACGACTCCGGGATGCTGAACGCGTGGTACACGATCTCGCCGACGCTCCGCGGTCGGTTCGGGATGTCGGTGACGAGGTCGTCGTCGGAGAGCGCCTCGAGCGCGCGTTCGAGCGCGTCGAAAACGACGTTCAGACGGGTGCGCAGCTCGTCCACGGGGAGGGGGTCCGCCTCGTGTTCGATCCCCGCGATCTCGGCGACGGCGCTCAGCTCCTGGGCGTTCGCCCAGTCCGCCCCGCGTCTGACGATCGGGACGTGCTGTGGCATCCCCCGCTCGGCCATCTCGTCGAGCAAGCTCCGGTCCTCGATGACGTTGTGTGAGACGAACGGCGTTTCGTTGCGCTCCAGGAACTCCTTCGCCCGGAGACAGCTGGTGCAGCCGGTCGCCCAGTACAGATGGATCTGCGAGTGACTCTCACTCATGACCCCCCCTACCACCCCGGCGGATATCAATCGTTCGAGAACGATCGCCGGGGACGCCGTCGGCGGTGCTCGTCGGTTGTCTTCGTCGTCCCCGATCCTCGTCGTCCCCTGTCTTCGTCGTCCTCGGTCCTCGTCGTCAGCGGTTCTCCTCGACGGCGTCGCTCGTCTCCCGTCCCGCGTCGTCGGCCCGAACCAGCCGGGAGGCGGGGAAGCCGTACCGCTTCGCGTCGACCACGTCGCTGCCCGGCCGGAGCGAGTCGACGTACACCGCCTCGACGACCGGCTCGTGGTCGCCGTAGGCCGCGTTGGTCGCGTACGCCGCGATCGGCCGTCCCGTCTCGGTCCGGTACGCGTCGGCGCGTTCGGCCGTGACCGCGACGACGACGAGCGGGGTGTCCGTCTCGCGGTCCCGGACGAGGTCGCCCGACTCGAAGCCGTGGCGAGCACAGAGCTGGGGCCCCGGGGCGTCGAACGGGACGAACGTCTCCGCGCCGCAGACGGCACAGACGCCGACGCGCTCGTCCGGGCCCGGGATCGTCCCCTCGGTCACTTCCATGGCGACCCGCCGCAGGTGTTTACACCGCGACCCGCGGATCGCGTGGTCGGGGCAGGTGCAGGTGCCCGCGACGAGCGCGACGACGTACGTCCCGCCGTCCGTCTCGACGACGTACCGACGGTCACGGAGCGGCCGGACCGTCATCCGATCCGTACGGGCCCGCGCCGACCGTCCGTCGTCGTCACCGGCGGCGTCGCTGTCGGCGGTGGCGTCACTGTCGGCGGCGGCGTCGCTGTCGGCGGTGGCGTCGCTGTCGGCGGTGGCGTCGCTGTCGGCGGTGCCGGCACGGACTCCGTCAGCGGTGTGTCTTCGGTCGCCGCCCGAAGTCGAGGGGAACCGGAGCCCGTCGACCGGCGGGGTGACCGCCGACGGCGACCGTCGTGCGGTCGGTGGCGTGGGACCGTCTCGTCGTGGCGTCATGATCGGGTTTCGGGAGGGTCTCCCGTCTCGTTCGATAGTAGGCTCTCCAGGGGCTTAAGGGTCCTCCCGGCCGGTCTCGGGGGTTTCGGACCCGTCCGGGAGGCGGAGCTCGGAGCGGTTTCGTGGCGGGCACGAGGCCACAGGCGGCGGGGGTTCCGCGAGGACGACCGTCGTCGATCGGCCGGCGGCCCCTTCGAAGTCCTTTTTTAGCGGCGACGGGAACCCGCTTCCATGGAAATCGACGCGGAGCTCCGTCGGCAGATCGTCGTCTCCCTGCTGGCGGCCGCAGTCTTCGTGGCCGGGCTGATCGCCATCGGGGTGACGTTCGGGGGGGCCGGAGGACTGCCCGAAGACGGCGCGATCGCGCTGCTCGGGCTACTCACGGGGTTCGTGCTGCTGATGGCGGTCGTCGGTGCGTACCTCATCCGCGCGAACCGCGGGGACGAGGAGTAGGAGCCGCGCGCACGCTCGTCAGCACCGTGTCCGGCTCGCGTCGTGTCTCTCGTCACACGCCGGTCTCCCGTCACACGCCGGTCTCCCGTCACTCGTGTCCGTCACCGCCGACAGCCGCCGCTAGCCGTCGTCAGTCCGCCTCCCGCGCCAGCGACCGCGGTCAGTCCGCCTCGCCGTCGATCGCCCCCTCCGTCCCGTCGGCGGCGTGCGTCTCCCGCCAGTCGGTCGGGTCGTCGGCCGCTTCCACCCGTTTCTCGTAGTAGGAGAGCGGGTCCGCGGCGACCCGCATGTGGTCCTCCTCGTTGTGACAGATCCCGTAGTTCGACAGCGTCTCGCAGGTCGGCGGCGGGTACTGCGTCCCGCGGTCGTCGCGGAGGTACTCCGTCTGGTACCGGATGCCCTCGGCCTTGAGGCTCGTGTCCGCACAGAACGCGACGATCTCGTCCGATGACATCCCGATCCCCGTCAGAAACGCCATCAGCGCGAAGCTCTCCGGCGGCGACAGCTCGACGCCGCGTTCCGCCTTCTCGATCAGGTTCGTCATACACGGGGCGAACAGGTCGGGAACGACGACGTCGACGGGGCCGGCGTACGTGCGCTCGGAGAGGAGCCGCTTGAGGTCCGCGACCCCCGACTCCAGCTCCGCCGCGATCCCCTCGCCGGACTCCAGCTCGAAGGGGAGCCCCTCGAGCACGCGCTCCTCGACGGCGACCTCGACCGCGTCGAGCAGCTCCTCGCGGGTCACCCGCACCTCCCCGTCGGCCAGCTCGCGGTTGACGAGCCGCCACGAGACCCCCCACGACGGGGAGGTCAGCCGGAGGTACGCCCCGACGACCATCCGGTAGTGGGTCGGGTCCCGCGACCCGCGGGTCGGTTCGGCTCGGACCGCGCCGTCCAGCTCGAACTCCGCGAGCACGTCGTCGAGGTCGACGGTCGGCGTCGACACCGACTGGAGGTCGTCGTCGTCCGCCTCGAAGTCGGCACGGAACCGCTCCGCGGCGGTGGCCGCCTCCGCGGCCGCGTACTTGCGGACCGCCGGCGCGGAGTCGAGCAGCGAGACGAGGATCCGAGCGATGGGGTACGAGAGCAGCTCCATCCGGACGTCGGTGCCGCCGGACGGCTCGAACGGGCCGTCCTCCGGCTCGACGGTTCCCTCCAACAGCGCGCGCTCGACGCGCTCGCGCGCCCGCTCCACCGCCGGCGCGTCGGCCGCGACCAGCTCCGGTAGCGACACCGAGGCCTCCGCGACGGCGTCGCGGGCGGCCTCGAAGAACGGGTACTTGGCGTGGAGCGGGTCCATGGTCGACCCGAGGTAGTCGGACTCGACGGAAATAAGCCGCGATCGGTCACGAACCCGTGCGGCGTCCGACGCGTCTTTATCCCGTTGGCGGCCGTGGCCGGCCGGTATGGCCACCACCGAAGCGCTACTCATCGGTCGGCGGCGGGACCTCGCGGTCAAGCTGGTCGGCGGGTTCGCCGTCGTCGTCGGGGCCGCGATGCTCGCCGCGCTGGCGGCGGACGCCGCCGACCTTCCGACCGTCGGCGCGCTGGTCGACCGCGGCTCCCCGCTGTTGCTGTTCTACGCGCCCGCGCCGATCGCGGCTGCCGGGGCGTACGCCCGCTGTGGCGGTCCGGCGTGTCTCGCCGTCGGCGTCGTCCCCGCGACCGTCCTCGCCGCACTCCTCGTCGTCACGACCGTCGCCGGAGTCCCCGGGATCGGGTCCGGCGCGGCGGTCGGCGGCCTCATCGTTCGGTTCGCGCTCGTCGGCGTAACCAGCGCGTTCGTCGGGTTCTGCGCCGGGGTCACCGCCGCGCTCGTCGCCGACGTGATCGGGGCCGGTTCGGCCCGGGACTGATCGGAACGCAGTCGACCCGACCGCGACCGATCGGGATCCGCCCCTCGACGGCGATCCGGGCGCTTAATCCGCCCCGCCGCGAACGCCGCGGCGTGCGACGGTTCTCCGCCGACTACCTCGAACGCACCCGCGAGGGGATGTGGGCCGACGGGCGCGAGGCGCTCGCCGACCTCGACCTCCCCGGCCGCCGCCGCGTCCTGGACGTCGGCTGCGGGACTGGCGAGTTGACGCGCGTGTTCGCCGCCGAAGCCCCGCCGGACGCGACCGTGATCGGCGTCGACGCCGACCCGGCGCTCCTGTCGGTCGCCCGCGAGGCGACGTCGCTGCCGGTCGTTGCCGGCGACGCGACCCGGCTCCCGTTTCCCGACGACAGCTTCGACCTCGTCGCCTGCCAGGCACTCCTCATCAACCTCCCCGACCCGGCCGCGGCCGTCCGGGAGTTCGCCCGCGTGTCCAGCGACCTCGTCGCCGCCGTCGAGCCGAACAACGCGGACGTCACGGTCGCCTCGACCGTCCCCGCCGAGGAGCGTTTGGAGCGCGAGGCGCGCCGGGCGTACCTCGACGGCGTCGGCACGGACGTCGCGCTCGGCGACCGGGTGCGGGGCTTCTTCGACGGCGCGGGGCTCGCGGACGTCCGCGTCCGCCGGTACGTCCACGAGAAGCGGACGGCCCCGCCGTACGCCGAGGCGGCGCTGGAGGCGGCGGCGCGGAAGGCGTCGGGCGCGGGGCTCGCGGACCACCGCGAGGAGCTCCGGGCGGCCGTCTCCGCGACGGCGTACGACGATCTCCGGGAACGGTGGCGAGAGATGGGTCGCGAGGTCGTCGACGGGATGCGGGCGGGCGAGTACGAGCGCGTCGAGCGCGTCCCGTTCGACGTGACGGTCGGTCGGGTCGACGCGGAAGCGACCCGGTAAGACGGGATCTGCGTCCATCACGTCCGCTACGCCCACCACGCCCGCCACGCCCACCACGTCCGCTACGCCCACCACGCCCGCCACGCCCACCACGCCCACCACCGCCGTCTCACCCGTCCCGCCCGACAACGGTTTCAAGTAGACGGTCGTCCACCCCTCGTACTGATGGAGCCCCCCGAGATCGAACGGTTGGACGAGCAAACCGTCCAGCGGATCGCCGCCGGCGAGGTCGTCGAGCGCCCCGCGAGCGTCGTCAAGGAGCTGGTGGAGAACAGCCTCGACGCCGGAGCGAGCCGCGTCGCCGTCGCGGTCGAGGCGGGCGGCACGGAGGGGATCCGCGTCCGCGACGACGGGGTCGGGATCCCCGCCGAGCAGCTGGAGGCGGCGGTCGCGGAGCACGCCACCTCGAAGATCGGGTCGATCGAGGACCTCGACCGCGGCGTGGCGACGCTCGGGTTCCGCGGCGAGGCGCTCTACACCGTCGGCGCGGTGTCGCGGCTCACCGTCCGATCGCGGCCTCCGGGCGCGTCGGCGGGGGCGGAGATCACCGTCGAAGGCGGCGACGTCGGGGAGGTGCGACCCGCCGGCTGTCCGGAGGGAACGACCGTCGAGGTCGACGACCTCTTCTACAACACCCCCGCACGGAGGAAGTTCCTCAAGCGGGACGCGACGGAGTTCGACCACGTGAACACCGTCGTCACCGGCTACGCGCTGGCGAACCCGGACGTGGCCGTCTCCCTGGAACACGGCGGCCGGGAGACGTTCGCGACCGAGGGGAACGGCGACCGCCGATCGGCGGTGCTCGCGGTGTACGGCCGCGAGGTCGCGGAGGCGATGATCGACGTCGACTGGCGGGCGGACGGCACGGGACCGGAGGCGGCTGACGGGTCGAAGTCAGAGTTGAGCCGCGAACACGACGCCGAAACGGACCCTGAACCGCCCGTCAAGCGGGTGTCGGGTCTCGTCTCACACCCGGAGACGACCCGATCGAGCCGCGACTACCTCGCGACGTACGTCAACGGTCGGTACGTGACCGCGAGCGCGCTCCGCGAGGCCGTGATCGACGCGTACGGGGGACAGCTCGCGCCCGACCGCTACCCCTTCGCGGTGCTGTTCGTCGAGGTACCTGCCGGCGACGTCGACGTGAACGTCCACCCGCGAAAGCTCGAGGTCCGCTTCGACCGCGAGCGTGCGGTGACGGACGCGGTCGAGACCGCCGTCGAGGACGCCCTGTTGAACCACGGACTCGTCCGCTCGACCGCTCCGCGTGGCCGGTCCGCGCCCGACGAGACGGCCGTGACGCCGGAGGCCCCGGACGTCGAGGCGGTCGGCGGCGCGGGAACCGCCCACGAGCGAGCGGCCGGGGTCGAGACGGGTCGAGGGATCGATGCCGGCGACATCGCCCGCGGCGAGGACGCCGGCCTCGATGCAGACCCCGATACCGACCCGACGCCCGACGAAGAACGCGACCGCCCCGTTCGAGCGGATCCGGGTGCGGCGACCGAGGTCGATCCCGACGACGCGGACGCGTGGGCGGTCGACGACCTCGGGGGCGGCGGTCTCGAGGAGGGCGGCGGTCTTGAGGAGGGCGGCGGTCTCGAGGGGGGAAGCGGCCTCGAGAAGGACGGCCTCGGGGGCGGCGATCCCGCGAACGATGCCCAACCGGACGGTACTGCGTCGGAAGCCGAGGGCGGCCCCCCGGGACACGCGACGAGTCGGACCCGGGACGATCGACCCTCCCCGCGCGAGTGGCAGACGGACGTCTCGTCGGCGTCGTCGGACGCCAACGCCGGGGGAACACCGGGTTCGGACGGCCCCGACCCGACCGGAGGTGGGTCCAACGTGACGGATGACGGCTCCACCGCGGTGGGTGACGATCCCGACACGCCGGGCGACGACGGGCCGCCGACGAACCGGGACACGGCTCGCTCGTCGTCGGCGAGCCCCGCCGGGCCGTCCCCGACCGGGCAGCGAACGCTCGGGGGCGGGGCTACGAGCGACGAACGGACGTACGACTCGTTGCCGTCGCTGCGGGTGCTCGGACAGCTCCACGACACGTACGTCGTCGCGGAGGCGGCCGACGGGCTGGTGCTGATCGACCAGCACGCCGCCGACGAGCGGGTGAACTACGAGCGGCTCCGACGGGCGTTCGCCGACGGTGTCGACGCACAGGCCCTGGCGACGCCAGTGACCGTCGAACTGACCGCGAGAGAGGCGGCCCTGTTCGCAGAGTTCGTCGACGACCTCGCGTCGATCGGGTTCCGTGCGGAGCGGGCCGGCGACCGCGAGGTCCGCGTCGACGCGGTGCCGGCCGTGTTCGACGCCGCGCTCGACCCCGAGCTCCTTCGGGACGTCCTCTCGGCGTTCGTCGGCGACGCTGCCGACGGGGGCGAGCCGGTCGCGGACGTCGTCGACGAGCTGCTCGCGGACCTCGCGTGTTATCCCTCCGTGACGGGCAACACCTCGCTCACCGAGGGGAGCGTCGTCGACCTCCTCGACCGCCTCGACGACTGTGTGAACCCGTACGCCTGCCCGCACGGTCGCCCCGTGGTCATCCGGCTCGACCGGGAGGAGATCGGCGACCGGTTCGAGCGCGACTACCCCGGCCACGTCGGGCGACGTGCCGAGTGAGGGCGGCGGCGGTTTCCAGGTCGCACGACACCGACGCCGATCGCCGGCCCTTTTGTAGCCTCCCGACGAGACGGGGCGTATGGACACGGCATCGACGACGGCGGCCGCCCGGCCGCAAGCACGGAGAACCGTCGCAGGTCCCTCCGCAAACCCCTCGACGGATCCCCCCACGAACCCCTCGACGGATCCTCTCGCGGCTTCCTCCATGAGGTGGGTGGCGTGACCGATCTCGTCACCTTCGGCGAGACGATGCTCCGGCTCTCCCCCCCGCGCGGCGAGCGCCTGGAAACGACCCGCGACCTCGACGTCCAAGCCGGGGGCGCGGAGAGCAACGTCGCGGTCGGCGCGGCCCGCCTCGGCGTCGACGCGGCGTGGCTCTCGAAGCTCCCGGACTCCCCGCTCGGGCGGCGGGTCGTCGGCGAGCTCCGGAGCCACGGCGTCCGGACGGGCGTCTCGTGGGCGGACCCCGAAACCACCCGGCTCGGAACGTACTACCTCGAACACGGCGGCGACCCGCGCGGGACGAACGTGATCTACGACCGCGCGAACGCCGCGATCACGACCGTGACGCCCGAGGAGCTCTCGACGAGCGTGTTCGAGTCGGCCGGGCGGTTCCACACGACGGGGATCACGCCGGCCCTCTCGGAGTCGGCCGCCGAGACGACGGCCGCCCTGTTGCGCGCGGCTGGCGAGGCCGGCGTGACCCGCTCGTTCGACCTGAACTACCGCTCGAAGCTATGGACGCCCGAAGCGGCCAGGGCCGCATACGAGGGCCTCTTCCCCGAGATCGACACGCTGTTCGTCCCGCGCCGGGACGCGATGGAGGTCCTCGACCGCGAGGGCGACGCCGTCGAGATCGCCCACGGGCTCGCCTCGGAGTTCGGCTTCGCCTCCGTCGTCGTCACCCGAGGGACCGAGGGCGCGATCGCGCTCCGTGAGGGCTCCGTCCACGAGCAGGGCGTCTTCGAGGCGGAGACGTGCGACGCCATCGGCACCGGCGACGCCTTCGTCGCCGGCTACCTCGCGAAGCGGATCGCGGGCGGGGACGTCGGCGACGCCCTGGAGTGGGCCGCGGCGACCGCCGCGCTCAAGCGCACCGTCGACGGCGACCTCGCCGTCGTGACGCCCGAGGAGGTCGAAGCGGTCGTCGACGGCGGGGCCGGGATCGACCGGTAACGCCCGCTCGCTCGGACCGCCGCCGCGACGCCGGCCCGCGTGTCCTCCAGCGGATCGGCGACGCGCCTGCCGCCGAGGGCAACCCTTAGTACGCCCGGGGCTTCCGGGGGAGTATGCACGTCGTCGTCATCGGAGCCTACGGCAGCGCGGGCGCGGCCGTCGCGGACGAGCTCGCGCCACACGTCGGGAAACGCGTCGAACGACTCACCCTGGTCGACAACGGCGACCCCGGCGGCGGGCTCTGTATTCTCGAGGGCTGTATGCCCTCGAAGGAGCTGCTCTCCGCGGCCGCCCACCGGTTCGAAGGGCGGGACGACGGTCGACTGACGGGCGCGCCCCACGGGCTGGACCTCGAACGGATCGTCGCCGAGAAGAACGACCGCACGCGCGGCTGGGCCGGCCACCGGCGCGACGCCGTCCACGACCTCGCCGAGCGGGACGGGATCGAGTTCTACCACGAGCCGGCCCGATTCGTCGACGACCACGTCGTCGCCATCGGCGGCGGCCCGCCGGGCGCTGACGCCGAGCCGGTCGAGGTCGTCGAGGCGGACTACGTCGTGATCGCGACCGGGTCGGTCCCGAACGTCCCGACGATCCCCGGCTACGACGCGCTCCCGTCGTCGTCGGTGTACACGAGCGAGGACACCCTCCACGCGACCGACTTCCCCGACTCCGGCGTCGTGATGGGGTTCGGCTACGTCGGCATGGAGATGGTCCCGTACCTCGCGGAGGCGGGCGTCGACGTCACCGTGATCGAACACGACGAGCGCCCGCTCGACGAGGCGGACCCGGAGTTCGGCGACGCCCTCCTCGAGATCTACCGCGAGGAGTTCGACGTCGAGATCCGCACCGAGGTGTACGAGGAGTCGATCGAGGCGCACGAGGACGGGGTCCGGCTCTACCTCGACGACGGGAGCCACGTCGACGCCGGCGCGGTGTTCCAGTTCACGGGGCGGACGCCGAACCTCGGTCGGCTCGGGCTGGAACACACCTCCCTGGAGCCCGAGGCCGGGTGGATCGACGCGACGATGCGCCCGCCGAACGACGACCGCACGTTCGTCGTCGGCGACGTGAACGGTCGCGAGCCGATCCTCCACGTCGCGAAAGAGCAGGGCTTTCAGGCGGCCGAGAACGTCCTCCGCCACGCGCAGGGGAAGCCGGCGAAGCCGTACACGAACGTCCACCACCACGTCGTCTTCTCGGGGGCGGGCGTCTACCCGTTCGCGCGCGTCGGCCACACGCCGCGGTCGGCCACGGAGGCGGGCCACGCGACGGTCGTCGCGACCCGGCAGGCGAGCGACGACGGCGTCTTCAAGTCGAAAAACGTTCCACACGGGCTCGGACGGCTCGTCGTCGACGCCGACGACGGCACCGTCCTCGGCTGGCAGGGGCTCCACTACCACGCGGACACGATGGCGAAGACGTTCCAGATCGCCGTCGAAATGGGCCTCGACGTGCGTGAGATCCCGGACCGGGCGTACCACCCGACGCTCCCGGAGAACCTCGACGGGCTCATCCGCGAGTGTGCGGCGGGCGTCGAGGACGCGGGAAGCGAGGAGCGGGGAGCGTAACGCGGCGACGTAAGGGGTTCCCGTCCTCACTCCTCCACGTGGACGGTCGCGTACATGCCGCCGTCCTCGTGGGGGATACAGACGTAGTCGTAGCGGCCGGGCACCTCGAAGGTGTGTGCGAAGCGGTCGCCGTTCTCGAGTTTCCCGCCGAAGTCGTCGAGCCACTCCTCGCGGGCGGTTTCCTCGTCCGCGTAGCCGCCGGACGCGAAGTACGCCGCGTCGTCCGGGATGCCGCCCTCGTAGGCGGTGACCGTGTGGGTCCGGGTGCTCGTGTTCTCCCAAACGACGGTCCCGCCGACCGGGACCGTGATCTCGTCGGGCACGAAGCCGTCGGCGGTCATCGCGACGTCGTGGTCCTCGTCCAGACAGCCCGCGAGCGCGAGGGGGGCCCCGACCGCGACGCCGGCGACGCCGACCCGGCCGAGGAACCGTCTCCGATCCATACCGACGTTCGGGGCCTCGGTCGTTTGAAGGGCGCGATTCACCCCGTCGGATGGGAACGGCCCCGCCTCGCTCGGTGCGAACGGCCCCGCCTCGCTCGGTGGGAACGCCTCCTCCCCATCGCTCGGCGGGTCCGATCGATAACAAACCCTAAAAGCGGGGTCGTCGACCGATCCGGTATGCACCTGCGGGTGATCGGTCGGCTCGGGCTCGCCGACGCGGTGACGGTGGCGAACGCCGCGGTCGGCTTCCTCGCGGTGATCGCCGCGACCGTCGACGTCGCGCTCGCGGCCCGACTGATCCTCTTTGCCGCGGTCGCCGACGGGCTCGACGGGGTCGTCGCCCGTCGGCGCGGGTCGACGCCCGCCGGCCCCTATCTCGACTCGCTGGCGGACGTCGCGTCCTTCGGCGTCGCGCCCGCGACGCTCGTCGCGGTCGTCGTCCTCGACGCGCACGCGTTCGGGGTCGACCCCCTCCTCGTCGGCGTCGGTGTCGGCGTCGCCGCCCTCTTCGTCTCGATGGCGGTCGCCCGGCTCGGGCTGTACACCGCCTACGACAGCGAGAGCCGGGAGACGGTCGGCGTCCCGACGACGCTCGCGGCGACCGTCCTCGCGGCCGCCGTCCTGGCGGGCTACACCGACCCGGCGCTGCTGGTCGCGGCCGCGGCCGTCTTCGCGGTGCTGATGGGATCGACGGTCACGTATCCGGACCTCCACGCGCAGGACGCGCTCGTGATGGGCGTCGTGCAGGCGGCGGTGATCCTTGCGCCGCTCGCGAACGCCGCCCTCCCCGCGCTCCCGGCCTGGATCGGCGAGGGCTTCGCGTTCGCGCTCCTGTTTCTCGCCTGCGGCTACCTCCTCCTCGGCCCGTGGTTCTACTGGGGCGACGGCCTTTAACGGTCGCCGCCGGCGACTGCCGGTCCCAACGGCCGATTCGCCCGAACGCCGACAGCGACCGCCGGTTCGCCCGAACGCCGCCGACCGCCGGTTCGCCCGAACGCCGCTGACCGCCGGTTCGCCCGAACGCCGACGACCGCCGATTCGCCCGAACGCCGCCGACGACCGCTGGCTCACTCGAACGCCGATAGCGACCGCTGGTCCGTCCCCCGCCGCTCGTCCGGCGGGACCGACGTCGCGATCACTTCGTTCACCTCGCCGCGGGCGTCGGCGTCGCTGTTGATCGCGCGGGTCGCGGCCACGTGGTCGACGAACAGCCCCGCGTCCGCGTAGGTGTCGTAGGTGACTCCGGAGTTCGAGCAGACGACGTGGACCCCACGCGCCGCGAGGTCGACGGCGAGGTCGACGAGCGCGAGCTGGTCCTCGCGGTCGAAGCCGCCGGCGCTGTACTCCGCGAAGTCGGCGGTGGGGCTCATCGGCTCGTACGGCGGGTCGAAGTAGACCAGATCGCCCGGCTCGACGGCGTCGGCGACGTAGTCGTACTCGCCCTGTCGGAGCGCGTCGTCGGGGAGCCGCCGGAGGACGCGGCTCGCCTCGCGGACCTGCTCCGCGCGGACCCAGTCGGGGTCGGCGTATCGGCCGATCGGGACGTTGAACTCCCCGTCGGCGTTCTCGCGGTAGAGGCCGTTGAACCCCGTCCGATTCAAGTAGAGCAGCCGAGCGGCCTCCGCGAGGTCGTCGAACGGCTCGCCGTTCGGCCGGCGGTTGAACAGCGCTCGCTGCTGGTAGTAGTAGGCGTCGACCGACCGCCCCTTTCGGTCGGTTCGGGCGAACTCGCCGTCGGGGTCCGGGTCGCGCTCGGGGGGTGCGAGGGCGCGACACCGCTCGATCAGCTCGTCGGGGCGGTCGCGTACCTGGACGTAGAAGTTGTGGAGCCGGGCGTTGCGGTCGTTCACCGTCCCGCGCCGGGGCTCGTGATCGAAAAAGAGCGCGCCGCTGCCGAGGAACGGCTCGTGGTAGGCGTTCGTGCCGGGGTCGTAGCTCGCGGGGAACCGCGCGTACAGCTCGTCGAGCAGCTGTCGTTTCCCGCCCGCCCACTTGAGGATCGGCGTCGCCATCGGTCGTTCGATAGCAGCGGTCGGGGACCTAAAAAGGGTCGTTCATCGGAGCGAGAAAGCGGACGGCGTGGATCGGAAACCGTCGGCGGCGGGACCGGACCCGCTTATAACAGGTCGTCGAACTCCTTGTGGCGGGTGATCTCGACGCCGTCGGCGGTGACGACGGCGATGTTGATCCCGTTGCCGGACGCAAGGTCGCGCTCGACGGCGGACTTGATCGCCCTCGCCGCGACGGTCTTCGCCTCGTCGACGGTGAGGTCGTCGTCGTACTCCTGCTCTAAGACGCCGAGCGCGTACTGCGAGCCGGAGCCCGTGACCGTGTACTCCTCCTCGATGATGGAGCCGAGGGGGTCGATGGAGTAGACGTGGGGGCCGGTGTCGTCGACGCCGCCGAGGATCGGTTGGACGATGTAGAACGCGCCCGTGCGGAGGAGGTTCCCGGTGAGCGTCGACAGCGCCTGCATCGACATGTCCTTGCCGCGGCGCGCCTCGTAGAGGTTCGTCTCGGCGCGGAGCGTGGAGATGAGGTTCTGGGCGGCCGAGACGCCGCCGGCGATGGTGAGCGCGGCGGTCGGGTGGACCTGTTCGACCTTCTGGACGTCCTTCGAGGAGACCATTCGTCCGAGCGAGGCGCGCATGTCCGTCGCGAGCACGACGCCCTCGGCGGTCTTGATGCCGACCGTCGTCGTCCCCGTCTTGACGCCGTCGTCGTCGTTCGCGGCCGCGGCGCGGCCCTCCGAGCCGTCGAACTCGCCGAGCTCCGGACCGAAGACGGGCTGATCGCGGCCCAGTTCGCCGGACAGCTCACCCGAGAGATCGCCTGTCGGTGTTCGCATTACTACCTCGTTTGCCCGGCGCGCTGATAAAGGCAACCCTTCTGGTACCCGTCGCCGGTGTGTCACCGGTGCGCCGGTGTCACTACGGTGGTCCTCGTCGGTGTCGGTTCCGCGATATCCGTCGGTGAAAAGGGGGCGGAGTCGTTATTCGTCGACGTTCTCGTAGGCTTCGCCGGTGGTCTCGACGAGCCGGCGGACGGGGAGGTTGATACCGAGGCGCTGGCGCGCGAACACCGCGACCGGGAACAGCGAGATCCCGACGGCGACGGTCGCCTGGTGAAGCCCGAAGAGGGCCGACGTACGGATGCGGTCGAACATGGTTCTTCGATCGTCCAGTGCCCAAGGGCATATATAAGCTTTCCGTGGTGGCGCTACGGACGAAGGGCCCCAAGTCTTGCGTTTTTTAGTCCCGAATTGACGATCATGAAGGATTTCGGGCGTCCGGCGTCCACACGCGTATCACAGGCGCTCAGGACGCCGCTCGTTTCCATAAGTTATGTGAATCGACCGGAGCCCGTCCGCCTACCTATCCTCGAGGCCGTCCGCCTCCTTCTCGGCGTCCTCGCGCGTCCCGAAGCGGTCGTCGAACAGCGCGACGACGCGCGACTCGATCTCGTCGCGGATCGGTCTGACCTCCTCGATCGGTCGCTCGCCGGGGTCGTCGAGCGCCCAGTCGTCGGTGTCGACGCCGTCGAGTTCGAGCGTCGAACAGCCCATCGTGGCGACGAAGTCGGACCCGGCGAGCGTCGTCTCCGAGACGTGTCTCGGCTCGCGCCCGCTCACGTCGAGGTCGACCTCCGCGAGCGCCTCGACGACGACGTCGTGGACCGACGCCGCGGGGGCGGTGCCGCCGGTCACGATCTCCACGTCGTCCTCGAGCCCGCGGGCGGCGCGCTCGCGCTCGGCGAACGCGGTCGCCATCTGGCTGCGACCCGCGTTGCGCACGCACATGAACGTCAGGGTGGTCGTCGGCTGCTCGTCGGTCTCGGCGGTGTCGGTGGGGATTGGTTCGGTCATCGTCGGTGGATTCGGGTGTAGTCGGTGGGTTCGGATGTGGTCGGTGGGTTCGGACGTGGTCGGTATGGCGTCGTCGGTCGTTCGGCGTCGGCGGTCGGTGATCGGCGGTCGGTGGCCGGCGGTCGGTGGCCGGCGGTCGGTGGCCGGCGGCCGGTGATCGGCGGTCGGCGGCCGGTGATCGGCGGTCGGCGGCCGGTGATCGGCGGTTGGTTCAGCGGTCGGCGACCGGACGGATACGAGGTGCCGCTACTCGGCGTTCGCGGACGTCATCGGGTCGGCATCGGCACGGCGGAGCGACGCCTGCAGCCCCGCCTCGGCGACGTTGATACCGTACTCTGCGGTGCGGCCGACGCTGTCGAGCACCGTCGCGAGCGGGTAGCCGTTCGCGAGGTCCTGCTCGTAGAGCCGCCGGTCCAACGCGGCGGTCGCCTCCACGACCCGTTCCCCGTCCGCGACCGCCCTGCCGAGGGCGTCGGGGTCTCGGTCGCCGAGCGCCGCCGCGACCGCGTCGGCGACGACCGCGCGGGCGTCGCCGGCGACGCGGGCGATGTCGGCCGCCAGGTCCGCGGGGGGCTCGGCGTCGATCAACGCGGCCGTCCCCGCGATCTTTTCGGCGTGGTCGCCGACGCGTTCGATCTGACGGGCGACCGTGTAGTAATCGAACGTGGTGAGCCCGTCCCCCGCGCCGTCGATTCGAACGTCAACGAGCGACTGCTGGAACTCGCGGGCGACGAGCCCGAACAGCCGGTCGACGGTGTCGTCCTGCCCGGCGATCCGACGACCCTCTTCCTCGTTCCCGGAGAGCGCCGCCTCGATCGCCTCCTCGTGCATGGAGAGCGCCATCCCCTGCATCTGCGCGAGCGTCTGTTTCGGCGAGAGGTCCGCGACGTCGAGCATCGTCCGGGCGACGACCTCGCCGTCGCTCTCGGTGGCCACCTCGATGCCGACGAGCCCCGCGACCGCGTCGCGAACGGCCGCGCGCGCCTCCCGCCCCGGCGCGTCAGTCACGTGCACGGTGTCCGCGCCGGCGACGTACGCGGCCGCGACCGCCCGCCCGATCCGGGACGGGTCGTACCGGCTCGCGGAGAGCGACACCGTCCGGCGCGAGGCGTCGGCGTCCGGCTGGGTGACGAGCAGCCGGTCGCCGCGCGTGTAGAGGTGGACGAGGCTCCCCGTGTCCAGCCCCTGCTCGTTCGCCCACGCCTTCGGCAGCGACACGGTGTACGTCGTTCCGCCGGTGAGCTGTACCTTCCGCTCGTAGGGGCCGTGGGGGTCGTCCATCTCAGTAGATCAACTCGTCGTCGTTCTCGACCATGTACAGCGATCGCGCGGCGATGTTGACCGCGTGGTCCCCCACGCGCTCGAGGTCACGGACCGTCAACAGCGCGCGCGAGACCTCGTCGAGCGCGTCCTCCAGCTCTTCGCCCCCGACCGATCCGTTCGCGGCGGCGCGGGCCCGTTCGGCCTCGAGGAGTTCGCGGACGACCGCCTCGCTGGCGTCCCCGCAGCGCTCGTCGAGGTCGTCGTCGCGGGTCGCGACCTCGCGACACGCCTCGGCGTCGGCGGCCGCGTACGCGTCGACCGCGTCCGCGACCATGTCGCCGGCCGCCCCGCCGAGCCCGGACAGGTCGACCGCGGGGTGGACGCCCCCGGTCTCGGGGTGGCCGTAGCCCGCGAGGTTCGTCGCCAGGTCGGCGACGCGTTCGAGGTCCGTGATCACCTTGAACGACGCCGTGATCAGCCGGAGATCGCCCGCGACGGGCTGTTGGAGCGCGAGCAGCTCCGTACACGCACCCTCCAGCGCGAGGTAGCGCTCGTTCACCTCGTGGTCGCCCTCGATCACGTCGCGCGCGAGGTCGGCGTCGCCCGTCTCGGCCGCCTCGAGCGCCGCGTCGTACCGGGTCAAGACGAGGTCGCCCATGTCGACGACGTCGTCGCGGAGCTCGTCGAGCCGCCGTTGGTAGCTCTCGCGGGGCATTATCCGAACTTCCCCGTGATGTAGTCCTCGACGCGGTCGTCGTCGGGGTTCTCGAACACCGACGCCGTGTCGTCGAACTCGACGAGCTGGCCGCCGGTGAGGAAGACCGCGGTCTTATCCGAGATGCGGGCGGCCTGCTGCATGTTGTGCGTGACGATGACGACCGTGTACTCCTCGACGAGGTCGTCGATCAGGTCCTCGATCTTCGAGGCGGCGACGGGGTCGAGCGCGCTCGTCGGCTCGTCCATCAGGATGACCTCGGGGTCGGGCGCGATGGCGCGGGCGATACAGAGCCGCTGTTGCTGCCCGCCCGAGAGGTCGAGCCCCGATCCGTCCAGTTGGTCTTTCACCTCCTCCCAGAGGGCGGCCCCGCGGAGCGCCTCCTCGACGCGCGCGTCCATGTCGCCGTCGTAGCCCTGGATCTCCAGTCCGTACGCGACGTTATGGAAGTTGCAAGGCTAAAACCCCGCCCTTCAGGGCGGGGATACAGCCGACAACTCTTACGCAATCCACCGCCGATGGCAAGACGGGATATTCAACGCCAATCGACACTATTAA
>LFFM01000731.1_pt1 | contig 23160 bp, 23 predicted proteins | sample 643131 | NCBI WGS metagenome assembly LFFM01 (sample SAMN03777445, study PRJNA286221) | soda lake metagenome | biome: soda lake; feature: Kulunda steppe; material: water; isolation source: sample Tc-Br brine of Tanatar trona crystallizer | place: Russia: Kulunda steppe | collected 2011-07
TCGATCGGAAACCCGTAGCGTTGGGCCGTGAGTGAGTGACCCAGTTCGTGCAACAGAACGCCGACGAACAGCCCGATAGCGGCCACCAGCCCGAGGACGAAGGGGGTGGTGCCCTCGGTCAGCGCGTCACTCGTGATCCCCGCACCCATGAACTCGTTGAGCAGGTCCACCACCGGCTCTATCTGCACCCCGATGACCCAGGCGAAAAACGGCAGGATCAGGAGGAACGTAATGTCGAGTTTGATGGGAATCCCAAACAGCGACCCGATCCGGAAACTCTTCATGCCCGCCACTACCGGGGGAGAGCCCTTAAGCACGCTGTCGGTTTGTCCGAACTCGAGGTCCCGTCGCTCGAGTCGTGGTGAGAGGCTGGCGTGTGTGATCGACTCACCCACGAATCCACAGGCGGCCACGCCGCCGGTTCGAAGGCTTTATTCCCGCGGTGGGCCTCGTTCCCAGCAAGTAACCATGTCGGACAAGCCAGCCTCAATGTATCGGAAGATCGATAAGCCGGCGTACACGCGCCGAGAATACATCACGGGAATTCCCGGCTCGAAGATCGCTCAGCACAAGATGGGTGACGTCGGTGCCGAACCCGAGGACTACCCCGTCCAGATCAGCCTCATCGCCGACGAGGAGTGTCAGATTCGCCACGGCAGCCTCGAGGCCTCCCGGCTGTCGGCCAACCGGCACATGATCAAAAGCGCCGGCGAGGGACAGTACAAGATGATTCTCCGGAAGTTCCCCCACCAGGTCCTGCGCGAGAACAAGCAGGCAACGGGTGCCGGTGCCGACCGTGTCTCCGACGGGATGCGCCAGTCGTTCGGGAAGATCGTCGGTACCGCCGCTCGTGTCCAGAAGGGTGATCGTCTCTTCACCGTCTGGTGTGACGTCGAGGACGCCGACTTCGCGAAGGACGCGTTCCGCCGGGCGTACAACAAGATCACGCCCCCCTGCCGGATCGTCGTCGAGCGCGGCGAAGCAGAACTGATCTCCTGATCGGGTTCGACCGACTCCTCGATCGATCGCTCGAGTAGCGTCGCGCTCTTGCTCGTTGGCCCCGAACGGACCGTCGATTCGAACTCCACAGCGTGGCCGCCGGCCGGGGCATTGCAGGGCGAACGCGTCGTGTCGGTCGACCAGTCATCGACGGCCGACGAGAACCTGTAGGCTCTCTTTGAGGACGGGCATGCCGTCGACGATCCACAGGAGAAGGCCCCCAGCCAGCAGCCCGAAGACGACCGCCTCGTACGTGGACGCAGGCGGCCAGGTCATCACCTCCGGGTGACGGTCTATGTGGGTGTCGACCCCGTCCCAAAAGCCGGCGTAGGGATTGCCTCGGGTAACGCGGATCGGCCAGAGGATTCGCTCGATTGGGACCCCGCCACCCTGGAGGTAAATAGGGATCACGTCGGCCGGCAGGTGCAACAAGTAACCGATGCCGAAGGCCCACCCGATGCGTGGTCCGCCACGTCGAGCGGCGAGGGCGCCGACTGCCAGCGAGAACGGGACCGCAAAGAGGATCGAGTGGCCGAGGGCGTACCCACTCGGGAAGACCCCGAACTCCCAGGCGAGGGGTTTGTCGATGAGATCCGGGAGGACTGAGGCGAAGACGACGACGACTGCCTCGAGACCCGTCGGTGAATCCCGGTAGAGCGCGTGAACGAACAGCGAGTAGCCGATGTAGCCGACGGCGGCGTGTTCCCAGGGCAACATGGTGGCTGCAGTATCGAAAACTCGTACGGTGACTAGGCTATTGAGTGCCGGGGGGCAGGCCCGGGCTACACGGACGCGGGTCTTTTTAATGACTCCCTACTCACCCACGCCCATGATCGAACTGGCGGTCGCGAACGACCAGGAAACCTTCCAGCGGATGGCCGATCCCCTCGAGAACCGTGGGATCAACTGTCACCACGTGCCGGTCCGAGAGCGGACCGTCGACCTCGCCGATCCGCCCTGGCGTCCCGACGAATTCGACGTCGGGTTCGTGTACCCCGGCCGGCTGATGGAGGGTGGGGTCGCCGACGCGTGTCTCGAGGTGCCCTGGCTCAACGGCCTCGAGGCAGTCGTCACCTCCCGAAACAAAGCTGGGGTCCTCGCTCGACTCGAGCGATCGGGGGTGGCGGTTCCCCGGTCGACGTACGTGTCGAACCCAGTCGACGACGCCAAACTCAGTCGCGTCTTCGACCGGTTCGAGCCGCCGGTGGTGGTCAAGCCGAACTCGACGACCAGAGGCGTCGGCGTCGCGAAGGCGCACGACCTCGATTCGTTTCTCGGCATCTGTGAGTATCTCTCGTTGATTCACGACTACCGGGCGACTGGCGACAAATCGTTTCTCGTTCAGGAGTACGTCCCCGATGCACGTGACTACCGCGTAATGGTCCTCGAGGGGGAGTACGTGGGGGCAGTCGAACGCCAGTTACCGGAGCCGGCACGCGATCGGGGGCAGTGGAAACACAACGTCCACCGTGGGGCGGCGGCGACGGGCGTCGAACTGCCACCGGACTGGCGACGCCTGGCCGAACGCGTCGCAGCAGCACTCGAAATCCCGTTTCTTGGCGTCGACCTCCTGGTCGGCCAAGACGAGGAGCCGCTGGTCAACGAGACCAACGCCCGCCCGACGATCGACGCGGCCACGAAGTACGAGTCCGGATTCTACGATCGGCTGGCAGCGGCAATTGAACGGCGAGTCTGAGTCGTCGCTGACCGCGTTGACCACCGCCGCCCGTTCTATACTCCCAATTGAAACGATTTCCACACCCTCACAGCGAGTCGGCTCAGAACCGGTTTGTGACCGGTTCTGCGCCTTGGTGTCGTGAGGGTGTGTGCAATGACGTTCAGTGACTACTATAGCCACTCCACACCCTCCACGATCGCGCTCGGAAGTGCAGTGGCTGTCAACACCTCCACCAGTCGGGCCGAGGCCCGATCGGGAGATGCCGCTCGTGTGCCGTGATACCGCCACACAGTCCCAGAAGACGGAAATACCGCGCCGTGTTATGGTGGCACGATGCTGTTGGTCCTCTGTGTCGATCTCGACGACGACCTCGGCCGGAAGACCGGCATTTCGACGCCGGTCATCGGCCGCGAGGCCGTCCAGGAGGCTGCCGTCGCCCTCGCGACTGCCGACCCCGAGGACTCCGACGTGAACGTCATCTTCCAGGGGCTGCACGTTCACGACGACCTCGCGGCCCGCGACGAGAGCGTCGAGGTCGCCGTGGTCACCGGCCTCGAGGGAAAGGACGTCACGGCCAATCGAAAGGTCGGCGAGGAGGTCGACACCGTCCTCGCGAGCCTGTCGACCGGGGAGGACGTCACCGCGCTCGTCATTACCGACGGTGCCCAGGACGAGTCCGTCGTCCCCATCATCCGCTCACGGGTCCCCATCGACGGCGTCCGTCGGGTCGTCGTCCGCCAGGCCCAGAACCTCGAGTCGATGTACTACACGATCAAGCAGGTCCTCGACGATCCCGAGACCAGGGGGACGATCCTGATTCCGATCGGGATCGTCCTCCTCGTCTATCCGCTGGCCCTGCTGGGAAGCCTGTTCAACCTCCCCGGACTGGTTCTCGGGGTGACCTCCGCCCTGCTCGGCTTCTATCTCATCTCCCGTGGACTGGGGCTCGGCGAGTACCTCGACGCCTCCGTCGAGCGACTCCGCCACTCGCTGTACGCGGGCCGGATGACCCTCATCACCTACGTCGTCGCGGCGGCACTGTTCGTCCTTGGCGGGGTCAGCGGCATGAACACCGTCGAGAGCCACCAGGCGGCCATCGAGGGCGACCTCGGGGCACCACTGCTCGTCGCCGCGTTCGTTCACGGCGCGATCCAGTGGTTCGCCGCCGCCGGCGTGACGACGAGTCTCGGACAGATCACCGACGAGTACACCGCGGGCCGTCTCGAGTGGCGGTATCTCAACGCCCCCTTCTACGTCATCGCGATGGCCGTGGTGCTCTACGCCGTCAGTGCCTTCTTCCTCGACCTAGTGGGCATCGGCTACCTCGCAGCGGCCCTGACGGTCGGGACCCTGCTCGGTATCGTGAGTACGCTCACGTTCGCCGTCGCCGAGAGTCGCCTCTCGGAGGGCGGCCGACAGGCTGAAAGCGTCTAACCTGAACCGCCGTGCTACTGGCGATCGCTGTTCGAGGGTCGTTCCGCGAGTCCGACCATATCACGGAGCCGGTCCGCCGACGAACCGAGAGCCAGTCCGAGAACGAACGAGACGAGTGCCGGAATTGCGATCAGCCAGAGATTCGGGTGTTCGGTGCCAGCGTGAAGTGGGAGCTCGAGCATCGAGCGCACTCAGGGGCGAGCACCGTATAGCCCTGATCACCCCGGCAGTTTTGAACACCCAGTCGACCGCTGTCGATGCTGGTAATTGGTCACCCCATCCCGGCCACCACCGGCGAGCTGAAACGAGCCCCCGGTCAGCGTTCACGCTCGACGACGAACTCCGCAAGCTCGAGGAGATAGCCTCTAGCCTCCTCGTCGGTAGCCTCGATCCGCTCGAGGGCCTCGATGGCAAGGTCGGCCTGCTCGCGCGCCCGGGCGTTAGCCTCCTCGGGAGTGAGGTCAGTCACCTGCACGAGCGATGGACGATCCATCTCGGCGTCGTGGCCCGTTGGTTTGCCCAGTGCTTCGGGGTCGGCAATCGCGTCGAGGACGTCGTCCCTGATCTGAAAGGCGACGCCCACCCGCTCGGCGTACTCCCCGAGCGCCTCGATGGTGAAGGTGTCGGCATCTGCAGCGATACCACCCAGCTCGGCCGCTGCGCGGAAGAGTGCGCCAGTTTTTCGTCGGGCGAGGGTCATGTACGCCGCCTCGGTTTCCGGCCTGGCCTCGAGTTCGGTCGCCTCACCGACCCCGAGTTCGACCATCGCTTCGGCGACGACCTGCATGGCTGCCGGGTCGGTCGAAAAGAGATCGAAGGCCTCTCCCAGGAGACCGTCGCTTGCGACGATGGCTGGGCCGTACCCGAACTCGGTCCAGGCGCTCGTGGTTCCCCGCCGGAGTGCCGAGCGGTCGATGATGTCGTCGATGACGAGTGAGGCGGTGTGAACGAGTTCGATACCGACGCCGAAGTCGACGGCGTCCGCCGCATCACCCCCCACCATCTCGCAGGCGAGGATCGTCACGGTGGGCCGCACGCGCTTGCCACCCGAGAGCGTCGCGTGCCGAACGTCGTCGCTGAGGGCCTCCGGGTCCATCCCATCGACGACCGCCTCCAGACGCTCCTCGATGAGCGCCCGGCGGTGCTCCAGCAGTTCCATTGCGGGGGCTTGGAACGGGGTCGAAAAGTAGGTGACGGTTGCAATAGTGGGCGCTACCCAGTGAACGCTCAGAGGGGACGGCCATACCCACAGGCAGGACACCGAATCGAGCCATCGCCGGCGAGGACGTACCCGTCGAGACACCGGGTACAGGCCCCGGCGATCGTGAGTCCCTGACCACGGGCTAGTGCCCCAAGAGTGCCCCGAAGTCGTCGCGTGTCCGCCTCGAGTATCGAGAGCCGTCTGTCGTGTTCCTCGAGGACGGTGGCCGTGTGCGGCCCCCTCGAGGCCGCGACCTGGTTGAGTCGAGCCCGGTATGTCCTGTTCGGGAGGCCTGGCTCGCCTGTATGACGCTGCTCTCCCGTCGGCCGAGGCCGACTAGTCCCACTCGAGTTGGGGCGTTCGGATGGATCAGCCGGAGCCGGCGCTCGTGGTGGATGCATGGCACTAGGTGTAGGTCACGGGCCAATATATCACTGTCTGCCACCCGGCTGGACCGTCAGGTGGACCTGACCGAACAATGTACCGCCGACTGTCAGCGATCGAGCGGACGATCCGCGGGCCGTGAGGACGCCAGTCCCGCTGACTACGCGGCAGTTGCGTCTTTGCCGGAGCCTCGATCACCCTCCCGGTCGACGTCGGCCTCCGTGTCGAGCCCCTGGATATACCGGATGCGGTCGGGAATCGGTGGATGGGTGTAGTGGAACGTGGCGTACAGCGGGTGGGGGAACGGGTTCGAGAGGTTCTCGCTCGTGAGCCGACAGAGAGCATCGACGAGTGGCTGTCCTCCGCCCATCACGTCCGTGGCGAAGGCGTCGGCTTCCCGCTCGTGAGCCAGCGAGAGTCGGTTCTCGAGCGGACGGGAGAGCTTCGCCAGCGGCTGGACCCACAGCGCCCCCAGTGCCAGGCCAGCGTAGGCCGTCTCCGGCAGGTCGAACATTGCGTAGAGCCAGGTTGTCTCGAGGAGGACCCAGAGCACGAGGAAGATCGCCCCGACACGGAGGGTTCCGACCCCGAACTGCTTCCAGATGTGGGCCCGCTTCCAGTGGGCGAGTTCGTGGGCGAGGACGGCCTCGATCTGCTCGAGGGACATCTGGTCGACGAGCGTATCGAAGAGGACGACGCGCTTCGTCCGGCCGAAGCCGACGAAGTAGGCGTTGGAGTGAGAGGATCGGCGACTGGCGTCCATGACGTAGATCCCGTCACAGGAGAAACCGGCCCGGTCGAACACCCGTTCGACGGCCGTTCGGAGATCGCCCGTCTCGATGGGTTCGAAGTCGTTGAACAGTGGCGCGATCACTCGCGGGTAGACGACGAGCATGGTGAGCGAAAAGACGACGTAGAGGCCGACGGCTGCGAGCGGCCAGTAGGTCGGCACGGCGGCGATAAACCAGAGGATTCCAGCCGCCAGGACGGCAGTGATGGCGACGCCGATCACCGTCCCGAGCACGAGGTCCTTGAGAAAGAGCGCCGCCGTCTGTTCGTTGAAACCGAACCGCTCCTCGACGACGAAGGTGTCGTAGAGGTCGAAGGGAAGCGAGAGGAGCTGGAGGGCGACCACGATCCCGGCAAAGAAGATCACCCCGGTGGTGACGGGTCCGTATCCCAGCCCCTCGAGGAAAGAAACTGCCCTGGTAAACATCCCGGTGTAGAGAGCCACCAGGACGACGGCAACCGTCATCCAGGTCTCGACCTGTGAGAGCCCTGCTTTCGCCCGCTGATAGGCCGCTACGATATCCAGATCCTCGAGGTCGAGACGCGACTGCACCCAGGCTCGCTCACGCTCGAGGGCCCGTGCCCCGTGGCGGACGTTGAGGACCGACAGCGCGCTGAAGAACGCGGTGGTCCCGACGAAGATGACGAGAAAGGCCGCGTGATAGAGTTCCATACTCCAGGGCAGTCACGGCGGTGTGTTAAGGGTGTTGCTCGTCGAGGCGTCCAAGGGGCCTCGACAGGGGCTCGAGTGCATGTCCAGGGCCCCTGTACGGTGGGACACCCAGGCACCGCTACCCAGTTGGCACGCAACAGCGGAGACGATACCGGCCCCACTCAATCGTCAGCCACCGATCCGCCACCGGCAGTGACGGTCTCGGTCGTCGGCGAGAACTGGCCCGTTTCGCTGTAGACCCCGAAGACGAGGACGACCCCGGCGATGACGGGCATGACCGCACAGGCGGCATACACCGGCCAGAAGCCGACGACGTCGACCAGCGGCAGCGAAAGCATCGGCCCGAGCCCTCCGCCGATATCACCCAGAACATTGTTCGTCCCGGTCGCCCGGCCCATCCGCTCGTTTGGCGTGAGATCCGCCAGCAACGCCATCAGGGGCCCGCTGGTGCCACCCTGGCCTGCCCCGATAAACACGCAGGCAATGGTGAGCGTCCAGAGGGAGCCCGCTCGAGCCAGCAGGAGAAAGCCGACGAACATGATGCCCAGAAAGAAAAGCAGCGTCGGGACTCGAGAGCCCCGGCGATCGGTCACGTACCCACCGAGGAACATGAAGACGGCAGCGGCAATCACCGTCACGGCCATGAAGATGCCGGAGGTACCCTGGGCGTCGAACCCGAAGACCCCGATCGAGTGGTACTCCAGAAAGAGCACGAGCGTGGCGAACAGCGCTCCGATATATGCAAAGAGAACGGTGAAGTTCACCAGGCCAACGGTCAGGGAGGTGATGGTGGTGTCGACGTCCCAGGGTTTGACGGCCCCTCGAGGCGCTCCCTCGACGTGCGTTTCGGGGACTGTTCGGTAGGCAAGCAGCGACGCGATGAGCGCGAACAGGGTCGCGATCACGAACGCCGCGATCGAGCCCCAGACCTCGCTCACGATACCGCCGATGACTAGACCCGTCGGGAAGCCGAAGATGATCCCACCCCGGATGACGCCCATGCTGGTTCCCCGCGAGTTGGCGTCGCTGACGTCCGCGGCGATGGTGTAGGCGGTCGCGAACACGAGGGCACTGCCCAGCCCCCAGATGACGCGGGCCGACATGAACCAGAATTCGGGGAGGGGTGCGAGATACGCGATCACGTACCCCGACGTCGCCACGGCCTGGACGAACAGGCCGACCACGAACGGGGTCCGCGTGCCGATCCGGTCGACGAGAATCCCTGCCGGAGCATTGGCAAAGAGCCGCGAGAATCGGTTGGCACTCAGGATGAGGCCGACCATGAACGGCGAGATACCGAGAACGACCCCGAGATTGGGGAGAATCGGGAAGATGACGCCACCACCGAACCCGACGAAGAACGTGCTGGCGATGACCGACGCGATGATGACGCGCTGCTCACGCGTGGTTCGAGCGCCGCCGCCGTCGGTCGGCCTTTCGGCTCCCGATTCGTCGTCAGGCGATTCACGCTTGGCGGGGTCCTCACTCGAGGTGTCACCACCCACTCCCGTCGCTGGGGAGTCGGCATCGCTGTCGTTAGCTGGAGGCGTCCCGGCCACTACGTTGACTGACTACTCAGTCAGGTTTGTACCCTTCGGATACGGGGGGTATTCGCCGGTTTCACTCATGGTGACGGGGGACATGCACTCGTCGATAGATGGAGTACCACCCAGCAGCGATCACCGGGTCGGCTCCCGCGACGGCTCGAGTGCATCGTCACCGACCGATCCGTGCGCCCTGCCGTCTCGAGTAACGCGATTCAATTGGTCGACACGACCTCGATCACGTCACGCGGTTCGACCGTGTACTCCTTGCCGAGTTGGCGGTTGGTCCGACAGTCGATCGCGTAGAGGAAGCCGTCACCGATGTCCGAGTGCAGACTGTAGGCGAAGTCCTCGGCGGTCGAGTCTGGGGGGACCAGGTAACAGTCAGGCAACACCTCGCCGCGCTCGTTGCCAAGGCCGTTCGCCCCGCCGGGGAAGACGGGAACGACGCCCAGGACGTCGAACAGCGCCGTCTCGAGGGCGTTCTGGACGCCAGTCGCGCCGTACGCGGTGACGAACTCGCGGATCTGCTCGAGGCCCGCCCGCTGGGCGTCGCTCACGTCGCCCACGATCTCGAAGTCGTCGTCACCGGGACGGTAGTCGACGACGCCGGCCTCGGCAGCGGTCTTCAGCGCCTGCTCGGCGTGGGCGCTACAGGGCACCATCGTCAGGTGTTCGTAGTCGGGATCGGTGGCAATTTCCTCGAAGTTCGCCTGGGCCTCGGGGGTGTCCATCTTGTTCGCCGCGATGACCATCGGCTTCGTTGCCTTACGAATCTCGCGGGCGAGTGTGCGTCGGTCGTCGTCATCCCACTCGGCGGGGTCGAACCCGACACCGGTGCGTCGAACGAGACGCTTGATCTCGTCTTCGTTCGTCTTGAACGCGCTCATCTGTTCGGCGAGTTCCACCTCGATGGCGTCGTCCTCGGTCGTGTAGCCCGACGCGTAGCGTTCGATGCCCTTCTCGAGGACGCCGAGATACCACTGGTCGAGTTCCGTCTCGAGGAAGTCGATATCTCGGCGGGGGTCGTGACCCTCTGTTGGCTCGCCCTCGAGGTCCGTCTCCCCCGAAAAGTCGACCACGTGGATGAGGACGTCCGTTTCGTTCAGGTCGGTCAGAAACTGGTTACCAAGCCCGTTGCCCTCGTGGGCACCCGGGATCAGGCCAGCGACGTCGACGAGTTTCGTCGGGACGAACCGGACGTCGCCCTCGAGGTAGCCGACGCTCGGGGTCGAAACCTCGTCGAACTCGGGGGCGGCGTCTTCGACGCGGACGTAGGCTTCCCCCACGCTGGGGTCGATGGTCGTGAACGGGTAGGCCCCCTCGGGCACGTCGTTCATCGTCGCGGCGTTGAAAAAGGAGGACTTGCCGACGGAGGGTTTGCCGACGAGTCCGATCCGGTGACTGGTAGTCATTGGAGTACATGACGCGGGTTCGACTAAACGGGTTTTGGTCCGGTGGCGCCCTGGTATGGATGGACGTGACACAGCAACGAGTGCCCCTGGCACGCCCGGAGACGGGATCGAGGCCGACTCCTCGGACCCGGGTGAGTGCGTGTCCATCACTCGAGCGCCGCCCCGATCCCGATGGCACCCGTCGATTCCGTCGTCGGTACTGGGTGCCCCACGCAGCGTCGAGGGACCGCATGCGATTGGGAACCAGTGTCGAGACAGTGTTATTACATGTGCGGCATGATACCACGCATGGCCTCCGACCCGTTCGGCAGGGCGATTCGCGATCACCACCTCGACGTTCGGGAGGAACCACTGGTGGATCGTGACGGCGACCGCACGCGCGAACACGCCATCGAACAGTGGTACTTCGGCACCCGCAAGCCACGGGACTGGTTCGACGACCGCCTCGAGGGACCACTCCTCGACCTCGGGGCCGGGGCCGGTCGGGACGCGCTCTACTACCAGCGGACGTTCGAGACCGTCGCTCTCGAGATCAGCGAGCACCTCGTCGAAACGATGCGGGATCGCGGGGTCGAAGACGCGCGTCAGGGAGACATGTTCGCCCTCCGAGAGACGTTTGGGCCGGATCGGTTCCGGTCGGCGCTGGCCATCGGCACCCAGCTGGGTCTGGCTGGATCGATGGCCGGTATCCGGCAATTCCTCTCGGATCTCGCCGTCGTCACCACGCCCAACGCGACCGCAATCCTCGACAATTATGCGCCCGAGTTGCCCCGGACGGCGGACGTCTTTGCGTACCGGGACGATCCGGCATCAGGACTCGCATACCGGGTGTTTCATTGTGAGTACAAAGGAGAGGTGGGCCGAACCCTCCTCTTTCGGCTCTGTAGCCTCGAGCGATTTCGCGAAGCCATGGTCGGGACGCCCTGGACGGTCGTCGACCACAGCTACGGGCACCCCGACGAGGACCCCGAAGCGGCCACCCAGTGGCTCACCGTCCTCGAGAAGGGGTGACGTCGATTTCCCGGCCCAAACCGGCGGCCGAGTAACCGTCGATCAGTTATCGTCTTCGCGCCACTTGTGCTCGCAGTCACTACAGATGAAAAAACGGGTCTCGGACTCGTCGGCCGAACGGATCTGCTGTAGATACCAGTAGGCTCGATCGTGGCCACAGGCGGGACAGCGCGCGTCCGTCTCCGGCAGGGAAGTCTCCTCCGAGGACTCGATGACCTCCGTGGCCTCCTGATCTTCCGTCAGGGTATAGGCCGCGGCGTCACCCGTCGGCTTGGTGAAGCCACAACTGCCACACTCCCAGAGGCCGTCGTCGGCTTTCATCATCGAACCGCAGTCGTCGCAAAATTCCATACAGCGGGCTACGGCGGTCGAGCCATATTAAGCCCGCGTTTGGCGCGCCGACGACTACCCCTCACCTTCGGACTGGAACGGTTCGCCCACCGCTTCCACCGGCAGGACGTTGTAGAGGGATGTCTCGAGGTCATCCGGCGACACATAGCGCTCGCTGTGGGTTTCCTCGATGACCGCACCGAGGTTCGTCTCGCCGTCGGCGAGCAACAGGGTTCGGTCGTCGAGTTCGCTGGCTGCCGCCTCGCGGGTGATCGGGTACGAGAGTTCCTCGAGCGCGCGTTCGACGCGGCTGAGTTTGACCTCCTCCATACCAGGTGCTCACCGGCAAAGGGCTTGTAATGCTGTGCAGACGGTCGTGACCATCACGATCACTGAGGGGATCACCCGGCAGGCCACGTTCGTCAGGGGGAATAAATAGCCGATCTGTATCGTGCAATCTTACTCGCGGATCGACAGTCAACAGACAGTCATGAGCACGGAGTCGACCGAAGCCGACAGTCAATACGGGGACCACCTCAAGCGAAGCCGACGCATGTGGGATCGATGGAGCGACTATTACGGGATGAGCGAACGCGACTTCGAGCCAATGCGCGAGACTGCGATGGCCCACCTCGACCTCGATGGCGGCGAACGGGTGCTCGATGTCGGCTGTGGGCCAGGCGTGAACCTCGCGTCGCTCCAGGAGGCCGTCGGTCCCGAGGGACAGGTCGTCGCTGTCGATTACAGCCCCGAAATGGTCGCCGCCGCCCGCGAGCGCGTGGAGGAGCACGGCTGGGAACACGTCGACGTTCGTCTCGCGGACGCGACGAGTGTCGAGTTCGATGGGCGATTCGACGGGGCCATCGCGAGCCTCTCGATGAGCGTGATGCCTGACGTTCCCCGGACCGTCGAGAACGTCTCAGGACATCTCCGTCCCGGCGCACGGTTTGTCGTCTTCGACATCAGACCGGTTCCTTCGGGCCCCTTGCGAATCGGGAACCCCTTACTCAGGGGGTTTCTCCGGTGGTACGCGAACTGGAACCCGGAGGATAGCGTGCTCGATTCCCTACAGGCTGCCTTCGACGAGTGCAACGTTGTCGAAACGTACATGCGTGGCGTGACGTACACCGTTCGCTGCGAGCAGTCGAGCCTGGCGTAAGGGCCCCTCGACACGAGAGTCACACGTTTGTGGAGGACCGAACGCTGCGCACTCGCAGTCAGTGCCGTTGCTCGAGTTGGTTACTCACCAACTTCGCTTCACCGCGGCGGAGCAACGCCGATGCCGTCGAGACTGCACAGTTGAGTTCGTGTGCGACCGCCTCGATCCCGTTCGCTCGAGGGACCTCGTAGTAACCGAGTTCCCACGCCACTTCGAGCGCCACACGCTGACGCTCCGAAACCAGTGGCTCGGCGACCGTGACGCGATCGCTTGTCCACAATACGTCGATCGTAATCTCGTCACCGAGCGTTTCGATGACGCCCGAGAGGTCCCTCGAGTGCCCGACGACCGTGAGCTGGATCGTTCGATCCGACCGGATCTCGATGGGTGGGACGACGACCACCGTTTCCTGAGCGAGTGCGTCCAGCAAGGATTCGCCGTCGGGGCCGAGTTCGCGACGGAGATAGACGAAAAACCCGTCTTCGGCCGGGGTCACGTCGTACTCGAGAACCGTATCGAGTCCATCCAGGCAGGCGACGTATGGATCGAGCTCCCCGTAGACGAAGGACGTGATCGTTTCGACACCATCGTTGGCCTGGCCCCCGAGAATCAGCTCACGGTCGAGACAGGGCGAATTGCAGAGTGTCGCGTGGATCGGCTCGAGCCCTGCGTCGTCGAATCCCAGAGAGAGACACGCGGACTTCATCATCGGACACTACACCCTCGTCAACCAATACCGGTTTCGTTCGGACGCAGTACGTGCCTGTTCCCAGAACGCCTCGGTCTCCGACGATCCTGATCAATCGAAAGACCAGCTGCTTTCGATGAGTGGGCCGTTACGAACGGTCGATCGCCGACACCCGTGGCTCAAACCGGCGACGATGCGGACTGGCTACAACTCACCGACCCCAGTTAGGCAACCGCCGATTCGGACGGTTTTTCACCCTCGAGAGGTAACCAGTGGTAGTCAATGATCTCGAAGGGCTGTGAGCAGTGTGCGAAAGGCGGCAAGATGGTGCTGTTCGTCTACGGCTACTGCGACCAGCGCGACTGTTTTTACTGCCCACTCGGCGAGAACCGAAAGAACGTCACGGACGTCTACGCGAACGAGCGCCTCGTCGAATCCGACGAGGACGTGCTCACCGAAGCCCATCGTATGGAGGCTCTGGGCACCTCCATTACCGGTGGGGAGCCCCAGGAGGCCCTCGAGCGGACTTGTCACTACCTCTCCCTGCTGAAAGACGAGTTCGGCGAGGACCACCACACCCACCTCTACACCGGCATCACCGGCGGCCGAGAGAACATGCGACGGCTCTCTGAGGCCGGCCTGGACGAAATTCGGTTCCACCCGCCACTCGAGCAGTGGGGTGACCTCCACGGCACCGAGTGGGAGGAGATCCTTTATATTGCCCGCGAGGAGGGACTCACACCGGCGTTCGAGATTCCGGGGATTCGCCCGGAGACGGAGTTCCTCGAGTTCCTCGACGAGGGGGCTGCGGAGTTCTGTAACGTCAACGAGTTCGAGATGTCCCACGGGAACTACCGACGGATGCAGGAAGCGGGATTCGAACTCAAGGAGGGACACATGAGTGCCGTCGACAACGACCGGGACGCGATCCTCGAGGTGATGGGCGACCATCCAAAGGTCTATTTCTGCACCTCGGTGTTCAAGGACGCTGCCCAGCACCGCCGTCGACTCAAGCGGATGGCCCGGACGGTTCGTCGGGCGTTCGACGACGTCACCGACGATGGGACCCTCGTCTATGGAAAGACGCGGGCCGACCCTGCACGGTTCGTCGAGTTGGGCGTCCCCGAGGAGTTCTACACCGTCAAATCCAATCACGTCGAGATTGCCTGGTGGCTGCTCGATGAGATGATCGACGAGGGAGACCTCGAGGAGGGGGAGATCGTGGAACAGTATCCGACGTACGATGGGCAAGTTGTCGAGCGGACGCCACTGGCGTGAAGATACGTCCCGTGAGCGACCATCGGGAGCGAGCGGCATTTTGGTCCAGATTTTTCGCGGAGGGTGGCAACCCGACGCGAAAAAGGTGGGGACGCAGTATCCGACGTCCGATGGGCAAGTTGTCGAGCGGACGCCACTGGCCTGAGTAATACGAATCGGGAGCGTTCTAGTAAAGTACAGCAGGATCAGTTGCACATATCCTAGCAACTCTTTTTACGTGTTAGCTACTGAGTTACTAGTGCAATGGGATACACCTGCTCCACGTGCGACGACTCGTTCGATTCGGCGGTTGGCGTCACGCAACACGTCGCCCTGCATCACAATACCTGTGCGGCCTGTGACGAAACGTTCGACGATGTCAGTGGCCTCCGCGACCACGTCCATTCGGCACACTAACGCCCTACTGACACTCGTTTCAGTATCGGTGAACCCGAACCCGAACCTGAACCTGAACCTGAGCCTGGACCTCGACGTCAATCGAGAGCGACCGCCCTCGAGGTGAACGCAGTCTCCCCTCGATGAATTCTCGGGAGACCATACCGGAGTATCGGTGAGCGACCGCCACGGGGCCGGCGCTCGCCAGGTAGCGGCGTCGACGATCTCCATCAATCGTCCGCTTTCGTCCCACGCTCGGCCATCATGCGTTCTGCCTTGGCTGCCCAGTCCCAGTAGACGTACGCCCAACCAACGACCAGCAACGCCCACAGGTAATACAGGAACACGCCGAGCGCGACTCCCGGGACGCCCCACCCGAGATGGATCGCCGTCAGGTACGAGAAACAGAGGTAAAACAGGAAGAGTCCACTCGAGCGGGCAACGAAGGGAATCATGGTTTGACCAGCGCCCTGGAGCGAGCCGGCGATCACGATGTAGACCACGAGGAACGAGGCGCCAAGCCCGTAGGCCTGGGCGAACGTGATCGCGTGGCCGACGGTTTCGGGGTCGCTCGTGAACAGGCGGACGAATTCCTCGGCGAAGATTGCCAGAACGATTCCGATGACCCCGACGGTCGCGAGGCCGAGTGCGGCGATGGCCCAGCCATTGAATCGGGCAGCGGACGGATCACCCTCTCCGAGGTACTGCCCGACGACGATGCTCGCAGCGACGTTGTATCCCCGCGAGAGCGGACTCGAGATCTGCTGATAGACCCGACGCCCGATCTGGTAGGCCGCGTTGGCCTCGGTGCTGATGAGCAACAGCAGAGCGTTGAACGGGAACTCGATGGCCGTCGCCACCAGGCCCTCGGCGATCCGTGGCGCGCTGATCGTCACCAGCTGCTTGGCGATGATCCAATCACGGGGCACGACGAGTGAGCCATCCCGCCATGGACTCGCAATCACGCCCACCAGAGCCGTGGCGGTGAATACGTTCGCCACCCCGGTTGCTAGCCCGACGCCGACCACGCCGAGATCCGGCGCCCCCCACCAGCCGAGACCCAGCGCCAGCGTTCCCGTGACATTCAACACGTTCGCGAACACGTTAATCACCATCGGGGAGATGGTGTCGCCAGTGCCCTGTAGCGCCCGAGCGGCGATGATGCCGACGTGACGGGCAGGGGCCGTCGCCATGATGATCAGCAGGTAGATGGCCCCGAACTCGACGACCGCCTGCTCGGCCCCGAGCACCTCGAGGGCAATCTCGTTCAGCGCGAAGCCGAGGCCAACGAACGGGATCCCCGCGAGTGCACCGATGAGGATTGCCTGCGTGATGGCCTCGTTTCGGGTCTCGAGGGCCCCGCTGCCGGTGTCCTGGCTCGAGAGCGCGATCGCGCCCCCGCCCAGGCCCAGGCCGATCCGGAGCGGAAGCCTGGCGTAGAGATCCGCAAGGCCGATCGCGGCAACGGCAGCGGGCGAAAAGGTCGCCGTCACGATGATGTCCACCGTCCGCATGAGCGTCCTGGTGGTCTGTTCGGCCATGATCGGCCACGCGAGCAACAGCACGCGTTTCCATACGGAGAGCACCCGCTGGCGGAGCGATTGGCTTTTCTGGTCGACGCTCCCGGCCATACTCGGCGATCGGTACCGTAGTGGTTTATTGCTGGGAAAGGAGCAAGCCCCTCGAGAGAGCCACCACCCTGACACAGAGTCACGAACGACGACCGTGCGCCGACCGTCAGACATCATTTTCACCCCGCCGCAGTCTGCCGGTTACACTTTCGCTCCGGAGGCATGAGATTTATATGCATCGCCACCCCGTATTGAGTTGCACGTCACACGCCGTGCATCCCCTGTATTCCCCTCGTGCTGTCCGCGCCCGACAGCACGATTTCGTACCCAGCAGACGAGCAACGGCCAACAGCAATCCTTTACAATAATTGCCGAGTAGACGCCGATATGCTCGAACTCGCCGACGTACTGGATGCCCGCGATCGGGTGAGTGAGACCTCTCGACATACGCCGCTGACCCACTCGTATACCTACTCCGAAATGACGGGTGCCGACGTGCACCTCAAACTCGAGAACTTCCAGCGGACGGGCGCGTTCAAGATTCGGGGAGCCACCAACCGGATTGCCACGCTCTCTCCGGCAGAGTGTGAGGCAGGTGTCGTCACCGCAAGCGCAGGCAACCACGCTCAGGGGGTGGCACTGGCGGCCACCCGGGCTGGTGTCGATGCAACGATCGTCATGCCCGAGAACGCCCCCATCGCAAAAGTCAAAGCCACCCGAAACTACGGGGCCAAAGTCGTTCTCCACGGGATCGACTACGCCGAGGCGGCCGAGCGCGCCCACGAGATCGAGGACGAGAAGGGTCGAACCTACGTGCACGCCTTTGACGACGAGGCCGTCATGGCCGGCCAGGGAACGATCGGTCTCGAGATCCTCGAGGACTGTCCCGAGGTCGACACCGTGGTCGTCCCCATCGGCGGCGGCGGTCTCATCGCCGGGATCGCCACGGCAATCAAGGGCACAAACCCGGACGTCCGCGTCGTCGGCGTGCAGGCTGCCGGGGCCTCCAGCCTGACTCGATCACTCGAGAAAGGCGAGGTCGTCAGCATCGACGGCGTCGATACCATCGCCGACGGCATCGCGACACGGAGCGTCGGCAAGCAGACCTTCCAGGTCATCAAAGAGCGTGTCGACGAGGTCGTGACCGTCACCGACGAACAGATCGCGATGGCCATCGTCCACCTGCTCGAGCGCTCGAAGACCGTCGTCGAGGGAGCTGGCGCAGTCTCGCTGGCTGCCGTCGTGTTCGAGGAATTCGACTACGACGAGGGAGAGGTCATCGTCCCCGCCCTCTGTGGCGGTAACATCGATCTCAACATGCTCTCGACGGTGATTGTCCGCGGTCTGGTCGAGACCGGCCGGTACCTCAAGATCCGGACCGTCCTCGAGGATCGTCCAGGGGCACTCGAGGACCTCCTCGCGGTGATCTCCGGTTATCGCGCGAACATCTACGCGATCCAGCACGACCGCACCTCTCGAGACATCGGCATGAGCGACACCGAGGTCGAGATCGATCTCGAGACCAGGGGCCACGACCACGTTGCGGAGTTGCTCGAGGCGATGGAAGCGAACGGATACGAGGTGGACGTACTCGTTTGAGGATCGACGACCATGGGTGTCCTGGCCCCAGATCCTCGGGGGGTGTTCGCTACCGTATGTATGGGGCGACGCGCTCGACATCGCCGGCATTTAAGCCGTCGCCACGTGTGGACTCTCGCATGAAGCGCATCATCAGCACCGACGACGCACCGGCAGCCGTGGGAGCCTACAGCCAGGGAACCACCGACGACTCGGTCGTGTTCACGGCGGGGCAGATCCCGCTCACGCCCGACGGCGACCTCCTCGACGACGAACCGATCGAGGTCCAGACCGAGCAGGTCCTCGAGAACGTCGCGGCAGTCCTCGAGGAAGCCGGCGCGTCGATGGACGACGTTTTGAAGATGACCGTCCTCCTCGACGACATCGATGATTTCGAGGCGATGAACGAGGTGTATGGGACCTACTTCGACGAGGAGCCACCAGCACGGAGTGCGTTCGAGGTCGGCAGTCTGCCAAAGGGCGCCGGCGTCGAGATCGAAGCCATCGCCAGCCTCGAGTGACAACGCGTGCATCCACGCGTGAAGTCCGCCTTGCTGTGGGGCGCTGTCGGGTTCATGAGCTTCCTCGTGTTGGTCCAGGGGTATGCCCTGTTTCGGGGCCCGCTGGTGTCGATCACCGAGGGGGCGGCCGTTGGCCTCGCGGTCGGGACAGGCGTCACGGTCGGGGCCTACGTCCTCGAGCATCGGGTGGCCGCGTGGTCGACACGCCGAGCCCGCGAGCGTGAGGCGGTCGAGTCGCCGCGAGGGGAGGGTAAGGATGTCCCCTCGAGGAGTAACGAGGGAGGAGAGTGAAAGATGGACCACCGGACCGCCAGAGCGCCTGCCACGGGGTCGAACCTCAGCGGGACGTGACGACAACGAGCCTCGCGAAGAGGGCACTGTCCGTTCGTCTCATACGGTTTAGTGTCACTGTTTACCAGTGAGTGCCGATGCGTGGCTGGCACTCACCGCTAAGAGACGACACTGAAATGGGCGAATCCGACCGCCGGCACCGTTACGTAACAGTTTTACGACCGACCCGGCTATCCTCGGGTGAGCCAGGATGGCCGAACGGTAAGGCGCACGCCTGGAAAGCGTGTTCCCTTTCGGGATTCTGGGTTCAAATCCCAGTCCTGGCGTCGCTTACTCCGTCCAACGTCACGACGTTGTTTTCCAGCCGAGATACACGATTGGACAGACAAGCCCTTGATAAGCGATGGTATGGAAGCGTGCGTATGTCCATCGTCCAGTTCGGTAGCAGCCAAACGGGAGGTGGCTGCTACTCACGCTGGATTCATCAGTATGAGTCTCGCTGATTCCGTTGGGAGTTTGCGGGGTTGGTTCCCAGTGCCGGTCGATGGCCGTGGGATCACCCTCGTTCGATGGCTGCTACTCGAGGGGAACCGCTATTTGACTGATAATAACCAAGAGAAACGTGGTTTGACGAACAGCTATCGAGCTCGTCTGGCATCCGTAACAATTGGTTCCGGCTGGAACGCCGTCAGGATGGGGTCCCGGCCGTGAGTGTGAGACAGCAGACAGAACCGCCAGCCTTCTGAAATTCGCCTGTGTCCACGGTGACGACATCGAACCCGGCACCCTCGAGCAGTTGAGTCGTCTCGGGCGCTTCCGTCCCAAGCACGACGCTTCCATCGAACACCTCGAGGTTGACTGCCAGTGCCGCAGTCGATTCGGCTGGTGGTGCCTCGAGTACCGTCTCGAACACCGCCGCTATCTTTGCGAGAGCGTCGTCGGTAAACGCCTCGGGTTGGACGAGTGCGGTCGACTCCGACAGCGGTGCAAGCGAGACGTCGAGGTGGTAGTAGTACTCACTCGTCAACTCGAGCGAAATCAGTGGGACATCGAGGCGGTCGACGAGTTCGTCGTACGCCTCGCGCTCGGACCGGACACCGTAGCCACCCCATAGCAGTTCCCGCCCGGGATGCCACAGCGCGTCGCCCATTCCCTCGAAGGTGGCCGCCGGTGCAGTCGCGACATCGTACCCTTGCCGTCGCGCCCAGGCGGCAAAATGTCTCGGCTCGCCGGCGCGTTCATCGGTTGCCATTCGCGCCAATACGAACCCCTCCCCAGTGGGAGTTGGGAGGGCATGGTTTGCGACAAACACCATGTCCGGTCGGTTCGAAGCAAGTGGAGCCGTGACGTCATCGACCAGCTCCTGTGTCTCTCTCGGGTCGAGGACACGGACGTCGTCGGCACAGCTCTCGAGCGTTTCACGGAGGTGCTCCCACTGCGTTCGAGCACGGTCTCGGTCGATACTACCCTCCATATACGGATTTATTTTGTACACCCTGTCGAAATAGCGAGGCTCAACCATGACAGCGGTCCCGTGTGCTTCACGGGTCGGGATGGCCGACAGCGAGAGCTTTCGAACGTCCCCTACCCCATCCAAAACCCCACTCCGTTGCATACATCTCGAGTTGAGAGACCGCTATTTAGCTATTGTGACCTGTCGGGAGAACGAACCGTCCTCAAGGTGGTCCCCGCGTTTGCAAAGCCAGTTCCCGATCACGACAACGATCGTATTGACCGATCCGAACGAAACCGTTTCTATGAACACCCCGTCCGGCCGTCGTGCCCCCTACGGTAGCACCGGATCGATTCCGGAAGCCGTTCGAACCGCGCTGGAAGATCAAACGGGCCCATGTAGCACCGACCGTGCGAACGGAGCAAGTACGATGCTATCCCACCAACTGATACGGATCATTGTAGCGTTTTACCGGCGATCGCCACCAGCGGGACGGCGATCGCCGGTAAAGGACTACAATGGACCGTATGAAACGGTTCACACACTGATCGATCATACGCCTGGCGATCAGGTGTGCAATGACGTTCGGAGGCTACTATACAAGGACGAACCGCCCACTATTCATCGAATTCCCTGGACCGATCAGTTCGCTGGCAACGACCCCGAAGCGAAGCCGTGGGCGGGCTGGGCGTTCACCACGGCGTTACCGCCATGACGTGAATGTCAACACCGCCAATCAGGGCGTCTCCGTGAGGCAGAATCTCGAGGTGAAGACCCGGCGCGTCGTGTCGACGACCGCAAACGGATTGGTGTCACTGGTTGCCGAAAGTCGCCATCCTCGGTGCGGTAATTCCCGGGAAGAAGCGACAACAGCCCCAACTCACTGGCCAAGCTTTTCTCGGCTGATACGAATCCCCGTTGGGGTGATGATGATCTGATCATCCCCTTTCTGCACGATGTCGCCGTCGACCTCGCGAGCGACCTGTTTCAGTTCGTCGATGATGTGCTCGGTGGTGCTGTCCTTCGTGCGCAGGCGTGTGATGTCTGCGATGACGATGTCGCCGTCGTACACGGCGTCTTTGATGTCGATGGCGTCGACCTGGCCGCTAATCTCGGCGATGTGAACCGACATGGCGGCGTCCCCAGCAGCCTGTGAGACGTCGTCTAAGTCCAGTTCGACGTACTCGTCGGGGCTGTGGGTCTGCTCGCTGCCGAGAATCTTGCTCATCAATCCCATACTGTCAATGCACCTAGCCCGTCAGTATAGTTCTTACGTCAGACACCCAGGGCGGGCCAGCGTCTCGCCGAGTTCCACGCAAGCTATCAGGATTTGACAGTTCTTTACGAAGGAAAGCTTGTTCCGGGATTCCTATTAATATTCCAACCATATCTGGCTTACTCTCCCTTCATTTGACGGATTCACATCAAAGGATTTTTATTATGTAGTCTGAAGACTGTGACTGTGGTTGATACTAGCATGTCACGCGAAAACGTCTCACGACGACGGCTACTGCAAGGCGTCGGCGCAGGTGTCGCAACGGCGGCCCTCGCCAGCAACGCAAGCGCGGCTGAAAACGACGAATACATCGTCGGCCTCGAGGCCAACGCCGGTTTCGAGGTCGCTAAACAGCGCGCGAGTAGCGTCAGTCGTGAGATCGACTTCGGCGACATTGGGAAGGCAGTGTCGGGTCAGTTTTCCGCCCAGGCTCGAACTGCCCTCCAGAACAATCCAAACGTCCGCTACGTCGAGAAAAACGGCCGTATGCACGCTCTCGACCAGGAAGTACCCTACGGTATCGAGAAAGTCGAGGCCGACGTCGCCATCGACGACGGCGAAACCGGCGACGGAATCAGCGTCGCGGTGATCGACACCGGGATCGACGCCGAACACGAGACCCTCGAGGAGAACCTCGGCGAGGGCTGGGCGGCCGACGGCGCCGAGTGTACGACCGACTGCGGTGGCGGCGGTCCATTCGGCGGTGGCGGCAACGACATCGACGAGTGTCTCGAGGAGTGGGACGACGACAACGATCACGGGACCCACTGTGCGGGCACCGTCGGTGCTGCCGACAACGGCGTCGGCGTCCTCGGTGTCGCACCGGACGTGACCCTGCACGCGGTAAAGGTCCTCGAGTGTGACGGTGGCGGGAGCTTCGACGCGATCGCCGACGGTGTCGTCTGGTCGGCCGATCAGGGCCACGAGGTCCAGAGCATGAGCCTCGGTGGCGACAGCGACTCCGATGCCCTCAGGGACGCCATCCAGTACGCCGACGAGCAGGGCGTCATCATGGTTGCGGCCGCGGGTAACAGCGGCCCCTGTAGCGACTGTGTCGGCTATCCCGCCAAATACGACGAGGTCATCGCGGTCTCGGCGACGGACGAGAACGACGAACTGGCGGACTTCTCCTCGACCGGGCCAGAGGTCGAACTCGCCGCACCGGGTGTCGACGTCAACTCGAGTGTTCCACGTGACGATTACGAGGAGTTCTCGGGCACGTCGATGTCCTGTCCACACGTTGCGGGCGCGGTCGCCACGTTGTTGGCGGCCGGCGTCGACCCAGCGGACGTCAAAGCGGCCCTCAAGGACGCCGCCGACGATATCGGCCTCGACGACAACGAGCAGGGTGCTGGTCGGTTGAACGTGGCCGAGGCACTAGATATCGAGGGTGATGATGACGACGAAGAGGACGACGACGAAGAGGACGACGACGAAGAGGACGACGACGAAGAGGACGACGACGAAGAGGACGACGACGAAGAGGACGACGACGACGAGGACGACGACGAA